>WNGC01002851.1_pt1 | contig 10508 bp, 7 predicted proteins | sample 5400051 | NCBI WGS metagenome assembly WNGC01 (sample SAMN13153368, study PRJNA577476) | soil metagenome | isolation source: 20 cm soil or saprolite under grassland replicate 2 | place: USA:California | collected 2016-06-15 | reverse complement strand
CCTGCGCTCTATCCGGTGGCCCTTCCCAGAAAGCTGGTAAATCACCGAGAATTGATCTCGCCTCATCCAGCAGGGCCAGATCCACGTCGTGCGGTAAAAACATCTCGAGGTGACTGATCGCCACCAGATCGACATTGCTCGACAACCAACGAATGGCCGCATCGGCTTTGTCCAACGCGTCAAGAAAGGCGTCTGCATTCGTAGTCTTGGGACCAAGCGCCGCAACGCGCAATGGATGCAAAGGATCGAACTGTGACAGGAGTTGTCTGGCTGCGTCGAATTGTTCAACGGGAAGAACGAATGCACCGAGCATCCAAGCATCGGGCGAGCGCACATATTCAGCCTGATTTCGCAGCGCTGATTCAAGATCCAGGCTGCAAGGCGGGAACATGCCTGCGTAATCAATCGATGTCGCAAGTAGAGCGTGAAGTGAGCCGGTCGGCATAGCGCGAAGCGAACCGTCCGTTTACGGCCTTGGCAGGTCAAATCATTGGTTACTAATATTTAGTGACGAGACTCGACTTTCTTTCCGGAATGCTGTAGAAAGCTTGCCTTCAATGGCGACCACGGACTCAACTTCAGGCTTTGACTTGATAGTGTGCGCGTGCGGAGACCAGGAATATACGGCACATGATGCAATCGATGCAGCCATTTTCAGGGGCGAGCTGGGGGTAAAGTGGCAAGAATTTCTTGCTGAAGTCGAAGCGGAAAAACGCGCGGATGAGCTAGACTTAGATTTGGACGAGTCCGCAATTTCCAGTGCGGCAGAAGCTTTTCGTTACGAATACGATCTGATCACTGCTGAGGAAACGGAAGCATGGCTGGCAAATCGTGGCCTGACTTTCGATGACTTCAGCGACTATTTTACTCGTCAATATTGTGCCACCGCGATTCGCGAAAGCGTGGTTCCGGATGAAGTGGAATATCAGTGCGCGTCGTTCGACTTACGCCGGTCGTTTCTGACGGAACTGATTTTATCGGGAGATTTGGACCGAATCACCACCGATTTAATGGCGCGTCTCGCGGCACGCTGCGCAGCACAAGAACCAAGCCCAGAGGCGATTGCGGCCGAAGAGCGGAAATTCTTGCGCCGGAACAGCATTAATCCGGCACAACGGGCAAATTGGCTGAAGAAATTGGGGCGTGATTCGAAATGGTTGGATGAAATGCTCGCAATGGAGGTAGCATACCGGGCGCATTGCGATAGGCTGCTTGTCCCTCAGGCGCGTCGGCACGAATTAATGGCTTTGCGATTGCCGCTGACGCGATTCGAAATCGAAGTGATCGAGCTGGAATCCCACGATGCCGCCAAGGAAGCATTGTTTTGCGTGCAACAAGACGGGATGTCGATGGAAGAAGTTGCCACCGAGGGACGTTACCCTTATCGACGTTCGCACTTTCTTTTAGAAGACCTTCCCCTGGACGACCAGCAGAGATTCCTAAGCGTTTCGGCCGGGAAAGTGCTCGAGCCGACCCCGCGCGGTGACGGATTTGAACTGTGCCGTGTCCTCAACAAGATTGAGCCGCAAGCGGACCACCCAACCGTTAAATCGCGGGTCGATCAGCGGCTGCTCGAGCGGCATTTCTCTGAGCTTATGAGCAAATATACGCAGGGGCGCCTCGGGGCCGTGTTACCTGCCAAAGAATGAAAGTTCAAGACACCGAAATTCTTCGGCGTTCATCGATTTTCCGTTTTCTTGCCGATGAACATTTCGCCGCGATTGAGCCGCTCTTGCAGGAAGAGCACTATGAATTCGGGGATTTGATCGTAAAGCAGGATGATCCGGCGGATTCGTTTTATGTTTTGACCAAAGGACGAGCGCGCGCCCTCAAGATCAAGCCAGACGGTGAGGAAATCCCGCTGGGCGTGTTGAAACCTGGTGACTCGTTTGGAGAAGCCGCATTGTCTGAGGGTGGAACCCGAAATGCGACCGTGCGCTGCAGCACAACGGTCGATGTTCTACGGATCGATCGCGACGACTTTCTGCAGCTTATCGGCCGTGTACCCGAGTTAAAGCAATACGTCGAGACGACCGGCCGAGACCGTGCCCTGCAAAGTTTCCTTTATCAGTTCAGCAACTTTGGCCGGCTTCCGGTACCCGTGTTACGCGGGATGATCGACGGGTTGAAGCCTGTCACCGTTGAAAAGGGTAATCTGATCATTCATGAAGGAGATGATGCCGGGCCCCTCTACATACTTCAGAAAGGACGAGCGCGAGCCTTCGCCGGGATTGACGGGCAGGAGCGCAACCTCGCGTTTTATCGCGAGGGTGATTTTTTTGGTGAACTGTCGATCTTGAATGGATCGCCACGCGCGGCGTCGGTCGAAGCATTCACGAATTGTCAATTGCTTTCTCTTGAACCCAAGTCGGTGCAGAACTTGCGACAACGGTTTCCCGAGTTCGACAAGCTGCTAAGCGAGCGGCTGGCGCTTTACGAGGCGAAAACAGAAGCGCGCATCCCGCTTGATTTTACGACCGAACTGCTACCCGCTGAGACACAGGTTCATGACAAAGTGGAGTTGGACGGTGAACAACCGTCTGCCGAGCCGGACGAGAAAGAAGAGCCGTTCGCTGACGAGCACGGCCTCTTCCGAAAACGCGGCAAGCGCATCCGCAAAATCGACCACATCATGCAAATCGATGAGATGGATTGCGGTGCGGCCAGCCTCGGAATGATCTGCAGACATTTTGGCCGCAAGGTGAGCCTGGCACGGATTCGGCTGCTCTGTCACACGGCGACGGATGGTACCAGCCTGAAGGCACTATCTCGCGCGGCAAGCGAACTCGGTTTGGCAGCGCGCGCATTAAAAATCTCGCTGCGCAATCTCCCACTCATGCCGCTCCCGGCAATCGTTCATTGGGAAGGCGACCACTGGATTGTGCTCCACGACGTTGATGAGCAGTTCGTGCGTGTTGCCGATCCCGCCTTTGGGCTGCGAAAACTTCCGCGCCGGGAATTTGAGGCCAAGTGGACAGGTTATGCGGCGCTGTTCGACTACACGCCGGCATTTGAACAAGCTCCAGAAAGCAAGCCAACCCTGGCGTGGGTTCTTCCATTTCTAGCGCGCTTCAAAGTCATCTTGCTGCAAGTAATGGGGCTTGCGATCTCCGTCAGCTTTCTCCAATTACTCTTCCCTGTATTTACACAGATGGTCGTCGATAAGGTCATTGTCGAAAACGACATCGGCCTTTTGAAGATAATCCTGCTTGGCATGTTCGCGGCGCTCGTCTTCGTGCAACTCTCCTCGCTTGCGCAGGAATATTTGCTGGCCTTTGCGACCGTACGCCTCGATACGGCCATTCTCGATTTCCTGACCCGGAAACTTCTTTCCCTGCCGATGACTTATTTCACGAGCCGTCGGACAGGCGATATTCAACGCCGGCTCGACGGCGCCAGGCAGGTTCGGGAATTTGCCGTACAACATGGAATCGCCGCCTTGCTGGCCGTGGTCTTTCTCGTCGGCGCAGTCATTTTGATGGCGATGTACAGTCCGCTGCTAATGCTGGCGTTCGTGGCGACAACACCTCTTTACGTCGGACTAATGATCTTTTCAGTGAAAGTGCTTCGCCCTTTGTATCACGGTGTGGAAGAAGCCCAGGGCAAATACAGTTCCCATCAAATCGATGCGATCAAAGGCATCGAAGCAGTGAAAGCAGCGTCCGCCGAGAGCGCATTTCGTGACATCATACTGAACGAGTTTCTTTTAGTGTCGCAAAAACTTTTTAAGGTGACTTTCATCGTGATGTCGTGGGACAGTGTCCTGCAAAGCATCGGTCTCCTTTCCACGGCGATTTTCTTGTGGGTTGGCGCCACGCAAGTCATTCACGGGCACTTAAGCGTAGGCGGGTTCGTTGCGTTTAGCTCACTGACGGCAATGGCCTACGCGGGAATTTTGAAGGCTCTCGGGGTCTGGGACACCTTGCAACAAGCCCATGTCCTCCTGAATCGGCTAAACGACATTTTCGAACAGACACCCGAACAAGGTCATGATCGTTCCCGACTCGTCCCGGTGCATAGCCTCGAAGGGCACCTTCAGCTTCGAGGAGTTAGTTTCAAGTACGGCGGCCCAGAGTCGCCCGATATTTTAAAGAACATCACACTCGATCTGGCGCCAGGTCGCATGGTGGCCCTCGTCGGTCGCAGCGGTTGCGGTAAAACGACGCTCATCAAATTGATTGCCGGCCTTCTTGAACCGACGGAAGGAACGATCCTCTTCGATAACCTCGATCTAAAAACTCTTAATTATCACGATGTGCGCCGGCACATTGGAATAGTGCTTCAGGATAATCACATATTTAACGACACGATTGCCCGTAATATTTCGTTTGGCGATCCAGAAGTAGATCTCGATAAGGTGCTTGCCGCCGCCAATGCAGCCGCCGCCCATGATTTCGTCATGCGCTTGCCACTTGGTTACGAGACAAAGATCGGCGAATCGGGTCTTTCTCTGTCCGGCGGCCAGAAGCAGCGCATCGCGATTGCGCGGGCGCTCTACAATAATCCACCGGTTTTGATCTTTGATGAGGCAACGAGCGCGCTCGACACGGAATCCGAACGCGCGATCCAGGACAATCTCGGTCGGTTAATGGCTGGCCGCACGACCATTGTGATCGCGCACCGGCTGAGCACGATCCGGGAAGCGCACTCTATCGTCGTGCTCGAGCAAGGCAGTGTCGCTGAGATTGGGGCGCATGATGAATTGATGGCTCAACGCGGGCTATATTATTACCTTTCGAGCCAGCAACTGGGAATCTGAACCAGTTCTTCGATGAGCTCACAGTTAACTCAACGCGGCTCTCTGGATGCGGAATCGGAAATGTCGCCGCAGGAGCCGCCGCCTTGGGTTATCCGGACAGCGGCGTGGGTCTTGGTGGGGGCGTTTCTCTTTGCGTTGCTCATCGCGATTGTGATGAGATTGCCGGAATCGGTTCATTGCCCTTTTGTCCTAATCCCAGCCACGGGTGCCGATCCAATTCAAGCGCCCCGGCAAGCCACAATTAGTCGGGTCGAGGTCGAAGAGGGTCAGCCCGTTAAGGCTGGCGAAGATTTGTTTGTGTTGCGCTCCGACGAGATCCGCGGCTGGGATACGCAGTTCCGCACGCTGAACGAAGATTTACGCGCAAAGGAAGAAAGTCTCAAGCAGTACGAGACTGCTTACGTTGCGCAACTTGAGATAAAAAAGGCGGAAATCGAGCAGGCAAAGAGCGAAGTACAATTCCGCGAAAATCACGCCAAGACGAGCCGCGAGTTGGTTACGCGCATGGAGAAATTAGCCAAGCAGGGCGGCGAGTCGGAGATTGACCTTATAAAGTTGAAGCTCGATTTAGCGGGTTCACAAAAGGATTTGAGCGTGGCTCAAAGGACTTTGCAGCAGGGGACTCTCGACCGTGAGCGAATGGAAACGGAGCACGCGCGCCAGCGAGGCGAGCAGCGATCCGAAATTGAAAAGTTAAAGATGCGTACTGGCGCTTTGCAAACAGACTTGGAAAGCACCCACCAGAACTTGCTGATGGTTCGCAGTCCGTATGAGGGTGTGGTGATTTCCATGGACCAACGAACCGTGGGCAGTTTTGTTCAGCAGGGACAAGTACTTTGCCAGCTCGCGCCGAAGGATGCGAAACCGCGAGCTCGAATGACCTTAACCGAAGCTGGTCTCCCGAAGCTCGCTGTTGCCCAGCGCATTCGGTACTTCTTCGAAGCGTTTCCCTACCAGCGTTATGGCGCCGTGACCGGAAAACTCGACTGGATCAGTCCGTCGACTGTTACGACCACCGATGGCTCCCGCTTTGTTGCCGTGGGATCACTCGATCGTATTGAAATCTCTCCTCGCGCAGGACAAGTTTTGCCTTTGCGCGTCGGAATGAGAGGACAAGCGCATATCATTGTCGGGGGACGGACGCTCATTGAGTATGCGTTCGAACCAATTCGCCAGTTGCGTGAGAGTATGAAGCAATAATACCTCGACGCGCAATGCAAGAACTCCTCTCCAGACTCAGGATCGAAGACCTGACTACAAGCAACGAGGCCATGTCGCGTTGCTTGCAGCTGGCAGCGCTTGCCGCAAAGTCAGAAGTCCCGATCGTGCTTCTCGGGGAGACAGGCACCGGAAAAACTTTGCTCGCGCACGCGATCCACAATTCATCAGCCCGAGCAGGCCGGCCGTTCATCGCGTTTAACGCTTCGGCAATCAGCGACACGTTACTGGAGAGCCAGTTGTTCGGCCATGAGCGCGGGGCTTTTACCGGCGCGCAACAAAGCGTAAAGGGAAAATTCGAACTCGCCGATGGTGGCACGCTTTTTTTGGATGAGATCTCGGAAATGAGCCCCCTGGCTCAGGTGAAAATCTTGCGCGTCCTCGAATACGGCGAATTCGAACGGCTCGGTTCCGAACGAATGCTCACCTCCAATGCCCGAATTATCTGCGCATCAAACAGCTCGCTGCGCGAACGGGTGCGGCGCGGAAAATTCAGGGAAGACCTTTACCAACGATTGAATGGCCTCACTTTGCTCATTCCTCCGCTTCGGGAGCGGCTACAAGAACTGCCGGCGTTGATTGCTGCGGAATTAAAAGCCGCCGGGTTAAAGGAAGGCAAAAACATTACGGCGATTCATCCCGAAGCGATGGAGAAGTTACTTCACAATGAGTGGCGGGGAAACCTTCGCGAATTGAGCCATACTGTGCGCGCCATGACGTTGTTTTGCAATGGATCGGTGATTCTGCCTGAGCATATCGTTTTTCCTCCCGATCTGTCGCCGGATCGAGCTATTTCGGAAGCCGCCCACTCGACTTCCCCCCTGGCCAGCAACAATGAAGAGAAGGACGCTGGTCTCGATCTGTCGCTGGAGAGCGCTGCCAGAAGGCACGTTCGATTCGTTTATGATCAGGCAAAACAAAACCAAAGGCGTGCCGCAAAACTGCTTGGGATTTCTCGTTCAACGCTTGCACGGTATCTCCGAGACATGGCTAAAAATGAGGCAGGATGGTCGAAAAATGAGCCGGAGCGGCCTTAGAATGAAGTCGGAGGTTTGTTCCGCGTGCGAGCCAGGTATCCAATTCAATAAAACATTAACTGAATAAACTCTTCTGGTTGAGGAACAAATGTAACTGGAATTCATTTTCAGCCAATGCCTCGTGAAACTTGGCACGGATACTGATAACATAGAAAACTGAAGTGAGTGCACCGAAGAACAAAAAGAATGCGCCCGCCGGAGAGTCAGGAAATCAAAGGCCTAAGCGCAGGAAAGGTAAATTGATTCGTCTGGATGACCTGATTCCAAAGCAGGACGTTACAGGCGGGCATCAATTGCTGTTCGGTGTCACTGACACCACAGAAACAACAAACCAAAACGAGAAAGAAGAATAAAATGGCACAGAAAAAAGCTAAGAAAACTATCAAAGTCCGTGACCTGAAGCCCACAAAAGACGCCAAAGGTGGCCACCACCGCGGCTCCGGGCACAAGGTGCAATAAGGTTTAAAGGATTAAAGAGTCGCACCGTGGTTCGATCCCACGGTGCGCTCTTTATCCGTTCCGCACTTTCTCAGTAAGAGACCCACAAACCAAAAGGGCGGCTGTTCTCCCCAATCTTCGTGCGCGGTTCTGGTGGCGAAAACGGCCGCATTAGGGCCAACGAGCGCAAAGACCGCACGGTGAATCCTTAGTCCGTGCGGTTTTTTGATGTACGCAATTTGCGTCCCGCCGACTTTTCAAGGCTGAATATCGTCGATCGCACTCTCTGGGTCTATCCTTCGCCAGTTCCGGTCGCCACCGGCCTCCGATTCCCTTGGACACGCGCCCGGGACTCCGTTCCCGCATATTACACTCCCTTTGAGCTTCTGTATCGCTCAGTCGGAGACGAGCTGATGCCCAAGTCGGCGTTAGTCGCAGGACGCAAGTTGCGGAGCCATGCTCAAGGACGCGCGCAATTTGCCTCCCGGTGAAATCGTTTGAATGCCCTGCTTGTCCTCGAACGCGCGTTGCTCATGATGATCGGTCAAACCCCAGCACGGCTCGACGCAGAGAAATGGTCCGCCGTCGGACCACAGAGTCACGTACGGCACGCCGGTGAGATCCAGTGTCATCCATCGGCCGCTCGGCGGATCGACGTAGGAAAAGTTGCGCCTGCGAACATCAACCAGTTCGAGGATGATCGAACCCTGCAATTCATTCTTTGGAAACGGCATTTCGCCGCCCGGGAATTCGATGTCGCGTGTTTCCCCTGAGAGATAATTATCTGGCGAAAAATATCTTCGATAACAACCACGCGGCATTTGTAAGTGAAAGCTTTCGAACGAAGTCGCGCCGAATCCGGGATGCAACCCGAATTCTACGTGCGCGGTCAATTCGGGTTCATGGTTCCGAAACTCGAAGAACACAGTCAATTTGTTGTTGTCGATGTTGTAGGTCAGATCTACGCCGACTCTCAGCGGATACTCGCCTGGCGAAAAATCCTCCGGACTAATCCGATATTTCAATGAAGCGCCGCTGCCCTCGCTGGAGAATCCCGCGAAGCGCCATGTCTTCGAGCGAAGGAACCCGTGATTTCCCCCTTTGATTTCGCGGCCCCGATAAAGGCTGCGACCATCCTTCAACCGATGAAGATAATAGCCCATGACAGTCGCGTGGTTGGCCCAACCCCGAGACGGTGTGGAGAGATCGTTGTCGCGATAAAGAAAGCCAGTCCACCGCCCGGCTTCGTTGATACGGCCGAGACTGACCAATTCCGCACCCAACCTTGACACAATGATGCGGAGACCGTTCTCCTCATCAATCAAAACGTCGACATCTCGATCTTCCCACTTTTCCTCGGTATGCGAAAACTTCATCGGCAACAGGTTCAGTGGACTTTTTCGCCTCTCCCTTCACAAGGGAGAGGGTGGGGTGAGGGTTCGATCGTCTTGGTAGTCTGCGACGAACCCCTCACTTTCGTCCTCTCCCCTTCGCAAGAGGAGAGGCGGATCAATGGACGCCTCGGCGGATTCTTGCATCGATAGTTGCTCAGCGAAATTCTTCGCCTCTCCCTTCGGAAGGGAGAGGGTTAGGGTGAGGGTTTACGCTTGTCAGCCATGCGCAGCTTTGATCCCTTCACCTCAGTCCTCTCCCCTTTTGCAAGGGGAGAGGCGGAATGATTCGCCGGTCGAGAGATCCTTCTACTCATGGGAACAAGCCGCGCACTTGCTTGGCTTTGATGACGCGTTCGACGCCGATGGCCATGGCCGCTGTGCGATGCGAAATTTTGTGTTCCTTGGCTCGCCTGATCACTTGTGCAAATGAGTGCTCAAGGATGCGGAAGAGTTTGTCGGTCACTTCCGATTCCGTCCACAGAAATGCCTGCAAACCTTGTACCCACTCGAAGTAAGAGACGATCACGCCGCCGGCGTTGCAGAGAATATCCGGGATCACGAAAACTTCGTCCCAGCGGTTTTCGAGAATCCGGTCTGCCTCTGGTGTAGTCGGACCGTTCGCTGCCTCGGCGAGGATACGGCACTTGATTTGACCAGCGTTCTTTCCGTTAATAACTCGATCGACCGCGGCTGGAATAAGGATGTCGCACGGCAGAGTCAGAAATTCCCGTGGATCAACGTGGTCGTCCTGAGCGAAGGCCCGCAGATTTCCCTTCTTAAACACGTGCTGCTCCGCGGCTTTCACGTCAATTCCCTTCGGATTGTAGATTGCTGCGGTATGATCGCTGATCCCGATGACTTTGATGCCGCTTTTGTAGGCGAGCGACAGAGCTGCCACCGAGCCGACGTTGCCGAATCCCTGCACGATGGCTGTGCACTTTTCAGGATTCAGCTTCAGCATGCTCATGGCCCGCTCGATGAGGTAAACAGCGCCGCGCCCGGTCGCTTCGCGCCGGCCTTCAGTTCCACCGATGGCGACCGGTTTGCCGGTAACGATTTCATTGACGGCGTAGCCCATGTAAACGGAGTAAGTGTCCATGAACCAGGCCATGATCTGCTCGTTCGTTCCCATGTCAGGCCCCATGATGTCGGTGTGCGGCCCGACGAACGGAATCATTTCCTGCATGTAACGGCGCGAGACCGCTTCCAACTCGGTTCGCGACAATTTGGTCGGATCGACGGCCACGCCGCCTTTGGCGCCTCCATAAGGCAACTGTGCCAGCGCGCATTTCCAGCTCATCCACATTGCCAGCGCAGCCGTTTCGCCCATCGACAATGAAAGCGCGAACCGCGTGCCGCCCTTGGTCGGGCCGAGGGCGATGTGGTGTTGAACGCGGTAACCCTGGAAGGCTCTGGTGCTCCCGTCGTCCATGTGCACCGGCAACGTCACAGCGACGGCACGTTTCGGATACGTCGCCCACTCGCGGTCGCCCTCATCGATGTTCAGGTAATCGGCGATGACACTGAACTGGTCGCACGCCATTTTGAAAACTTCGTCATCGTAAATGGTCACGGATAAATTTGTCGAATCTGGGTCGTCCATGGGAAAGTTGCTATTTGCGCTGAGGCGCTAAGGCCGTCAACTGCGAAAGATTTGGAGTG
>WNGC01002850.1_pt1 | contig 10509 bp, 8 predicted proteins | sample 5400051 | NCBI WGS metagenome assembly WNGC01 (sample SAMN13153368, study PRJNA577476) | soil metagenome | isolation source: 20 cm soil or saprolite under grassland replicate 2 | place: USA:California | collected 2016-06-15 | reverse complement strand
CTCTGTGAAGCTGGGGAGCAAGTCGAAGAGTCCGCCCTTATCGAGGTCTTCGGCGGGCCCAACCCGCAGCCGGGTTACCCAGCTCTTCTCTGCCAGCCGCACCCGCTCGGGTCCGTCGACGCTGGTCCGCCTGGTGAAGACCTCGGTGGGGATACCGCGCCGGCTGAGCTCCTCGCAGACCGCCCGGACATAGACGTTCATCCCGCCGTTTTCTCCCGCCCCCAGGGCGGCAACCGGCGAGGCATGCAGGCTCACGATGGCGAGCGGTTTCAGCGCCGTCCCTCCTTGCGTGGCGATCGAGCGCCACTCCATCGTCGCGGTTTGGTTGTCATCCGGTCAACTTCAAATCAGTACAAGGGGGCGGCGAACCGGCAGCAAACCTGCACCGTCCGCTTGACAGGGCCGGTCACCTCAACCTTGGCAGTGGTCATTCCAATTCTTAGCCACCGTCGGCTGAGCCCAAACGTACGATCGCGCTCTACCTCGGACGGTACGCTAGGATGCGCCTCGGCCGTGTCCGCCCCCAAGCGCCTTCTCTTTCTCTTCTCCGACACCGGTGCTGGGCATCGCGCCGCCGCGGAGGCGGTCGCCGCGGCGTTGCAACTGCGCTACCCGAACCGGTTTATGATCGACTGCTTCGACCCCATGGCGGACCAGCGGGTCGTGGCCGGGCGGCTGACCGCGCTGTATGGACCGATCACGCGGCACGTACCCATCCTCTGGGGGCTCGCCTATAACCTCACGAACGTACAGCCCACGGTGCGGCTCTTCCAGCACGCCATCGGCCGCGGCCTTCGGCGCAAGCTGCGCCGGGCACTCGAACCCCGTCCGGCGCTGGTTGCCAGCTTCCATCCTCTGCTCAACCACGTCGCCGCCGATGTCATGCCCCACGGGGTGCCGCGGGTGACGGTCATCACGGACTGGATCGACTTTCACCAAGCCTGGACCGACCTGACCGCAGACTCCATCATTTGCCCTTCGCAGGCGGCCTACGACCTCTGCCGGCGGCGGGGTGTGCCGGCCGATCGGCTGGTCAGGGCGGGACTCCCGATCCATCCCCGCTTTTCGGAGGCCATCCGTCGCTTCACCGACAAGACCGCGATGCGGCTCCGACTCCGGTTGCGACCGCACGCACCCACCGTGCTGCTGACTGGCGGTGGCGATGGGACGGAGCCCTTGCGGAAGTACGCGGCCGCGCTGGCCCGTTCGCCGCTCGACGTCCAGGTGCTGGCCGTCTGCGGGCGCAACACGACGCTCGCCCAGCGAATCCGCGAGGACAACCACGCCGGCGTGCACGTCTTCGGGTTCGTCGACAACATGCCCGAGCTCCTGCTCGCCGCCGACCTGCTGGGGACGCGTGCCGGTCCCGGCATGATCGCCGAAGGGCTCGCTTGCGGCTGCCCGTTGCTCTTGACCGGGTATCTTCCCGGACAGGAAGCGGGCAATGTTCGGGAGGTCACCGGACGGAATCTTGGCCGTTATGTCCCTCGGCCGCGTGACCTGGTCGACGCGGTCGCGGCCTGGTTTGCCAAGCCCGAGTCGGAGCGGATGGACGACGCGGAGCGGGCGCGGGCGGCGGCGGACCCGGCCGCCGCCTTTGAGATTGCCGACGTCCTCAATCGGATGAGTGACTGAGCGTTGCTGGCTACACGGCGGCGCTGGGACAGAGCAGCTTGAAGTCGCAGCCCGAACATTTCATCCGGTCTGGCTTGGCAGGGAAGAGCTCGGCACGAATCCCATCGGCCACCCGCACGATTGTCTGCCGGTCTTCCTCGAGCCGTTCCGATGGTTTGTCGACCGTGACTCGCTCGCTCGTCTCCAGGTAGTAGTAAGAGAGCGTCAGCGGTTCGAAGCGGAACACCTCACGCGCGGCGAGCGCGTAGACACCCAGCTGAAGGTCGCGCTGCAGCTCGGTGGCTCGCCGGGTCGAACCGGTCTTGTAATCGATGACCTCATACATCCCGTCGGCGTGGCGGTCCACCCGATCGATGCGGCCGCTGAGCCGTAGCCCATCGACCCGCAGGCTGAACGGTTGCTCCAGCAGAAGCGGCTTGCTCAGGTCGCCCGCATCGAAGGCCCGGCGCAAGTAGCTCCGGCCGAGGTCCTGCAATGAGGGCGCTTGCTCCGGTGCGCAGAACCGCTCGCGCGCCCAGGCCGCCACATAGGCGGCGTTCACCATCTCCCAGGTCAGCGGCCGGTCCCGCTCGATGCTGCCCAGTGAATCTTTGAGTGCCTCGTGGAGGATGCGACCGAACTGCATTTGCGGCCGCGGTCGGGTGGGCAAGCGGAAGACGAAACGGTATTGATACATCTGCGGACACCGAAGGTAGGTGTCGACCTGCGTGTAGGAGAGCGCGGCGATCGGCGGTGCGTCGTTGAGGGGGAGCTCGACCTGGCGCGCGACCTCAACCAACCCACCGACCGGCGGCGTGAGCAGCTGGCGGGCGGCCAGTTCTCGGCCCTCATCACCGCGAATCGGCTGCAGGAAGCGCGACGGTCGCCAGTCTTTGACCCCTTCGTATCGACCCGCCAGGGTGCAGACGACCTCTTCGCGAGCCCGGGTGAGCGCGACATAGGCGAGGCGGCGCTCTTCCGCCATGTGCAGCTCGGCCGGCGGCAGCTCCTCCTTCAGGAGATCGTTCGGCAGGGTCAGGCCTTCGCTTCGCCGGCTCGAGGGAAACCTGCCCTCGACCAGATGCGGGACGATCACGAGCCCGAACTCGAGACCCTTGGCCTGGTGCACGGTCATCAGGTGGACGGCATTCACCGTCTCGTCTAGGGGGGCGATCTCCTCATCCGCCTGCGCCGCCTCCGTGGCATTCAGGTGCTTGAGATAGCCCGCCAGGTGCTGGTCCGGGTGCTCGTCGCAATAGGCACCGATCAGCTCGGCCAGCTTCTGGACGTTCGCGCTGACCTGCAGCGACTCGATCGGCCCGGTAAAGCGTGGAAGGTCAAGATAGCGGGTCTGCTCCATGACCTCGTAGAAGAGATCATCGACGGCAAGCCGGAGCGCCTGCCCGGCAAAGTGCCGCAGGTCCATGGTCAGGCGGCCGGCCCCGCCATCTTCGGCCTCCTCCAGGATGTCAAAGAACCGCCGGCCTTCATCTCGCGCCCGGCGCGACCAGCGGCCGGCCTGGACCGGATCGACGGCGTAGCGCGGCAGGCTCAGCAGCCGCATCAGGCAGACCGTGTCATCCGGGCTGTCTGTCGCCCGCAGGAACGCCAGGCAGTCTTTGATCTCGGGCTGCTGGTAAAAGCCGCGACCGCCACTCACCTGATAGGCGACGCCGATCCGCTGCAGCGCGCGGGCGAAATTGTGGAGGTGCGCATTGGCGCGGAGCAGGATCGCGATCGCATTCGGCCGGTGACGCCCCTCGTCGATCGCGGTCTTGACGTAGGCCGCCACCGCATCCGCCTCGTCGGTCACGCTGGTTGCCGTCAACACACTGACTGGGCGGCCCTCGCCCCGCGTGGTCTCGAGCCGTTTCTCCAGCCGCTCCGGGTCCAGAGCGATCAGCCGGCCGGCGGCGCGCAGGATAGGGCCGCGACTCCGGAAGTTCTGTTCCAGCCGAACCATAGCGGCATCAGGAAACACCGACCGAAAGCGGCGCAGGTTGGCAACCGAGGCGCCACGAAACTTGTAGATACTCTGGTCATCGTCACCCACCACGCACAGGTTTCTTTCTGGTCCGGCGAGCAGCTCCAGCAGTCGGCTCTGGCCAAAGTTCGTGTCTTGAAACTCATCGACCATCAGGTGGGTGAATCGCCGGGACTGACGCGCCGCGACCGAGGGTTGGTTGATCAGCAGTTGGACCGTGTAATAGATGGTGTCATCGAAATCGAGACGCTCCTCCACCAACAGTCGTTGCTGGTAGTCGCGGTAGACGAGGGCGGCTTCACGCTGGGCAACGACCACCGGGTCCTCGACATCGACCATGCGACCGGCCCAGGAAACGAACTCATCGGGTGAAACGAGCTCTTGCTTGAGGCGCTCGACCAGTTTGAGGAGCTCGGCGATCCGCTCGTAGGGGCGCTGGGCGTGGAAGAGGTGCGGCGGGCGCCGCGTCAGGAGCACGTCGCGCATGAGCTCCCACTTGCGAACCTCAGAGACGATGCGAAACGCCTTCGGGATTCCGCACAACCAGCCTTCTTCCTGAAGGAACCGTTGGGCAAACGCGTGGTAGGTCAGCACAAAGCGCTCGCCCGCCGGCAGCTCGTCTTCGAGCTCGACGCGGTCCAGCACTTCACGGGCGGCTTTTTCGGTGAACGTCAGCAGCAGGATCTGCTCGGCCGGCACGCCCTGGGTTCGAAGCCGGCGGTAACGCTCGACCAGGACGCGTGTCTTGCCGGTCCCGGCGCCGGCCACGATGAGTAACGGTCCCCGGGTGTGGGCCACCGCGGTCTTCTGGGCGTCGGTCAACCCGGCAGCTGACGCGATCATCGCGACGGGCCCGTCTGCCGGAAGCGGATCTCGCGCACGACCGGAGCGCCGATCATCTCGTTGAGCCGATCAATCAGACCACGCCGTTCGAGGTGAAGCTGATGGGCGAGCGGGGTGCTGCTCGCGTTCACCCACAGCGTGCCGCCGCGCAGTGCCTGGGCGCTCGTCTCCCTGGCGAGGTGCGGGCCGACCAGCTGTGGCCAGAGCCAGAGCGCCTGGGCCTCGCGGGTCCGTCGGGCGATGCCAAGCGATTTCAGCGCCCGCGGCAACGCCTCCGCCACGCTACGCATGGACGGTGCCCTGCTCCACGCGAAATACCGCCGCCCGTTCCAGGATGCTCCTGGGCAGGTCGTTGAGGTCGGCCGCGGTGATCATCGCCTGCGGTCCCGGCTCCAGTGCCGCGAGCAGCCGCTCGCGACGCGCCGGGTCGAGCTCCGACATCACGTCGTCGAGCAAGAGGACCGGCTGCTCGCCGGTCACCTCTGCCAGGTAGTGCAATTCCGCCAGCTTCAGGCTGAGCACGGCGCTCCGCTGCTGACCCTGGCTGGCGAAGAGCCGGGCCTCATGGTCGTCGAGCCACACCTCGACATCATCCCGCTGCGGTCCGACAACTGTCTGTCCGCGCCCGATCTCTTCGTCACGGGCGTCCCGCATCGCCGCCTTGAGCTGCTCGGTCACGAGCTCCTGCGGCGCCTCGCCGATGCGGGCACCGGCCGGCCGATAGCGCAGCTCGAGGCGCTCGCGATCATCGCTGAGCTCGCGGTGGAAGGCCGCCGCAATCGGCTGCAGTTCAAGCAGGCGCCGCTGCCGTTCGACCATGATGGCGGCACCCGACTCGGCAAGGGCGGTCGTCCAGACCTCCAGCTCGTCGAGCGGCTGGCGGCCGTCCCGAATTGCCCGCAGCAGCGCGTTGCGCTGCTCGAGCAGATGGCCGTAGCGATTCAGTTCTCGCGCGTGACCGGCGTCGAGCTGGGCGAGGAGCGTGTTGAGAAAGCGGCGTCGGCCCTCGCCCGATCCCTTGATGAGCTGAAGGTCGTCCGGCCAGAACAGGACGACCCGAAGCGAGCCGATCATGTCACTCGATCGCCGCGGAATGCCGTTGACGGTGAATCTCCGAGAGGCGCGCGCACCGGCCGCGGTCGGGCTCAACATGACTCGAACCTCGAGCTCGTCGCGATCCGTCTCGGTCTGCACGCCGCAGGTGACGCGGGCGGCTGGCTGTCCGAAACGAACCAGCTCGGCCGCCTGCTGGGTCCGGGGCGAGCGGGTCAGCGCGGTCAGGGCTACCGCCTCGAGGAGGTTGGTCTTTCCCTGCGCGTTGCCGCCGAAGAACACCGTGGCGGAGCGCTCCAGCGTTAGATCCAGTTCCGCGTAATTTCGAAAGTCAAAGAGTGAGACGTTGGAGAGAAACAACCGGTCCCTTCGGTCGGAAGCCTGCTCGGCTTCGACTACTACATAGCAACGCGGACGGGCATGATGATATAGAGGTAGTTGTCCTTGCCAACCGGTTTGATCAAGCCGGGATTCAACGGGCCGGTAAAGCCCAGTTGCACTTCTTCGCTTCCGATGATGGCCAGCACGTCGAGCAGGTACTTGGAGTTGAACGCCACCTGCAGGTCCTGGCCCTCGATCCTGGCCTCCACGGCAGCCACGTTCTGTCCGACTTCGCTGGTGTTCGCCGTTAACGTCAGCTTGCCACCCTCGGCTTTGAACTTGACGACATTGGCCGCGTCCTTTGAAAAGAGCGACACCATCTTGGTTGTGAATAGCAGTTCCTGGGTCTTGGCCGTGATGGTCGTCGTGCTCTGACCGGGGATGACCTGCTGATAGTTGGGATAGGTGCCCTCGATCAACCGGCTCATCAGCTCAACGTCGCGGGTTTTGAAGAACACCTGGTTTTTCTGGGCGCCCACCGTCACCTCAACACCCTCGTCGGCTGCCTTCAAGATCCGGCTGAGCTCGCTCAACGCCCGCGCCGGAATCACGATCGTCTCGCCCTCTCCCGGTTCGGCCTGAATTCCCAGCGTCTTGACCGCCAGCCGATGCCCATCGGTGGCGGCGAACGTCGCCTTACCCCCGTTGAGCTGGACGTACACCCCGGTCAGCACCGGACGGCCCTCGTCGCTGGACGCCGCGATCACTGTTTGCTCGATGGCATCCTTGAGCTCAGCCTGGTCGACCTTGACCTTCCGTCCTTCCACTCCCGCCGGCACCGGCGGGAAATCCGCCGGGTCGATGCCCCGGATGTTGGCGTCGAACCGGTTGCTCTTGACTGCCAGTGACTGGGTCTTGCGGTCGAGAGTCATGGAGAGTGGCTCGTCGGGATGCGCCGTGACGAAGTCGGTCAACAGCCGGGCCGGTACAGTGATCCCTCCTTCTTCCTGGACCTCGGCGGGAATGACTTGCCGGATGCCGATCTCCAGGTTGGTGGCGGTCAGCTGCAATCCGGTATCAGCCGTTTGGAGGAGCACGTTGTTGAGGATGGGCAAGGTGGTTCGGGACGAGACTGCCCGGGAAACGACCTGTAACCCCTGGCCGAGATTTCCGGCTGTAATAGTGACCTTCATGATGCTCCTTGTCTACACGCCCCCCTCATGAAGAAGCTCTAATTGAAAAGAGAGTCGCAGTCGTAGGACAGTGCATAACAGGGAAAACCCTCTTCCGCGAGTTTGAATCGGCCCAATTATAGCTTTCACAAACTGTGCGCTCCCCCAGGGGATATCCCCAGCGCCCTTCGATTCCAACAGCATCCACGTCCCTTGCGCGAGTGTTCCACAGGTCTCAGTGCGAATAGAGGAGCTCGCGAAGTTTTCGGAGATCCGCCTGAAGACGCTGATCCTCTTTCGAATCAGTCGAGATCTTTTCGTAGGAATGTAAGACGGTTGTATGGTCCCTTCCGCCGAAGGCTTGCCCAATGGCCGGCAACGAGGACGCCGTTTCCTCACGGATCAGATACATCGCCACCTGGCGCGGAAAGACGATGTGCTTGTCCCGGCGCTTACCCTTCATTTCCTCGAGGCTGATGTGGTAAAAGCTCGCCACAGTTCGCGAGATGGTGTCCACCGAGAGCGTGCGGGTTTCGGTTGATGGGATGACATCCTGGAGCAGCTTGGCCGCCATATCGACATTGACGGCGCTGTGGTTGAGCGAGGCATGGGCGATCACCCGGATCAGCGCCCCCTCGAGCTCGCGGATGTTTTTCTGCACCTTGTGCGCGATGAACGAGAGGACGTCCTCCGGCACCAGCCGCGCGTAGGGACCAACCTTGGACTTCAGGATGGCGACCCGCGTTTCAAAGTCGGCCGCCTGAATATCGGCGATCAAGCCCCACGAAAAGCGGGAACGCAGCCGGTCCTCCAGGGTGGGGATCTCTTTCGGTGGCCGGTCGGAAGAGATCACGATCTGGCGGTTGAGCTCGTGCAGGGAATTGAAGGTATGGAAAAATTCTTCCTGGGTCCGATCTTTGCCGGCCAGGAACTGGATATCGTCGACCAGTAACACGTCGACCGTCCGATAGCGTGTCCGGAAGTCGTTCATCCGGCCTTCCTGGATTGACGTGATCATCTCGTTCATGAACTTTTCGCTGGTCACGTAGGCGACCCGCCGGCGGTGGTGCTTTTCCAGGACGGCATGACCGATGGCGTGCATCAGGTGCGTCTTGCCAAGTCCAACGCCGCCGTAGAGGAAGAGCGGGTTGTAGGCCTTCGCCGGCGTCTCAGCGACTGCCCGGCAGGCCGCATGCGCAAAGCGGGAGTTGTTACCCACGACGAAATGCTGGAACTGAAATTTCGGATTGAGCTGCGAGGCCTCGGCCAGCACCGGCTCCTCCTCCTCGGGCGGCGGCTCTTCCGCCAGGGCCACGGCCGACCGGCGGCCAAGCGGCTCCGCCTGTGCCGGAACCACTTCGAAGGCCACGCTGACGTCGCCGGAAACGATCGCGGACAGGGTTTCCTTGATCATCGCTGAGTAGCGATCCTCGAGCCAGTCCTTGGCCAGCTTCGTCGGCACGCCGATCTTGAAGGCATTCTTTTCACGGCCGACGAGCGACGCATTCTTCAGCCAGGTCTCGTAGCTCGGCTTACTGAGCTGGAAACGAAGCTCTTCCTGCGCCGCCTGCCAGATCTGCTCTGGGTTCATACACTCCTCCACAGCTATACACACGATCGCTTGGTTGGAGAGCAGAGCCGGACTGCGCGGCGGACGCGCGGACGGAAACAGGGCCCATGGACGGCGTTAGCTGGGACTCAACTTATACACAAGCTTCCCACAATGGTGGAGAAGTCTATCGAGGTCTCCCCAGCCTCATGTGCATAAGTTGTTGAGATTACGTGCCGTAGCTCTCCAGGGCAGCGGAATAATAGCAAATGCCTATTGGCCGTGCAATGCGAAATTCCGTACGGTGTGGCGGGTTGGCCGCTTTCGAGGGCGGCCGGACACGAGGGCACCGCAGCGTCGCCGTGCTATTGTTAGCGCCCGGAACCAGCCACTGTCATGAAGCGCACCCACCAACCGAAGAAGCGCCAGCGGGTCAAGGTCCACGGATTTCGGGCCCGCATGTCAAGCCCGGGCGGCGTCAAGGTCATCAAGGCCCGCCGTCTCAAAGGCCGTCGTCGGCTTACCCCGACCGCAAGCCGGCGCGCCCGGTAACCTCCCGGTTCCGTGGCGTTAAAGCGGCACGCGCGGCTGCTGCGCTCGGCCGACTTTGATCGCACCCTGCGCTCCGGTCGGCGAGCCGCCTCCGAGTACCTGGCGGTGTTCGTAAGCGATAATGTTGTTGGTCGGCCGCGGGTCGGCCTGGCCGTCAGTCGGAAGCTGGGCAACGCCGTCGTGCGGAATAGAATCAAGCGGCGGTTGCGCGAGCTGGTCCGGCCCCTGGTGACGCGGGCAACGGGCGGCCGCGACGTTGTAATCGTGGCACGGGCGCGGGCCAGCGATGCCGAATTCGCAAGGCTCCGCCAGGAGATAGAAATGTTGTGGGCGAAGAGCTGGGGACAATGACGGCGGCATCGCTCGCGCTCATCCGAGTCTATCGGGTGACGCTCGGCCCTCTCCTCGGCCTGGTGTCCGGTTGCCGCTTCACACCCACCTGCTCGCAATACGGATATGAGGCGATCACCCGCTACGGCTGGTGGCGCGGGTGGGGCATGGCCGTGCGGCGGATCGGGCGATGCCATCCGTTTCACGCCGGCGGCTGGGACCCGGTGCCATGAACAGCATCGGTCAGCTCTGGCACCCGATCTGGCTGCTCTGGTGGACGGTGATCGGTGTCCCGATCCATGCCGTGCTGAAGGCCATCCTGGGTTTCCTGAGTGGGAATGCTCTGGCGGAATCGATCGGGCCGTTTGGGATCGCGATCGTGCTGCTGACGATTCTCATCAAGCTCGTCATCTCGCCGATCTTCCAGTACCAGCTGACGACCTCACGCCGGGTGCAGGCCGAGCAGCGCCGGATCGCACCCCAGCTGGCGGCGATCCGCAAGAAATACAAGAAGGACCCGCAGCGGCTCAACCAGGAGACGATGGCGCTCTACAAGGAGCACAACATCAACCCGCTGGCCCAGATGAGTGGCTGCCTGCCCGCGTTGATCCAATCCCCGATTCTGATCGCGCTGTTTTATGTGATCCGCGATGCGCACCAGACCCTGCCCATTCACGACTTCAAGTTCCTCGGCATTTCGCTCGATCACACCGCGCTGCAGGCGGGGCAGTTCGTGCCGCTCGCGGTCCTGCTACCCCTCCTGGCTGGTTTGACGACGTTCGTGCAGACCAAGATGATGACGCCGCCGGGTGGCATGGCGAGCCAGGACGCCACCCAGGCCGCCATGACGCAAAACATGACGCTGATCCTGCCGGTCTTCATCGGGTTCATCTCACTGCAATTCGCGGCCGCCCTGGCGCTCTACTGGGTGGTCAGCAACCTCTTCAGCATCGGCCAGCAATACTTCATCACCGGCTGGGGATCACTGTCCTTACCGCCGGGCCTACGCAGGGGGAAAGCCGCATGAGCAGCACAAGCGACAGCGTGGAAACCACCGGAAGCACGGTCGAGGAGGCGGTCGAGAAGGCGCT
>WNGC01002848.1_pt1 | contig 10516 bp, 15 predicted proteins | sample 5400051 | NCBI WGS metagenome assembly WNGC01 (sample SAMN13153368, study PRJNA577476) | soil metagenome | isolation source: 20 cm soil or saprolite under grassland replicate 2 | place: USA:California | collected 2016-06-15 | reverse complement strand
GCCAGCCGAGCCCGAGCGTGCGCCGCTGCGAGGGCCCGAAAGCGCGCCCGGACATGAAGATGGCGCCGCGGCGCAGGTCGTCATCGTCGAGCGTGCGGAAGTAGGCGCCGAGGACTCGCGTTTTCTCCAGCGTCGCCGTCGTGGCTCCGACAGCTGCGCCAGTTCGTGCGAAATCCTGCATACCGTTCGCTATCGTAGGGTTCGATGCGCCGGTGCCCTTACCTGGAGGAGCTCGTGCTGGACCGGCGTGCCCTGCTGCGCATGTATCGGTTCGACTGTCACGTCGACCACCAGTCCAAGCGCAAGTACTCGATCACGGATTCGCCGCCGATCTGCGTCAGAAACTTCGAGGACTGCCACCTCTATCAATCCGAGAAGCGCCGCGAGGATCGGACGATTTCCCGTTATACGGACTGATCCCCATGTGCCCGATCTGCTCTGCCCCCGCCTTCTCGCTCGACGGAGCATGCGTGTTCTGTCACGCGCCGCTGGTCGAGCACGGCGGAGAGGCTGAGCTGCTGGAGTACCTGTCGGAGCGCATCCCGACCGCGCACGTCAAGCGCGGCGCGTGGAATCGCGGCCCGATCACAGAGGCTGCATTCGACGTGAGCGGTCGAACGTTTCGGGCGCGGTGGAAGGACGAAGAGCTCGACCTCGAGCCGCCTGTCGACCTGACGGCCTGGCTCGACCTGCTGCTGACGCGACTCAGCGACATCGCCATGCAGGACGCGAACCTGCGTCGGTCGGTCCTGCGGTCCGGCTGGGCCCTGCGCTGACCAAGGTAATAGTCGGCTACACGACATCGATCGACGGGTTCGTAGCGGACGAGCAGGGCGGCGTCGAACGTCTCTATCCCGACCTGGCGGACCTGCAGGACAAGCCGTACATGAAGGACCTCATCGCCGACACGGGCGCTGTGTTGATGGGGCGCCACACGTTCGAGATGGCCGACCCCGACACGCTGGCCGACAACTACGAGTTCCAGGTGCCCATCTTCATCGTCACGCATCGCCCGCCGGCTCATCATCCGAAGGAGAACGGACGCATCTCGTTTACCTTCGTCACCGATGGCGTCGAGCCCGCGGTGCGAATGGCCAAGGCCGCGGCGAAGGATCGCAATGTGACTGTGGTCGGTGGCGCCGACCTCGCCCGACAGCTTTTCGCCGCGAACCTCGTCGACGAGCTGCACGTCGACGTGATGCCCGTGCTGCTCGGCTCCGGCCTGAGGTTCTGGGGTGCGGGTCAGGAGCACCTGCATCTCGAGACGATCGATGTGTCGCGCGCCGGCGAGCGGACGACTCTTAGGTACAGAGTGGTCAGATAACGTCCCCTCCCTACCCTCCCCGCGTGGCGGGGAGGGGCATTGGCACCTCAGAGCGCGAGCTGAAGTTGCTCTGTGGCTTCCAGGGCTGACGCTCGGATTCCTCGCTTGCGTAGCGAGCGCGCGAAGTCTTCCGTGTAGCCGTGCACCGTGTAGACCTGGTCCGCGCCCGACCGCTCCACCACGTCCATCAGCTCGTCGAAGTCGCAGTGGTCTGACAGGTCGAACGTCGTGTCGGCCCCGAACAGCCGCGCGAACTCCGCATCTTTCGCCCAGCCCGACACGAGCGCTGTGCGGTAGCGGCCGAGGCGCCGCACCTCGTCCTTGCCCGCCGGCGGCGCGATGACCACGCGGCCGCGTGCGTCGCCATCGAGCTCGATCCATTCGGGCAACGGCCGCCCGGCGCTGGCGTAAGCCTGAGCGCACGGCACGCAGCGCTTTTCCAGAGCAAATTCGAATCCGTACGGGGCCAGCGCCAGCATCATCTCCTCGGTCTTGCCCAGCGCGTGGCACAGGAGCACCGGCGCGACGCGGCTGTCCAGCGCGCGGCGACACCACATCGCGATCGCTTCGATCGTGGCGTCGGGGTCGCCGAACCGGAAGTGCGGCCGTCCGTAGGTGGTCTCGACGATGAGCACATGTGCTTTCGGCACATGCGTCTGCTTTCGCGTGCCCGGCACGCGCAGCTTGATGTCCCCCGTGTAGAGAAGGCTCGTCCCGTCGTGCTCGAGCAGCAGCTGAGCCGAGCCGAGCATGTGGCCCGCGGACAGCAGCGTCACTGTGGCGCGGTCGCGGCGCATCGGCTCGTCGTAGCCGAGCATTCGCCAGCCGCGCGGCCGTCGCGACTCGTCAATGAGCGCGAGCGTCTGCGGCGTCAGCAGCGCCTCTCGGTGGCGCCGCGCATGGTCGGTGTGCGCGTGCGAGATGAACGCGAACGACCGCACGACCAGGGGGTCAAGCCAGAGCCGGTGGCCCGGCAGCGAGACGCCGCGATCCCAGACGACGTGGCGCGTCACGAAGGAGCCTTGACGCCGATCGCCGCCAGGGCTTCCTGGGGGATGCCGATGTCGGCGACCGAGATGCTGCCGGAAACGCGAGGCCCATCAGCGGCGAGCAGCCCAGCCTTGGGCAGCGTGAAGGTGACCGTCAGGTCGGCGCGCACACAAGGAGAGTAGGCGACACCCGTGTCGGAGTCGAGACCGGACGGCAGATCGATTGCGACCACTCGCAACCCCGAAGCATTGATGGCCTCGATCCACTCCGCGAAGTGCCCCTCTGGCGCGCGATTGAGGCCTGTGCCGAACACCGCGTCGAGCACCAGGTCCGCGCCGGCGAAGCTCGGCTGATCGCCGACCTCAACGCCGAGCTTGAGCAGTGCTTCGAGCTCGCGCTGCGCGTCGCCGTGCAGGCGCGCGCGCTCGATGCAGCTGACGGATGCAAGGCGGCCCCAGCGATGGAGGTGTCGGGCGGCGGCCAGGCCATCGCCCGCGTTGTTGCCGACGCCGCACACCACCGCGGTGCGGCCATCGCACGCGCGCGCCGCCTGCCAGCCCGCGGCCTCCATCAGCCAGTCGAGCGCGATGCCGAAACGCTCGGACGCGAGCCGATCGAGCTCCCTGACCTGCGCGCTAGTCAGCGACATTGCGTTTTGCACTGAGAGTGAGTGGAGCCTTAGGCCGGATTCACTCCGGCCGTCCCCCTGCGTGCCACCTTCCAGGCGCCTCCAGCCTTCTGAATGTCAATGGGGGGTTCCGCGGGGGGATCCTGATCCCCCCGCGATTTCGGGGCGCTGGACGACAAAGGAGCAGTAGGGATCCCGCCGGTGGATGGAATCTGACTGCGACACGGCGGTGTCGAGCAGTCGCGAGATGAGCTGCGGCGTGATGGTGCATACCTGCGGGAACTTCAGCGCCGTATTGCGGAACGGGCAGTTGTGGATGGTGATGCGCACGCCCTCTTCCACCTCGGTCTGCTCGGCCAGCGTGCCCGCGCGACCGATCCAGGCAACGACGCGTCGCAGCTTCTGGTCGAAGTCGAGACCGTCGATCTCCCTGCCGATGACATCGGCGTGTCGCGCGGCGACGCGCGAGAAGATCTCGTCCAGGGCCTCAGGGCCGCTGAGCTCCTGCACCTCCTGCAGCACCATCGTCGCGAGTTGGCCATAGCGCTTGGGGAAGACCGAATGCGCGCGTTCGGTGAGGCTGAAGAGGAGGGAGGGGCGGCCTCGGGCGCGGCGCTCGGGATGGCTCACGACGAAGCCGTCGCGCTCGAGATTGGTCAGGTGCTGGCGGATCGCGTTCGGGGTCACGCCGAGGTCAGACGCGATCGCTTCGGCGCTGGCGCTGCCTTTGCGCCGAATGAGCTCCAGGACCTCCATGCGGGTCGAGCGGCCCGCGATCATCGAGGGCATAGCTGCCGACATCGACACTCTAACCGATTTATTACAGGTGATGCTTGACAAAATCCCAAGCGTCTTTAGACTCTAAGGCGGGGAGATATGACAATGATCAAGCAGGCCAACCGAGCCATCGAGCACATGACTGCCCGAGATCGCCGAGTGCAGCGGGCCAAGTACGCCCGCCGCAACAAGATGCACTACATCGACAAGCTCCTCAACGAGCTCGAGATGCTGAACCTCGCCGATCAGCGGACCATGCCGCCGGTGCTTTCGGTGGCGGTCAACAAGGTCATCGAGGAGTCGCCCGAGGTCACCGTGCTGGCACAGGCGAAGCCTGGTTCCGTGATGGAGGCGATGGACGCCCTCTACGAGATCCAGGACAGCCTGATGTACAACCAGATCGAGGACGAGTAAAGAGCAGCTAAACCAGGGCCGGGCTCATGTGGGCCCGGCCTTTCTTTTGCCCCTAAAGGCAGTCGCCGCCGGGAAATAGCCGGGCTGCCACTACTTTTCGCATACTCATCGCCGTGGCTGGAGAGCTGAGCCCGGATCGGCTCTATTACTGGGACGGAGGACGCTGGGTTAGCGCCTTCTCGCCCGATGCGGCTTGGCGCTGGGATGGATCGTCGTGGCGTCCAGCCGGCAAGGGTGCGCCTCGAGCGCGACGTTCGCGACTGCCGTGGCTGATCGCCGGCGGCACGATCGTGGCGCTGGCGGCGGGGAGCATCGGCATCTACTTCGCGGCCGGCTTTGTGATGCGTGCGTCGCAGCGAGCCCTGCAGTCGGGCGGCCTCGCCTCATGCAGCTCATCCCTGGCTCAGCCCGGCGTGGCGCTGTCTGAGGGCAAGTCGCTATGCGGCGGCACGCTCGGCAGCGAATACCTTCTGGCCGACTGCACGCTCACTGAAGGCACCCCGTCTGGCGCCGTGCTTTGGAAGAAGTCCTACAAGCCCACCGAGGGCGACTGGATGAAGACGACCGCGACCACCGGCTCCGATGGCTGCAAGCTCTCCGCCCCGCCCGACGTTGAAGTCAGCTTTGACACGGCCACCCATCAACCGCCGACGACTGTCGTCGTCGCCGATTTCACCTACGAAGCGAATGCGGGCTCGGTCGGCATCCAGCTGGCGTGCTCCGAGGCCGCGAGCTGCATCGACATCTCAATGTTCCAGGAGGGTCTCTACACACTCGACGAGGGGCGGCCGAACGACGGCTGGGACAGCCTGAGCAAAGGCGTGGCGTTCGGAGCGACGTTTCGTGAGGGGGCGGCGAACCGGATGATTCTTCGGCTGCACGGCCGGCACGTCAGCGTTTATCTGAACGGCAGAGGCGTCACTCAGGCGGATGTATCGCGGGTCCAGAGCCCCGGTTTCGTCGACTTCTACATCGACAACCGCGGCGGCCCCGGCACGGAGACGGTGTGGCTGCAGCGGCTCTACGTGTTCGAATCTCGATAACCTCGCTCCGGCCGAGTTCGTTGAAGGTGCAAGGAGGCGACTACTGATGTTGGCTGCAATCGGCAACCTGTTCTCATGGACGGTCACGGCGTTCTTCGGCGTGATCTTTCTGCTGCTCGTCTTCGAGACGTGGGCGCTCTTCACCGGCCACACGCCGATCTCCGACTACATCCGGCCGGCTGTGCACTCCTATCCCGGCACTGCTTTCGTCATCGCGGTCGTGATCGGGATCCTGCTCGGACATTTCCTGTGGGGTCCGGCCACGGGCAGGACCTCGCCCTCGGGGAGCCAGCCTCAGTGAGCACCCTCAACGCGCCGGCAATCCTGTCCCTGATCGCCACGGTTGGCGCGTTCATCGCGTTCCTGCTGATGCTCCAGGAGGCGCTTGCGCTGCGCACCGGCACCGACCCGGTGAACAACGGCCTGCGCTCGGTCGTGCGTAGTTTTCCGCGATCGGTCTACGCGCTGGCGGTTGTGATCGGGATGCTGCTCGGCCACCTGCTTTGGCCGTGAGCGGTCAGGTCGTGGCTTTCTTCTTCTCGTCCAGGAACTGCTGATAAAGGCGGTACGCCTCCTGCTTGCGGCTGTCGACGATCTTCGTGTAGCCCTGCAGGGTGTTGAGGTTGGCGTGGCCGAGAACCTCCTGGACGAGGCGGACGTCGCCGCCGGTCACTTCGAGGAGCGTGGTCGCGGCCGTGTGTCGCGCCACATGCGGCGACTTGAACGACCATGCGCCGAGCTGCCGGCGCAGCCGCCTGACGATGAATCGAGCGCCGGCCGACGTCAGCCGCCGGTTGCGGTCGTCCGCAATCGACCTGTCGTAGTTGATGAACATCGCCATCGACGCGTCTTCACGCATCCCGAGGTAGTCCTCCAGCGCGGCGCGCGCGTCGGTGGTGAGGTACACGGCCCGCTGCTTGGACCCTTTGCCCGTGACGATGAGCCGGTTGCCCGTTCGCGGGAAGTCCGTGCGGTCGAGGGCCAGCGCTTCGGAGATGCGGCAGCCGGTGCTGATCAGGAACTGGACGAGCGCCTTGTCGCGCTTTTCGAGTGGCGTCCCGGATGGCAGCGCGGCGAGCAAGCGCGCCAGCTCGTCCGGATCGATCGGCTTGGGCAGGCGCTGTTCGAGCTTTGGCAGTGTGATGCCGTTCGAAAGGTCCCGATCGATGAAGCCTTCGCGGGCGACCCAGCGCAGCCAGGACCGGACGGCCACCAGCGCGCGGGCGCGTGATGCCGGGCTCTTGAGGCGGGTCGCCAGGCGGCGCTGGTAAGCGCGCAGGTCCTCGTGGCGCAGGTCCGCCAGCTGGAGGGTGTGGCCGCTCTCGTGCAGGAAGACGATGATCTTTTTCAGCTCGGCGTCGTAGGCGCGGACCGTGTTGGGACTGCGGTTCGCCTCGAGCTGAAGCCAGCCGATGTACTCGTGCGCCGCGGCCTGCAGATCGATGGACATGACGAGGCCGGTTGCATGTTGACACACCCTGCCGCCGGTGACTCGCGGCTCTCCGAACGATCTTTCTCGTTATGGGAGTCGAGGCAAGGGTTCGTGCCTCTAACCTTTTAGCGATGCGTCAATGGATCGCACTCGCCGCGCTTGTCGTGCTCACCGCCTGCAATCAGTCGAGCGCGGCGGCGACAGGCGTCGCCGACGTGGCCGTGAAGTCAGGCGACGTGCCCAAGGGCCTCCAGAAATGCTCGGCCTCTGGCGACATCGACTCGTTCCTCAACGCTGTCAAGTCGAAGGACCCGAGCACTTACACGTCGACCAAGTCCGAATGGGACAAGGCCAAGTCCCACGGCGCAACCTCGGCGGAGGTCGTCTTCTACACCGACAGCAAGGCCCACTGCGACTCGATCACCAACTCGCAGAACGAAGACCTGGCGTCCGCGACCAACCCGATCATCATCAACTTCGTCATCAAGTTCAAGGACCAGACCAGCGCCGAACAGGGCTACACCACAGAGTCGATCTTCGGCTTCAGCGAATCGACGATCAGCTCCAGCGCCGCTGCCGGCGTGACCAAGGGAACTGCAACGGGCCTGACCAAGAACTCGATCACCTTGCTGATCGCGATCGGCAATCAGTCCTTCTTCGTCGCGGTGTGGCAGAACAAGACGTTTATGGTGATCCTCGCGGTCATCAACGTCGACACCACGCAGTCCAAGAAGATCGCGAGCAACGAGAACAGCCGGGTCAAGTAGCCGCCGCGTCAGACGCCGGCCTGTTTTCTCCGGACCGCGATCAGCTTCTTGACCAGGGTCTTGGGCAGCGGCTTGTCGATCGCAAAATGCAACGAGCCCGGCGTCTACGCGTAGGGCTCGAGCTCCGCGGGCAGCTGCGTGAAGACCGAGCCGCTGTGCGGCATGTAGGCGACGTGGCTCTTGAATGCCGCGAAGCCGCAGATCATCTTGCCTTTGAGTCGGAATCCAGGCATGCCATACGAGATGACCTCCTCCGCCTGAGGGACGATCTCGTGGATCGTCTGGCGCAGGGCCTGGAGCGTGCTGCGGTGCGGCTCGCCGACGCTCGCCAGATAAGCGTCGATCTCGTGATGCGACATCGCTCGGACCTTATCCGGTGGTCGGTCAGCCCTTCAGGAGCGGCTGGAATTACCCATAGAATGCCTCGATCAGGATGCGGATGGGGCCTGACGCTGAGGGGCTTCCGATTCCCCGACGCAGCCCGGGCAGCGGCCCGCGATTCTGCCCGTGGGGTCAACCAGCCACCCGGCCGACGCGTGTCCGCGCCCGCAAATGACGCACGCAGGCCGCTGGAATAGCAAGTCCGTGAGCCGGTGCAGAACCGCTCCGACTCGCCGCCGCGCAGTGCTGGATTGGCCAAACAACTGAGGCGCCACCAGTATCCTCGGACCCGGCGCCCGTGAACAGGTGAAGCGTTAGCTAGTTGTAGTTCCCACAGAGGTTGTTGACACGCTCGATTGGCGGTAGGCCTGCCAGGGCGGTATGGGATCTGTGGAAGTTATAGCGATGCAGCCAGCTCGTTAGCAACGCCAGGCGTTCCTCGTTGGAGTCATAAGGCTGGACGTAGGCCCACTCCTCGAGCAGGGTGCGGTTGAATCGCTCCACCTTGCCGTTCACCTGTGGTGCGTAGAAGGGAATGAAGACGTGCTTGGCACCGAGCTCACTGACGGCAGCTCTGAAATCCTTGGAGCGCCGATAGCTGAAGTGGTTATCCGTCATCACCCGCTGGACCCGGATCCCATGCGCGGAGAGGAAGCCGGCAGCTCTGCGCAAGAATGCAGCGCATGACGCCCCTTGCTCGTCGCCTAAAACCTCCGAGTAGGCGAGGCGGGAATGGTCATCAACGAGGGAATGGACGAACTCATACCCCTGCCCCCGCTTGCCAGTTGGGCGCCGTAATCGCCGTCCATAGCCGCGGTGACCGCCACCTGCAGGAATTCGACCGAGCTTCTTGACGTCGACGTGGACGAGCTCGCCCGGTCGCTCCCATTCGTAGCGGCGAATCACTCGACCGGTGGGTCGGTCGATGCAGTCGAGGCGCTCCAGACCGTGTCGGCGCAACACTTTGTAGCAGGTCGAACGCGGATGGCCGAGCCGAGTGGCAAGCCTGTGCGGGCCAAGCTTCTCATTGCGCCGCAGGTCCAGAATCGTCGCCTCTGCCTGTGGGCTCAACCGATTTGGGCTTCGCAGTGGATGACAGGGCCGGTCGACGAGGCCGGCTTGTCCTTCAACCTGGTAGCGGTGTAGCCATTTGTAAACAGTCGCTCGAGACACCCCGAGCTCGTCTGCGACTACCGAAGCTGACCGACCCGACGCCAAGCGTTCGATGATCAGCTGCCGACCGAATACGTTTAGCCGCGGCCTACGATGCACTGTGAGGGCCCTCCTGCGATCTGGTGACTGAACACCCAGACCGTCGAGGAAGGCCCTCTATGTGTCAACAGGGTCCGTGGGAATTACAGCTAGTGCTTTTGGTCCACTGACCAGGGGGTCCGTGGCCGCTCGAGGGGCTCGCCGTCAACCTCGAGATCTACAAGCTCGTTGTAGAAGCAAATCAGGTTGTCGATCTTTGGGCACTCGGGAATTGGCGCCCTGTACGACCAGGCGAGATCCTTATGGACTGTGCCGCCGGCGCGCACCGACCAGTAGGAAGCCACGCCCTTGTAAGGGCAGCGAGTAGCCGTATCGGTGGGCTCCAGGAGGTCCATTCTCACGTCAAGCTTCGGGATGTAGTAGCGGACCGGAAGGCTCGTCTCGAACAGCAGTCGAGGCCTGCGCGTCTCGGCCACGAGGTCGCCATCGACCAGCACCTTGACGTGCCGCGAAGAGTTGAGTACGTCGACTCGATGACCTGGATCGCGTGGATGGACGAACACCTCGTCGTCTTCTTCGTACCACGCGTCCATAAGGTTCCAACGAAACATCGCCAGCCCGGCCAAGGCATCCAGGTCAGCTGGGGGTTGGGGGACGGTCCAGGCGGCATTCTCGGCAGTTTTGCCTCCCGCCTCCACCGACCAGAGCTTGATCTTGCCTAGACCAGGCACTGAGTCTGTCCCCCCAGATTCATGGATCAGATCCCAGCGGAGGTCCTCTCTAGGAAAGGCGTAGGCATTGTGCGGGGGCGGAAGGTACAGCAACTGGGCACGCCTTGTGTCGCCCACTGTCGTTCCGTTCAGGACGACCCGGATTCGCCGCTCGGTCGGCTCCAGTCGAACGCGCCCACCCCGCTCCGTCCACATTCGATACATGGCCTCGCGCCGGGTGTTTTGCTGTGTGTCCTGCACCGGCTCAGCCTAACTCGTCCAGTCGAAGTCCGATGTGACCGCCGCAGCGATCTCCATGGGAACGTTGGTGCGCCTGGCAAGAATCGAACTTGCTGCCTCTTGCTCCGCAGGCAAGCGCTCTATCCGGTGAGCTACAGGCGCGGGCGCATCAGTTTAGTCGAGCATCGACGGCCGCCGTCCCGGCCTTGAACGCGGTCGCATCCAGATTTGTGAATACCACCAGGGCGACGAAAACATTCTTCTGCCAGCAGGCGAGGCGAACCGGCGTCCGGTCGTAGGTCCACGACGAGGGGCCCAAACCGGTGCCCGTGCCCCGCGCCACTCCTGGCGGGAGCTCGCCCGGGACTGGTGGCGTGAACCCCAGGATACCGGCCTGCCATGCGCGGTCCGCCTGGCCCTGCTCCGCGAACGCGACGACCAGGCTCGCGGCCGACTGGACGTTCTTGACCGAGGCTAGCTCTGAGGTGCAGGCCGACGGATCGGCGGCGAACAAGTTGATCGCGGCCTCCGTGGCGCCGAGTTTCCTCAGATCGTTCCACTGCCCGGTCAGGCGCTGAGCGAGGTCAGGGTTGGCCGA
>WNGC01004295.1_pt1 | contig 10518 bp, 8 predicted proteins | sample 5400051 | NCBI WGS metagenome assembly WNGC01 (sample SAMN13153368, study PRJNA577476) | soil metagenome | isolation source: 20 cm soil or saprolite under grassland replicate 2 | place: USA:California | collected 2016-06-15 | reverse complement strand
AGTCCGTCGCGTTCGAGACCCGAGATCAGCCGAGTGAGATCTGAATCGCGGGTGACCATCCGCTCTCCGATCTCGGTGCAGGACAGTCCGTCGCGTCCCGCCGCGCGGAGAATGCGAAGGACGTTGTACTGGGAAGGGGAGAGTCCCGCCGCGGTGGTGATGGCGGTGGAACGTTCAGCCGCGAGCCATGCGGCCCGGACCAGAGCGATAAGCACCTCCTCTTCCAGAGAATCGTGAATCGCCATCGCGGCGGCAGGGGTCGGAAGTGACATGGGCTGAAATTACTCCTCGCGAGGAGTATTTGTCAAGCCCGACGTTCATGAATCACGCGCCGGCCCCGTCTCGTTCCGCATCAACGGGCCGGCTCCGTGCGATTTTTCTTGCGGCTCTGAGCAGAAGTCCCTTTATTAGGACCCGCCCGACCAGCCGGGTCGGGAAGTGAGAATCGAAGGTTAAGGAGGGGGCCATGCCTGGTTTGCTCTTCGCACTCCTGCAAATCGCGCTCGCGTCGCACGCGGCCCCGTCGCACACTCATGCCGCGCCGCCCAGTGCGGCGATAGCGAACGAAAACCGCCTCGCGGCGGGAAGCCTCGGGAAAGGAGTACTAACTCTCAACCTCGAAGCCCGCGAAGCGCTTTGGTATCCCGAAGAAGGCGCCAGTCAGCCAATACCGATCGCGGCCTTCGCGGAAGCAGGAGGCTCCCCGCGCACCCCCGGACCCATGATTCGCGTGCCTGCTGGAACCGAGATGCGCATCAGCGTTCGGAACGCGCTTGCGGTACCGATGCGGTTGTGGGGACTGCAGGACAGATCAGGGTCCGGACTCGATTCCACAGTAATCGTTCCGGGCGCGACACGGACATTCCAGTTCCGCGCTGACATTCCCGGCACGTTTTTCTACTGGGGTCGTACCGGTGTTCGTCCACCTCTCCCCGTACCGGGCGCGATGACTGACGCCCTTCTAACCGGGGCCTTCATCGTCGACCCAGCGGGCACGATACCGCGCAAAGACGAGCGCGTGCTCATGATCTCTCTGTTCTCAGACACGATCAGCGGCCTGCGACTTAAATCCGAGCGCGCCGATCGTGAGATGCAACGAGAGCTCATTCCTCGGGAGAGATGGTTTCTTGGCGCCATCAATGGACGTTCTTGGCCACATACCGAACGACTCACCTACAATCTCGGCGACACGGTTCGCTGGCGCGTCATCAACGCCAGCCCTGTTCCGCATCCAATGCACTTGCACGGCTTTTACTTCGACGTCCACAGTCGCGGGGACGCTAATCGTGACACCATCTACACAGCGGCACGCGTGCGGAAAGCAGTTACGGAGTGGATGCCGGGAGCGACGACGATGACGATGACCTGGGTGCCCACTCGCCCGGGTAACTGGATCTTTCACTGTCATATCGTCACGCACATGTCGGACGCGTCCCGGTTGCCTCCCGTGAGCAACGTGTCAATGTCCAATCGACCAATGAATCACGCCGAGGATGGGATGGCCGGCCTCGTCGTCGGCTTGCGTGTCTTGCCGAAAGGAAAGTTTGCGCTCACAGAGCAGAATTCAACGCGAAAACGTCTGCGCGTATTCATTACTCAGAAGGAGCATGTCTACGGCGATCAGCCCGGGTACAGCTACATCCTCCAGGAAGGACCGAACCCGCCGGGGTTCGACTCGGTGCGAATTCCGAGCTCGACGATCACCGTTCATCAGAACGAGCCGACAGAGATCACCGTCATCAATCGCTCGAAGGCGACGGCTACGATCCACTGGCATGGGATCGAGCTAGAGAGCTATTACGACGGTGTCGGCGACTGGAGTGGCTGGAACAGTTTCGTGGCGCCGAGTATCGCACCGAACGATTCTTTCGTGGTGAGAATGACGCCGCAGCGTCCCGGAACTTTCATCTATCACACCCACACCGACGAAAACACGCAGCTGTCGTCCGGACTGTACGGGGCGATGATCGTTCTTCCGCCGAACGGCGTCGCTGATACCACGGAGCGCGTATTTCTAATGGGCATCGGCGGACCGGATGACAATGCGCATGCCGTAGTAAATGGAACGATGACGCCGGCGCCGATCGATCTGCGCGCCGGTGTGCCGCATCGATTCAGGTTCATCAACATCTCGCCGCTGGAGTCGCACACGGTGCAGCTACTGTCCGGAAACACGGTGCAGACGTGGCGCGCCCTGGCGAAGGATGGCGCCGAGCTTCCGCCGCAACAGGCAACGAGTCTCACCAGCACCCTGATACTGCATCCGGGCGAGACCTACGATTTCGAGGTGATGCGCGCGAAGCCGGAGTCGTTGAGGCTGAAGGTCAACTCGCCCGAAACAATCGAGGTGCGCCGCGCCGGGTTGGCGAAAGGGCTTACTCGTGAGACTCTGCCGCGGAGCATCATCGAGATCCCGGTCATTGTGCACTGATTTCCGCCTGGCGCTTTCGCCATGCGTAGATAATCGAAACTGACTATCCTCGTGCACATCTCAGCCAGGCTCTGGATCAGTGCGGCCCTTCTGCTCACTGTTGGCGGGAACCCGCTCAGCGCACAGGTAAAGCGCTCGAGCGATTTCCTGTACGTGTGGACCGCTTCGCAAGACACCACACAGCCGGATTTCCTCGCGGTGTTCGATGTCCGACCCGCGTCTGATCGGTACGGTCGCCTCGTAACCACCGTCCCCGTCCCGGGCCGCAACAACCGGCCTCATCACACCGAGCATGAAATGCCGGCAGACGCCCGGCTTTTCGCCAACGGCTTTCGCAGCGGACGAAGCTTCATATTCGACGCAAGCGATCCAGCGCACCCGCGCCTCGACGGCCAATTCGGCGACGTCGCCGGAATGATGCATCCGCACAGTTTCTTGCGTCTCCCCAACGGCAACGTATTGGCGACATTCCAGATGCAACATGATTCCGCGGGAGTCGGACCAGGCGGCCTCGCCGAGCTGACCGATCGCGGCGGAGTGGTGCGTCACGTCTCTGCAAACCGTGCGGGCGTCGATCGGCGCATCCGGCCGTACTCGGCGGTCATAATTCCGAAACTCGATCGCATCGTCACCACCACGACTGACATGGATGGTCGCGCCGGGATTCCGTCGGTGCAGCTGTGGCGACTTTCCGACTTGGAGCTGCTTCAAACCTTCGACCTCCCTCAAGGTCCGCGCGGAGACGAAGCAGGACTAACGGCGGAGCCGAGGCTGCTCGCGGACGGAAAAACCGTTCTCGTTTCAACTTTTGACTGCGGCCTTTACCTGCTCAGCGGACTCGACGGCGCCTCTCCCGCTGGGAAGCTCGTGTCATCATTCCCGCGAAAGAAAGACACCTACTGCGCAATTCCCGTTATCGTCGGACACTACTATATGGTTACGGTCCCCGCATGGCACGCCGTGGTCAGTCTGGACATCTCCGATCCGGCGAAGCCACGCGAAGTTTCACGCGTCGTGTTGGGCGAGGAGGATGTCCCGCACTGGATAGCGCTCGAGCCGAACCATCGACGTGTGGTGATCACCGGATATGCCGGTCTGCTGCACCGGGTGATGCTCGCGAATTTTGACGAGGCTACCGGTCGTTTGAAGCTCGATGAGCGCTTCCGCGACGAAGGCGCGACCGAGTCCGGAATGCGAATGGACAACAAATCGTGGCCGCACGGCGGGAGCTATCCTGGTATTCCACACGGCGCGGTCTTCAGTTTGACGCCTGCCACCGCTGCAGGACGTTAGGCGTCAGCATGCAGCTACAATCGTGCAGCGCGCACCTTGCTTAGCGGCTGATTCGATACTCTAGCCGTGTTGCTATTACCATGCGATCCGAGGACGAAGTCAGCCCTCGACCGACGGAGCCGGCTATCTCGAAATTGGTGGACAGCTCTTTCTCGAACGCAGCGAATAGTTGGTGTTTTTGTTCGGATCGGGGGTCAAAGCGGGCAGTCGGTCCAAGCGTGCTGTAATACTCGAGAGCGAGAGATCCTTCGTCGCCGAATAAAAACCCGACTCTGCCCCTCGGCTCGAACTCCACTTGGTGAGCAGCTTCGCCGGCCAGGCTTCGTTCAAACACAGGATTGAAAGCGACGGCGACCGATCTCCACGCCTTGCCTATCATCGGCGAGAGCTCGTAGGTCCATCGGTTCTCTGCGAAGCCTGGCCGAGCGTAACCAACTTCCTGTGTTAATCCGATTTCCAGCGGCAGATTCCAGGACGCAGGCGCCGACGCGGTGAGCCGCATCCGATTCCCCACATAGAAGTTGCCGGCACTCGGTCGACGTACCGCGAGGACGTAAATACTTCCTTCGAGCCAGTTCGTAAGTCCCGTACCGATCTCGAAACTCGATCTCAGCATATTCTGGGTCGGGAACAAGCCCTTGTCCGGCCGTCTTGGACCCGAGGCGACAAAGTTCGTGTTCAGCTCGAGCTCTGTCGTTCCAGGATTCTTAAGGTGGGTATCGTATACCTCGAACTCGTAACCCTGTTGGGCTGTCGCCATTGCAGGAAGGGCAGTCAAGGCGATCGCGACAGCTATCAACAAATAGATCTTTCTCATTGCTCCGCTCATAGAGGACGACAGGAACGGCGGGAACCTAATCGAGCGAACTAATCCCGACAAGCCGCGTCGGGATTAGTTGAATAAGCAACTCGGCGACTTCAAATCCCTGGTCGAATCCTCGCGGCCTCTACTCACGCTCCTCGAACCACTCAAAGCGATATGCCAGCGCCGGTCCGCGATCGCCTTCGTACGCGAGCTGGGCGACCAGCAGCGCGAACGGCTCGGTGTAGCGCGCAATTCGGAGTGGGCCGGCGTCCACCGGCTCAAAACCGACATCGCTGATCAATTGAGCGGCGACCTTCTTCGCACGCGCATTCTCCCCGCAGTAGACAAGGCTCGGTCGCTTCCCGTTACCCGCTTCACGTCTTCCGCTTCGCGCCCTTTCAAAGACGCTGAATAACACTTCACTGGGTACCGTGTTGAAAGCAGAGACGACGGGAGCCTTGGGAATCTTCTTCGCCAATTTCTCCGCGCCGGATGATTTGTGCGCTACGACGAGACCCGTGTCGTCTGCGTTCATTGGCAGCGAGCAGCTGATAATGACTTTACCCGCGAGGTCGCCAGCCTTTTTCAGTACATCGTCGACGCGCGACCAGTGGACGGCGAGCAACAGCGCGTCCGCGTCCTTCGCTGCTTCCGCGGGAGTGCCAGCCCGCGCCCCGCTTCCCGCTTCCCGCGCTAATCGCTCGAGCTTCGCTTTGCTGTGCGAGTAGCTGAATACCACCTCGTGGCTGGCCCGGGCAAAGATCGTCCCGAGCTTCCCGCCCATCAGACCCGAGCCAAGAATACCTATGCGCATGTTCTCCTCGTGACTATGTAGATCGCGTCAGCGATCGATCATTCTCTCCTGAGCCTCGGCGTACCGCGCACCCTGCAGCGTGATCGTCGATGCAGCATCCTCGATTTCACGGAGGTCGCCGGGGGTCAGCTCGATCGACGCCGCGCCGATGTTCTCTTCCAGCCGCTCGATCCTCTTAGTGCCCGGGATCGGAACGATCCACGGCTTTTGCGCGAGCAGCCACGCGAGCGCGATCTGCGCGGGCGACGCTTTCTTGCGCTCGGCGATTTTGGCGAGAATATCGACGACAGCCTGATTCGCTTTCCGATTCTCCGGCGTAAAACGGGGAACGGTGTTGCGGAAGTCGGTGCTGTCGAACGTCGTGGTCTCGTCGATCTTACCCGTCAGGAAGCCCTTGCCCAGCGGGCTGAACGGAACGAAGCCGATGCCGAGCGCTTCACAGGTCGGCAGTATTTCCTTCTCGGGCTCACGCCACCACAGCGAGTATTCGCTCTGAACGGCGGTCACCGGCTGCACCGCATTCGCACGGCGGATGGTCTTCGCGCTGGCCTCGGAGAGTCCGAAGTGCTTCACCTTTCCTTCCTTGATCAGATCCTTCACTGTGCCCGCCACATCCTCGATCGGAACGCCGGGGTCGACACGGTGCTGATAAAACAGATCGAGCGCATCAACACGGAGTCGCTTGAGTGATGTCTCGGCGACCTGCCTGATGCGTTCTGGTCGACTATCCAGACCGGCGCCAGTTCCAGCAGCTGGATCCTTGAAGCCGAACTTGGTGGCGATCACCACTCGCCCTTTGAACGGTTCGAGGGCTTCTCCAACCAGGTCCTCGTTGTGACCGGCGCCATAAATCTCGGCGGTGTCGAAAAACGTGACGCCGCGTTCAACCGCGGCGCGTAGCACACCGATCATCTCCTCCCTGGGTCCAGGCTGGCCGTAGCTCTGGCTCATTCCCATGGCGCCGAACCCAATCGCCGAAACTTCAAGGCCGCTCTTTCCAAGTTTCCGCTTCTGCATCGTATTGTCTCCCAGCTCGTCGCTCATTGTAAAGGACAGCTTATCAGCCCGTAAAAGGCCGTCAAGTAGATCGAACGATCGGCAATGGGTTGATTGCTACCGCGGTATTCGCCGGCGTTAGGGCGAGTGGGCTCGATGTTCGCGAATTGCTGGCGTATCCCATCACTGAAGCAATAGGAGTATTACTGTGAGAGCCACTGTTATGCACGGTGCCGGCGACGTTCGCGTCGAGACAGTCCCGGACGCCCGCCTGATTGAACCGACCGACGCACTCCTGAGGATCACACGTCGCGTGTTCGACCGCGTGACGAATCTCGACGGCGTGCCCGACGGATATCGTGCGATGAACGACCGCGAATCGATCAAGGTCATGATTGAATTCTGAGCTCGCGAATGAGAAACACTTCTAGGGTCGGTTGAGACGATGAATCGTTTGCTCTTTACAGTCTGTGTTGCGATTGCGTTTGGCAGTCTCGGCGCGCAGACCAATGGCTGGCAACCATCGCCCGGACACACGCAAATACCGATATGGCCGGGCGCAATACCAGATGCGCAGCCGCTCTCGCGGCCGGAGATCGCTGCGACACCAGTGAACGTCCACCTCGTCGCTGGCAGGCCGTGGACTTATGTGGGTTCCGTCTCGCGGCCGACGATGACGGTGTACTCGCCAAAAGGCAAGAATACGGGCGCTGCGGTCGTCGTATTTCCCGGCGGGGGATATCGGATTCTCGCGATCGATCTCGAGGGCACGGAGGTCTGTGACTGGCTGACATCGAAGGGGATCACGTGCGTTCTGCTCAAGTACCGCGTGCCGGGTGCAGAGTTTTATTCGAAGTCGGCGCCCGACCCGATGTCCGGGCCGTACCCGCACTCACCGATCGCGTTGGAAGATGCGCAGCGAACGCTGGGGCTTGTGCGCTCTCACGCGGCGGAGTGGCATATCGATCCGCGCAAGATTGGAGTCCTCGGATTTTCGGCGGGCGGACACCTGGTGGCGGCGATCAGCACGCATTTTTCGAAGCGTTTATATGCTCCCGTAGATGAGGCGGATAAACAAAGCTGTCGTCCTGACTTTGCCGTCGCTGTCTATCCTGGACATCTCTCACTTTCCGCGGCGGAATTGGATGCCAACCAGGGCGGAAGAAGGTTCGTGTCCCCTGGTCCGCCGCCCGCGGATAAAGACCTTGCGTTGAATCCCGCCATTCCTGTAAGCAAGGAGACGCCGCCTACGTTTTTGCTGCAGGCTGAAGATGACCCCGTAGACGACGTATTCAACTCAGTTGCTTACTACATTGCGCTGAAGAAGGCCGGAGTTCCCGTCGAGATGCACCTGTACCCGCAGGGTGGGCATGCGTTTGGGCTGCGGCCCACGAACTCTCCCATCACGAGATGGCCGCAGCTGGTGGAGGCGTGGCTGGGGACAATCGGGATGGTTTCGCAATAGGGCACGCTATTTCGATGCTCGCTGGACGAAAGTCAGATTGCAATGGAGAGGTGGAGCGCCGTAATCCGTTCCAATATTGTCTCCCATCTGAAGCAGGTACTGGCCGGACGCACCGAAAACGGGTTCAAGAATCGTATCGCGTCCGTACACGTACGGAATCGCTCGGACGTCCGCGGGCAGGCGGAGTGTGGCGATGTGGGTGAACTCGTCACTCGGCATCAGTGAGTACGTCGGCTTCGATTGTCTGCCCGGCGGATACACAACGAAGTACGAGATGCGATCGGATCGCGTAACCGTGAGATAGTGCCCGTGAGGCGTCCACATGCGGAGCGTGAGCGTGTCACCGGGCCCGAAGGTTGTCGGCTTGCACGTCAGCGCTGCCGGCGCGGAGCTATCCGCAATCGATAGAGGGGCGGCAGCCGTTGAGAGAGTCTCGCCGAGTATTGACGGGGGTGGGACCACAGTTGTCTCGCGGGCAAGAGGCGCCTGCTGTAAGGCAACCGCGGTATCTGCTTTTTCACGAACCGACTCGCGAGCGCACGCTGCGACCATTAGGCCGAGAAAAGCCAGCTTACGAGGTGACAAATTGGTCCTCACGTTTGGCTCTCGAGGATGAACCGCAAACACTGCTCCAGCTTTCCGGCTGGCATTTCGTACGTCCACACTCTGAGCGTGCGATTCGGAAACGACACTAGATAAGGGCCTGGTTCGTTCAGGGGTATCGAGCGAGATATGCCCGAAGCAAACGAGTTCGCAGATCGCCGAGCAGATCGCCGACCGCATCGCGACTCACAAACGGAAGGAGCGCCGCGAATGCTGCGCGGGCGCCGCTCGGGTCACCATTCTTCAGGTGCGCGGATACTGTCGCATCTCGCAAGTAATCGGGCGAAACCCACCTTTCGCCATTTCGCATTTTCCCGATTAGCTGGTCGCCAATGCGCTGGACAACCTCGAAGTCCCAGCCGTCTGCCGCCTTCAGGAATTGCGCTGACTGCCGAACGTCCAATGGTGCGTTGACGCGACCGACAAAAGCATCAATCCGCCGGTAAAACGCCGTATCGACAGAACCCGGTGAGCCACCGTGCACATCGCGATCGACCTCGAAAAGCAGCGTCACCCACCCGCGCCAATCGGAGGGAGGCGCGCCGGCAGAGATTAGCGTGTCAAAGGAGCGACGGCGGCGCTCGATCGCAGCATAACTCGTGTCTGCCGCTGTCGTGTCCGAGGGAAGAAGACGAAGCCTCGCGCTCCGTGCGCGCATCTCGAGGCGCGGAACGTTGGCAAGCACCTCGCCATCGCTCGCCAGTGGCATGCTGCGGCCGCTCAGGGCCGCCGTGATGTCGAACGACGAGGCGTTGAGCTTCTCGAATCCCGTCGCGTCCGTCAGCAAATATCTAGTCTTCTCGGCGCCGAGGTCCAGCGCCGGCGCGAAATCCGAATTTGGCCGCACCGTGGCGACCAATGGAGAAAGCGTCCTCGAGTCGGCTAGATGCAGCGCCGCGAGCGACCCTGGCCTCAGTGACGTCACGCTCCTGAGATCCTCCGCCACCATCGGCCATTCCGCTACTCGCCAATCGGGAGATGGCACCGATGGCGCAGTCGTCGCAATCACGACGATATCCGTGTCGTCAGTGAGGTAAATGTCATATGCAGAAAAATTCTCCTGCACCGCGGCGAGCATAGTCAGCACCAGCGAATCGTTCATCTCATAGAGGTGCATCCATTGCGCGAAGACTCCGCCAGGAGCGAGATATCGCTTTATCCGCGCATAGAACTCCGTGGTGAACAATCCTGCCACTCCACTCACCCACGGGTTGCTCGGCTCCGAGACAATGAGATCGAAGCGACGGCCCGCACCCGCGAAATAGGACCTCGCATCGTCCACGACGAAGTGGGCGCGCGCATCGCTGAACACTCGGTAATTGACCGGGCGGAACTGGGTCGATGCGCGGATCATCTCCGGCTCGATCTCGATGGTTGCCAGCTCTCGCAGAGTCGGGCTCGCCAGCAACATGTGCGATGTCATTCCCGAGCCCTGGCCGATCACAGCGGCGGTTCTTGCTTGCGGGGAGTGCGCCATCGCGATCAGCGGGAGCAGGACCTGGGTCGACACGTCGTCGCGCAGCGACTGGCGTTTCCTGCGCTTCGCCGGCGTGGTGAGCCAATCCCCCGACACCGACGCGTCCGGCTTGCCGTTGGTGGAGAGAATCAGGTTTCCATCGGGCTCGCGTTTCACCGTGACGGTCGCCGTGCGGCCATCCTTGTAGAAAGTGGTCTTGAATTCACCGGGCGCTGGTATGCCACCGAAACGATAGACTCCGCTCGACAGCAGCGATTTATCGAAGCGCACACTGGACGCGGCGAGAAAAACGAGAACGGAGGCGATTGCGATCATCCCGAGGGTCCGCGTTCGCGACGCCGTCCGTTGCGGTAGCGCGACGTAGATGAGGATCAACCCGATCGACACGTCGAGCGCGGCACCGGCGATCAGCAGGAGTTTCAGGCCAAGGATGGGGAGAAGCACCAACCCGGCCAGCTGAACGCCGACAATCGAGCCGGCGGTGTTTGCCGCGTAGACCTCACCGATGGCGGCTTCCCTGGTGTGGCGGTAGAGAATGCGCGTGATCAGCGGCAGCGTCATGCCTGCGCAAAACGTTGCCGGCAACATGATCACGAGGCAAATCCCATAACGCGCGATTGTGAACCCAACGTAT
>WNGC01003072.1_pt1 | contig 10519 bp, 11 predicted proteins | sample 5400051 | NCBI WGS metagenome assembly WNGC01 (sample SAMN13153368, study PRJNA577476) | soil metagenome | isolation source: 20 cm soil or saprolite under grassland replicate 2 | place: USA:California | collected 2016-06-15 | reverse complement strand
TCCAAGCCAACGACGCCGTCTCGCAGCTCCTCGGGTTCCGCCAGGACGAGGTGCTCGAGCAGTCGCTCTCGCGCTTCATCAGCCCGGAGGAGACGCGGGAGTTCACCGCCGCGCTCCGCGAGGTCGTGGCGCGCGGCGTCACGCGCAACGCGCGCCTCAACCCCCGCAGCGCCAGCGGCGAGGTCATCCCGACGAGCCTGAACGCCTCCGCCCTGCGCGACCCCGACGGCCGGGTGATCGGGGCCATTGGCATCCTGCGCGACATGCGCGAGCTGGACAAGGCCCGGGCCTACGCCGAGAGCCTTATCAAGAACGCCCCCGACCCGGTCTCCAAGCCAACGACGCCGTCTCGCAGCTCCTCGGGTTCCGCCAGGACGAGGTGCTCGAGCAGTCGCTCTCGCGCTTCATCAGCCCGGAGGAGACGCGGGAGTTCACCGCCGCGCTCCGCGAGGTCGTGGCGCGCGGCGTTACGCGCAACGCGCGCCTCAACCCCCGCAGCGCCAGCGGCGAGGTCATCCCCACGACCCTCAACGCCTCGGCCCTGCGCGACCCCGACGGCCGGGTGATCGGGGCCATCGGCGTGCTGCGCGACATGCGCGCGTACGAGCAGGTCGTGCGCGACCTCGAGAAATCCAAGACCGAGTTGCAGGAGAAGATCCTCGACCTCGAGAAGTTCGAGGAAGTGGTCGTCGGCCGGGAGCTCAAGATGATCGCCCTCGAGAAAGAGAACGAGAGCCTGCGGAGAGGGGTCGGGGGGCTGAGGTCTGGGAGGGGCTGAGTGTGATGCTGGAGACCGTGATACTGGATCGTCGGCCGGCGATCACGGAGCCCGGGGCAGGCGCAACGGCCGAGAGTCGACTCCGCGCGCGAGTGGAGACGCTGGAGCGCCGCCTGCGGCAACGCGACGAGCAGCGCCGCGCGATGCTCCACATCATGGGCGACCTGCACGAGTTCAACAAGCGCCTCGCCAACCAGCGCAAGGCCATGCTGCATATCCTGGCCGACTACGAGCAGGACCGCCGACGACTGGCGCGCCAAACGGACCGGCTCGACAATTCGCGTCGGGCAGTGCTGCACATCCTGCAGGACTCGCACAAGGACAAGCTGCATCTGGAGGCCAGCCGCAAGGCCATGATTCACATCATGGGGGACCTGCGGGAGACCACGGCCGAGATGCAGCGGCGCGAACAGGAGTTGCGCGACAAACAGGAGCAGCTCGTCCAGGCGGGCAAGCTCGCCACGCTCGGCGAGCTCACCACCGGCATTGCCCACGAGCTCAACAACCCCCTCAACAACACCGGCTTGTTCGTGGGCAACGCGGTCGACCTCATCGAGCTCGGCGTGACGGACAAGGGGCAGATCACCCGCGAGCTGCGCCACGCCCTGCAGCAGGTCCGCAAGGCCACGGAGATCATCTCGCATCTGCGCACGTTCGGGCGGGCGGCCCCCGTCAGCCGGGAGGCGGTCTCCGTTGGGCAGGTGATCGACCGGGCGCTCTCCCTCATGCGCGAGCAGCTCCGGCTGCGCGAGATCGAGGTCACGGTCGACCTCGGTCCGAAGGAGCCCGTCGTCCTGGGGAGCTCCATTCAGCTGGAGCAGGTCTTCATCAACCTGTTGACGAACGCGCGCGACGCGGTGGCCGACTCGCCACGCAAAGCGATTCGCATCTCGGGTTCGGTCGGCTCCGCGGCGGTGGAGGTAGCGTTCGCCGATACCGGCAAGGGGATTCCAGCGGGACTCGAGCGACGGATCTTCGATCCGTTTTTCACCACCAAGGAGGTTGGGAAAGGCACGGGCCTGGGCCTGTCCATCACCTATGGGATCATCAAGGAACACGGGGGTACGATCTCGGTCTCGAGCCCACCCGCCGAGGGCGCCACGTTCCTCATCCACCTACCCCTTGCCTCCACCGATACAGCGGGCACCTCACCGCTATGATGGCCCTCCACGTCCTCGTCGTCGACGACGACCCGGCCCTACTCCAGGCGCTTCCTGAAACCCTCCGGCTCCGCATGAGCGGGGTCATGGTGGACACGGCCGACTCGGCGGCGGCCGCACTGGACCGGATCACTGCCCAAGACTACGACGCGATCGTCACCGACATCAAAATGCCGGGCATGGATGGTCTCGCGCTTCTGGCCGAGATCCGGGCGCGCCGGCCCGACACGCCCACCCTCATGATCACGGGCCACGGTGAGTACGACCTCGCGGTTCGGGCCCTGCGTGGCGGCGCGTACGACTTCATCCAGAAGCCGATCGACCGGGACCGCTTCGTCAAGTCGTTGCACCGCGCGATTCGAGCGCACGCGGTGAGTCGCCGGATGAAGGACCGGCGGTTGGCCCTGGAGCGCTGCGCCTCCGAACTGGAGAAGCTGGCGGAGAAGCTGGGGCGAGAAGAGGCGCGCGTGCTCATTGTCGACGACGACCCGGCCCTGCTGGAGGCGCTTCCTCAAGCCCTCCGGCTCAGAATGAGCGGGGTCATGGTGGAGACGGCCGACTCGGCGGCGGCCGCACTGGACCGGATCACCGCCCAGGACTACGACGCGATCGTCACCGACATCAAGATGCCGGGGATGGACGGTCTCGCGCTCCTGGCCGAGATCCGAGGGCGCCGGCCCGACACGCCCACCCTCATGATCACGGGCCACGGCGAGGACGACCTCGCCGTTCGCGCCTTGCGCGAGGGCGCTTACGACCTCATCCAGAAGCCGATCGACCGGGATCACTTCGTGGCGTTGTTGTATCGCGCGATTCGAGCGCACGCGGTGAGTCGCCGGGTGAGGGACCGGCGGTTGGCCCTGGAGCGCTGCACGAGTGAACTGGAGCGGATCGTGGAGAAGCTCGGGCGCGAACTCCGCCCGACGCCCGCAAGAGGCGAGCCATGAGTCAGGGTCACGTGCTCATCGTCGACGACGACCCGGCCCTGCTCCAGGCCCTTCCCGAGGCCCTCCGGCTCCGAATGGCCGGGCTGACGGTCGACACGGCTGACTCGGGGGCGGCGGCACTCGACCGGATCGCTGCTCGGGACTATGACGCGATCGTCACGGACATCAAGATGCCAGGGATGGACGGTCTCGAGCTATTGGCGGAGATCCGGACCAACCGCCCCGACACCCCTACCTTGATGATCACCGGGCACGGCGAGCACGACCTGGTGGTCAACGCTCTCCGCAGCGGGGCCTATGACTTCATCCAGAAGCCAATCGACCGCGATTACTTCGTCGCGTCGTTGCGCCGGGCGATCGAGATGCACCAGCTCAGCCGCCGGGTCAAGGAACAACAGCTGGCGCTGGAGCGCCACCTCAACGAGCTCGAGGCCATCGTCGAGGAGCGCACGCGCGAGCTGCGGGAGACAAACAAGGTCATCGAGAGCCCTTTGCGGCTTTTGATGGGCCCGAATGGCCAGATGGAGAAGATTGTCGAGCAGATCAAGCAGGTGGCCGACTCGCCGCTGACTGTTCTCGTCGAGGGCGAGACCGGCACCGGCAAGGAGCTCGTCGCTCGGGCGATCCACCAGCTGAGTGCCCGACGCGAGAAGCCGTTTGTCGCGGTCGACTGCGGCGCGATCCCGGACACCCTGATCGAGTCGGAGCTCTTCGGTTATGAGAAGGGCGCGTTCACTGGGGCGCATCAGCGCAAGGAGGGGCAGTTCCAGCTTGCCGGAGGAGGGACGCTTTTCCTCGATGAGATCGTCAATCTTCCGCTCGCCACGCAGGCGAAGCTCCTGCGTGCATTGCAAGAACGACAAGTCCAGCCGCTCGGCGGCAAGCGGCCGGTCCGAGTGGCAGCGCGGATCATCGCCGCCTCCAACGTGCCCCTCGAGCGAGAGGTGCGGGCTGGCCGGTTCCGCCAGGATGTCTATTACCGTCTGAACGAATTCGGGATCACCCTGCCGCCCCTCAGGGAGCGAGATGACATCCTCCACCTGGCGAAAGAGTTTCTCCCTGAAGCCAGCATGGAGCTCGGCCGCCCCTGCCGCAAAATCTCGGAAGCGGCAGCTCAGGTCCTACGGGGCTACCCCTGGCCGGGGAACGTGCGGGAGCTCCGGAACGTCATTCGCCGGGCCATCCTCCTCGCTTCGGACGTGATCGAGCCGGAGCACCTCTCGGTCCTGCCCGTCGACCCGTCTCCGGCTACCGAACTCCGCGGCGAGCCGGCGCCGGTCGATTCCTCATTGAGGGAGATCGCCGAAGCGGCCGCGGCGGACGCCGAGCAGCAGGCGATCCGCCGCGTGCTCCAGGCTACCAATGGAAACAAGAGCGAGGCGGCGCGGCAGCTCCGAACCGACTACAAAACCCTGCACCTCAAGATGAAGCAATACGGCATCGAGGCCCCGCGATTCAGGGAGTCGCGAGCGCCCTGACGCGGGTGCTCAGTCCGCATCTTCCCCGCGCGTAACTCTGGTCTTCTCGCCCGGGTGGTGTCGCCATCCCTCCGGCATTCTGGCCATGCCGGCCGGAGCAAACTCGACCCGACCAGACATTACGCGTTCGGCGTTTGGCTGGAAGGCGCACGCTGATCCGGGTAGTTGCCCGGGTTAAGGTGTCGCGGAGCGATAAGACGGAACGTCAGAAGTCCTGCGCGATAGCAGTTGAGAAGTGGTCGGCTCTCGCTGAAGGAGATCGCTGACCGCCCCGTTGCCGAGCCGGACCGCCAGGCGATCCGCCTGGCCCTTCAAGCTACGCGGGGGAACAAGAGCAAGACGGCTCGACTACTGAGGGTCGACTCTCTGCGCTGACCCGGGCGCCCCCGTCTTTGTCGCCGGCTCTGGCGGCTGCGCCATGGTCTGCGCACCATAGCGAGCGGCCAGGCCCGCTTCTCGGCAGTCGAATCGCCGACTCGTCCGGGCAGACCGTCCCTCACACTGGAAAGCGACAGCGGCGCTTTCGCTCGCCAGCGCCGTTACTTGCTCAGCGTGCCGAGAGCTTCGTTGTTCACTCGTGTTGAGACCACAGCCCCGACCGGTCGGAGGCGCCTGCACGGGCACGTGTCTTGCTGAACGGCATGGCAGTCGCGGGCGTCCGGGCGCGACCTGAGAGGACGTTGTAGTTCCTGAAGCCTACGCCCGGCGGCCGGTCGACTTTCAGGGGATCGGGGAAAGCCGAAGATCGGCCCGGTGAAGGAGGGGGCGTTGGTCTATGACCGTTGGGTATCTCTGGCCACTGGGTGGAGGAGTTGTCGACGAAGGAGGGACTCATGAAACGTTTCGCTTTGATCGGAGCCGTACTCGCCGTATTCGCCGTATTCGGGCTGCCTGGGCTTATCAGCGCCGACAGTCTCAGCATCAATTTCGAACCTCCGACGTATTTCCCCGGCTCAATAGACAATCAGAACGGCTGGGGCGGCCAGAATCCGCCCGACATTCCCATTAATCCCCTCATTGACCAGGCGATCGTGACAAACGGGCTCAGCGCCCCAGCTTCCTTCGGGAAGCAGAGTTGGCGAATCTCGAACGCGTATACCTCGGGATCATTCGGCGACATGCCGTTCTCACCATCGCTCGTGAACGAGGCGGGCGAGACGATGGCGAAAAACGGCAACGGCGTGTTCACGTTCTCCGGTGGCATACGCCAGAACCATTTCGAGGTGCAATGGGCATTCACCTCGGCGGATCCCACCGGCCTGGGGACTGATTGCTCTCCCACAAGCGTTACATGCTCCTATCTCTCGATGGCCCCTGACCGCGGCGATGGCGCCCGCATGAGCTACATCCGCCTCGAGGACGACTTCTCTGGGCTCAGAGTGTTTTTCGACGACTACCAGGACAGGTCTCCGCATGGCTCGTATGGAAATCCTGTTACTGCAGCGCCGGGTTGCGGACCCGAGGACGACTTCGTCGAGACAATGGTCGCCAGCGGCCTCGACCGCAGCAAGCCCCACACCGTCAAGCTGGCGATCGACTTCATCGACGGCCCGCGCAACGATGTCGTGAAGGTGTACGTCGACGGCACGCTCCGCCACACCGGCACCACCTGGGAGGACTATTTTCGGTGGTGCACCGAATCAGGCGGAGGGACTGGTACTGCTGCCAGCGATCAAAGTCGAACGGTCGACTCGATGATATTCACCGTCCGCGGCGGTCAAGGCGAGACACATCCGCTGAACCGGGGGAAAGGCTTTCTCATCGACAACCTGACGTACTTCAGTTCGCAGGGGCGATGCCGCGGAGGCGACGGCGACGGCGACTTTGAGGACGATAAGGATGGGCACAGACACCACGGAAAGTTCCACCACGATTCGTGTGAGAACGACCGCGGACGGGTCGAAGAGGACGATCGCGACTCCGGGAAGCACTTCGAGTCGACCTCGACTGACTCGGCAACGCTCACCTCTAACGAGAACAGCCAGACCTTGACGATGATCGGCACCGGTCTCCACGATGGGCTGCCGGTCGCCTTCACGATGGTCGCCGTGGACAACGGAAACCTCGCTCCCGGAGTCTTCACCCTCATCTTGACTGACGGTTACAGCGTCACCGGTAGCCTGGTGAATGGCAGGATCGTGATCGAGTAGCATCGCTGACGCGGCCTGTGCGGGAGGCCGAAATCCGGCCTCCCGCGCATCGCCCTCCGCTCCTCAGTGTCGTGCGCGCCGTCTTGAGGACCTTGTCGCTCTCGAGACGCGCCATCTCACGGGCCGATGTGCGGCTCTGAGTCTCGCACCGGGCGTCCATGTCGATGCGATCGAATCCGTACCGGAACAGCAGATCGAGTGTGCGGTCTGTGTCCGTCCGGCTGGCTCGAGCCAGCGCGGACCCGCCGAACATGTCGCCGTGCTAGGGTATGCCCGGTGCGTCCGAGGGCTCGCCATCCGAGTGGTGTGAGCAGCGGTGTGAGAGAAAAGGAATCAATGAAGCCCGCGGCGGCCAGCGCCATCCGTTTCGGAATCGTCCTCCTGCCCGAGTCGCTCGACGGGTTCGGCGGACTGTGCGGGGAGGTCGAGGAGAGCGGATTCGACTGGCTCGGCGTCGCCGACTCGCAGTCGGTGTTCCGCGAGCTGTACGTCGCGCTCACGCTGGCCGCCCTCACCACCTCGCGGGTCCGGCTCGGGCCCCTCGTCACCAACCCGCTGACGCGGCACCTCGTCGTCACCGCCAGCGCCATCGCGAGTGTCGACGAGGTGTCGGGCGGCAGGGCCGTGCTCGGGATCGGCTCGGGCGACAGCGCGATCTCCACGATCGGTGCCCCACCGGCCACGGTGGCGGGTCTCGAAGACTCCATCGTCACGCTCGGCCGGCTCACGAGCGGCGCGCCAGTCGAGCGCGGCGGTATGCGGTGGCAGGTCCACCGATCGACGCGCCGCGTGCCCGTCTATCTCGCCGCCGAGGGGCCGCGGACGCTGGAGCTGGCCGGCCGTATCGCGGACGGCGTGATCGTCGGCCTCGGCCTCACTCCCGACGTGATCCGTTTGTCGCTGGCGGCCATCGAGCGCGGCGCACGCGTCGGCGGCCGCACGCTCGGCGACCTCGATGTCTGGTGGTTCGCCAAGACCAACGTGGCCGACACCCGCGCGGAGGCGGTGGCCCCGATCACGATGGCGCTGGCGGCGAGCGCCAATCACGCGTTCCGCTTCACGCTCGAGGGCAAGGGCGTGCCGCTCGACCTCCACGAGAAGATCAAGGCGCTGCAGCGGGAGTACAACGCGCATCACCACGAGATCGCGGGAGGCGGGAACGCCAGGCTCACCGACCGCTGGGGGCTGACCGAGTTCCTGCTGGACCGCTTCGCCATCGCCGGTACGCCCGACGACTGCGTCGCCCAGATCCGCCGGGCCGTCGCCGCCGGCGCGCGGCAGTTCGTCATCACTAGCTTCGTGCCGGACCGGCGCGCCTTCGTGCACCGGTGGATGCGCGAGGTCGCCGCCGCAGTGCGCTAGCCGGATCCTCTCCCTTTGCGCGAGCCTACCGCGGCGCGGACGCGTGCTTCCCCGTGAGCTGCGGCGGCGTCGCGTCGAGCTTCTTCTCCTGCCGCTCGAGCCGCGTCTCCCGGGTCCACGTGCGCTTCAAGTCGTCTCGGACGTGCAGGCGCAGCCGGCCCAAGCCCTCCGTCTCCAGCTCGATCAGATCCTCGTTCTGAAAGGCGCTCCGCCCCCCGGTGGTTGGTTCCCGTGGCCAGGACATCGCCGGGCGCCAGTATGGATGGAGCTGACCCAGCGCCTCATGCGGAGCCACAGCCTCGGGACGGCACCGCGCTTCTCGGGTATGGGAGCCCTGCTGCAGGCGCGCGCCGACTGACGGGCTTACTTTTTCTTGTAGACGTTCAGCCCGATCTTTTCCTGCCGCCCAGGGACGGTGATGCTTCCCTCGGTCGACGCGACGATGATGGTCTTGCCCGAGGACGACGGCCCGAATTCCTTCGACAAGTCGACCTTGATCGTCAGGATGTTCCCTTCGACCAACATCTGGACGTTTTTCATGAGGATCCTCCTTGCGCTCGTCCCCCCGAGATACAGTAGCCCGCGCGGGCCGGAGGCGCTGGTCCTGGTGGTTTCCGAAACCCTGGGATTCCTCGACGCTCGGCCGCTATGCTCAGGGGATGAAGGCACCTACTGTATCGCGATCCATGCATCGCCCGACCGAGGTTCCCGCGGGCTGTCGCGTCCTGTTCGTCGTGTCTCGAGACCTGCCTCTGCGCTACGAGTCCCTCGCCTACGCGTTCGACGGCGACCACGGCGCGAAGGTGATCTTCGACCGGCGCCGGGTCGATCGACGTCAGCAGACGGGAGCGACGAGCCTCGAGCGCCGCCGCGAGGATCGTCGCTCGCCAGCGCGCGCCGGGATACTGCGCTCGGCCGGCTGGATCCAGGTCGACGGCGCCGAGCGCGACCACCGCCCCGACTGGGCGCTCGCCCTCGACGCCTACGGGCCGGTCTAGGGAGCCCCTCCGCCGGACGGGTGCCACTCCTGGCCCCGCCGCTACTGGATCACCCCGGTTGCGATCAGCACCTGCAGGACGGTGAGGACGAGGGTGGCGACGACGACCGCGAAGAGCGCCCACGTGGCTCTCAGCAGGCCTCCGGTGAAGGCGGCCAGCTCCCGGGTCGTGGCGACCATCGCCTGCGAGGCGGTGGCTTGGTCGGCAGCGGCCCGTGCCTGCTCGGTCGCCGCCCTCAATTGCTTCTCGATGTTCCGCATCTCGAGCATGACGAGACACTGCCTGTGCATGGGCGAATCCACTTCGCCCGAATGCAGGAGCTCCCAGAGTTCGGCTTCGGTCTTCTTTCGCAGATCCGGCACCGGCACGGCCATCGGCCTTTCCTCCTAGACTCCACGCACCTCGCCCGCGATCCGCCCCGATGAGGAACGATCGTCAGGCGGGCTCGAGCGCGCGAGCCGCGGCCGCGCGTGCGCTACCGAGGGAGCGACGACTCCCGCTAGACCGCCGACTTGTCGATCGGGACCGGCTGGACCACATGGAGCCGCCGCGCGATCTCGTCCAGCGGCCGCTGGGCCTGTCCCAGCAAGCCCACGATGCCACTGAAGGTTTCGGACATCGCCTCCCGCTCGCCGCGCAGCCTCGCGAACTCGATCTGGAGCGCGCCGAGGTTACCGCGGAGGTGGTCGAGCTCGCCCTGGAGCCGCTCGCACTCGCGCTCTTTCGCCTCGAGCGTCTGGCGCACGTGATCTCGCTCCTCGATCAGCGCCGGGATCGCGGCGCCGAGCATCTGCTGGCTCTCCGCGACCCACCTCGCAACCCGCTGCGGATCTCCGAGAATGTCCTTTTCGCTCATCTGCACTGGTGCCTCCTCGGTGGGAACGCTGGATTGCTGTGTCGGACCCGGGGACTCGGCCGCGTCTTCCCGCGCGAGCTCGACGAGCTCGTGAGGCGCCCCGGTGGCGAGCCCCGACCGACGGCGGCGGCGCTCGATGGGTGGCGCCCAAGCGGTCGTGACCAGGTCGCTGACGCTGCGCCGGTCGACCACCACCCTGACCCGCGGATCGCCTCGATGGCGCGTGCGTAGGTGCTCGTAGAGAGCCGGCTCGTTCCGTGCGACGACGATGAGATAGCGCATCGCGCTCTCCCCTCCTAACTCACCGGCACGAGAGGCGGACCCGGAGAGATCTGTGATTGTCTGCCGGAGCAGCGAGCGGAGGAGAACCATCGACATGTCGCCCGCGCCCTCCCCGGCGCCAAGATCTGGGGTCGGCGGGACTCTACCACATCTAGAGGATTCAAGGTCGAAAGTGCGTCGGCGCTCCCAGCGCACGCCGCAGCCGGCGCAGGCCATCGACGCCACCCCCCACGGCACACCGTTTTCGATCACCTCCACGATGCTGCCCGCCAGCCCGTCGCACTCCCGATGCTCGGCAAACTGCGCCTCGAAGGTCCGAACGAGATCGTAGAGGACAGCTGGGCGGTGTCCTCGACCCGGCGGAACGGTGGTCACCCCATATGAGTGCGGCGAGGGTAGCGCTAGAAACTGAGGGCGGTCAAGGCGATGCGCCGGACGATGCGCCGGTCTTGGACGACGCGCCGGTCTCCTGGGGCAGCGCCGGCTGGTCGAGTTCGCCCTCGGCTCT
>WNGC01002844.1_pt1 | contig 10519 bp, 9 predicted proteins | sample 5400051 | NCBI WGS metagenome assembly WNGC01 (sample SAMN13153368, study PRJNA577476) | soil metagenome | isolation source: 20 cm soil or saprolite under grassland replicate 2 | place: USA:California | collected 2016-06-15 | reverse complement strand
GTGGCGCGGGTCCGGACGACCCGGCCGCAGAGCGACCTGTCCGCGGAGGCGCGGTGGGCGAACGTCCTCGGCGCATTCCGCGCGTCGGCCGCGGCGGCCGGCCGGCACGTGCTCGTCGTGGACGACGTCTTCACCACGGGCGCCACGCTCGCCGCGTGCACGCGCGCGCTCCGCGACGCCGGGGCGGTCCGGATCGGAGTGCTGACAGTTGCCCGGGTCGTCTGAGCCACCGTATAATCGGGACAAGTTCGCCGTGCCGCAGCCCCCACAAGGAGCCCTTCGATGAGCATTCGAGTCGGCGTCAACGGATTTGGTCGCATCGGGCGTGTCTTCTTCCGCACGGCCCTCGAGGCGAAGGACATCGAGGTCGTCGGGGTCAACGACCTGGCGGACGCCAAGACGCTCGGCCACCTGCTGAAGCACGACTCCGTCCACGGCACGCTCGCGGCCGACGTCACCACCAAGGACGAGGCGATCTTCGTCAACGGGCGCGAGACCCGCGTGTGCCAGCTCAAGGATCCGGCGACGCTGCCGTGGAAGGAGCTCGGGGTCGACGTCGTCGTCGAGTCCACCGGCCTCTTCCGCGACACCGCGACGGCGTCGAAACATCTCCAGGCCGGGGCGAAGAAGGTCGTCATCACGGCGCCCGCCAAGGACCCGGACGTCACGATCGTCCTCGGCGTCAACGAGCAGGTCTACGAGCCGGCGAAGCATCGGATCATCTCGAACGCGTCGTGCACGACCAACTGCCTCGCCACGACGGTGAAGGTGCTCGACGACGCGTTCGGTGTGACGCGGGGCTTCGCCTCGACGGTGCACTCGTACACGAACGACCAGCCCGTGCACGACTTCCCGCACAAGGACCTCCGGCGCGCGCGCGCGGCGGCCGTCAGCATGATCCCCACGACGACGGGCGCGGCGACCGCGGTCGGCCTCGTGCTCCCAAAGCTCAAGGGCAAGCTCGACGGCATCGCCATCCGCGTGCCGACCATCAACGTCTCGGTGGTGGACCTCGTCGCGGAGCTCAGCAAGCCCGCCACCGTGGCCGCGGTGAACGACGCCTTCCGCGCCGCGGCCAGGGGCCGGCTCCGCGGCATCCTCGACGCCACGGACGAGGAGCTCGTCTCGTGCGACTTCAACGGCAACCCGCACTCGTCCATCGTGGACCTGCCGTCCACGGCGCTCGTCGAGGGAAACCTGATCAAGGTCCTCGCGTGGTACGACAACGAGTGGGGTTACTCCTCCCGGGTGCGCGACCTGATCCGGTTCATCGCGAAGACGCTGTAGGGCGGGCGTGCCCAAGCTGACGATCGAGCAGCTCGAGCTCGCCGGCAAGCGCGTCTTCCTCCGCGCCGACCTCAACGCGCCGCTCGCCGGGGGCGAGGTGTCGGACGACACGCGCCTTCGCGCGGTGCTGCCCACGATCCGGTACGCGCTGACGGCGGGCGCGGCGGTTGTCCTCGCCTCGCACCTCGGCCGGCCCAAGGGCAAGACGCCGGAGTACTCGATGCGTTCCATCGCCGAGCGCCTCGGGGCGCTGCTCGGCCAGCCCGTCGAGCTCGCCCCCGACTGCGTCGGGCCTGAGACCGCCGCGCGCGCGCGGACGCTCCGGCCGGGCGAGATCCTCCTCCTCGAGAATCTCCGGTTCCATCCCGAGGAGGAGAAGAACGACGACGCGTTCGCCGGGCAGCTCGCCACCCTCGCGGACTGCTACGTGAACGACGCGTTCGCCGCCGCGCACCGGGCGCACGCTTCGATCGACGCGATCACGCGCCACCTGCGACCCGCCGCGGCCGGCCTGCTCATGCAGCAGGAGCTCGCCGCGCTCGGCCGCATCCTCGAGGCGCCGGCCCGCCCGCTCGTGGCGATCCTCGGCGGCGCGAAGGTGTCGGACAAGCTCGTGCTGGTCTCGCACCTGCTGGGACGGGTGGACGCCCTCCTGATCGGCGGCGGGATGGCGTTCACCTTCCTCCAGGCGCTCGGTCACGCGGTCGGGCGCTCGCTCGTCGAGGCCGAACGTGTGGAGACGGCGCGCGCCGCGCTCGAGACGGCGCGCCGCCGCGGCGTCCGCGTCGTGCTCCCCGTGGACGTGCTCGCCGCCGAGGGCCTCGACAGCCCGTCGGGCCGCACGGTCGGCGTGCGCGAGATCCCGGCCGACCTCATGGGCCTCGACATCGGCCCGCGCACCGTCGAGGCGTTCGCCGCCGAGCTGCGCACGGCGAGAACCATCGCGTGGAACGGGCCGATGGGCGTCTTCGAGAAGGCGCCGTTCGCCGGCGGCACGGTCGCGGTCGCGCGCGCGGTGGCCTCGGCGCCGGCCTTCTCGGTCATCGGCGGCGGGGACACGATCGCCGCGGTGGCGCAGGCGGGTGTGACGGACCGGATCGGCTACATCTCGACAGCGGGCGGCGCGTTCCTCGAGTACCTGGAGGGGCGCAAGCTCCCGGGCGTCGAGGCCCTCACGGAGGCGGCATGAGGACGCCACTCGTCATCGGCAACTGGAAGATGCACGGCACCGTCGCGGAGGCGAAGGTGCTCGCCGGCGCGATCCGCGAGGGCCTCCGGCGCCCGCGCGGCGTCCAGGTGGTCGTCTGCCCGCCGTTCACGGCGCTCGCCGCCGTCGGCGAGCTCCTCGCCGGGGGTCCGATCCTCCTCGGCGCGCAGACCTGCCACCAGGAGGCGGCGGGCCCCCACACGGGCGAGATCGCGCCCCCGATGCTGGTCGAGCTCGGCTGCCGGTACGTGCTGCTCGGCCACTCCGAGCGCCGCAAGGAGATCGGCGAATCCGACGAGTTGATCAACCGGAAGGTCCGCGCCGCGCTCGCGCACGGGCTCACGCCCGTCCTCTGCGTCGGCGAGACCGCCGACGAGCGCCGCCAGGGGCTGACATTCACGACGGTCGAGGGCCAGCTGCGCGCCGGCCTCGCCGGCCTGACGCCGGACCAGACCGTCAAGGCGGTGCTCGCCTACGAGCCCGTCTGGGCGATCGGCACCGGCGTGAACGCGACGTCCGGTCAGGCGGCCGAGGTGCACGGCTACCTCCGCGGGCTGGTCGCCGAGCTCGCCTCGAAGGACATCGCGCAGGCCGTCCGGATCCTCTACGGCGGCAGCGTCAAGGCCGAGAACGTGGAGGGCCTCGTGGCCGAGGCCGAGATCGACGGCGCGCTCGTCGGTGGCGCCAGCCTGAACGCGCCGGGGTTCATCACGATCGTCAAGAAGGCGGCGCGCGGCGGCGCGGCGTCGAAGGAGTGAGGGGATGTTCACCGCGTTGATCGTCGTCCACATCCTCGCGTCCTTCGCGATCATCGGCATCGTGCTGCTGCAGGCGGGCAAGGGCGCCGACATCGGCTCCGCGTTCGGCGGCGCCGGCACCCAGGCGGTCTTCGGCTCGATGGGGACGCCGACGGTCCTCGGGAAGATCACGACCGCGATCGCGATCATCTTCACGCTGACGTCGTTCAGCCTCGCCCTCATGGGCGGCGAGCGCGGCGGCTCGGTCGTCCGCGAAGCGCCCCCGGCGCCGAGCGCGCCGGCGTCGGCCGTGCCGGCGCCGGCGGGGCCCGCCGCCCCGGCCGCGCCCGCCCCCGTGGCGCCTGCGCCGCCCCGCCAGACACGCTGAGCGTGAAGCCGGCCCTCGCCGTCGTCCCGCTGGCGCTCGCGGCCGCCCTCGCCCTCGCGGCGTGCGGCGGTGAGGCCGACAGCGCGGTCGAGCAGGGGAGCGCCCGCCCCGGGGAGAAGCCCGCCTATGGCGACACCTTCATCGAGTCGCTGATCGGCAACATCTCGGGCCTGATCCCCAACGTCCTGAGCGACGGCCCCTCGTTCGAGATCGGCTCGATGCTCTACAGCGGGCTCGTCACCCGCGACAAGGACCTCAACGTCATCGGCGAGCTCGCCGAGTCGTGGACGTTCAGCCAGGATTGCCTCGACCTCACCTTCAAGCTGCGCCGGAACGTGCGCTGGCACGACGGCCGGCCCTTCACCGCGTCGGACGTGCTCTTCACCTACGAGACGATGATCCACCCGAAGACGCCGACGGCCTATCGCGAGGACTTCAAGGCGGTCGCCGACGTCGCGGCGCCGGATCCGTATACGGTGCGGGTCCATTACAGGCAGCCCTACGCGAAGGCCCTCCAGAGCTGGGGCCTCTGGATGCTGCCCCGGCACCTGCTCGAGTCGTACGTGCGCGAGGGCCGGCTTCGCGAGGCGCCGCAGAACCGGTCGAACCCCGTCGGCACGGGCGCGTACCGGTTCGGCGAGTGGAAGCCGGGCGAGAAGGTGGTGCTCGTCGCCAACCCCGACTACTTCGAGGGACGCCCGCACCTCGGGCGCGTCGTGTACCGCATCATCCCGAGCCAGGCGACCATCTTCCTCGAGCTGAAGGCCAAGGGCGTGGACGCGGCCGGACTCACGGCGCTCCAGTTCAAGCGGCAGACCGAGTACCCGGCGTTCCGCAAGGCGTACCACAAGTACGAGTACCCTGCGAACGCCTACACCTATCTCGGCTTCAACCTGAAGGACCCGCGCTTCGCCGACCGGCGCGTCCGGCAGGCGATCGCGCACGCGATCAACAAGCGCGAGCTGATCGACGGTGTCCTGCTCGGCCTCGGGCGCGAGGCCACGGGCCCCTACAAGCCGGGGACGTGGGCGCACAACCCGAACGTCCGGACGTACCCGTACGACCTGGCGAAGGCGCGGGCGCTCCTCGCCGCCGCGGGCTGGACGGAGACGAATGCCGACGGCGTCCTCGTCAGGAACGGCGAGCCATTCACGTTCGAGCTCCTGACGAACCAGGGGAACGACGAGCGCAGGAAGGTCGCGGAGATCGTCCAGGCCTCGCTGAGGGAGCTCGGCATCCAGGTGGACATCCGCGTGATCGAGTGGGCGTCCTTGTTGAAGGAGTACATCAACAAGCGCCGGTTCGAGGCGGTCATCCTCGGCTGGGGTATCGGCCTCGACCCCGACCAGTACGAGATTTGGCATTCCTCCAAGACCCAACCGCAGGAGCTGAACTTCGTCTCGTACGCGAACCCCGAGGCGGACGCGCTTCTGGAGCAGGGACGCACGTCGTGTCACCAGGAGGAGCGGAAGAAATCCTACGCCCGATTCCAGGAGGTCCTCGCCGAGGATCAGCCGTACGTCTTCCTCTACTTCCGCGACGCGCTGCCCGTCGTCTCCTCGCGCGTCCGCGGCATCGTGCCGGCGCCGAGCGGGATCCGCTACAACTTCAACGAGTGGTACGTGCCGACGCACCTGCAGCGCTACACCGCGGGGTGACCGCGCGCGTTGGGATACAATAACGCGCCATGCTCCGGTACGCGCTGCGGCGCCTCCTCCTCGCCGTCCCGCTGCTGATCGGCATCACCTTCGTCTCCTTCACCGTGATCCACCTGGCGCCGGGCACGCCGGGCGAGGTCCAGACCGGCGACCTGAGCATCCAGTCGGACCGCGACGTCCAGAAGCTCCTCATGGAGCTCTACGACCTCGACAAGCCGCTCCACGTCCAGTACGCGAAGTGGCTCACCCGCCTCGTGCGCTTCGACTTCGGCCGATCGTTCTCGCCGGACGCGCGGCCCGTCCTCCAGAAGATCGGCGAGCGGCTCCCGATCACGCTGCTGCTCAACATCGTCGAGATGCTGATCATCATCGCCCTCGCGGTGCCCATCGGCGTCCTCTCCGCGACGCGCCAGTACTCCACGTTCGACAAGGTCACGACGGTCTTCGTGTTCCTGGGCTTCGCCACGCCGGACTTCTGGCTGGCGCTCCTGCTCATGATCCTGTTCGGCGTCCAGCTCGGCTGGCTGCCGATCTCGGGCCTGCGCTCGCTCAACTGGGAGTATCTGTCGTTCTGGCGCCAGCAGGGGGACTTCGCGAGCCACCTCGTGCTGCCGATCATCGTCGCGACCTTCGGCGGGCTCGCCGGCTTCTCGCGCTACATGCGCCAGTCCATGCTCGAGGTCATCCGGCAAGACTACGTGCAGTCGGCGCGCGCCAAGGGGCTCGCCGAGCGGGTCGTGATCGGCAAGCACGCGCTGCGGAACGCGATGCTGCCGATCGTGACGGTGCTCGGCCTGTCGCTGCCGGGGCTCATCGGCGGCAGCGTGATCGTGGAGTCCATCTTCGCGATCCCGGGGATGGGCCAGCTCATGGTCCAGGCGGTGTTCGAGCGCGACTATCCGGTGATCATGGGCAACCTCGTCATCGTCGCGACGCTCACGCTCGGCGCCAACCTCCTCGCCGACGTCACCTACGGCCTCGTCGATCCGCGGATCCGCGTGGGCGCGCGGCGGGGACGGCGCTGAGAGCCTTCTGGCGCGCGCTCCGGCGCAACCGCCTGGCGCTGGTCGGCGGCCTCATCGTGATCCTGCTCGCGCTGCTCGCGATCCTGGCGCCGGCGCTCGCGCCGTGGGATCCCAACCGGCCCGACGTGAGGAAGATCCTCGACGCCCCCTCGGGCATCCACCCGCTCGGCACCGACCAGCTCGGTCGCGACGTGCTCTCGCGGATGCTCTACGGCGCGCGCGTGTCGCTCGCGGTGGGCTTCGTGTCCGTCGGCATCGCGTCGCTGATCGGGACCATGCTCGGCGCCGCCGCCGGCTACCACGGCGGCGTCGTGGACGCGGCGCTCATGCGCCTCGTGGACCTCATGCTCGTCTTCCCGCGCTTCTTCCTGCTCCTGGCGGTGCTCGCGTTCCTGCGCCCGTCCATCTGGACGATCATGGCGGTGATCGGGCTCACGGGCTGGATGGGCGTCGCGCGCCTCGTCCGCGCCGAGTTCTTGGCGCTCAAGGAGCGCGAGTTCGTCGTGTGGTCCCAGGCCGTCGGCGCGAGCGGGCTCCGGATCGTCTGGCGCCACATCCTGCCGAACGCGATGGCGCCGGTGCTGGTCGCGATGACGCTCGGCATCCCGGCCGCGATCCTGACCGAGTCGGGCTTGTCCTTCCTCGGGCTCGGCGTCCAGCCGCCCCACGCGACCTGGGGCAACATCCTCAACGAAGGCAAGGACGCGATCGAGATCGGCTGGTGGCTCTCCGTCTACCCGGGGCTCGCGATCCTCGTCACGGTCCTCTCGTACAACCTCCTCGGCGAGGGGATCCGGGACGCGCTCGACCCGCGGCTCCGCCAGAGCGTTGGGAGAATTGTCACGCGCCGATAGGCGCGTTATACTGCGCTCTCGTCTCGCGCCGAAGTGGCGGAATTGGCAGACGCGCACGTTTGAGGGGCGTGTGGGGCAACCCGTGGGGGTTCGAGTCCCCCCTTCGGCACCATCACCAATGAACGACGCGCACCTGGCTCAGCCCACCCACGGTCCGCGCCGGCCTCGCGGCCCCCGCTACCAACGAACGACGCGCGCCTGGCTCAGCCCACCCACGGTCCGCGCCGCCCTCGCGGCCCCCGCTATAAAATGAACGACGCATCTCCGAACTCTCGCTCGATGTCGCCGCCGCTCGGGCGCGCCTGATGCGCCGGGGGGTTCTCCTGGCGGGCCTCGGCGCGGCGCTGGTGCTCGGTCCCTCGGTCGCCCGCGCCGACGCCACCTACGAGATGACGCTCCGGACGACGGACACGCTCGTCGGCGGCACGGTCGAGCTGGAGCAGCGCATCGTCGTCGGCGTGAAGGGCGGCCGGTTGCGCCAGGAGGCGACCGGGATCCGGGCGGTGGTGACGCGGCGAGGCGCGCGCTACGAGAAGCCCGGCCATCGTCTCACCCTCGAACAACTCGACCACGGACGTCGGTTCGAGATCGATCTCGACGCCGCCACGTACGACGAGGAGACGTTCGCGGACGCGCGGCAGCAGCGGGAGACACAGCTCGCGGCGGCCGAGAAGGCGCTGGGCATCGCCCCTCGTGAGGCGACCCCGTCGCTCCCGGTGTCGGTGGACCGGACCGGGGAGCGGCTCTCCGTCCACGGCCGGGAGTGTGAGCGGGTCGTCCTGCGATCGACGCAGGAGGTCGTCGTCGTGGGCGGGCGCGGGGCGCCGAGGACAGAGCCAGGTCCCGCGCGGTTCGCCATGACCTTCGACCTGTGCCTCGCCCCCGACGTGGCGCCCCTGGCCGAGGCGCAGGCACTCGAGGCGCGGATCGCCGACCTCACGGGAGCGCGCGGGGCGCCGCAGGACCGCCAGCTCAGGGTCTTCGCGCGCCGGCGCGACGTCTTCGCGGTGTTCGAGCTGATGCATCGCCTGCTCGAGCGCGAGCAGGACCGCCTGGGCGGCGTGGCCCTCCGCTGGGAGCGGGTGTTCTCCGGGCCTCGCCGCGACGAGCCCCAGGCGACGCTCGTGCGCCAGCGCGGGGAGATCACGCGCATCGAGAGCGGGCCACTCGACGCGAGCGCGTTCGAGCTGCCGTCCGGGCTGACCCGAGATCCACGCGGTGAGAAGCCTTGACAACGCTCGTCGCCGAATGCTTTATCTTGCCCTGCGCAGGAGCCGGGTGTGGACCGCGCCCGGGTCAGCAGCGCGTGCAGGAGGCCCTCGACAGGAGGTACACGTTCATGATGCGACGTCTGCCCGCGGTGACCGTCAGCTGGGCTGCCGTGCTTCTGCTCATGGCCGCGGGTGCTGCGCCTGCGCAGGCCCAGGGCCCCGCGGTCACCCACACCGCCGTCACCGACCAGATGCTCTCCAATGCGTCCGGCGACGGCAAGAACTGGCTCTCGTACGGCAAGGACTATAGCAACACGCGGTACACGAGCTCGAAGCGCGTCAACGCCCGAAACGTGGGCACGCTGGTGCCGCGCTGGGTGTACCAGACCGGCGGCCCCATCGGGTCCTTCGAGACGACGCCCCTGGTGGTCGACGGCGTCATGTATCTCACCACGCCGTTCAACCACGCCATCGCGCTGGACGCCAGGACGGGCACGCAGCTCTGGCGCTACGAGCACAAGATCGGCGGCAGCCCGATCATCTGCTGCGGCCCCAACAACCGCGGCCTCGCCGCCGCCTACGGCCGCGTCTACATGGCGACGCTGGACGCCCACCTGGTGGCCCTCGACCAGAAGACCGGCAAGGTGGTGTGGGACGTCGAGGTCGCGGATCCCACCGCCGGGTACAGCCTGACGATCGCCCCGCTCGCCTACAAGGGGCTGATCATCGTCGGCAACTCGGGCGCGGAGTACGGCGTGCGCGGCTTCGTCGACGCCTACAACGCGACCGACGGCAAGCGGGCGTGGCGGTTCTGGACCATCCCCGACACCGGCTGGGAGGGCACGTGGAGCGCGACCACCTGGGAGGGCGAGAAGCTCAATCGGGATCTCAACAAGGAGAAGGCCGACTTCGCGAAGCACAAGGACGCCTGGCAGCGGGGCGGCGGATCCACCTGGATGACGCCGGCCGTCGACCCGGCGACCAATACCCTCTTCATCGTGGTCGGCAATCCCTCACCCGACCTCGATGGCGAGGTCCGGCCCGGCGACAACCTCTACACCGAGTCCATGGTCGCGCTGGACGTCACGACGGGGAAATATAAGTGGCACTACCAGTACGTGCCCCACGACGTCTGGGACCTCGACGCCGTCAGCCCGGCCGTGCTGTTCGAGACGATGGTGGACGGCCGGCGCGTGAAGGCCGTCGGCCACGCCGGAAAGACCGGCTGGTATTACGTCCACGATCGCGCGACAGGCAAGCTCATCCGGAAGTCCCAAGCCTTCGTCCCTCAGGAAAACATGTTCGCCCAGCCGACGGCCACCGGCGTGCGGATGCTCCCGGGCGCCAACGGCGGGTCCGAGTGGTCGCCGGTCGCCTACAGCCCCGACACGCAGATGGTGTACGTCCTCGGGCTGCACCAGCCCATGAACTACATCACCCACTCCGCGCCCTTCGACCGCGGGAAGCTGTGGCTCGGGAGCGCCTTCGTGGCCATCCCCGGTGAGCAGCAGTCGGGAACCTTCAGCGCGATCGACGTCAATACGGGCAAGATCGCCTGGCAGAACAAGCTGCCGGACCCGCTGATCGGCGGGGCCCTCGCCACGGCGGGTGGCGTGGTCTTCACCGGGGGCGACGGCACCGGCAACTTCTACGCGTTCGACGCGAAGACCGGCAAGGAGCTATGGCGGTTCCAGTGCGGCGCCGGCGTCAACGCCGCCCCGATCTCGTTCGAGATCGACGGGGAGCAGTTCATCGCCGTCGCCGCGGGCGGCAACTTCCAGCTCCGCTTCCCTTACGGCGACAGCGTCTTCGTTTTTGGCCTGCCGAAGAAGCGCTGACGCCGGCCCGCGGCGCCCTGCGGGGAGGCGGCTCGGGCCGCTTCCCCGTCGCCCGTCAGCATCCGGTTCACGTCCGCCCGGAGGCTCTCGAGCATGAACACCGTCGGCCGAGTCGCGCTCGTGAGCCTCGGCCTCGTGCTGACCTCGTGGCTGCTCCCCGTCCGAGCCGACGAGATCACCCCCGCGTGGATGACGGTCGACGCCGTGAAGCGGAGCGTCCGTCTGCTGATCGCCGGCTCCGCCGACGGCACGAACGGCACGATGAACTTCAACGGCTACGGACAGGGCGAGATGAGCGTGAACGTCCCGCTCGG
>WNGC01002843.1_pt1 | contig 10520 bp, 9 predicted proteins | sample 5400051 | NCBI WGS metagenome assembly WNGC01 (sample SAMN13153368, study PRJNA577476) | soil metagenome | isolation source: 20 cm soil or saprolite under grassland replicate 2 | place: USA:California | collected 2016-06-15 | reverse complement strand
TCGCGCGCCGAGCGCCTTACGCGTTCCGATTTCTTTCGTGCGCTCTTTCACACTGACGAATGTGATATTCATAATCCCAATCGCGCCGACAAAAAGCGATAAACCGGTAATAAACAGGCCAGCAATCGCAATTGAGTTCTTCACTGGATCAAGCGTGCTTTTAAAGGCCTGTTGCTCGTTGATCGAAAAATCGTCTTTTTTCTCCGGTGGCAATCCGCGCACGCGCCGGATCAAACCAGTAAGCTCATCCTTGGCTTCGGCGAGTCTGGTCTTGTCTCTCACTTTCACCCGCACATCCGATTCGGTTTTCGCCGAAAAATATTTGTTAAACGCGGCCAGCGGCATCGCCACCATCGAGTCCCAACTGAACAAACCGAGAAACGTTCCTTGTCGCGCGTTTACGCCAATGACCTTGAACAATTGACCGTTGATCAGCACCAATTTGTCGATCGGACTTTCAGAAGGGAAAAGCGCATCGGCAACATCATAACCGATCACCACAACATTGGCGCCGCCGCGCGATTCGAGTTCGTTAAAGAATCGCCCGGCCGTACAATCGATTGTCGAGGTTACGATGAAATCCGACGTCGTCCCAAGAACGAAGACGTTGTCTACCTGGTTGCCGCCATACTTCACAGATCGCATTAGGTTCGACGTCGGCACCGCGACAACCAGATTCGAGTTTGGGGTCGCTGAGATCATGCGATTCAAAGTCTCCGCGTATTCAGTCTTGATTTTCCTGCGGTCGCGGTAGTTCCACCAATCGTCCACGGGTTTCCAGGGCCATTGCGTGACGTAAAGAACATCATCCCCGAGCACAGCCATACTTTTATCGAAACCTATGGAAATGCCGTTCACGGCGGTGCCCATCAACGTCACGGCAATAATGCCAATGATGACTCCGAGTGCCGTGAGCGTTGACCGCGTCAGGTTCGAACGCATTTGTGCGGCCGCGATTTTCCAGCTTTCGCTCACCTCGTATAGAAAACGTTTCATGGCGAGTTCATCCCGCGACCGGCAGGTCGAGCTCCGGAACAAATCCCGCGTGATCGGACTCGATCAGTCCGTCGCGCAAATGCACAGTGCGCCGCGCATGAGCGGCGATGTCTCGTTCGTGGGTCACGAGGATAATGGTGTTGCCGCTCTGATATAAATTCTCCAACAACTCCATGATTTCTTCGCCGGTTTTGGAATCGAGGTTACCGGTCGGCTCATCAGCCAGAATAATTGAAGGTCCGTTCACAAGTGCGCGCGCGATGGCCACGCGCTGGCGTTGACCGCCGGAAAGTTCGTTCGGTTTGTGATGAATCCGATCGCCCAGGCCAACATCTGCCAGCACCTGAGCCGCGCGTGCTTCACGCCGTTCGGGATCGATCCCTGCGTAGATGAGCGGCAGTTCGACGTTACGCAATGATGTCGATCGCGGCAGCAGGTTAAATGTTTGAAAAACAAAACCGATCTCGCGATTGCGAACAGCGGCGAGCTCGTCGTCGTCCATTTCGGCAACGTTCTTGCCGTTGAACTCATAGCGGCCGGAAGTCGGGGTATCGAGACAACCGAGCATGTTCATCAGAGTCGATTTACCACTCCCGCTCGGCCCCATGATGGCGATGTATTCGTTGCGGCGTATTTGCAACGTCACCCCGCGCAGCGCTCGCACGACTTCTTCGCCCATGATGTAGTCTTTCGTGATGTTCTCAATATCGATCACGACCGGGCCGCGCGGTCTGTCTGAATTTCGAATTTCCATCGCAACTTCGACAGTTGCTCGTCGAGACTATTTCATTCCTTCTTTGTCGAGCGTTACCTTCGCGCCCTCCTTCAGCTTCCGGCTGATCGCGCTATAACTTCCCGAGATCACTTCGTCACCGGGCTGAATGCCACTCTTGATTTCCGTGTAAGTGTCATCGGAAATCCCAGTCGTCACTTTCACCATCTGTGCCTTGTTGCCCTTCTTTAAAAAGACAACCTTGGCCAGTTTCTCGTGTTCTTCTTTCTGCGCCGCCTTCTCTGCACGCTCGTTCACGAACTGCGCATTGTTATCGCCCTTGTCGAGCCCTCCCGCCTTCTGCTTTTTCTTTTCGATTTCTTCCGGGCTCAAATTGGTGTCGCCCGTGCGAATCGTCACGGCCTGCATCGGCACGGCCATAGCGTCCTTAACCATGTTCGTTTCGATGTCAGCGGTGCAGCTGAGCGCGGGACGCAGCGCCACATCGTGATCGTCGATGCGAATTTTCACCTCGAAATTTGTCACTTCCTCCTGTGTGCCTGCGCCGGTCGTCTTTCCGGTATTGGCGATTTGCTGCACCACGCCTTTGAACTTGCGATCGCCGTAAGCGTCGATTTTCACGCTGGCTTTGTCGCCGAGCTTGACGTTGACCACATCGTTCTCGTTCACATCAACAATAGCCTGCATGTGGGTGAGATCGGCCACGCGCATTACTTCTGTGCCGGCAAATTGCCCTGTAGCCACCAGGCGTTCACCGAGTTTGCTGTTCAAAATAGTGATCGTTCCGTCCAGCGGCGAATAAATCGTAGTCTTGGAGAGTTGATCGCGCGCCTGACTCGAGCTTGCCTCCGCGCGTTCGATTTCGTGCACCGAACTTTCGTAAGTGTTTTTGGCCACGTCATAAGCTGCCTGCGCCGCGTTGTATTCCTGCTCTGAGATCAGTTTTTTGTCGAACAAATCTTCGGCCCGCTTGAGGTCGTGCTCCGTTTTCATCATCGTCGCCTTCTGTTGCAAATTGGTTGCTTTCGCTGCGCTGATCGCCGCTTCCTGCTGCTCGAGAAGCGCCTTATAGGAGTCAGGTTTGATTTTCACCAGCAGGTCACCCTTTTTGACCTGCAGCCCGTCGTCGACGGGTAATTCAATGATTTCGCCAGCAACTTCTGGCGAAATCTTAACTTCAACCTCGGGCTGTATTTTCCCGGTTGCCGAAACCATTTGCACGATGGTTTTGCGAATCGCGGTATCCGTTGTAACCGGAATCGGCTTCTCTCGCTTGCTCCAGAGGACCGACGCGATGATCCAGAGGACGACCAAGGCGATGGATCCGTAAATGATTTGCTTTTTGCGCCGCGCACGACGCTGCTTTGTCGTCACAGGCGCTGGCGCAGGTGTGCTTACAGCTTGGTGCATTGGAGGAGCGGCTCGCGGGGTGACGGCGTCAGAATTAGTCGCTTGTTTGACTCTTGCAAACGAAATCCCGTTCATAACAATTCTGGATGCGCCGAGGAACGGTTTCGGATTCAATTGATTGCGGGGCGTTCTGGATGAGGCCGGTCTTTTTTCCAATTGACGGACTGATTCCGTGGCGAGACCGAATCTGCTGAATCGCCCACTTCGCGTGCTCCGCAATTAATGGCTCAAGGTCGGCTGCGGCCCGCTCAAGCGCCGCCAAATCGGATGAATCCCCAACATTACCCAATGCGACACAGACATTACGCAAGAAGCCGCGCCGTTTGATCCGTTTGATCGGCGAATTTCTAAAAAGCAGGCGGAACTCTTCGTCGCTCAGGCTGAGATAATCGCGCAGCGGTACACCCGCCGTTTGGGGACGGGCTAAGAACGCGGTTTCGCGCGATACCTGGGCAAACCGATTCCACGGACAGGCAGCAAGGCAGTCGTCGCAACCGAAAATTCTGTCTCCGATAAGTGGTCGAAGCGCCAGCGGAATGGAACCTTTGAGTTCAATCGTCAGATAAGAAATGCAGCGGCTTGCATCCAGGCGATGTGGGGCTGTAATTGCGCCGGTAGGACATGCTTTGATACAGCGCTCACAGGTTCCGCAGCGATCTGGCACAGGCTCATCCGGCGGCAGTTCGAGAGTCGTCAAAACTTCTGCTAGAAAAAACCAGGTTCCGAGTCGTTCGTCGATCAGCATCGTGCTTTTACCATGCCAGCCAGTTCCCGCCTCTGCCGCGTGATCGCGTTCCAAAACCGGCCCCGTATCGACGTAACATTTCTGCTGCCCACCGAACTCGCGAAGAAACTTGTCGATGTTGTCGAGCTTGCTCTGTATCAGATCATGGTAGTCATCGCCCCAAGCATATCGTGCGATTCTGCCTGTAGCGGCAGGTGTGCCGCCTCCCTGATGGCCTCCTTGGAAATAATTCATCGCAAGTACGACGATTGAGCGCGCACCGGGCAAAACCTTCTGTGGATCACAGCGTTTTTCTTCTCCGCGCTCCATGTAACTCATTTCACCGTGTCCGCCTTCGCCCAACCAATTTCGAAATTCGTGTGCGTGTGGCGCGAAACCGCAGGCTGTGACGCGGCAGGAGTCAAAACCAATCTCGTGCGCAAATGAGACCAGTCGTTGCTTCAATTCTGTCTGCGAGATTTCGTGATCAAATGGATGTACAGATAACTGAGTCATCGCTTTGTAGCCGGCGCTCATCGCTGAAAATACGTTTTGAACTTTGTCAAAATTGCCAGGGTCACTTCTTCGCCTGTGAGCATCGATGTATCGACACGGATATCGGCAACTTTCGCATAAAGGGGCAGGCGCGCCTGTAACATTTGGGCGAACGCGTTTCTGGGGTTTTTGTGTTGCAACAACGGTCGATCGCCGGTTCGTGAAGCTCGTTTGAAAAGCGTTGCTTCGTCTGCCTCCAGCCATACCACTGCGCCAAGTCGTTTCAACAGATCGAAGTTCTGTTCGCGCAATACAATTCCGCCGCCAGTCACGATAACTGCCGGCCCGCTGGTGGTAAGCGCCTGGAGTGTTTCCGTTTCAGCTTCACGAAATTTGTCCTCACCGTGTTTCGAAAAGATTTCCGAAATAGGTATTCCGAATTTTGATGTCACGATTTGATCGGTATCAAATCGCGAGAAACCAAACTGCTGCTCCAAACAATGTCCCACTGCGGACTTGCCCGCTCCCATCATGCCGATGAGGACGATCGCTCGGCTCCGGCGATTCATACGCACACTATCGCATTAACTGTGGTATCGGCATCTGTCGCGATGGGATTGGCTCGTGCTGGCGCAAACGAATCAAACGCCCTACAATCTGGCCATGCACGAGTCGAAGCCATTAGTTGCTGTCATCATGGGCAGCAAATCGGATTGGGAAACGATGCGCCGTGCCGTGGAAACGCTCGATGAGCTCGGTGTGCCTAACGAGGCGCACGTGCTATCCGCGCATCGAACACCGGACGCGACCAGTGATTTTGCGCGCAATGCGGCAGTGCGCGGGCTGCGCGTAATCATTGCTGGCGCAGGCGGGGCGGCACATTTGGCTGGGGTAATTGCGGCTCATACCTGGCTCCCGGTCCTGGGAGTGCCGATTCAATCGAAGTTGCAGGGTCTCGATTCGCTTCTTTCAACTGCGCAAATGCCCGGTGGTATTCCTGTCGGGACGCTGGCTATCGGCGACGCCGGAGCCAAAAACGCGGCCCTTCTTGCAGCCGCCATTCTGGCCACTTCAGACGAAGCGGTTCAAAAAAAATTGGAAGAGTTTCGCAAGAAACAGTCCGAAGCAGTCCTTTCGGCGAAGCTGTCAAAGTGAAGACCGAGACTGTAGCGGCGATCCATGATCGCCGCGGGCGATACCAGACCGCCGCTACAGAGCGTGCCGTTCAACTGCTGCGCAAGGGCGAAGTGGTGGCTCTCCCAACAGAAACTGTGTATGGGCTCGCAGCGGGTGCGCTCAATTCTGTTGCCGTCGCAAAAATTTTCGAAGCGAAAGAGCGACCGCGTTTCGATCCGCTGATTGTTCATCTACCTGATCAACAATGGCTGGAGCGGGTGGCTAAAGTCGATAGTCGCTCCCGCGCGCAGATCGAGAAACTGATCGTGCAATTCTGGCCCGGGCCACTCACGCTTGTCTTGAATCGACAACCGATTGTTCCGGATATCGTGACCGCCGGGCTCGAAACCGTCGCCGTGCGAATGAGTTCGCATCCCGTTTTTACTGAAGTCATTTCCGCGTTTGGAAAACCGCTCGCCGCACCGAGCGCAAATCGGTTTGGCCGAATCAGCCCTACGACCGCTCAGCACGTTTTTGATGAACTGAGTGGGCGCATTCCGTTAATTATTGACGCTGGTCCGACCGCACACGGGATCGAATCGACGATTATCGCCGTGCGTGATGACAAGATCGACATCCTGCGTCGCGGGCCAATCACAACGGAACAACTACGCGGCATTGACTTTCAGCCAATGTCCAATCGGCAGGATGCCGATGCCGCGAGCGTGCTTGCACCAGGCCAGTTACCATCGCATTACGCGCCAAAAACGCCGCTGCGACTGATCGACAATGCTGAATCGTTCGCGTCAAAACAAGCTAAGCGTGTCGGATTGCTCGCTTGGAATCCACTATCGAGGAAGGTCGATCTCCGGATCGCCCCGAAGCTTACAGACCGCCGCTCCTTGAAGTTTGTCGCTGTTCGCCAGCTCAGCGGGGACCAGGACCTTCGCGAAGCCGCTGCGAATTTATTTCGTTGTTTGCGTGAGCTCGACGAGCTGAATCTCGACCTTATTGTTGCAGAACGAGTTCCCGCTCGGGGACTTGGTGCGGCGATTCTCGATCGCTTGGAGCGCGCGTCGCACGACTCTGATATTCGAGACAAGCCTGAATAAATCCTTTGAAAAGCGGATGCGGTTTGTTCGGCTTGCTTTGGAATTCCGGGTGGTATTGGCAACCAACAAAATAGGGATGATCACGAAGCTCGATTAGCTCGGCAAGCGTCCCGTCCGGTGATGTGCCAGAGATGACGAAGCCTTTTTCGTTCATCCGATCGCGGTATTTCATGTTGAACTCGTATCGGTGTCGGTGACGCTCCATCACTTCAGTACTTCCGTAGATTTTTTCCGCGAGCGTGCCGTTGGCGATTTTCGTCGGCCATGTGCCCAGCCGCATGCTCGCGCCCATGTTCTTGACGCCTCGCTGTTCTTCCAGCAACGAGATGACGGGTTCTTTTGCGTTCTTGTCAAATTCGGTGCTGTTGGCCTCTTTGATGCCGCATGCGTTTCGCGCAAACTCGATTGTTGCCACCTGCATTCCGAGGCAAAGCCCGAGATATGGAATCTTGTATTCGCGTGCAAAACGCGTCGCCCTGATTTTTCCTTCAACGCCGCGAAGGCCAAAACCGCCGGGAATCAAAACACCGGATACATCTTTTAACTGGCCGTTGACGCCGTCTTGCAAGGATTGCGCCTCGATAAGTTCAAGCTCGATTCCGCAATCTTCGCTCGCGGCAGCGTGAGTGAGCGATTCGTAGATACTTTTATAGGCGTCCCGAACTTCAAAGTATTTGCCGATCACAGCAATTCTGACTCGTTTTGCGGGGCTAATGACTCGCTTTACAAAATTTTTCCATTCCGCGAGATCGGGCTGCCGCGTTTTCAGGCCCAAAAGGTCGCACACCAACTGGTCCAAACCTTCCGCGTGAAGCGTCAACGGCACTTCGTAAATGGTGTGTGCAACATCGCGCTCTTCAATTACCGCTTTTTCCGCGACGCTGCAGAACATTGAAAGTTTTTGCCGCAGATCGAGATCGAGCATCCGCTCGGTCCGGCAAATCAAGACCTGCGGTTGCAGACCGATCTCGCGCAACTTGGCAACGCTTTGCTGGGTCGGTTTCGTCTTTAGTTCGTGAGCGGCTTTGATATAGGGAACCAGCGTGACGTGCATGTTGAGCACATTTTGCGTCCCGACCTCGAGAATGAATTGGCGAATTGCTTCCAAAAACGGTAGCCCTTCGATGTCGCCCGTTGTGCCTCCAATTTCCGTGATGACGACATCGTATTTGCTTTCGTCTGAAACTTCACGGATACGCCCTTTGATTACATCGGTGACGTGGGGAATTACCTGCACGGTTTTGCCGAGATAATCGCCGCGGCGTTCCTTCAAAATGACCGACTCGTATACTTGACCGCTGGTGAGATTGTTGTGCCGCGTTAGGACACAATTGGTGAAGCGCTCGTAGTGACCGAGGTCGAGATCGGTTTCGGCGCCGTCGTTCAGGACATAGACCTCGCCGTGCTGGAAGGGATTCATCGTGCCGGGATCCACGTTTAGATAAGGATCAAATTTTTGAAGAACAACGCGAAGACCCCGCGCCTCAAGCAGTGTTCCGAGCGAAGCGGCAGTCAATCCCTTGCCCAGGGAACTTATTACGCCGCCGGTGATGAAAATGTATTTCACGGGCGCATTCTCCGCTTTGCGCGGGCAAGCTTTTCCTCCAGCGCTGTTGCGTCTTCTGGCGTGTCGATGCCAGGCGATCCTGTAGCAGTAACGAGCACATGAACCTTTACACCATTTTCTAATGCGCGCAATTGCTCGAGCGATTCAGCGCGTTCCAGAGGACTCGGTTTCCAGCTAACAAATTGGAGCAACGTTTCATGCCGGAATCCGTAAATTCCCTGGTGACGGAACAAGGAAGAGCGCCCTTTAGATCGCCGGTTTCCTGGCTCGGCGGACTGGAGACGGTCGTTCCGTGAAGGTTGGAATGGAATTGCCGCACGAGAAAAATAAAGAGCGTTGCCATGAAGATCGAGAACGACTTTCACTTGGTGGGGAGAGAAAGCGTCCGCCGGCTTCCCGAATGGATGTGCAGCCGTCACCACGCCTACTGTGGGGTCCGAACGCAGTTTTTCGACGAGCTTGTCGATCAAACGCGGATCGATCAGGGGTTCATCTCCCTGGATATTAACTACGTATGCGAACTGCTTTGTTTTCCTCGCCACTTCGGCCACTCGGTTGGTGCCGCTGCCGTGTTTCGGCGAAGTCAGTGCGACTTCCGCGCCCCAATCAAACGCGGCGGATGCGATCCGCATGTCGTCGGTAGCAACGACAACCAAATCCAGGTTTTTAGCGCGTCGGCAACGCTCCCAAACATGTTTCAGAAGCGGCTTTCCAGCAATGGGATGCAGTGGTTTCCCAGGAAATCGCGTAGAACCCCACCGGGCGGGAATAATTCCGACCGCTTTAATCATGCGCGAGATCGGTAGTCATGATTATTGTTCTAAAATGAGTTGTGCCGCGGCGGGCAAGTCTTTTGCGGCCCAATGCGCGGCGCTGCCGGTGACGTCGCGGTCAAATCCAGTTTGAACTCGAATCGTGCGCACACCGGCGTTGCGACCACACTCGACGTCGATCTCCTTGTCACCGACAAAAAACGAGCGGGCCAGATCGATTTGGTGTTCTCGCTGGGCTTGCAAAACCATTCCAGGCGATGGCTTGCGGTCACTGGAATGTTGACCAGGAACGTCTGGGCAAAAATAAGTGGCATCGATCAAGCCGTGGCCCAATTGGCGCGAAACTTCCGATTCCACCGCGCGATACTGGTCAACGGTGAAAAAGCCGCGACCGATGCCGCTTTGGTTCGTAATGACGATGAGCTTGAATCCTTTTGATTTTAAGCGCCGCAATGCTTCAGGGACGCCGGGAAAGACCTTCACTTGTTCTGGGTGGGAACAATAATCCGCGTCCTCAATGATGGTGCCGTCGCGATCAATAAAGACGGCCGCTGACAATTCGTTAGTCACCTCCGGAATCATCTCGAAAACTGGCAATCAATTCGTCCCGTGTCACCGTTGCTGTTCCAAGTTTGCTCACTACGACAGCGCTTGCGTGGTTGGCGATTTCCGCCGCTTCGGTCGGAGTCGCTCCACAGGCGAGACCGAGGGTAAAGAGAGCGATGGCCGTATCACCTGCGCCCGAGACATCGAACACCTCTCGCGCCTTGGTGGGGATGTAATGTGGCGTTCCTTTCCCCTGGAAAAGCATCATGCCGTGTTCGCCAAGAGTGATCAGGACATTTTCTGTTTCCCATTTCTTACGAAGTGTTTCACCGACTCGCTTCAGGTCCGCGTCTCGCGAAGGCACGGTGTCCGGATCGCCGATGGGAATACCTGCAGCGCGAAAAGCTTCGGTGCGGTTCGGCTTGATTACTGTCAGGCCGCGCCATTCGATCAAGTTAGTGGGATTGGGGTCCGCTGCGAGGATCTTGCCGGCTGAGCGCGCAGCATCTGCGATTTTCGAAACCAGGTCGGTCGATAAAAAACCTTTGCCGTAGTCTTCGAAAATAATGGCGTCGGTTTCCGGAATATCTTTTCGAACAGCAGCCACGACCTCTTCAATTTGCTGTGCCGACAGCCCGACAAACTTTTCGCGGTCGACACGAACGACTTGTTGTTGGCGCGCAATGATGCGGGTTTTAACAATGGTATGAAACGTCGCTTCTGCCACGGCGTTCAAGGTATCGATCTTTTCTTCGGAAAGTAACTCCCGAAGTTGCTCGCCGCTGCGATCCTTGCCCAGTAGCCCGATGATCGCAACACGGTCCACGAACTCGCGCAAGTTGCGGGCGACGTTGGCGGCGCCACCGGGGTAAAATGATTCCCCTGTCACCTCGACAACGGGGACCGGCGCCTCAGGGGAAATGCGGCCGACCTTTCCCCAGACAAATTCATCGAGCATCAGATCACCGATTACGGTAATCCGCCGGGAAGATGCGCGATCGAGGATATGTTCTAACCGGGTCAGGTCCATAGGAAATGCGGGTGGCGA
>WNGC01002840.1_pt1 | contig 10525 bp, 9 predicted proteins | sample 5400051 | NCBI WGS metagenome assembly WNGC01 (sample SAMN13153368, study PRJNA577476) | soil metagenome | isolation source: 20 cm soil or saprolite under grassland replicate 2 | place: USA:California | collected 2016-06-15 | reverse complement strand
ACGAACTCGCTGTGCTGCGGCGTGGGAAACCGGCCGGCCTGCGCGATCCAGCCGGCACCGCTGTGAATGCGTGACGCCGCCTGCACAAAGAGCTGGATCAGCGCCGGGTGAGTCTGCTCGCGCGCGACGAGCGAGGTGGTCGTCGCGATCAGCGGCACATCGCGCGAGGGCACGTCGCGCGCGAGATCGGCGACGCCGCGCGGCAGCGTGACCGGGCTGATGAACGGATAGCGCCGCGCATACGCCTCGGCCTGCGTGAACTCGTAGAGGCGGATGCCGGGCGTCTGCAGCAGCATCTGCACCATCGGCGACTCGGGCGCCGAGACCAGCACCAGCGCATCCAGCTCGTTGCCCAGCAGCGCGATGACCGCCGGGGTTTCCTCGAGGTTGCTGCGCTTCAGCTCCTCGCGCTCGAGGTGGTTGGCGCCGAGCAGCTTGGCGAAAAGCCCAGGCGAGCCGCTGCCGCGCGCGCCGGTGTTCACGCGCTTGCCGCGCAGATCGGCGATGTTCGCCATCTTGCCCCGGTAGAAGATCCAGACCGGCTCGTAGAACAGGCTCCCGAGCGACGCGAGCGGCACGCCGCTCTTGTCTTCATCGACCAGGCGCGTTGCCTCGCTCGACCCGCCCTGCACGAACGCCAGGTCGACGTGCTGCTTGTCGTCGCGCAGCAGGCGCAGGTTGTCGCGCGAGCCCAGGGTGGGGCGCAGCTCCACCTGGATGCCGTAGCGCTGCAGCTCGGCCTGGTAGCGCTTGCCGAAGGCCGCGTACGCGCTCTGCTCGGGGCCGGTAGCGAGCACCACGCGCCGCGGCGGCGCTGGATCGAGCAGCAGGTAGGCGGCCGCGAGCAGCCCCAGGCCGATGAGCAGGAACGGGCCCCAGGTGAGGACCAGGTCCCGCACCGAGATCAGCGTCTCGCGAATGACGCGCGGCATTACGCCGCGACTTTCTCGGTGATCGGCGCCCTGGGCAGCCAGCTCTCGCCCGGCTCGAGGGTGAATGTGAATGCGAGCGAATATTCCTCGCCGCTCTTCTGGAAGTCTCCTATCAGGGCCCGGGTGACGCCGAACTGGCTGTCGGTTTCAAGATGCGGATCGCCCGGGTCGTAGACCTGCGAGGCGATGGTCTTGAAGCCTGGCTTGTGGATCAGGAAGTGGAGGTGGGCCGGGCGGAAGTTGTGCCGCTTCTGGGCGCGCAGCAGCGCACCGGTCGGCCCCTCGGTGGGCACCGGATAGCCCGCGGGCTTGACGCTGCGGAAGCTGAAGGCGCCGTGCGCGTCGGTGGTGAACCTGCCGCGCAGGTTCATCTCCGCCTGCGTCGCATCCTGGTTCTCGTACAGCCCGACCGGCGAGGAATGCCAGACGTCCACTTCGGCGCCGGCGATCGCCCTGCCCTCCAGGTCGCGCACCGAGCCGCGGAACTGGAGCGCCGCGCCGGGCGTCGGCGAGCGCACGATCGATGCGCCGTTTTCGCAGTGCGGCGCGCCCGCCCGGTAGAAGGGCCCGAGGTTATTGGCCTGCGTCGGCCGGGTCCCATTCAGGCCGTTGTTGAGCAGGCAGATCAGGTTCGAGACGCCGAGCGCGCCCGCCATCAGCATCGCCTCGTTGTGGCTCGGCGTGCTGTTCTGCCCGATCGCGTTGAGGGCGCCGATCGCCTCCTGGAATTCGCGCTCGGTGAGCTTCACTTCGCGGATGAAGGCATGCAGGTGGCTCACCAGGGCGGACAGGATTTCGCGGGTGCGCGCGTCGGGCGTGCGGTGCATTTCCTCCAGCACCGCGCGCGTGACATCTTCCTGCTTCTTGATGATCATCGGACTTCCTCGACGGGGGTTCGAGGAAAGTCTAGCGCGTTTCAGCTGCGGTGGCCGCCGCGGGTCTGCTGCTGCAAATGCTGGAACGCCTGCTGCCGAGGTTGAAAGCTTCTCGATGCGGAGGCCAGCGAGACCGGCCGCTCAAGGCGCGCTTCGGCACGCCATTGCGGACGAGGGGCTTCGACGCGCCATTGCGGCCGCGGAGCGCTCTGGATGATCGGCTGGCGCTGCGCCTCGGGGAGCGGCCGCCACGTCGCGTTCGGACGCGGGCTGCCCTGGATGATCGGCGAGCGCTGGGATTCCGGAACATTGCGCCAGGGACGTGACCAGACATGAGCTCGCGTAACGAAGACCTGGCGCGAGACGATGTTCACGTGGTTGACGAAAACCACGCGCGGCGCCCAGGGCCGCCAGAACACCGGGCGGTACGCGGGCCACCACCACGGTCCATAAACTACCAGCGGATCGTAGTAGCGGACGTACATGTATTGCGGATAGACCGGCTGCACGGCGATCGCCGGGCCTTGCTGATAGACCTGCTGCTCGCCGTCGCTGCGCAAGTACCCGGAGGCCTGCGCGCGCTGCCGCAGGGCCTGCACCGTGGCCATGGTCTGCGTCTGCTGGCCGAGGAAGGCGTTGCCCAGGTCGGAGGTCCACTGCGGGCTCTCGCCCATCCTCGCGAGCACGTCGGGATACGCGACCAGCGCCTTCACGCTCGGCTCCCAGGGCTGGTCCTGCACCATCTGCACTGCGTCGTCGCCGCTCACGCCCGGGTTGCGGCGCGACCAGTCCGCGGCCTGCGCTACCTGGTCGGGGTAGACCGCGGCAGCGAGGATCTGCGAGAGGAGCGGATCGGGATAAAGCGCGACCGGCGCGAGCAGCGCGTCGAGCTCGGGCTGCGAGTACAGCCTCTGCTGCGCGTGCGCGGGCGCAAGCGGAAGCAGCAGGCAGAGGGCAAGGAGGAGGGTGCGCATAGTCCTATCAATGCGCAAGCCTAGTCCCCGGTTGGCGCGGCGTCCGTCTCAGTGTGTAACAGGATGTGTCCGGCTATTCCACTTTCGCCCCGGAGTCGCGCACTACGCGCTCGAGCAGCGGCGCTTCCGCCTTGATGTCCGCCTCGAACGCCTCGGGCGAGGCCGAGGGCGTGGCATCCATTCCCTGCGCCGCGATTTTCTCCTTCACCTCCTGCTTGCCGAGTCCCTTGACCGCGGCTGCATACAGCCGCCTCACGATGGGAGCGGGCGTTCCCGCGGGCACGTAGAGGCCGAACCAGAAGGTATAGTTGTAAGCGGGCAGGCCGGCTTGCGCGCTGCCGGGAATTCCGGGCACCGCCGGCGAGCCGTCGCGCATCGACACCGCCAGCGCGCGCAGGCGCCCGCTTCGCACGAAGCCCATCACCGTCGGCGAAGTCGCGAACATCACCTGGGTGTCTCCGGCGAGCAGCGATTGCGCGGCCGGGCCGCCTCCCTTGAACTGCACCGAGGTGAATTTCACTCCAGCGACGGATTCGAACAGCACCGCGGCGAGATGCGGTGCCGAGCCGTAGCCCGCGCCGGCGTTGAACAGCTTTCCCGGATTCGCTCTTGCGAACGCGATCAGCTCCTGCAGGCTGGTCACGGGCGAGCTGTTGTTGACCACGATGACCGTCGGCCCGGTGGCGATCTTGGTGACCGGCACGAAATCCTTGTCGTCATAGGGAAGCGATCTGTAAAGCGTCCTGTTGATGGCGTGGTTGTTCCCGTTGAGGACGGTGTAACCGTCGGCGCTCGCCCTGGCGACCAGCTCGGCGGCGATGTTGCCGCCGGCGCCCGGGCGGTTGTCGACGATCACCACCGTGCCGAGGTCCTTCGACATCTCGTCGGCGATCAGCCGCGTGAGGAAATCGCCAGAGCCGCCGGGCGGGTAGCCGACGACGAGGCGCAGCGGCTTCGCGGGAAAGGCCTGCGCGCCGGCTTCGAGCGCAAACGCGCAGGCAGCGAGAAAGGCCAAGGCACGGAGCATGCGCCGCAGTTTACACAAGGGGATTATTGCGGGTAGCGTTCGCTCCTGAGGACCGCCCGTGATGAACCGTCTTTGCTGTTTGCTCGTGCTGTCGGCTGCGCTCGCTTCGTTCTCGGCGGCGGCGCAGTATCCCGGCAAGCCGGTTCGAATCGTCGTTCCGTTTTCAGCGGGCGGCACGACCGACATCCTGGCGCGCGCCGTTGGCCAGAAGCTCACTGCAGCCTGGTCACAGCCCATCGTCATCGATAACCGCCCCGGCGCGAGCGGCATGATCGGCGCTGAAATGGTCGCGAAGGCGCCGCCGGACGGCTATACGGTGCTGCTGGCATCAGTCGCCGAAGTGGCCATCAACCAGAGCCTCTACGCCAGGATGACTTACGATCCGCTCAAGGATCTGGCGCCCGTCACGCTGGCGGGATTCACGCCGCTCATCCTGGTCGTGCATCCCTCGGTACAGGCGCGGTCGGTGAAAGAGCTCATTGGGCTCGCGAAAGCGAAACCCGGCCGCTTCACCTTCGCCTCGCCCGGAAACGGCAGCGTGCAGCACCTTTCGGGCGAGCTGATGAAGACGGTGGCGCGCGTCGACATCACCCATGTTCCCTATAAGGGCGGCGCTCCTGCAGTGACCGACCTCGTTGGCGGGCAGATCTCGATGTTTTTCGCGGGCATGCCGATCGTCATGCCGCACGTCAAGGCGGGGAGATTGCGTGCCCTCGCGGTGACGGTGACCAGGCGGTCCCCGGCTGCGCCGGAGGTGCCGACCATGGAAGAAGCCGGCGTGCCGGGTTTCGACATCAGCAACTGGTTCGGGGTTTACGTGCCGGCCGCAACGCCGAAAGCCGTCATCGCGAAACTGAACAGCGAAATGTCCAGGGTGCTGAACCTTGCCGACGTCAAGGAGCGCCTGGCGGAACAAGGCCTCGAAACGGTCGGGAACAGCGTGGAGCAGTTCGACGCGTTCTTCAGGGCTGAAATCCTGAAGTACGACAAGATCATCCGGGAGTCCGGGGCGCGCCCCGACTGATTCAACGCCTCTGGGCGGACCCTAGGAGGCCGGGCGTGTGCGTTCGGTCTCGATCCAGTCGTCGATGACCTGATCCAGCACGGTGAGCGGCAGGGCACCATGGTCGATCACGGCATTGTGGAACCTGCGGATGTCGAAGCGTGGACCAAGCGCCGCCCTGGCCCGCTCGCGCAGCGCGAGGATGCGCAGTTCACCGACCTTGTAGGCGGTCGCCTGTCCTGGCATCACCAGATAGCGGTCGACCTCGGCTTCCGCAAAGCCTTGCTCCAGCTGGGCGTGTCCGATCAGGTAGTCGATCGCCCGGGTTCGCGACCAGCCGAGGCTGTGCAGTCCGGTATCCACCACCAGCCGACAGGCCCGGTGGGCTTCGGCGCTCAGGCGTCCGAAGCGCGAATACGGGTCGGTATAAAGGCCAAGGTCCTTTCCGAGCCCCTCCGCGTAGAGTCCCCAGCCTTCGCCGTAACCCGAGTTGCGGTAGTCGCGGCGGATCTTGGGCAACGCTTGGATCTCCATGGCGCGCGCCGACTGCAGGTGATGGCCGGGGACCGCCTCATGCAGAAACAGCGCGTCCATCGTCCAGCGCGGCCACGCGGCGAGATTGTTCACGTTGGCCTCGAAGTAGCCGGCACGTGAGCCGTCGATTGCCCCGGCGATGTAGTGGGGCGCGTTATTGCCTTCCTCCGGCGCCATCGCGCGCACGCCGTAAGGCAGACGCGGCAGTTCCGCAAACAGGCGCGGCAGTTGGGGGTCGACACGTTTCGCTATGTCGCGGAAGGCTGCCAGCTCATCTTCGGCGCGCGTGAACTGGAAGCGCGGATCGGTGCGCAGAAAGCTGCGAAATTCGGGCAGGGTTCCCGCAAAGCCGGCTTCCTTCATGACCGCCCGCAGTTCCGCGTCGAGCCGCGCGACTTCCTTCAGTCCGAGATCGTGGATCTCCTGCACTGTCATGCGCGTGGTGTTGTAGCGCTGCAGGGACAAGGTGTAATACTCGCTGCCGTGCGGCAGCTGGGTCGCCGCGAGCGCCTCCCTGGCCGCCGGAACCCACGTGCCGCGAAGATAATCGCGGAAACCCTGCACCGCCGGTATCACCGCCTGATGCAGCGTCAGCTTCGCAGCATGGCTGAGCTCTGCGCGGGCCGCGGCCGGGACCTCTGCCGGGAAGGCAAGGAACGGTGCGAACAGCGGGTGATGCGCGAGGTCCGCGTTGAGCAGCGAGGCAAACTGATCGGGCAGCCGCCGCAGGGCGACCCTGGGTGGCATCCAGCCGGCTGCACGCCCGCTATCGAGCTGGATTTGCAGCTGCCTGAGGCTCTCCGGCAGAGCCGTGAGGCGCGCGAGATAGTTGCGGTAGTCGCCTTCATCCCGGAAGCGAGTGGCACGGACCAGCTGGGGCAGGCTGAACTGCGGTCCCGCCATCTGGTTGACCCGCAGCGGGGAATCGTCTGCCGACCACGGCGCATCGTGTCCCGCCGCCACGGCCAGCAGCAGCTCATCCTCGCGCACGTCGAGCTCGGCATTGAAGGCAAGAATGTCCCATGACAGGCGGTCCTCGCCTTGCAGGCGCGTACGGTCGATCGCGCGGACGGCGGCGAGCCGCTCGCGGTGGTGCTCGCGACGCCCCGCCACTGCCGCAGGAGAACGGTCAGTCAGACGATCGTCGTAACGATGCTCTCCGATCGTAGTCGCCCGTTCGGGAAATTGCGCGAGCCGCCATTCCCATTCGGCGTCGAGCAACCTGTGCAGGGCCTGCATCGAGGCGCTGGCATCCGGTCCGGTCGTATCTGCAGCCCGAGCCACGCTAATCTGCAGACCCGCCAGCGCCACCGTACCGGCCGCAATGCATGCCGGGAAACTCCACCCGTTGGCCATCTCCGGCTCCCCGGATCAAAAAAGACGAATCATAATGTGCCGTGTCTCGCGCCATTTGTTTCATGCTCCTGGGTCTCGCCGCCGGGGCGCCGGCGCTCGCGCAGCAGGACTATCCGAGCCGGCCGATCCGCCTGATCACGCCGGCCGCGCAAGGCGGCACGACCGATCTCCTGGCGCGCGTCTTCGGCGCCCGCCTGGCAGAGGTGTTCAAGCAGCAGGTCGTGGTAGACAACCGCGCGAGCGCATCGGGCGTGATCGCCGGGGAGCTGACCGCGAACGCGCCGCCAGACGGCTACACGCTGTTGCTCGCTTACCACCAGCACACGATCAACGCGGCGCTGAATCCCAACCTGCCGTACCACCCGGTGACGAGCTTCACGCCGATCACGCAACTCACCTCCGCAGCGCTGATGCTGGTCGTGAACCCGGCGACGCCAGTGAGAAACCTGGAGGAGTTCTTGAGCTGGACCAGGAATTACGCAGGCCCGCTCAACTACGGGTCGGCCGGCAACGGCAGCGGCGGGCACCTTGCAGGCGAGCTCTACAAGCTGATGACCGGCGTGAAAGCCGAGCACATCCCGTACAAAGGCTCGGGGCCGGCGATGATGGATCTGGTGGCCGGGCAGTACCACTACAATTTCGCCGGCATCCAGGGCGCGCAGACCCTGGTGCGATCGGGGAAACTGCGCGCGCTCGCGGTCACCGCGCCCAGGCGCCTCGCCGCGTTGCCGGACCTGCCCGCGGTTGCGGAAATGCTGCCTGGCTTCGAGGTCGTCGGCTGGTACGGCGTGATCGGGCCGGCCAATCTGCCCGGCCCGATCGTCACCCGGCTGCACGAGGAGCTCGTGAAGGTTCTCAACCAGCCGGAGGTACGCGAGAGGATCGTGGCGGACGGATCGGAGCCGATCGGCAGCACGCCCGGGGAGTTCCGTCAGTTCATGCTTGCCGATCTCGCGAAATGGGCGAAGGTCGTCAAGCAGAGCGGGGCGAAGCTGGATTGATGGAGCGGGAGTCCTACCGCGGTGTCTGCGCTCCGACCGTGAGCCGCCGCATGCGGCGGCGCTGGCCGTGATAGTCGTTGATCGCGTTGTGCTGCGTGCAGCGGTTGTCCCAGATCGTGAGCGTGCCGGGCGCCCAGCGGACCCGGCAGGTGAATTCGGGCCGCGTCTGGTGCGCCTGAAGCCATTCGATCAGCGGGCGGCTCTCGTCCTCGCTCATGTCCTTGAAGCGGATGGTGTGGCTGCGGCTGACGTACAGCGCCTTGCGGCCGGTCTCGGGATGCGTGCGGGCGACGGGATGCTCGGCTTCGTACTGGTCGGCGGTATCGGTGTCGCGGACCTTCATGCCGCCGATCCTCTTGTGCATGGCACTTCGTCCGCCGCCGTGCTTCAGCCCGGCGCTGTTGACGCCGACGAGCCCGTCGACCAGCCGGCGCATGCCTTCGGAGAGCGCGGCATAGGCGGCGCGGGTGCTCGTGAACAGCGTGTCGCCGCCGCGCGAAGGCGTCTCCACGGCGTACAGCAGCGTGGCGAGCGGCGGCTGCTCGAGATAGGTGGTGTCGCTGTGCCAGTTGCCGCCGAAATTGGTCTCCTCGTTCTCTGCCTTCACCACCTCGAAGATGTACGGGTAGCCGTCCATTCCGGTGACGAAGGGATAGAAGCACGGCTCGCCGAAGCGCGCGCCGACGCGCATCAGGTCGGCGGGCTCGAGCGCCTGGTCGCGGAACACGAGGACCGCGTACTCGAGGAACGCGCGGCGGATCTCGCGCCAGGCGTCCTCGTCCGGCCCGGGGAGCGATACGCCGCGGATCTCGGCTCCCAGCGCACCGGCGAGCGGCTCGATTATCATCGGGCAAGTTTATGACAAAACGGATTGCCATCGTCGGCGCGGGAGCGCTCGGCGGCTATGTCGGCGGCACGCTCGCGCATCTCGGGCACGACGTGACGCTGATCGACGCGTGGCCGGAGCAGATCGAGACCATCCGGGCGCGCGGCCTGGAGCTCGACGGCATGACGCCCGCGGAGCGCTTCACGGTGAAGAGCGCCAAGACCATGCACCTGACCGAGGTCCAGTCGCTCGCCCGGCGGCCGGTCGACGTCGCGATGGTCGCGGTCAAGTCCTACGACACGCTGTGGGCGAGCGCATTGATCAAGCCCTATCTGTCCGCGGAAGGCTTCGTCGTTTCGCTGCAGAACTGCCTCAACGAGGAGACCATCGCCGGCGTGGTCGGCTGGGGACGAACGGTCGGCGCGGTCGCCTCGATGATCTCGGTGGACCTGTACGCGGCCGGCCGCATCCGCAGGACAGTGCCGAAGGGCGGCGACGATTACACCATCTTCCGCATCGGCGAGCCGCACGGGCGCATCACGCCGCGCGTGGAAGAGCTGGTCGAGTGGTTCGGCGGCATCGACAGCTCGAAGTCGACGACCAACCTGTGGGGCGAGCGCTGGTCGAAGCTCGTCCAGAACAGCATGGGCAACGGCGTGACCGCGGCGACCGGGCTGACCTCGGGCGACTGCCTGCGCAACGCCAGGATCCGCCGCTTCCAGATCCGGCTCGCCGGCGAAGCGGTGCGCGTCGGCCAGGCGCTTGGCTACAGCCTCGAGAGGATCCGGGGCGCCGATCCCGAGCGCCTCGCGCTCGCCTCCGAGGGCGACGCCGCCGCGCTCGCCGAGGTCGAGGCCCTTATCGTGCCCAAGGCCGGCGCCAACCCGCGCGGCGACATCCAGCGCCCGTCGATGGCGCAGGACATCCTCAAGGGCCGGCGCACCGAGATCGACGCCATGAACGGTTACATCGCGCGCAAGGGCGCCGAGGTCGGCGTGCCGGCGCCGAGCCATGCCAGGATCGCCGAGATCGTGACGCGCGTGGAGCGCGGCGAGCTCGCGCCATCGCCTTCGCATCTGGAAGGTTTGGGGGAGTAACAGCAGCCGGGGTGTGAGCTACCTCACATACGGATGGTCACGCGGTCTGCATACTGGGACCCGTGACCATCCTCATCAGGGAACTCTCAAGCGTTGAGCGGCCGGGGCTGGAGCGCCATTTCCTGACCCTCGCGAGCGAAGACAGGCGGCTTCGCTTCGGCGCCGGCATGAACGATTTTGCGGTGAGCGCTTACGTGAAGGGCATCGATTTCCAGCGCGACGCCGTGTTCGGCGTTTTGGACGATGAATTGCGAGTTATCGGCGCAGCGCACCTCGCGCGGAGCAACGGCCACGCGGAACTGGGCGTGTCCGTGCTGCCGGGACACCGCAATCGCGGCATCGGTGGTGCGCTCCTCGGACGCGCCCACACGCATGCCCGCAACTGGGGCGTGCACGCCCTGTTCATGCATTGCCTGACGGAAAACAGCGCAATGATGCATCTTGCGCGAAAGCAACGGATGGAAATCGTCGCCGACACCGGCGAAGCCGACGCTTGGCTGAAATTGCCGCCCGCCGACGCCTCGAGCTACATGAGCGCGGTGTTCGATCAGCGCGCTGCGCTCTACGACTATGTGCTGAAAAGCCAGCTTGCGGGCGCTCGCCGTATTGCCGGCGCCCTTAGGCGCGGCTGGCGAGGCTTTTACCTGTAATCCGCGAGTAGTTCCGAGTGGGTCGCCGATTTACAAGCCAAAGAATCATGCGGTGAGACAGTAGCTTATGGCCCATACTTAATGAGTTGTCTCAAGGAGATGCAATGAGACTAAGAAGCGTGTCGCTTGCCGTGATAGTGGGTGCCGCCCTGGTCGGGTGCGCCAACCTCGATGAACGTGGCAACGAGATGGTGGGGGGTGCAATCGGCGGGGCGAGCGGCGCTGCGATCGGTGGCGAGCTGGGAGGCCG
>WNGC01015285.1_pt1 | contig 10527 bp, 12 predicted proteins | sample 5400051 | NCBI WGS metagenome assembly WNGC01 (sample SAMN13153368, study PRJNA577476) | soil metagenome | isolation source: 20 cm soil or saprolite under grassland replicate 2 | place: USA:California | collected 2016-06-15 | reverse complement strand
CTGTACGGCGCGCGCACTATTAAGGACATTCGCGGCCATAATGGCTCCGTGTTCGGTGAAGGCCCATGGCAGATACTTGCGATGTTGGCCGCGGCCAGGCTTTAAGGTCGCAATTTGCGACCTTAAAGCGCCTTGCTCGTCGCGAGTAATTCGGAAAGCAAAGTCATCGGGAAACCGATCGAGGTTGCGTCGAACCTGCTCAAGCAATCGTTTGGTGGTAACGCCATAAATCGCAGCAAGATCGGAGTCCAACATTACGCGTTGACCGCGGATTTCGTAGATCAGGCGACCGACATCTTTAGTGGCGACCTTGTTCGAGGGTTTGGACATCGAGCGGAAGAAACTAACTGGCCAAAGTTAAATTGGAAATTAGAAAGCTTGAAGCAAAGCGGGAAACTGAGAAGAACGTTGAACCTTGGATTACGTGGATGAAACGGATCTGACTGAAACGCCCGCCGCGGCGGGTGAACTTCATGCGAAATGCGGATTTCGAAACTCGAATCGGCAGACGCTATTTTATTTTGCGCCAAATGACGTCTTCATTATTTCGTCGGTCGATTAGGGAGTCGGCTTTGCCGGTGGCGTCGTAATGAAAGAGGATCCGGCCTTCGATCCCTTTTCGGAAAAAGAGGTCGCTCGTTTCGGGGAGGAGTTCTTCTTTTTTGCCGTTGCGCTCGATAAATAATTTTTCGTTTTCGACGGCTACGGTTCGGGTTTGGCCGGGAGCGAGCTCATATTTCCCGATGTAGTCGGGAAATTTCTTTTCGTCGGCTTTGCCGATCGCCGGGTCTTCGTAATAGCGGTGGGCTTGGCTGGCGATGATCTGCCATTCACCATTGCGCCGCAGCCAAGTGTCGGTGATGTGATAACGCGCCTTCAGGTTCTGACCGAAGATGGTTTCGGTTTCGTTGGCGTCGTAGCTCAAAATGGCGGTGTCGCCAATGATCCGGCTGATGACGTTGTCGATCTTGATGGCGCCCGAATATCCGGCCGGGAAAGGGGTGATGTCGGCGACGAGTTTGGTTTTATCGAAAGTGCGGCCTTTTTCGTCGGAGAAAGTGCAATCGTCCGCGAAATATTTTTTCCACGGGGCTTGGTTTCCGGAAACAATCGAGTCGTAGAGTTCCTGCGTCCGCCGGACGAACTCGGCTTCCGGAATCGGCGGGTCGGCGGCGAACGCGGAAGCCGCAAGGATGAAGGATGAAGTAAGAATGATGAAGGAAAAGGCGAGGCGCATGACTGAAATTAGATTGCGAACTTCGAAATGCGAAATCGGGAAAACGGGAAAGAGCAAGGAGCAACAGAGAACGGAGAACGGAGAAATGTTGCCAGGAGGCGAGCGTTTAAAGTAAAATGCAGCGCATGGGCTTAATTATTCTTATCATTCTCATCTTGCTCTTGATAGGAGCGTTCCCGACTGGCGGTTATGGATTCGGTTACAGGTCGCACGGTCTGCTCGGAACTATTCTCATTATCATCCTCATTTTGTATTTGCTCGGTAGGATTTAGCCGCCGTCAAAATTTATTTCGCTTTAATCGATGCCGAAAGCGCGGCCGCGCGAGTGACCAACACTCGATAACATTGCTACGCCTTGTTCGGTGAACGCGTAAGGTCGATGGCGCCGACCGCCTCGGCCTTTTGATCTTCCAGATTGGAATATCAAACTTTCCGTCTCTTTGTTGGTGAGTAGGGGAATTCTTAGCAGAAACGCTGAAAGCTGATCCTCCTTCGCCAAGGCTACGGCGCGACGAGAACGCAGAAACCCGGACGGAAGGATCAATCGTTATTCGTCGCCGGGATTAACGATCCTAAAGGTGAAGGCGGCGATGGCGCCGCCGGCCAGGTCCGCGACAATGTGGATCCAAATTTGGGAGAAGTTTACCAGCTTCATCACGCCGACGCCCACGGCTACGGCCGGGTTGAAGGCGCCCCCGGAGATGGCGCCGACCGCGAATGCGCCGACCATCACGGTCATGCCGATCGCCAGCCCGTAGAAGGAGTTGTTCGCCGTGCCTTTGGCAGTGGCGACGTTGAGCACAACGAAAGCGAGCGCAAAAGTGAAGACAAACTCCGCGACGAACGCGGCGGGAACATTCGTAATCTCCATCGGAGTGCCGCTCTTGCCGCAAAGGAAGATGGCGACAAAGGCGGCGACCACACCGGCCGCGACCTGCGCGATCCAATACGGGATCACATCGCTTGCCGGGCATTTGCCGCGCAGGAAAACGGCGAGCGTGACGGCGGGATTGAGATGTCCCCCGGAGATGTGTCCGGTGGCGAAGACCATGACCATGAGCGCTGCGCCGATCGCCAGCGGGGCGATAACACCGGCCGCGCCGGGGATGACGGTGCAGCCGACGGTGAGAACGAGGAAAAACGTGCCGATAAATTCTGCGATGTATTTGTTCATTGCTTTTGGGTTGGGTGCTTGGAGGAAGTTTCTAAAGTAGAAAGTAGCCGCCTTCGCCGAGGCTACGGCGAGCCAGGGAAAGTAGGAAGGAGAAATACGGAAATGCGGATTGGGAAGGGCGAAATGCGAAAGGCGGAAGGGAAAAGAAAGTAGGTAGATTCCAGAAAAGCTGAGACGCTGAAAACTGAAACGCTGACGGGCAGTTGAGAAGTTGAGGGGAGAACGGCAGAAGACAGAGGTCAGTCGCCTCGCCACGGCGAGTCCGTCCATCGGCGGACACGGCGACTTCGTCCGTTGGCGAAGAGGGTGACCGTCCCGCCGTCGATTGTTTGATCGCGGCAAAGACGGCAGCGAATTTTTCGTCATATTTCTTCTCCAAACTCTCGATCTTGCGTGCGAGATCGGCGTTGCCGTCCATCAGACGGCGAAGTTGCACGAATGTTCGCATGATCGCGATGTTGACCTCGACGGCACGATCGCTGCGCAGCACGCTGGAAAGCATAGCAACGCCCTGTTCGGTGAAAGGCGTAAGGAAGATAGCGTCGACCGCCGCGGCCGTGTTTTGAGATCACAAATTGTGATCTCAAAGGGTAGGTGGTGCGAGCGCTCTTCTCTTCTGACATCACAGTCTGTGATCTCAAGTTCTCGTATTCCTTCGCAGAAAGGCGAAACATGAAATCTGCTGGAAACCGCTTGCGGTTACGTGCTACCGCCTGGTTCAGGACGCGCACTTCGACGCCGTAAAGCATCGCCAAGTGAGCGTCGAGCATGACCTTCTCTCCGCGAATCAGGAAGACGAGCTGCGCGACGTTTTCCGGCGTTAGGATGATTGCCATGCGCTGGGGGAGGGAGTTAACCGAGGGGAAGGGATTTTCTAAATTAAAAAGTAGCCGCCTCCATTAAAATTACGGCGAGCCAGGGAAATTAGAAAGTAGAAAAGGGAAGGCCCTGCCGAGGAAACAGATGTCGATCTTCCTGTTTTCGTGCGTTCCTGATTAACTTGGGCAGATGAAAGAACGCCAGCAAAGCGGTTGATGGTTGATCGGCGAATCGCATGAACAAGCGGAATGAAGAAATCACGTCGACGTTACCCGCCGATCTAGATGCGCTGCCGCGGCTGCACGGGTTCCGGTTGCGGGGGATAGAGATGACGCGGCTGGAAACTTTTATCGACGCTGCGTTCGCGTTCGCGATCTCGATGCTGGTGATCGCCGCGCAACAGATCCCCGATAATATCCAGGCGCTCCTGGCCGCTTTTAAAAATGTGCCGACCTTCGTCTGCAGCATCGCGGTGCTGGGCATCTATTGGCGGGGCCATTGGTTGTGGAGCCGGCGTTACGGCCTCGAAGATGGCGTCTCGATTTTGATCAGCTGGGCGATGATCGTTACGATCCTGATCTTTATCTATCCGTTGAAAGCAATCTTCGGGGCGATGTGGTTCTTCATTAGCAGCGGCCAGGTCGGCCAGCCGTTCTCGCTCCACACTACCGAAGCGCAGGCGAGAACGATCTTTGCCATCTACGCGCTCGGGTTAATTGCTATTTCTGCCGAGATCCTGCTCCTGAATTTTCGTGCCTGGCAATTGCGCGAGCCCTTGCGATTGAATGCGCGGGAACAATTGATGACGCGCGGTGAGCTGACGGGCTGGAGCATCCCGGTGAGCGTGGGGCTCGTGTCGCTGGTGCTTTCTTTTACTTTGCCGATAGAAGAAATCGCGTGGTGCGGATGGGTTTATTTTTTGATGGCGATTATGCTGCGGGTCCACGGGTTCTGGCACAGGCGAAGGCTGAGGGAGGAAGGAGGAAGAAAAGTAGAAAGTAGAAAGTAGAAAACGAAACGCCTGAGGCGCGGAGGTCGGGGGACGGAGGACGGGCGAAGAATTGCGGATATTGGGCCCAAGTACCTGCCTTGCCGGGCTGCGTCTCTCAAGGCGAAACAGCTGGGGCAAATGCAGATTTCGAATTTCGGACTGCGAAATGCGGATTGCCTGGCACGGATTTAGCAGCATTTCCGGAGTATGCCCACCGGGCAGCTCGATCAATTCATCCACGCGTTGGAAGCCGAGGCAGTGCCGCCGCTCTTCGTTGCGATACTCGCCGCAGCGTTACTTGGTCTCTTATTCAAGCGGCTAGAGCACGCTCTCATTCGCGTAGTCCGTTCGGCACGCGCCGGTCGGCAAGCGGGGAAAGTCGTTACGAATACGAACGTCCGTTCTGCCGGCATTATTCGGCATTGCCCGATTTGCCATTCACAAATGATCAAACGCAAAGCAGGTCGCGAGTCACAGGCCGGTCAGGAATTCTGGAGTTGCCCGAATTATCCAGACTGCCGCGGCACGCGACCCGTCTGACAGAGATCAGCCGCCTACGAGGTCAGTCGCCTCGCCGCGGCGAGTCCGTCCATCGGCGGCCACGGCGACTTCGTCCGTTGGCGAAGAGGTCGGTCGTCAGAACTCGGCGATCAAACCAAACGGCGACGTCGCTCATCGGCTAAGATCTTTTCCGCTGTTCGGCGCGCCCGGTCTCCGGAAAGTTGAGCACGCAGCAAGACTTCAATAACAGCCGGTAGCTTCCCCGATCGGACCGCGTCGTGGAATGCTCTGTGAAGACGAAAAAAATGTTTGTCCGCCTTTATTCCGGTTATCCCTCGGAAATCCGCGATGTCGCGATGCATGGCTCGTCCCCCAAATATATTTCGAATCGCAGAGGCGAAGCGGATGCCTCTCAGAAGTCAGAAGTCAGAGGACTCGACCGCTACCTCGCGGCGTTACCGGCCATGAGATACAAGTGCGGTTCGCACCTCATCCCGCTCGCTAATTCAACGAACGCGGTCGCGTTGAACGCGGCGCCGAATGCTGCGACGCGTTCCGGAAATTTTTTCCTCGTCCAACGCACACGCTTCTCCGCTTTGTTGGAGATGATTCTGCGGGGCATCGGCATGAAAACTCATTTCTAAAGAAGGCGGAACGACTGGCGGGGGCTGAGGAACGGGCTGAGAGTAATCGATTGAATCCTGCTGAAAAGAGACCTCGGGAATCGGCATTTCCGCGGGCGACGACCCTAAGAACGTTTCGGTCACGCTGTTGAGCGCGGCGTTGAGCCGTTCCAGATCAATCGGTTTTGCCAAGATGGCGATCACGCCCGATGCAGCGGCGTCGTCCGAAGGCGACCAGGCGGAAACGAGAATGACGCGCGCGGCCGGATCTTTGGAAAGAATGTTGCGGCAGGCGGTGGCGCCGTTCAGTTTGGACATCCGGTAATCCATTAAGACGAGATCGGGACGACACTGGGTGTAAGCGCGAATGGCTTCCAAGCCCGAACCGACCACGCCGACGATCTCGTGGTTGCAGGAGCGAACCATCTCCGCCAACACCTTGCCCACGTCCTTGTCGTCATCGGCGATCAACACCCGCATAGCTCGAGATGCAGAAACTTCCATGCCAATCGAGCGGACAAACTGAATGGAGCGCGCGGGTCGCGCGACATAGAAGGGTCCGAGCTCTCCGCGGCGAGTCTTCGACCGGACTGGCGGTAGCTGCGAGGGAGTTGGGCAACGACCGAGTTTCAAAGCAGAAAGAAGGGGTTGAGAGTTGATCCGCCTTCGCGGATTACGGCGCGACGGGGGAAGTTGAGAGGTCAGCGGCGCGACGGGGAAGTTGAGAGGTCAGAGAACGGAATCAGAAAACGTCGAACGCCGAAAGCCCAATGCTGAAGGCAGAATGCGGGAAAACGAAGACGGCCAGTCGCGGGTTGAGCGGCGTAATTCTTTTGTTAGGCGAGCGCGCCGGCGCTTGAATAGGTCGCGCCCGTCTAACGACTAAACATATTAAATATGAAAAAATTCACCAGTTTATTGATAGGCTGTTCGCTGGCGCTGGCTGGAGCCGTCGCTTTTGCGCAGCAGCCGGAAGAATCACCATCAAAGAAGAACCAGGGGGCTGAAAAAGCGCAGGCTGCCGAAGCAAAGCCCAGCGCGAAAGCGGCCAAGCCCGAGGCCACCGCGAAGCAAACCGGCGCAGTGAAAGAACCGGGTGCAGGAAAAGGCCGAAAGGCTCAAGCGACCGAGAAATCTGCCACCGCCACCGGAACGGAAACGGGCGTTTCCGCTCAAACCAGCGGCGGAGCGACGACCGAGACGGGTACAGAGAAGGGTCGGAAGGCTCAAGCGACCGAGAAATCTGCGACCGCCACCGGAACAGAAACGGGCGTTTCCGCTCAGGCGACCGCCAGTGCCACTCCCGGCGGAAAGCATCAGGCTGGGCAGCGCGGCGAGAAAGGGATGAAGGGCGCTGGCGCAAAAGCGAAGACATCCGCTACTCCGGCAACGGCGGCATCGGCTAGTGCAGCTCCATCAGTTGCGGCAGCGGCGAGTGCAGCTCCATCAGTTGCGGCAACCGGCCAGCAAAGCACTGGGGCTACTGCGGCAACCGGGACAAAGAAGGCCGATCCGCAGAAGGTGCAACAAGTCAAGCAGCAGGTGCAGCAGATCAAGCAGCAACATGTGAACTTCCGTGCGCAACCGAGGCCGGACAAAGTTCCAGCGGTCACCTTCAGTCAGGGCTATCGGATCCGAGGAAGCGAAAGCTGGCAGGGTCCGCAATACGAAGTATTCCGTTCGTACCATCCGGAACGGCACGACCGGCGCTGGTACAGCTCGCATTACACCCGCGTTGAGCTGATCGGTGGCGGTTACTATTACTGGAACAACGGCTACTGGTATCCGGCGTGGGGTTACGATTCTTCGGCCGAGTATTATGCCTACGATGCCCCGATCTATGTGGGTCACCGTGCTGAACCGCCGGACCGCGTGATCGCGGACGTGCAAGCCGAGCTCCAGCAGATGGGCTACTACCAGGGCGAGGTGGATGGGTTGCTCGGGCCATTGACCCGACAGGCGCTCGTCGACTATCAGGCTGATCAAGGACTCGTTGCAACGGCGGTGATCGACGAGCCGACGCTCGAATCTCTTGGGATGGGATGACGAAGAAAGTCTAAAGTAGAAAGTAAAAATTTAGTTTCGAGAAGCCGCCGGGCGCACGAATGCCTCGGCGGCTTTTCTGTTTTATTCCAAGGGCAAACCGGATTCGTTGGCTCGATCTTGTAAACTAGCGGTCGAACGCTGCGGGAGCAGCCGAGATATAACGCCCAATGTCGGAGGTCGGACTGCGGAGAGCAGCGCGCAAGCGCGCGACGTCAGGAAGTCGTTGTTGCCGCGGGCGCGCGCAATGTTTCAGCCACGTCGTGGAGCGCGGCTTCGAGCCGGTCCAGATCCAACGGTTTTGGCAAGATGGCGATCGCGCCCGATCCATTGGCGTCGTCCGATGGCGCCCAGCCGGTAACGAGAATGATGCGCGCGCTCGGATCTTTCGCGAGAATGTTGCGGCAGGCGGTGGCGCCGTTCAGTTTCGGCATCCAATAATCCATTAACACGAGATCGGGATGATGCCGGTTGTAAGCTTGAATGGCTTCCAAGCCCGAACCAACTACGCCGACGATCTCGTGCTTGCAGCAACGAACCAGGTCGGCCAAAGACGTTCCTACACTACGCTGGTCATCGGCGATCAAGACGCGCATACCGATCAGGCTGCGAGCTGGTCGACGGCGGTACGGAGTTGGCCAACGTCGAACGGTTTCGGGAACATGAGGTGGACGTCCATGCGTTCGTAGGCGGCGCGCACTTCGGACGAAAGGTGCGCAGACAAAACCATGATTTTACTGCTGACGCCGCGTTTTCTCATTTCGTCGACCAATTCCACGCCGCTTAGGTGCGGCATTTTGTGATCGACAATGATGATGTCGAACTGCTCCAAACCGGAATCGATCCTGGCGAGCGCGGCGTCGCCGTTTTCGACGCCGGTGAGGTCGTAGCGCGGTCCATTGAAGATGTAGCGCAGGGAAAAGATGACCGATGGCTTGTTATCGACGGCCAAGATCCGGAGGGCGGATGCGCTCATGAGGCTGTCTAAGCAGCAGTGTTCGTACCGGGAAAGCAAAGTAGGAGGTGGAATAGAGCGCGCGTAACGCCCGACAGAGAAGGGTCCGAGCTCTCCGCGGCGAGTCTTCGACCGGACTGGCGGTAGGAGCGAGTGAAGCTGCTGCGAACGAGTTTCAAACGTTAACCCGCCTTCATCCCGCGGTCGCGGGACTAGGGCGTGTCGAGAAAATACTCCGAAGGTTTTCCCGAGCAGGCGGCGTGGCAAGTCACTGATCGCTACGTAAGATTCTTTTCCAAAAGGTAAAGATAGAGGATCGCCATTGCGTCGGTATTGGAACCTGAAGTGTTGTCGTACTCGACCGCAAGCTCGTAGCGATGGCTGCGTAAAATCGGGATCCCGTCATTGGACTTGAACTCCTCGACATGAGCAACACCGATGCGATCGGGCCAATCTTGCGAATTCAACCGCAGGATCGTCTGACCGGTTGTCAGGTCACGCAATTCCATCCCGCGCGCGAAAGGATGCACGTGGATCGTCGCATAATGGATGGTGGTGTCGAACGGCAGATTCAATTGCGGCGTGATCTCCATTTTGTAGATGTGGCCTCCTCGCGGAACCGTCCAATGATTAGTCATGCCTTCGACCGGCTTGAGCACGCTGGATCCGTCGGGCAGTTTTACTTTGACCAATTCTCCGCAGCCGGCTCCGATGTGTTGCGCATCGGGCTTTGTCATACAGGCGTGCCCGATCTCCCCAGATTCGCTCTCACGCTGAAGAACGTAGAGGGCACGGCGGAAAAGCGCTTTGGTCGGCGCACCCGGCTGATCGGCCGCTATCGTATGCACGTTCGTGCGGAAGCGAACGTTCGTGACTTGATTCCTCGCGTTCAGATTCAAAGACATGGTCACATAGTCCAGAGGAGCATCGGAAGGAATTGGCACACCGAAGCCTTCCGGAAATTCAATCGACAGCCGCCCCGGCGCGAGGGTGAACAGGCGCCAGTCGAGGTGCGTTTTTCCGCCCAGTTCTTTATTGTGTTGATCGGGCGTGGCGCCGTGCTCAGCAAAGGTGAGGTTGGAATGGCAGAAAAATTCCTGGGAGATCGGCGCCTCCTCTGTCGCATCGACGACCTCTGTTTCCAGGCCTGTGATCCACTGCACCCGGGATTTCTTTATGCTGCCGAGTTCAATTCCCCTTTGAACCGACCACGGGCCTTCCATGGAGCGGTAGATTTTATCGAGCCGGTATGGGTCGGACGTCAGCGTGAGAATCGATTCCTTCACACGATGAGGCGGCGTCAGCGAATAAAATGCGGGCCACAGAAGGGCGCCCGCGATGGCGAGAAGAGCTAATTCTCGTCGGTTCACGCTGAATTCAGCAGCAAAGACTATGCCGGTCCGGGAGGTGATAAGTGACCCGTCTCGCCGCTCCGGCCTACGCTAAATCTACGGCGAGACATGGACTACTCCGAACGGATTCGCGAGCGGGTAGCGTGGCGTGCACGTGACCGGGATCGAGGACAGATCCCCCCGTTATTTGTTAATAGTTATTTGTTTGCTGTTCGGGCGAATTATAAAGTCGGGACATGAGGAGAACACTCAGGATCTTTTTTGTTCTCGCCCTCGCCTTGTCAATCTTCGCTTCCGGCGCTAGTGCGCAGGCGCGCGAGCGCGTCAGCAAAGTAAGTCCCGCTCTTACCGGGAAAGTCGGGCGCTTGATTGTGCAGCGGACGCCGAACTTTGGGACCCATCTCTCGATCCGGATGTCGATCGACGGCGAGAAGGTGGCGAATATTGGGCGGAACCAGCATTACGGCGGTGTGCTCTCGGCCGGGCGACATGTGGTGACCGTGCTGGCCCTGCCGAACACGGAGGCGCGCCGGCCAACTTCGATGGCCCTCACGATCAAGGCGGGCCAGGTGTACATCTTTACCGCAGCGTGGGATTCGGACCGTCTGGTGCTGCAACCGTCTAATTTTTATATGCCGACAGCGCGCGTCCCGTAGGCGGGCGGTTTATTAGTTATTTAGTTATTAGTTATTGGTTATTGATTAATGGTTATAAGAGAGGAGTTGCAAGACTAGATGAACAAGACAATCACACGACGAAGATTTGTTGGGCTCAGTGTGGCGACGGGAGCCACTATTTTAGCGGGCGGAAAAATCCTGGGATCGACTGTCCG
>WNGC01002836.1_pt1 | contig 10533 bp, 9 predicted proteins | sample 5400051 | NCBI WGS metagenome assembly WNGC01 (sample SAMN13153368, study PRJNA577476) | soil metagenome | isolation source: 20 cm soil or saprolite under grassland replicate 2 | place: USA:California | collected 2016-06-15 | reverse complement strand
AGGAGGGGGGACCCATGTTGTTGTCACGGAGGCAGTTCTTAAAAGTCTCAGCCGGCACGGTCGCGGCCGTGGCCGTGGCGGACCAGGTGCTGGCGTTGACGGCGCTGCAGCCGGTCATCGAAGTCGGCAACCCATTGGGGGACTATCCGGATCGGTCCTGGGAGCGGGTCTATCACGACCAGTATCGGTACGACTCGTCGTTCACCTGGGTCTGTTCCCCGAACGACACGCACGCCTGCCGCATCCGGGCCTTTGTCCGGAACGGCGTCGTGATGCGGGTCGAGCAGAACTACGACCACCAGACCTATGAAGACCTCTACGGCAACCGCGGGACCTTTGCGCATAACCCGCGCATGTGCTTGAAGGGGTACACCTTTCACCGGCGGGTGTATGGTCCCTATCGGTTGAAAGGCCCGATGATGCGGAAGGGCTGGAAGGAGTGGATGGACGCGGGCTCGCCGGAGCTGACGCCGGAGACGAAGCGCAAGTATAAGTTCGACAGCCGCTTCCTCGATGACATGCTGCGCGTCTCCTGGGATACGGCCTTTACCTATGCCGCCAAGGCCATGATCATCATCGCCACGCGGTACAGCGGGGAAGCCGGCGCCCGGCGGCTCCGGGAGCAGGGGTATGCGCCGGAGATGATCGAGATGATGAAGGGGGCCGGCACTCGCTGTTTCAAACATCGCGCCGGCATGCCGGTCCTCGGCATTATCGGCAAGATGGGGAACACTCGCATGAACGGGGGCGTCAACGCGCTGCTCGACACCTGGATTCGGAAGGTCAGCCCGGATCAGGCCCAGGGGGGCCGCTATTGGTCGAATTATACCTGGCACGGGGACCAGAACCCGGCCCACCCCTGGTGGTGCGGGGCCCAGGGGTCCGATTGCGACCTCTCCGACATGCGCTTCTCCAAGCTGAACACCAGCTGGGGCAAGAACTTCGTCGAGAACAAGATGCCGGAAGCCCACTGGAAGTTGGAATGTATCGAACGGGGCGCCCGGGTCGTGGTCATCACGCCCGAGTATAACCCCACCGCCTATCGAGCCGACTACTGGATGCCGCTGCGGCCCGCCTCGGACGGCGCCATTTTCTTGGGCGCCATGAAGATCATCGTCGATGAGAACATGCACGACGTGGACTTCCTGAAGGGCTTTACCGATTCGCCCCTGCTCGTCCGCACCGATACCTTGCAGTTCCTGGATCCGCGCGATGTGGTGGCCGACTACCAGTTCCCGGACTTCTCCCGGAGCTACTCGGGCCGGATGCAGTCCTTGACGGCCGAGCAGGTGCAGCGGCTCGGGGGGATGATGGTCTGGGACCTGAACAAGAAGCAGGCGGTGCCGCTCCACCGGGAACAGGTCGGCTGGCACTATCAGAACAGCGGCATTGACGCGGCCCTCACCGGGACCTATCGGGTGAAACTGCTCAATGGGCGCGAAATCGACGCGATGCCGGTCTGGCAGCTCTACATGGTGCACTTCCAGGATTACGACCTGGACACCTGTCATCAGATCTGCCGGACCCCGAAGGACCTGTTGGTTCGCTGGGCGCGGGATTCGGGCTCGATCAAGCCCGCCGCGATTCATAACGGCGAAGGGACCTGTCACTATTTTCATCAAACCATTAACGCGCGCGGCGCTGCGATGGTGCTCATCGTCACCGGCAACGTCGGGAAGTTCGGCACCGGGCAGCATACCTGGTCCGGGAACTACAAGGCCGGAGCATGGACGGCCACACCCTGGTCCGGGGCAGGACTCGCGGTGCATACGGGGGAGGATCCGTTCAACATCACCCTGGATCCGAACGCGCACGGTAAGGAAATCAAGACGAAGTCGTATTACTACGGCGAAGAGGTGGGCTATTGGAACCATGGCGATACCGCCTTGATCGTCAGCACGCCGAAGTACGGCCGGAAGGTGTTCACGGGCAAGACGCACATGCCGACCCCGAGCAAGTTCCGGTGGGTGGTCAACGTCAACGTGCTCAACAATGCCAAGCACCATTATGACATGGTGCGCAACGTGGACCCGAACATCGAGACCCTGATCTGTCAGGACATCGAGATGACCTCGGACGTCAACCACAACGACATTGCCTTCGCCGCCAATTCCTGGATGGAATTCACCTATCCGGAAATGACGATCACGGTGTCCAATCCGTGGATCCAGATCTGGAAGGGCGGGATCCGGCCCCTGTACGATACCCGCAACGACCTCGATTGCTTCGCCGGGGTCGCGGCCAAGTTGTCGGAGATGACTGGCGACAAGCGGATGCGCGACTACTTCAAGTTCGTCTACGAAAACCGCGTCGACGTCTATGCGCAGCGGATGCTCGATGCCTCCAGCACCTTCTACGGCTACAATGCGGACGTCATGCTGAAGTCGGAAAAGGGCTGGATGGTTATGGTGCGGACCTATCCGCGCACGCCCTTTTGGGAAGAGACCAACGAGTCGAAGCCCATGTGGACGCGGACCGGGCGGTACGAGAACTACCGGACCGAGCCCGAGGCGATCGAATACGGGGAGAACTTCATTTCGCACCGGGAGGGGACGGAAGCGACCCCCTATCTGCCGAACGCCATCATGACTACCAATCCCTATGTCCGCCCGGACGACTACGGGATTCCGATCACGGCGCAGCACCACGACGACAAAACGGTGCGGAACATCAAGATGCCGTGGCAGGAGATCAAGCGGCATGCGAACCCGTTATGGGAGAAGGGCTACCAGTTCTACTGCGTCACGCCGAAGACGCGGCATCGGGTGCACAGCCAATGGTCCGTGAACGACTGGGTGCAGATTTACGAGTCGAACTTCGGCGATCCGTACCGCATGGACAAACGGACGCCGGGGGTGGGCGAGCATCAGTTGCACATCAACCCGCAGGCGGCGAAAGACCGCGGCATCAACGACGGCGACTACGTCTATGTGGACGGCAACCCGGTGGACCGGCCCTATCGGGGCTGGAAGCCGTCGGATCCGTACTATAAGGTCGCCCGCCTCATGATCCGGGCGAAGTACAACCCGGCCTATCCGTACCACGTCACGATGGCGAAGCATGCCCCGTACGTGTCGACGCCGAAGTCGGTGAAAGGCCATGAGACGCGCCCGGACGGCCGTGCCATCGCGGTGGATACCGGCTATCAGTCCAACTTTCGCTACGGAGCCCAACAGTCCTTTACCCGGAGCTGGTTGATGCCGATGCACCAGACCGACTCGTTGCCGGGCAAGCACCCCATCGCCTGGAAGTTCAAGTGGGGCTATTCCATCGACCACCATGCGATCAACACAGTCCCGAAGGAATGCCTCATCCGGATCACCAAGGCCGAAGACGGCGGCATCGGGGCCCGCGGGCCCTGGGAGCCGGTCCGGACCGGGTTTACGCCGGGCCAAGAAAATGAATTCATGATCAAGTGGCTCAAGGGCGAACATATCAAGATCAAGGTGTAACCGTGCGGCGGCAGGACGCCGCACGACAAGGGAGGAGTCACCATGCCTGAAGTGTATAACTGGCAACTGGGGCGGAAGATGCTGTATCCCTACGAGGAGCGGCATCCGAAGTGGCAGTTTGCCTTTGTCTTCAACATCAACCGGTGTTTGGCCTGTCAGACCTGTTCGATGGCGGATAAGTCGACCTGGCTCTTCTCCAAGGGGCAGGAATACATGTGGTGGAACAACGTGGAAACCAAGCCGTACGGCGGGTACCCCCAGTTCTACGACGTGAAGATCACGCAGCTCATCGAGCAGGTGAACCCGGGCGGCCAGGTGTGGAACGTGCGGGTGGGGCGCAAGCACCATGCCCCCTACGGGGTGTTCGAAGGCATGACCATTTTCGACGCGGGGGCCAAGGTCGGCCAGGCGGCGATCGGCTACATCCCGACGGACCAAGAGTGGCGGTTCGTGAACATCTATGAAGATACGGCGACCTCGATGCGGGCGCTCGTGGAAGGGATCGACAAGACCGGCTTCTCGCGCGACGAACCGTGGAAGATGACGGGCAGCAGTCTGCCGGAGCACGAGACCTTCTTCTTCTATCTCCAGCGGATCTGCAACCACTGCACGTATCCCGGCTGCTTGGCGGCCTGCCCGCGGAAGGCGATCTACAAGCGTCCCGAAGACGGGATCGTGTTGATTGACCAGAACCGGTGCCGGGGCTACAAGAAGTGTGTGGAACAGTGCCCCTACAAGAAGCCGATGTATCGGGGCACCACCCGCGTGTCGGAGAAGTGCATCGCGTGCTATCCGCGCATCGAAGGGAAGGACCCGCTGACGGGCGGCGAGCCGATGGAAACGCGCTGCATGGCCGCCTGCGTCGGCAAGATCCGGATGCAGAGCCTGGTGCGGATCGGGGAGGACGGCCTGTGGGCGGAAGATCGGTGGCACCCGCTCTACTACGCGATTCGCGTGGAGCAGGTGGCACTGCCGCTGTACCCGCAGTGGGGCACCGAACCCAACGGCTTCTACATTCCCCCGCGGCATAGCCCGCGCGGCTATGCGCGGCAGATGTTCGGGCCGGGCGTCGATAACGCCATTGAGAAGTATCTCGTGCCCAGCCGGGAACTGTTGGCGGTCCTCCAGCTCTGGCGCGCCAGCCAGCAGATCATCTTCCGCTACGATGTCATTCCGGGGCCGAAAGTGTTCGAGACCCAGATCCACGGGAAACGGTTCGAGATGTACAACGATACCGTGCTGGGCTTCAACAAGTCGGGCAAGGAAGTGGCGCGGATTCAGGTGGAAGAGCCTATCTACATTCGGCCGGCCGAGCGGGTCACCTGGCTGTAAGGGGCCGCGAGCCGCGCGCATCAGCACCACGGGCAGGGAGTTCCCGCGAGTTCCCTGCCCGTGGTGTCTCCTCCTCCGAGGACCGTCGTTCCGCAGACTTCATCCCGAGAGTGATCCAAACCCACTTGGGTCTTCATTGGTCTTTCGGCTCAAGTCATGTCTACTCCTTCTGTGCACTTGACGCACCCCAGGAGGTCCAGTAGAGTTGCTGCAGCATACGGACGTTCTTCCGTCACAAGCTGGGGAACCATCGGCGTGACCTCTCGTCAGCAACCATCGATTCCATTTGCTGCGCAAGCCATACCCTTCGACGAGTTTCTGGCCTCAGGAAAACTTCCGGACGGCTACCTCGCCAGCGAGTATCTCGCTCAGCAATTCGTCGAGCGCCTTGTGCACTATGTCCTGAGTGTTCCAGCCGGCAGTTACACCATGGCTCAATTGGGTCAGCTCCTGGAACAGATAAACTCTCGTGCACAGGTCCTCTTCTTCAAACGTCTCAAAGAAACCAGCCCCGAAAGCCTCAAAGACTTTGCCCCGCTCTATTACGGCTTCATGAACGAGTTTCATTCTCTCCTATTTACCTAGCCCAGCAACTTTTCCCTTGTCGCCTTGGCAATCTCGTGTATAATCAGGTGGTTAATAAATTGCGCAAAGGAGTGACATGAATCCAACCCTACAGCGAGCAGTGACCAGCTTCTACAATCTCATCTACGAGGCCCAAACATTTGCCACCACGATGTCACGGATTGACACCGCGGAGCAGGAACATTACGCTGGACGGATCGAAGGATTAAATTGGGTGCTTGATCGCTGCCAAGAGCTCGAAGACATGGATGCGAATTTAACTCCCTCGTCCCTCCAGCGAGTGCTCACGGAAGTCAAATCCGATCTCGATCATGAATTGTCGGTTCAGCGGCGAGAAAAGGGGCGTCGTGCAGACGGCCGAGAGGAGGCTCTCAATTTTGTGGCTGATTATCTATCTAGCCTGATCACAGCAACCGACATTGAGTCAGCCAAAACGCCGGCGGTGTAACGCTCTCGCCTTCTTCAATAGCGCATACCGGACCAACTTCACCTGTCGCCTCCCATGACGCCTGGCCGATCGTAAAGATGATGCGAGAATGGATCATTTTCGCACTTTGCCTGGGAGTCGGCGGCCACATTGCGCTCGGCGTCGTCATGCATGCCCCAGGCCTTTGGCCATGGAGTACGACAGGATTCTATGGTTTATTGAGCGGACTAGCGGTCTACGGTTTGGTGCAAGCAGGGCGGGGGGTTTGGAAACTGTTCCGACACGCGCCCAAGCTCCCGTCGAAGGACGGACCCAACGCCTCTTGGTGAACAGGCGAGCATCCCAGAAGCAGGACTCTAGGCATTGACCCCTACTGCTTCATCTGCATGGAATTATTTTATGTCAGGTCTCCCGCGTAAACCGACCAGTCCAACATGGCCGACCGGTCTATCCCGCAGAACTGCTCGACCGCCAAGACCGGATGACTCGGAACCGGCTGACCAATTCAGATCGTTGAATGCCTCGCTGCTCTATTGTCCTTCCTGCCGAGTGGCGACCCCGACAAGGGAGCGACTTCTGCTCGTGCTCCCGACTGGGAATCTGTACGAATATCTATGCCAGCACTGCGGAACGTCGACCGGATCCAAGACCGACAATCGATAGGCGACTGGCTCGCTGTCGCGCCTCAACGACGATCGAAGTGGTGATTAGGGTTCTCACCCTCACCACGCATGGGACAGAACGTTCAGTTGAAAAGCGCTAACTGCATACTTGTCGAAGTCATTTGCACAACGGGGATCTCTGTGCAAGTTTGTGGCAGTGGCGAATTCTCGATTGCAGCAGAATCGGTCATGAAGAATGCAGGCTAGACCATGCCTTCAAGGGGGATGCCTTCTTCGATGAGCATGACAGGAATGTCTTCTCGGATAGGATATAGCATCTTCCGATCGGCTCGGATCAACCCTCCGTCGAGAGGTTCGGCGACCGGCTTATTCGCCTTATTTTTCAGTTGCCCACTGCTCACAGCCTCGTTTAACTTGGCAATTAGCGCCTCATCAGCCAAACTCACATCCTGTTTGGTGTCGGGGCAACAGAGAATGGCGAGAAGATCCTTGTCGAGATTGACCGGACGCCGTGATTCAGTGCGTTCCGCCATAACCCCCCTCCGTGTGAACCTGAGCGATATGACACGGCTAGAATAGATCACTGATATCGATGAGATCAAGTCCTGCGCGCAGACTCCATTTAGACTAGTAGGTTCTGTTACACTACAAGCCTCGCTTAATCGTATAGAAGGAAACAGGCGGCATGGCAAACACCTTATGGAGATACTCCTTGGCCGGATTGTTGTTCCTCGTGCCAGCCTGGGTCACATTCTTGATTCTTTCCACGCTATTTCATGCACTTAACGAATTGATCAACGACCTCCCCTGGAATATCGGAGCCCGCCAAAGGCCCGGACTCAGCCTCGTTCTGTTTCTGTTCCTTGTTGTTATTGTTGGTGCCATCGCCACCCATGTCGTGGGACGGCGTATCATCACCCAGGCAGAACGGTGGATCGAGCACATTCCATTGGTCCGCAGTGTCTACATCACTCTGAAGGGGATGACCGATCTGCTTAATTTCCGCTCTCGCTTCGGACGCAGCACCGTGGTGGCCTTTCCGTTTCCGCGAGACGGTCTCTGGGCGATAGGTGTTGTTATGGGAGTTGCACCGCCGACGCTGCAAGTCGCACCAACAAGTTTGTTGATGGTCTTTGTGCCCACGGCCATCCATCCGTTTACCGGATTACTTGCGTTTATCCCCCAGCCACAGTTACGTCCGATCAATCTGCCGCCGGAAGATGCCATCAAGATGGAGTTTACCGCCGGTTTGTACAAGCCGGAGACCGGATGGTTACAAGCCCCAAAGACAATGGCCTGAGCTCTATGTTAGTCCTCGACCACCTGAATGTCCGACTCGCCAGGCCAGAAGATGCGGCGACAATCGCGTCGTTCAGTGCAGCCATGGCTCTTGAAACAGAAGGTCGCCGCCTTGATCTCGACCGCCTGTATGAGGGAACCATTGCCCTCCTTGAATCTCCCGATCGTGGATTTTTCATGGTCGCCGAACTGGAACAGACCGACGATCGCCAGCTGCTGGGGCAGCTAATGATCACCTATGAATGGAGCGACTGGCGCAACGGCGTATTTTGGTGGATTCAGAGTGTGTATGTTGACCCCGCCTGGCGTCGCCGGAGCGTCTTTCGCCGAATGCATGAAACCGTGATGGCCACCGCCAAGACAAGCCCGAACGTCTGCGGGGTCCGTCTGTACGTCGAGGAGAGCAACAGCACTGCGCAGGTAGTGTACCGTAAAGTGGGACTCACTCCGTCATCCTATGCCATATTTGAAACCGATTTTGTTCTGGCACGCCCAAAGGGTTGAGCGGATCATCCAAACAAAGCCTAGCAAAAGGAGCACTCGTGTTATTTCCCAAGCCGTTGGCTGGTATCATCATTGTCTTGACTCTGGCCCTGACTCAAGGCTGTGTCGTGACCAGGGGAACGATCGGCGAGCCGCTCCAGGAAGAAGCCATCTCGGCCATCAAGAAAGGCACGACGACCATGGCAGAAGTCGTCTCATTGATCGGTGCCCCGGATCGGATTGTCAGAGGCAACGATCGAGACATCTTTCACTACTATTACTATGACGGGAAATCTCCCGCGATGTTGCTCCTGTTGCTGAATTTCATCCGCATGGATATCAAGAGCGATAATCTCTATGTGTTTTTCAACAGGAACGGGATAGCCGAAGAAGTGGTCTACGGCAAACGCACAAATCGCACACAATTCCGACTGTGGCCCTTTGGTGACTAACGTGGCGGCACGCTCCCCCTCGATCAGGTTGGTCGTTGGCACGCTCTGCATCCTCGTTCTCTGTGCTGGATGTAGCGTCCGCCGAGTGGTCTTCAACGACGTCGTGACCATGGAACAGGTCAATTTTATCCGTGTCGGACAGACAACGATACTCGAACTGGCCGATCACATCGGAGCCCCCGATGAGGTTACCGAATCTGAATACGGGGCCGTGGCGCTCTATAATTGGAGCGATACCAAGTCTGCGGCCCTGGACTTCGGCGCTCTCGCCCGCCTGGTCTTGCCCTATTCCCCGACGCTGACCTTGAACAAGACCGGGATCACACCCGAGCAATTCCAGGTCGTGTTTGATCCCCAGTGGACCGTGCGCGCTTACGGATTTTCCCGGCGAACTACGGATAAGCCTGTCGTGTGGTTCTGGCCATTCTAGGGCACCGTTCCCATCCAGAATTGCCGGACATCTCCAAGCCCGCTATAATCGGCCTCATGATTTTTCCATCTGATCCAGATTCCATCAACCCCGCAGCGGAATCCTCCTCCTACATTCCTGCCGATCGCGACACGGAGTTTCTCCAACGGAAAGAACTCCGCTCTCTCCGCATCGGCCTCGAACTTCTCAAGCCCGAGTTGATCCAACGTGAGGAGGGGGTCCAGTCGACCATCGTGGTGTTCGGCAGTGCGAGACTACAAGAACCGGCCGCCGCGAAACATGCGCTTCACGTGGCCGAAGAGGAAGCCTCACGAAATCCACATGATCCAACGCACCAGCACAAGGTGACGATCGCGCGACGACAGCTCGCTCTCTCGAAGTACTATGACGTGGCCCGTGAGTTCAGCCGCCTGGTTTCCTCGACCTGCCAGATCGACGGCCGCTGCGATTACGTGATTGTCACCGGCGGAGGGCCCGGCATCATGGAGGCGGCAAACCGTGGAGCCGCAGACGTTGGAGCGAAATCGATCGGTCTGAATATCACCCTACCGCATGAACAGTACCCGAACCCCTACATCACACCGAAACTCAGTTTTCAATTTCGCTATTTCGCCATCAGGAAAATGCACTTCTTAATCCGAGCCAAAGCGCTGGTCGCCTTTCCCGGAGGATTCGGCACTCTCGACGAGCTTTTCGAGACGCTGACGCTTCTCCAAACAGGCAAGACCGAAAACGTGGTGGTCGTGTTGATCGGACGTGACTTTTGGGAGCGTCTGATCAACTGGCAGTTGCTTGTCGAGAACGGACTGATCGGACAGGAAGATCTGCGGCTCTTTCATTATGCTGAGACGGCTCAGGAGGCTTGGGACGTGATCAGCCGCCACAATGGAGTGCCTTCATCATAAAGTTCTCGTTCCATGGAGCCGCACGTTCGGTGACAGGCAGCTGCCACATGCTTGAGATACCAGGCTTTCGGCTGTTGCTCGATTGTGGACTATTTCAAGGACGTCGAGACGAGGCCCATCGACAAAACCGAGATTTGGGCTTCGACCCCAAGTCGCTCAGTCCGGTCTTGCCGTCCCATGCCCATGTCGACCATTCCGACGCCTTACCGGTACTCCAGAAGCAGGGTTTCTCAGGAAAAACATATCTCACCAGAGCCACAGCAGATTTGACAGAACTTATGCTCGAAGACTCGGCTCGGGGACAGGTAAGTGACTGCGGCTACGTTAACAAGAAGGAGCAGCGGAAGGGAAAGGCCTGTGTCCGACCACTCTATGACACCGATGACGTCCGTAAGTTAGTCCGAAGATTCGAGGGGACGCGATACGGAGACATACTCAAGATTGCCCCCCGAGTCACGGCATCCTTTCACGACGCCGGCCATATCTTGATCTTGGGATCTGCGGCCATTCGGCTGAAATACACGGCCCGGGGCAATACAACCATC
>WNGC01008858.1_pt1 | contig 10534 bp, 9 predicted proteins | sample 5400051 | NCBI WGS metagenome assembly WNGC01 (sample SAMN13153368, study PRJNA577476) | soil metagenome | isolation source: 20 cm soil or saprolite under grassland replicate 2 | place: USA:California | collected 2016-06-15 | reverse complement strand
CCCCTTGAGCGGGCGCACGATGATGCCTTCTCTCAGCAGTTTCTCGAAGATCGAATGTCCGTCACCAACATTTACCATCACAAAATTCGCGGTGCCGGGCACAAAAGGAATTTTCATTTGGGAGAATTGTTCGTGCAGATAAGCGCGGCCTTCATCGACTACCCGTTTTGTTTCGTGCAGATGCTCGTCATCCTCGAGTGCCGCGAGCGCGCCGACTTGAGCAATGCTGTTCACGTTAAACGGCTGCCTTGTTTTGTGAAGTACCTGGACCAGATCAGCCGGCGCAACCGCATACCCGATACGCAAGCCGGCGAGGCCATGAATCTTCGAAAACGTGCGAAGGACAACGATGTTTCGTCCTTCGCGAACGAATCGCAGCGTATCAGGGGGACAATCGAGAAATTCGAAATAGGCTTCATCGAAAACGACAATTACGTTTTCAGTGATGCGCGACATGAAATCGTCTATCACCCGCTGTGAAAGCAGCGTCCCGGTTGGATTATTTGGGTTGGGGACGAAAATCATCCGGGTTTTCGGCGTGATCGCAGCCAGCATTCCGTCCAAATCCTGCTGATAATCCGGGCTGGGCACTTCAATTGTGTGCACGCCAAACGAGGTCGCGATCAATTTGTAGACGATAAACGCGTACTGACAGGTGACGACGTCGTCACCAGGATTGAGAAACGCATGACCAAGAAACTCGAGCACTTCGTTCGAGCCATTGCCGAGGATGACGTTCTCTGGGGCGAGGCCGAGTTTCGCTGCGATTGTTTTGCATAAGCAAAACCCGCCGCCATCTGGGTAAAGATGACCTTTTCCCAAGGCATCACGCATCGCCTCCATCGCCTTGGGAGACGGGCCCAGCGGATTCTCGTTCGAAGCCAGCTTGATGATTGTGTTTGGATTAAGGCCAAGTTCGCGAGCCGTTTCCTCGATCGGCTTTCCCGGTTGGTAAACCGTGATCTCGCGCAGTTGCGGGTTTGCCAGCTCCCAGATCGAAATCATGCGCAGGAGATTAACTGGAACTAGTGTAAGTTTCCAATAGGCTGGTTGACCTATTGTTATTCTTGCTCTTACTCATGCTCCTGGTCATGCTCCTTCCTCCGGGTGCGCTTCCAAGATTAGGAGCACGGGCCTGAAAGAGTATCATGACGACTGACGAAACCATCTATCTCGATAACAACGCTACGACACAGCTCGATCCTGCTGTGATCGAGGAAATGCTGCCGTATTTGACCAAGTATTACGGCAACCCTTCGAGTGGATACAGTTTCTCTGCGATGGCTAGAAAAGCCATCAATCTCGCGCGGGAACGCCTCGCTTCGTTGCTCGGCTGTGAACCGACGGAAATTATTTTCACCAGCGGCGGCACAGAATCCGATAATGCGGTGATCAATTCGGCGCTGCAGCCTGATGCTCGTGGCGGACATGTGATCACGAGCGCGGTCGAACACAACGCAGTGTTACGCCCGTGCCAGGATCTCGCAAAAGGAGGATGCCACGTCACATTCCTAGGCGTAGACAAGCATGGCAATCTCGACCTTGGCGAATTAGAAGCTGCGATTCGCCCGGAAACAGTGCTCGTCTCAATCATGTGGGCGAATAATGAGACCGGCGTGGTGTTTCCTATCGAGCAAATCGCTCAAATATGCCGCGAGAAAGGTGTCATGTTTCATACGGATGCCGTACAAGCGACCGGGAAAATCCCAATGCGTCTGCGCGATACCGCGATCAATTTTCTTTCTCTTTCCGCGCACAAATTTCATGGCCCAAAAGGCGTAGGGGCGCTTTATGTCAGCCGGGGAACCCGCTTCAATCCGCTGATTGCCGGCGGCGGTCAGGAAAATGGGCGCCGTGGTGGAACCGAAAATGTCGCGTCGATTGTTGGCCTTGGAAAGGCAGCCGAGTCGGCTCTGAAATACCTCGCAGAAGGAAAATGCGGTGTTCGCTCCATGCGCGATCGATTTGAAAAATCGGTGCTCGAAACAATCAACGGCGCATCAGTGAATGGTGCGGATGCCGCGCGGCTCTCGAACACGTCGAGTCTTTCATTTGAAGGCATCGAATCCCCGGCAGCGCTTCTTTTGTTGGATCGACAAGGTATTTGCTGCTCGGCCGGTTCAGCCTGTCGCACCGGTTCACAGGAAGCTTCGCACGTTTTGCGGGCAATGAATCCGAGCGCGGATGGCGCCCGACGGAGTCTGCGCTTTTCTCTTGGCCGGTTCAACACCGACGCGCAAATCGACCGCGCGATCGAAGTCGTTCCAAAAGTTATCGAGAAGCTGCGCGAAATTGCGACACCGGGTCGCGGAAGTGTCGCTTCATCTGTAGCAAAAACTGCGCGAACGGTGGCGAGAAGTACGTAACTCATCGCAGATTGCGAAGATCTTTAGCCCGCGAATCAAGCGAATCGTCCGAGTCGGTCCTTGTTGTAATGGAAACACCACGTGATCCCGCCGCTTCGCGTTACGAACACGCCGCGAAAGGCCTGCGCCGAAGCGATCTTGATCGCGATCCGATCAGGCAATTTGGAAACTGGTTCACCGCCGCCATCGAGGCCGGTATTCGCGATGTCAACGCAATGAGCCTGGCCGCAGCCGGGGCTAACGGCAGGCCATCCGTACGCATTGTTCTCTTGAAAGGCTTTGACCAGGACGGGTTCGTCTTTTTTACCAACTACGAGAGCGAAAAAGGAAAGCAGCTCGATGCCAACCCGTACGCGGCACTGGCGTTTTACTGGATCGAACTTGACCGTCAGATTCGCATTAGCGGAAAAGTAGAAAAGACTTCGCGCGAAGAATCGCAAACCTATTTTCATTCCCGTCCGACGGGCAGTCAGCTCAGCGCATGGGCGTCGCGTCAGAGCCAGGTACTTGATGGGCGCCGTGTGTTGAATGCCAGGATGGCCGAGATGACCGAACGCTTCGGTGACAAGCGCATTCCGTTGCCGCCGCACTGGGGCGGGTATCGAGTGAAACCGGATACGATCGAATTTTGGCAAGGCAGGCCGAACCGGCTGCACGATCGCTTTCGGTACACGCGCCAGGCCGACGGCCGTTGGCTGATCGAACGCTTAGCTCCGTAACGTCTTTACGGCGACGAACAAGTTTGTTCGAGGACCGAAAAGCGACGCGAGGAGGCGCCAAAAGCTAGCGCGAAATAGAACAAGCGCGTCGATTGATTTTCGCACGAAGGGCTTTTGGAGTGCGATGCGTCTCCGCATCGCTTTCATGCGCGCGTTAGCAGCAAGAACGTTATGAGCAAAGACTTGGGTAAAAAGATCGACATCGTCCGCCGCGACATAACGAAGCTCGATGTCGAGGCGATTGTGAATGCAGCGAACACCACGCTCCTCGGCGGCGGAGGAGTCGATGGCGCAATTCACCGCGCCGCTGGGCCTGAGTTGCTTGCGGAATGCCGGACGCTGGGTGGCGCTAAACCAGGCGAAGCGAAGCTGACAAGCGGCTATTGTTTGCCGGCCCGATTCATCATTCATACGGTCGGTCCGGTTTGGCATGGTGGAAAGCATGGTGAGCCTGAAACGCTGGCGAATTGCTACCGGAATTCGTTGCAGCTCGCAGTCGAAAATGGAATCAAAACGATTGCTTTCCCGGCGATCAGTTGTGGTGCGTATGGCTATCCGATTCCGGAGGCAGCGCAGATCGCCGTAAAGACCACGCACGATTTCCTCGCAACGGTGGACAACATCGACAAGGTGACTTTCGTTCTTTGGGGCGAGGATATTTGCGACGCCTATCGCGAGGCGTTCGCCGCGTTAAATCGTTAACTTGTTGAATCGTTAAATCGGAAATCCGATGTAACGGTGTAACGATTTAACGGATCACGTTGCCTGAGAAACGCAATTAGCCTTCGGCATACGATTTTCTATTTGTATGATAAATCCGAACGAAAACAATCTTACGAGGGACGAACCGTTTCCAACGCCGGTTCAGCCGAGCGAAGAACAAATTAGCTCGGGTGGGCGTGAGCAGTTTCGTCAAGCAACAGGCAAATTTTCCACGGCGATGAGCCACACGTGGGATGAAACGAAGGAGAAAGCCAGCCGTGCACGGGAGCGTACGGAATATTTCGTACGCGAAAATCCCGTGCCGACCATCCTTGGCGCGCTAGGACTCGGAATCGCGATTGGGTTGGCAATTCGCTTTGCATCGACCAGTGAGCGAAAAGCAGAAATCGAGTTGAAGTCGCCGCTGGGCGACCTCAACTGGAGTCTTCTTTCGCTCCCGTTTCTCTGGCCCTTGTTCAAATCAGCCAGGAAAAAATATGAAAGTTCTGCCGAAGCGGTGAATGAAGCGGTAAAAGATGGCGTGAAACGACTGAAAAAGATTGACGTCGATCGCTACGCAAAGCCGATCCGCAAACGCTGGAAAGGTTGGACGCGTTGAGCGACGATGGCCGATCGGGCGTCGAATTATTCATCCAAGCTCGAGAAAGCTATTGATCAGATCGGCGAGCGGACGCGGGATGCTCGGCTACGAAAGGTGGCCACCGCCATAATACGGCCCGGTTTGGGCGATGAGAGGCGATTTGCGCCCGTCGACTTGAAGTTTTCTCGAAAGACTCCTTGGGCATCGGCGACATTAGGAAGTCGCACGACGAAGGTCAAGATCGCTGCTGTGGTGGATCGGCTTCTCCAGAAAATGCCAGTCCGGCTCGGACCGATGGGGAGTAAATCGCCGAGACGCAAGATTGTTCGCTCGACGGCAGAGGGATGAGGAGTTTGGTGCCGTTGGCGCAGTAATTTGCCAACGCGTTCAGGACAACGCGTTCCACCTTGAAGCGCGCGGTCAACTCGCGGAATGTGTCGATCTTGGCATGGCAATCCCGAATTCACCCAACCAGCCCGCCTGGCAGCGCAATTCGATCTTCGAATTTTTCGCGTCGCTTAAACTCGCGGTCGTCCTGCTTGCGGTAATCATCGTCGCCGCGATAGCAGGGACGTTTTATGAGTCGAGTTTCGATGCGAAGGTTGCGCGCGCGTACGTTTACGGGGCCCCGTGGTTTAATCTTTGGCTTGTTTTGCTCGGGGCAAACCTCGCCTGTTCCGCGCTCTCCCGTTGGCCCTGGCGCAAACATCATCTGGCGTTTCTCATCACGCATCTCGGTATCATCACGCTGCTAATCGGATCGCTAATCGGAAGAATTTGGGGAATTGAGGGAACAATCACGCTTTTCAAGGGCGAATCGCCGACAAATCGGCTGCTGGTCGACGAACGCCAGCTGCGCGTCCACGATGTCGATGGAATCGTAAAGGGATATCCCGCCGAGTTTTTGCATCATCCGCCGACGCCACAGCATCCACGCGACCTTGGCCTGCTCGCGAACGGCGCGCATTTGGGGATTATTGATTACGCCCCAACGATCGAAGCAAAGCTCAATCCAAAGCCACTGAATGAGGGCGGCGCGCCGGCGCTGCATTTCACCATCGCCACCGCGATGATGAATCAACATCTCGATGGCTGGCTGCTCGCGGACGATCCGCAGAATGGAAATTTCTCCATGGGGCTGGCCAATATCGAACTTAAACGCGGCACCGTGCCAGCACCGACATCGCCAAGTGGTAGAGACGACCCGCAGGACGGTCCATCCTCGGAGAGCGAAGCGAGTCCGAAGGATCACGAGGTCGACCTTGAGGAATCGATTTTCGCCTTTAGCAACGCGCCTGAGGAGCAGATTGGCCGTGTTCGCAAGGGCGGCAGCACGGGCGCGAAGATACGCTTGGAACGACCTCAGAACGGCAACAAAGGACGGGTTCTTATTTCACTAGGCGAAAAGGAAGCCAGAACAAATCCACATGGAAGTAATGAGGATCGCACTACGACTGGCGGCCCACCATCAATGCCTGCGGCTGGTGAAGGAACTCCTAATCATCTAACGCTGTTTATCGCTGACGATGGCACTATCGGTTACGAGCTCGCGTCCCGAAAGAACGGCAGATCAAGTGGTAAGATTGAATTGGACAAACCGCTGCCAACTGGTTGGGCGGATTGGCAACTAACGATTGATAAGACGATACCGCACGCGGCGAGCTCGATGGATTTCAACCGCGTTAATTCCGAGACAGCGCCGGCGAGCACTGATTTGCCAGATGGAGTGCGCGTCCGCATTCAGCAAAATGGCGAAACCTTTGAGCGATGGGCGCCAGCGGGCTGGCAGATTGCAATTCCCATCCGCCAAAGGACGGATTCGCCGGGGCGAACTTCACCTGACCAGATACTGGTCGCCTACGGCTGGAAAACAGTGTCGCTTCCAATCGGACTGGAACTGCTGAATTTCGAAGTAACGCGGAATGAAGGCAGCGACAGCCCCGCAGGATTCAAGAGTACGCTGCGCGTCGTTACCGCCGACGGCGAGACTGCCACGGGCTCGTGCTGGATGAATCATCCATTCAGTTATCCGGGCACTTGGTGGCGTACCTGGACGGGACTCACTTACAAAATTTCTCAGGCGTCCTGGAACCCGGAAAACCTCGGACAAAGCACTGTACAGATTTTGCGCGATCCCGGCTGGCTATTGAAATGGATCGGTTCGCTGCTCGTGGTGATCGGCGTATTCATGATGTTTTATCTCCAACCGTACCGAAAACAAACCGAAGGCGAACCGATCACGCCTTCGGCTCAAAAACCAGAAAGCGGGAAACACGAACCCGAATCTTCCCCCGTTTCCGCGTCGGCGCTGTAGCTGGGATCGCTGATCCTGGCCACCTTTCCTAAACTGCCGCTCGCTCGGCCGGCATCGCCGATGCCGGCTACAACATCGGCCGCGAAGCGCCAGGTGAGGGTTGAATCTTGGGCATTGAGCGTTAAACGTTTTGATATCACATGGAAAACAGAAAAATCATTCAGGCGTTTGTGTTTTTCGCTGCGGCCTTCGCCGCGTGCGTGTCGGATAAAGCCCAAGTTCCCGGAGCTGAGCAAATCGTTCCAGGCGCGACCAAATGGGGCTTTTACAATGGCGAGCCAGTGACGAAATGGAATCCAGATGGGCGAACAATGACGCTGTTAACCGAACTGCGTTACACAGATCCGAAGGGCAACGCCTGGGTTGCTCCGATCGGATCGATTGTCGATGGCGCGTCCATTCCGCGCTACCTCTGGTCGTTCATGGGCGGGCCGTTCGAAGGAAAATATCGGAACGCCTCAGTGTTACACGATGTCGCGTACGGAGACAAGAAGCGACCCTGGCAAGATTGCGACCGCATGTTCTACTACGCCATGCGGTGCAGCGGGGTGAGCGGTGTTGAAGCTAAAACCATGTTTTACGCGCTCTACAAATTCGGTCATCACTGGAAGTTTCAGATCAAACGCGCGAAACCGGTGAAGTTTGACGGTCAATTAGTCGCGCGAGCCGAGCCGATTCCGCGGGCGATCCCAGTGAATCCGACTGAAATTAACGAGGCACGCGATTGGATTCAGAATGACGATCCCAGCCTCGAACAAATCGAGCAGCGAGCGAGCCCGGAAGCGTGGTGATGTGGGCATTAGGTGGAACGCGTTGGCAGATGAGCTGCGGCCCCGCAGCCTAATATTTGCGCCTTCGGCGATTGATCTGCCATCGGTCCGAGCCGGACTGGCATTTTCCGGAGAAGCCGATCCACCTGCTGTTATTAGTCGCGACAAAAAGCAACGGGCGCCTCGAAGAAGCTCCATCTTGAGGCGCCCGGCTCTGGGTCTATCTGTGGCGCAACCTAACCCATCGGTAGAAAATTCCCTCGCGATTGGTTCACTGTGTAAAGGCGTCAACCAGATCGTTCACGGCAGGATCGGCATCGCGCGCCGCCAGTGGCGCAAGATCAAGAGCGAGCGTGACACCGGTGGGACCGGCGAACACCGCGGTGGCCGTCAAAGCAGCAGCGGCACGCTTCAGGACGTCGATGAATAAATGTCGAGATTTCATGTTCTTGAGTGAAGCTGCAGGTACGATTGCAGCCAAGCGTTACAAACAGATGACGGCCTCGCAAAAAAATGGTGACGTTTCCGTGGCGATTATGTGAACTCAGCCTGGTGCGCGACACGACATCCAAACTTGACCGCAGATCATCGATGACCTTGTGAATCGCGCTTAATCCAGCTAGAGTGATAAGCGGGAAACGATGCCACGGGCGAGTTTACGTATCTTCTCCATTTTTCTCTCCGCAGTCGCCGTCGTTTCGAGCCAGACCCTCCAGCCCAAGCCCCTTCCGAAGGGGCCGCTTGAAAAATACGATAACCCGCCGCCCCTATTCCCGGCCGTAGCCACATCGCCTGGACTGATCTCGCAGTTCGGTCCCTACACGAGTTATCAAGTCAACGTTAATGCGAACGGCAATAACGTTGTTGGCGACGCCGCAAACGAGCCGTCCATTTGCGTCGACCCGACCAACCGAAACAAAATAAGTATCGGTTGGAGACAATTCGACAGCGTGTCGTCCAATTTTCGCCAGGGAGGATTCGCGCATACAATCAATGGCGGCAGGACGTGGACCGCCCAAGGTGTTCTCCAACGCAACGTCTTCCGTAGCGACCCGGTCCTAAACTCTAACAACGCTGGCCAGTTTTTTTATCTCAGCCTTCTGCAGACTTTTTTTGACGATTTGTGGCGATCGCTCAACGGCGGCCAATCGTGGGCGAGTATCGCTCCGGCCGATGGCGGCGATAAACAGTGGTTTACAATCGATAACACCAACAGCACCGGACATGGATTCCAGTACCAATCCTGGAGCACTGATGGAAACAACTACGGCGGGAGGCAATTCACTCGCTCGATTAACGGCGGATCCACTTGGATGAACCCGATCAATATTCCTAATTTCCCCGCGTGGGGCACACTCGACGTTGATTCCAACGGGAATCTTTTTATTGGCGGCGTAAATCTGACCACTGGACAAATTTGGTGTGTTCGCTCCACCAATGCCAAGAATGCCGGTGTCACTCCGACTTTCGACCAAAGCAGAGCAGTGAACCTCGGCGGCCATATCGTTTCCGGCGAGCCGATTAATCCGGACGGATTGGTCGGCCAGATCTTTCTGGCGGCAGATCGTTCTGGCACAACTACGAACAACAATATCTACATGCTCGCGAGCGTTCAGCCCACCGGCTTCACGAATGGTAGCGAAGTCATGTTTGTACGGAGCACAAACGGAGGCCAAACCTTTAGCGCACCTCGCCGGATCAACGACGATCCTGTTAACCACGCGAAGTGGCACTGGCTTGGCACGCTTTCGGTGGCGCCTAATGGCCGACTCGATGCAGTCTGGCTGGACACGCGCAACGCTGCGAACAACACCAACTCGCAGCTGTTCTATTCGTCCAGCTCGGATGGCGGAAATACCTGGTCTACGAACGTCGCAATCAGCAATCCATTTAACCCCTTCCTCGGCTATCCCAATCAGGACAAGCTCGGCGATTATATTACGATCGCCTCGGATAGCGCGGGTGCCAATGTCGCGTATGCCGCGACGTTTAATGGTGAAGAAGACATCTATTATGTCCGGATCGATCGCAGTGACGGTTGGAACTTGATTACGACCGCGGATTTCAACAGCGATGGCAAGCCTGACTATGTGCTTTACAACGCGAACACCCGCGCCACCGCGCTGTGGTACATGAACAACAACGTCTTTATTGGTGGCGCGTGGGGCCCAAGTCTTCCGGCTGACTGGACGCTGACCAGCGTAGCGGATTTTAATCGCGACGGCTATCCTGATTATGCCTTATTCATTCCCGCCACAGATCAAACAGTAATCGGGTATTTGTCCCGGCGCGCACCAAACAGCGATTTGGTATCTCAATAATAACGTGTACGTCGGAGGGGGCTACGGTCCAACTCTTCCGGCTGGCTGGAGCCTGACCAGTGTCGCGGATTTTGATGGCGATGGCCATCCGGATTATGCCTTGTTCATTCCCGCCACGGGTCAAACAGTAATCGGGTATTTATCAGGGCTAACGGTCATTGGAGCCGCTCCCGGGCCCACCGTTCCCCACGGCTGGGCATTGGTTGCAACAGGTGATTTTAACGGCGACGGCAACCCGGACTACGTACTCTACAACGGCGCCACGCATCAAACAGCCATCTGGTATCTCAACAACAACGTTTTTGTCAGCAGTGCAGTCGGCCCGACGTTGCCGTAAGCCGGGTGCCCGATCACGCTGTAGCATGACATACAGCCGCACAGGAACCACCATTTTCAGTATAACCTGTTAGGTAGGCGCATCCAGCCGGCTCTGATTTCGTGCGCTCGATCCTGATGCAGGGGTAGCTCCATCCTTCTCCAGCGCGGCTGCGAGAACTTCATCGACATTTTCCACGGGAACGAACTTGAGTTTTTGTTTCGCTTCCTCGGGGACATCAACAAGGTCTTTTTCGTTAAGCTTCGGAATGATGACCGTGGAAATCCCGGCGCGCACCAAACAGCGATTTGGTATCTCAATAATAACGTGTACGTCGGAGGGGGCTACGGTCCAACTCTTCCGGCTGGCTGGAGCCTGACCAGTGTCGCGGATTTTGATGGCGATGGCCATCCGGATTATGCCTT
>WNGC01002834.1_pt1 | contig 10537 bp, 9 predicted proteins | sample 5400051 | NCBI WGS metagenome assembly WNGC01 (sample SAMN13153368, study PRJNA577476) | soil metagenome | isolation source: 20 cm soil or saprolite under grassland replicate 2 | place: USA:California | collected 2016-06-15 | reverse complement strand
CAGGAGCGGCGCGCGACCCCGATGGAGGCTTGGTAGGGACCGAAAGTCGTAGTCGTGTCGCCCAGCCGCGTATAGCCCTTCGACTCGGGCAATATCTCCGACGCCGAGCTGATCATGGTTCCGGCGATCCGGCCTTCCATCATCGCCTGAACGCGCGCCGGGGTGCCGCCGAGCTTCTCGACCTTGTAGTCGGACATGCCAAGGCCGTTCAACGCCGCGAGCTTGTAGAGGATGAAGGCGAACCCCGTGGTCGCCGCGTCCACGCCGACCGTCTTGCCCTTGAGCGCCGCATACGTCTTGATGTCCGGCTGGGTCACGAAGCGCAGCGACCCTGAGTAGCCGCCCATAAAGGCGAAAAGGTCGGGCTGCGTCGAGAGCTCGGTCTCGCCCTGTCCTTCCTGGTAGGCGACGACGTTGTCGTACGCGGTCGTGCCGAGGTCGTAGGTTCCGTTCATCAGGTTGCGAATCTGCTCGACGGAATTCGGCGTGAAGGAAAGCTTCACGGCGATGCCGTTCTTCGCGAAGAACCCCATCTCCTGCGCCGCCCAGACCGGCCAGTTGCCGCCGCCGCCGAACGCGATCACCTCCAGCGGCTTGGGGCCCTGCGCGAGGCTCGCGCCGGCTGCGGCGAAAAGCGCCGCAGCGGCCGCGATTTTCTTGAGCACGTTCATGGTTTCTCCTCCGAATATTTCAAGCGACAGTATAAGACTCACCGGTGGCGCCCGTGCGGATCCAGGACCTCGCTCAAGCGGTCCGCGACCAGGTTGATGCTCACGACGGCGAGAAGCAGGGCGATCCCGGGGAAGGCGCTGATCCAGTAGTGGCCCGAGAGCAGGTAGTTGAAGCCGTTCGAGATCAAGAGACCGAGCGAAGGCTGGGTGATCGGAAGGCCGAGGCCGAGGAAGGAGAGCGTGGCTTCGAGAGTGATCGCCGCGGCGACCTGGACCGTCGCGAGCACGAGGAGCGGCGGTAGGCAGTTCGGAAGCAAGTGACGGAAGATGATGCGCGCGTTCGAAAGAGCCAACGCGATCGCGGCGTCGACATATTCCTTCCTGCGCTCGACGAGCGCGGCCGCGCGCGCCGTTCGCGCGTAGTACGCCCATTGGACCGCGACGAGCGCGATGATGATCTTCTCCAGTCCTTGCCCGAGCACGGCGAGCAGGACGAGCGCGATGAGGATCGAAGGGAACGAGAGCTGGAGATCGGCGATGCGCATGAGGAGCGCGTCGAGCCAGCCGCCGAGCCAGGCAGACGTGAGGCCCAGGCTCAGGCCGATCGCGAGCCCGAGCGCCGTGCTCGCGAAGCCGACGGTGACGCTGGTGCGAAGGCCGTAGAGGATGGCGGACAGCATGTCGCGGCCCTGGTCGTCGGTGCCCAGCCAATAGGTCGCGCCCGCGGCCGAGCGCGCCCCGGGCGGCAGGCGCGAATCGAGCAGGTCGAGCCCCGCCAGATCGTAGGGATTCTGCGGCGAGATCCACGGCGCAAGGAGCGCAGCGAGCAGCACCAGCGTGAGGAGCGCGAGCCCCGCGAGCGCGATGCGGCTCGCCGCGAACTCGGCGGCGATTCTCCCGGACGGCGTCACCTTGTTTCTCCGGCCCGCACCCGCGGATCGAGCCACGAGTAGGCGAGGTCGACCGCGAGGTTGATCGCGACGAACAGCGTCACGACGATGCACAGATAGCCGACGATCACCGGCCGGTCGAGCACGTTGATCGAATCGATGAGGAGCTTGCCCATGCCGGGCCACGCGAATATCGACTCGGTGACGACGGCGAACGCGATCATCGAGCCGAACTCCACGCCGGCAACGGTGACGACCGGGACGAGCACGTTCCTGAGCACGTGGACGCCGACGATGCGCGTCTCGGTCAGGCCCTTAGCACGCGCGAAGCGCACGTAGTCCTGCTGCATCGCCTCGCGCGTTCCCGAGCGGGTCAGCCGGATGAGGAGGGACAGGTTGAAGAGCGCGAGGTTCACTGCGGGCAGGGCGAGATGGCGCAGGCCCTCGGGAGTGAGGAAGCTCACCGGGATCCCGATGAGATTCACGGTCGGCCCGCGGCCCGATGTCGGCAGCCAGCCGAGCCACACGGAAAACACGAAGATGAGCATAAGCCCAACCCAGAAAGTCGGAAGGGAGAACCCCAGGATCGAGCCCGCCATGATGGCCCTGCCGGCGGCCGATCGGGGCTTCAGGCCCGCCCAGAGCCCGAGAGGGATTCCGAGCAGCACCGCGATCAGCATCGCCGCGCTCGCGAGCTCGAGCGTCGCGGGCATGCGCTCGAGGATCAGGCCGATCGCCGGCACGTTGAAGGCGAAGGATCTCCCGAGGTCTCCGGCCGTGGCGTGCCCGATGAAGACGAAATACTGCTCGAGGAGCGGTCGGTCGAGGCCCAGCGCGGCGGTGGCGCGCGCGATCTCGTTCTGGTCGGACTGCGGGTTGACGAGGATGTCCACCGGGTTTCCGACTGCGTATACGCCGGCGAACACGAGCAGCGACATGACGAACAGGACCGCGACGCTCTGCGTGAGGCGGCGAACGCAAAGGGCGAGCATCAGGGGGCAGTCCCCGCGATGCGGAGCAGCGCTTCTCCCAGGGCGAGCCCGGCGTCGGGCCGGTCGAACAAGCGCGCGCAGCGGGCCGAGATCCGCTCCGACACCGACTTCCGATACTCCGCGTCGCGGCCGAGCCGCAGCGCGATTTCCACGTACTCGTCGGCCGAACGGGCGACGCAGCAGTCGAGATCGATCTCCTCGTACAGGCCCAGCGTGAACCTGCCCGGGAGCTGCGAACCGGGCAGGGTGACCACGGGAACGCCGAGGGATAGCGCATCGCAGCTCGAATTGCATCCCCCGAAATGAAACGGGTCGAGGACGACGTCGGCGGCGGCGACGCATTGGAGGAACTTGCGGTGCTCCGAGCGGGGAACGAAGCGTATTCTCGATGCGAGCGCACCGAGCGTAAGCTCGAAGCGCCGGCGCAACTGCTCCGCGACGCCCGCCCGGATGAACTCCGGCAGCACGAGCTCGGCTTGCGGGTCGCGCTCGAGGATGGTCCTGATCGACGCGTCGAAATCCGGATGGAGCTTGAAGAGGTTCTGCGGACAGTAGTAGAGGTGTTTGCCCTCAGGCAAGCCGAGCTGGCCGCGCGACACACGCGGCCCGCCGAGCGCGGGCCGGCGATAGCGCGGCATGAAATAGCCGGGCAGGCGCACGAGTTTCTCGGTGTAGTACTGCTCGCTTCCGGCGGCCTCGATCGCGTCGGAGGACACGTAGTAGTCGATCGTGTCGATGCCGCTGGTGACGGAATGTCCCCAGGTGACCATCTGAATCGGAGCAAGCCGCCAAAACGCGAGGAAATAGGTGAGCGGGTGCATGCCGATATCGGCGAAGAACACGATGTCCAGAGCGGCGGAGTCGATCGCGCCGCGGACCCGGCCGAGATCGAGCGGGAGCGACAAGTAGCGGTCGGCGCCTTTGCGTATGGCTTCGGCCAGGTCGTCCGTTTGCGGGGCGATGGCGAACACGTGGACTTCGAAACGGTCGCGCGGCAAATCGCGGATGAGGCCGAACGTCGTCCGACCGACCGAGTGCGCGTAGAAATAAGTCGAAACGAAGCCGATGCGCAGCCGGCCCGAGGAAAACGCTCGATGCGCGCATTCGGTTCTTGCCGGATACATCGACCTGCAGACCCGCGCGATCTTGCGCAGCAGCTCGGCGTTGTTGCGGCCGTGGTAGGCGAGATTGAAGGGGGTCGCGCCGACCTCGAATTCGGGGTTCGACACCTCCGGCGATTTCAGGCCGAGCAGTTCGTCCAGGTCGCGGTCGAGCCTTTGCCTTATCCGATCGATCTCTTCGCTCGACTGGAGGATGACGGGAAGCATCAGTGCGCGGCGCAGCCGCGGAGCGGCTCCGGCGTGCAGCGCCGTGTATCGGTCCATGAGGCTCCGCGCCTCCTCGACGTCCGAGTCTTCGCGCATCACGGCGAGACAGAGGAGAGCGTCGCGGTTTCCGGGGTCGACGTCGAGGATTTTCCGGTACCACTGCTCCGCCTCGCGCTGCCTGTTGCAATCCTGGAGCGCGGCGGCCAGGCGCAGCATCGTGCGCGCCCGCGCCGGATCGGACGGGGGAAGGACCTCCAGCGCGCGGCTGAAGTGGTGTGCCGCCGATTCGTGTCGCCCCTGCGCGAGCGCGATCGAGGCGCGCAGATAGTGGATATCGGCGAGATCGGACGACAATTTCGCGCACGCCGCGCCTGCCCGTTCCGCTTCCTCGAATGCGCCTTCCCGGAACAGGCGCTGGGCCTCGGCGAGGAGCTGCGCTGATTTGCGCTGGACGAAGAACCGGCGCAGGAGGTTCATCAGCATTCCAGAGTCTCCGAAGTCATTTTTCCCGAATCTGATGAGCCAGCGTGAATTCGTCCGTACGCGCCGTGTAGGCGAGCGGTTTTCGCATCGCCCAGACGGCGACCTGGTGATGCAGTACGATGACCGCGTGGTCGCGCATGGCGAGGCGCATCGCGTCGCGAGCGAGCGCCTCGCGTTTCTTCTCATCTACGCTCGCAAAGGCGCGCTCGAGCAGTGCGTCGACGTCCCGATTCGAGTAGCCTGACCAGTTGAATGCACCGAAGCCCTTGTCCGGATCGGGGGTGGCGACGAGCGCGCGCAGGGCGAGGTCTGCGGAGAACGAGCCCCAGCCGAACATCGCAAACGCGAATTCTCCCTTTCGCCCCTTGGGCAGATACGCGTTCAGCGGCAGAGTCTCGACGCGCGCGCGGACGCCGACGCGCGCGAGCATCTGCGCCACGGCCTGCGCGATCTGCTCGTCGTTGACGTAGCGGTTGTTGGTCGCGGAAAGCGTCATCGCGAACCCGTCGGGATACCCCGCTTCGGCGAGCAGCCGCTTCGCCCCTTCGGGATCGTAGGGCTCGGGTTTCAGGTCCGGCGCGTAACCGAACACGGGCGGGGAGACGAGGTTCGACGCTGGAATCGCTGCCCCGTCCATGAGACGCTCGGCGATCGCCTGCCGGTTGATCGCTTTCGAGAGCGCGCGCCGCACCCGGAGGTCGCGGAAGGGATTGCGTTCCAGCGACCTGCCGGCCTTGTCGGCGAACCCGGGCGCGCGATCGTGGTATTGATCGAGATAAAAGAAGATCGTGCGCCAGGAAACTTTTTGCGCGATCTGCAGCCTGGCGTCGCGCCGGATGCGCTGCAGGTCTGCCGTGGGGGCCTGCTCGATCGCGTCGAGCTCTCCGGAGAGGAGGGCTGCGAGTCGCGCCGGGTCCGTGGGCACGATGCGGAAAGTGACTTTCTCCCAGGCCGCGCTTTTTCCACCCTGCGCTCCCCAGTAGTCGTGGTTGCGCGCGAGCTCGACGCGGTCGCCGCGCGCGAAGCGCACGAACCTGAAAGGACCGGTGCCGACCATCGCCTTGCCCGAGTCGAAATCCTCCGGCCGCGAGCGGGCCGCGGCCTTCCTCGAAACGATGAACACCGAATTGAGATCGTAGGGCACCATGGCATAGGGCGTCGCCGTCTTCAGGCGGAGCGTGTGCGCGTCCACGACCTCCTTGCCGACGATGCGCCGCGTGAAGATTCCGTACTGGCCGTTGGGCACCTTGAGAGTGCGCTCGATCGAGAACACCACGTCCTCCGCGGTCAGCTCGGCCCCGTCGTGAAAGCGCACGCCCCGCCGCAGCCTGAACTCCCAGGTGGTCGCGTCGAGCGCCCGCCAGGAGACGGCGAGACCCGGAATGAGGCGCGTGTCTTCGTCCACGTGGGTGAGCGCATCGAAGACGTGCCAGGCGATATTGATGTTCGGCGCGATGGCGAGGAAGTGCGGGTCCATCGAGGTCACGTCCGCCGCGAGGCCGATGCGCAGCTCGGCGCCGTGGGCGGGCACGCCCGACAGAATCGAGCCCGCGGCGAGGATGCGGAGCAGGCGGCGCATGGAGTGGGGAACCCCGCCTACTTCGCGGCGAGCGGCCCGATGACTCGAAGCATTTGAGCGAAGATTTTCGGGCTGCCGCAGACGATGCGGCCCGAATCGAGGTAGCCGGAGTCGCCGCGAAAATCCCCGACTAGGCCGCCGGCCTCCTGCACGAGCAGGGCGCCTGCCGCCATGTCCCAAGGCGCAAGGCCGATTTCCCAGAATCCGTCCAGCCTTCCCGCGGCCACGTAGGCGATGTCGAGGGCCGCGGCGCCCGCGCGGCGCAGCCCTGAGGTGCGCAGCGTGAACTCCCGGAACATGGCGAGATATTCGTCGAGGCTCTGGAGATCGCGAAAGGGGAAGCCGGTGCCGATCAGCGCCTCGTTGAGCTGCGCGCGCTTGGAGACGCGGATGCGCCGCTCGTTCAGGTAGGCGCCGCGGCCGCGCGTCGCCGTGAACAACTCGTTGTTGGTCGGATCGTAGATCACCGCCTGCGCGAGAAGGCCCTTGTGGCGCAAGGCGACGGAAACGGCGTACTGGGGAAAGCCGTGGATGAAATTGGTCGTACCGTCGAGCGGGTCGATGATCCAGGTGTATTCGGACTCGCCCGCGTTCCCGGCGGAGGCGCCGGACTCCTCTGCTAGAATCGCATGGTCTGGGTAGGCACGGTGCAGTATCTCGATGACCGCCCGTTCCGCGGCCTTGTCCACTTCGGTGACGAAATCATTGTGCCGCTTGCGAGTGACCGGCAGCAATTCCACGTCGCGCGCTGCGCGGTTGATGATCGCGCCGGCCCGCCGCGCGGCCCTGACCGCGATTCCGAGCATCGGGTGCATTTTTCGTCCGGGAATTCAAAAGAGCGGCGCTGCTGAACGCCGGATTCTAGTATGAAAACCGGCGGTCCGCTGTCTCGAATCCGCGTCGTCCTGCTGCGGCCTTCGCACCCCGGCAACGTCGGCGCCGCGGCGCGTGCCATGAAGACCATGGGCATCACGCAGCTCCGCCTGGTGCGGCCGAAGCACTTTCCCCATCCGGACGCGCGTGCCATGGCCTGCGGTGCGGCGGACGTCCTCGAGTCCGCGCACGCGTGCGCGAATCTGGAGGAGGCGCTCGTCGGAACGACGTACTCGGTGGCCTTGAGCGCGCGCGAGCGCGAGTTGTCACATTCGTCGCTCGATGCGCGCGCTGCGGCGCAGGAGCTCCTGAGCGCGGCGCGAAAGGACGAGGTCGCGATCGTCTTCGGCAACGAAACCGTCGGCCTCACGAACAAGGAAATCATGCGCTGCAGCGCCCTTGCGCGCATTCCCGCCGATCCGGAGTACGCTTCCCTCAATCTCGCCCAGGCGGTGCAGGTGATCGCGTACGAGTTGCGCATGGCCGCGCTCGCTCCTTCCGCCGCGCCCGCGAAGACCGCGTACGCGACTCACGAGGAGATGGAGAAGCTTTTTGCGCATCTCGAGCGCAGCCTGTACGCAAGCGGCTATCTGCACCCGCGGCACCCTCGCAGGCTCATGGATCGGCTGCGCCGGCTGTTCGCAAAGGCGCGGCTGGAGGCGGTGGAGGTCAACATTCTGCGGGGCATGCTCGCGGCCTGGGACGACAGGGGTCCATCCGGTAAATAGTTGACCAATTCACTAAGGTTTCTGATAATGCCGGGTATCGGCCTCTGGAATACCGATGCTTACCCGAATCCGCGAAGACATAGCCTGCGTATTCGAACGCGACCCGGCGGCGCGTTCGACCTGGGAAGTCATTACCTGCTATCCCGGTTTTCACGCGCTTCTCATCCATAGATTGGCGCACCGGCTGTGGCGAATGAAGTTGCGCTGGCTCGCGCGCTTCGTCTCGCACGTCTCGCGTTTTCTCACCGGCATCGAGATTCATCCCGGTGCAAGAGTGGGACGGCGCGTGTTCATCGACCACGGCATGGGGGTGGTCATCGGCGAGACCGCGGAACTGGGAGATGACTGCACCCTGTATCACGGCGTGACCCTCGGCGGGACCTCGTGGAACAAGGGCAAGCGCCACCCGACGCTCGGGCAGGGGGTCGTTATCGGCGCGGGGGCGAAGGTGTTGGGGCCCATCCTCGTCGGCGAGGGTGCGAAAATCGGCTCGAATGCGGTGGTCGTGAAAGACGTTCCCCCAGGCGCGACCGCGTTGGGTATCCCGGCGCGGGTCATTCTCGACGAGCAGGACAAGACGCGCGAGGAAAAGGCGGCGAAACTGGGATTCTCTGCCTATGCGGTGACTTCCAAGGCTGAGGACGATCCTCTCGCCAAGGCGGTCCAGGGCCTGCTCGATCACAGCGTCGACATGGATAGGCGTATCGAATTGATTCTGAATCAGATCGAGGAGCTTCAGGCGGAGCGCGAAGAGTCCCAGAGGCAGCTTCGCCTGGGGCCCAAGGTGGTCAACAAATAGTTGATTGATTTCCTCGGGATTGTGTATACTCGACCAAATTCATCGGGTATTCGACGCCGTTCAGGGTGCAACCATGAGACTGACGACCAAAGGACGATTCGCAGTGACCGCGATGCTGGACCTCGCCATGCACGGCGGCAAGGGTCCGATGACGCTCGCCGGCATCAGCCAGCGGCAGAGCATCTCGCTCTCGTATCTGGAACAGCTTTTCGGCAAGCTGCGGCGCCACACGCTTGTCGACAGTGTTCGCGGGCCCGGCGGGGGCTACACGCTCGCGCGTAGTCTCGAAAGGGTATCGGTCGCGGACATCATCACGGCGGTGGACGAACCGCTCGACGCAACGCAGTGCGGCGGCAAGGAAAACTGCCACGACGAGCAGCGCTGCATGACCCACGACCTGTGGGCGAAGCTGAACGACAAGATGTACGAATACCTGGATTCGGTGAAGCTCTCCGACCTCGTCGCGCAGCAGGCGACGCGCAAGAACGCGGTGAGCGTGCTCCAGGACAAACGCGGCAAGGAAGCCGCGATATCGGCTTGAACGGGACGCGCGCGCAATGAAATTTCCGATCTACCTCGACTATTCCGCGACCACGCCGGTCGACCCGCGGGTGGCACAGAAGATGATTCCTTTCCTCACCGAGCAGTTCGGCAACGCGGCGAGCCGCTCGCACGCGTTCGGCTGGGAGGCGGAGAAGGCGGTGGAAGAGGCGCGCGGGCACGTCGCGGCGCTCCTCAATGCCGATTCCAAGGAGATCATCTGGACCTCGGGTGCGACCGAAGGCAACAACCTCGCCATCAAGGGCGCGGCGAATTTCTACAAGGGCAAGGGCAAGCACATCGTCACGATGAAGACCGAGCACAAGGCGGTGCTCGACACCGTGCGCGAGCTCGAGCGCCAGGGTTTCGAAGCGACCTACCTCGACCCGGAGCAGAACGGGCTGCTCGACCTCGAGAAATTCAAGGCGGCGCTGCGCCCCGATACCGTCCTCGCGTCGGTGATGATGGTGAACAACGAGATCGGCGTGATCCAGCCGATCGCCGAGATCGGCGAGATCTGCCGCTCGAAGGGCATCATCTTCCACTGTGACGCGGTGCAGGCCGCGGGCAAGATCCCGATCGACCTGCAAAAGCTGAAGGTGGATCTCCTGACGGTGACCGCGCACAAGGTCTACGGACCGAAGGGAATAGGCGCTCTGTACGTGCGGAGAAAACCCCGCGTGCGCATCGAGCCGCAGATCCACGGCGGCGGCCACGAGCGGGGCTTGCGCTCGGGGACGCTCCCGACCCACCAGATCGTGGGCATGGGCGAGGCCTTCCGCATCGCGAAGCTCGAGATGGCGGCCGAGAGCGGGCGCATCCGCGCCTTGCGCGATCGGCTGCTCGCCGGCTTCAGGGACATGGAGGAGGTCTACGTCAACGGCGATCTCGAGCGGCGCATACCGGGAAACCTCAACGTCAGCTTCAATTTCGTCGAGGGCGAGTCTCTGATCATGGGAATCAAGGACGTGGCGGTGTCCTCGGGCTCGGCCTGCACTTCGGCGAGCCTCGAGCCTTCGTATGTCTTGCGGGCGCTCGGGCGCTCGGATGAGCTCGCCCACAGCTCGATTCGTTTCACGATCGGGCGCTTCACCACCGAGGAGGAGATCGACTACGCGATCAAGCTCCTGCGCGCCAAGATCGGCAAGCTGCGCGAGCTTTCGCCCCTGTGGGAAATGTACAAGGAAGGCGTGGACTTGAATACCGTGCAATGGGCAGCACATTGAAGTGAAGGAGTAGAGCATGGCATACAGCGACAAGGTACTGGACCATTACGAGAACCCGCGCAACGTCGGCTCTTTCGACAAGGCGGACGAGCACATCGGCACAGGGATGGTGGGGGCTCCCGCCTGCGGCGACGTGATGAAGCTGCAGATCCGGGTCAACGAGCAGGGTGTGATCGAAGACGCGCGCTTCAAGACCTACGGCTGCGGATCCGCGATCGCGTCCTCTTCGCTCGTCACCGAATGGGTGAAGGGCAAGACGCTGGATCAGGCGGAGACGATCCGGAACACCCAGATCGCCGAGGAGCTGGCGCTGCCGCCGGTGAAGATCCACTGCTCGATCCTCGCCGAGGACGCGATCAAGGCGGCGATCGTCGATTACCGGAAGAAACACGGCCTCGCGCAGCCTGCGGAAAAGGAAGCCACGGCGG
>WNGC01002832.1_pt1 | contig 10538 bp, 5 predicted proteins | sample 5400051 | NCBI WGS metagenome assembly WNGC01 (sample SAMN13153368, study PRJNA577476) | soil metagenome | isolation source: 20 cm soil or saprolite under grassland replicate 2 | place: USA:California | collected 2016-06-15 | reverse complement strand
GATCACGTCGATCTGGCGCGTCCGCGGCCACGCCCCACCGAGGATGTACGTCCCGAGCAGGCTGCCGTAGATGAGCGACGCGATGCTGAGTGCCAACTGCACGACGGGCGTTTCTCGATCGCCGATAAAGGCGATCGCACCCGTGACGAGCACCGCAGTCCAGAGGAGCGTAAGCCAGCGTCCGACCCACAGCAGGTGTTTCGGGTCGTGTCGGCCGCTGAGGGGAGCGTAGAAATCGTGGGTGGAAGCGGAGGCGAGCGAGTTGACTGCCGAGGCATGGCTGCTCATCGCGGCGGCAAGGATTCCCGCGACAACGAGCCCGGCGAGCCCGGTGGGAAGTTGCGTGATCACGAACCTTGGATAGATCGCGTCGCTTCGCATGAGACCATTATCCGCGCCGGCGAGCCAGAGGCTCGTGCCCACAAGGAGGAAAAGGGCGAACTGCGCGATGATGAACACCCCTGACCCGATGAGTGCCCGCTGCGCGTCTCTCAGTCCCCGTGCGGCCAGGAGCCGCTGGACGATCAGGTGATCGGTGCCGTGCGATGCGGCGGCCAGAAGTCCGCCACCCACCAACCCGCCCCAGAATGTGAAAAGGATCTTGAAGGAAGGCCGAAAGTCGAGCACTGCGAGTTTCCCGGCATCCCACGCGCGGGTGAACCCACCCACGCCACCGGCGAGATGCATTGCAACGATGAGCGTCGCGATCCCACCTAACAGATAGACGCCCAACTGGATGACGTCCACCCACACGACGGCGCGCAGGCCGCCGACCCAGGTGTAGATCAGCGTCACGATGCCGATCGCCAGGATCCCGACCGCGAGGGCCTTGTCGGTGGGGTTTCCGTACGTGATGAGGGCGAGCGGAATCGCTGTCGCGAAGATCCGGACGCAATCGGCCAAGGCGCGTGTCACGAGGAAGACGCCGGAGGCCGTCCGCCGTGCTGCGCTTCCAAAGCGTCGCTCCAGGCGCTGGTACGCGGTGTCCTGGGTTCCTTCGAAGTACCCTGGAAGCAAGAGCTTTGCGACGCCGATCCGACCGACCAAATAGCCAAATGCGATCTGCAAGAACGTGAGATCTCCGCGCGCCGCGAGCCCCGGAACCGAGATCACCGTGACGGCCGACGTTTCCGTGGCGACAACGGACAGCATCAAGGCCCACCAGGGAAGTCCGCGATGACCGAGGAAATAGTCCGAGGCGTCGCGCTGGCGGCCCGCGAGCACCAGGCCGAACACCATGACGGCGGCGAAGTAGGCGACAATGACGACGATGTCGAGGGGACGCATTATACAAAGGGCCCGCGTTGTTCGCGGGCCCTGACGTGGGAACGAAGCGGGCTCAGAGGCTCAGACCGTGAACGACGATCCGCAGCCGCAACCCCCGGAGGCGTTGGGATTCTCAAATGCGAACCCGGACTCCTGGAAGTTGCTCTTGTAATCGATCACGGTGCCGTTCAAGTACTGCGCGCTGAACTCATCCACGAACAGCCGCACGCCCGCGCTTTCCACGACGACGTCGTCGGCAGCAGCGTGCTCTTCGATGTTCAGACTGTAGCGGAAGCCGGAGCACCCGCCCGGCAACACGGCAACGCGCAACCCCGCCGATCCCTCCGGCACCTTCTCCTCAGCGAGGAACTTCTTGACCTCTTGCCCGGCCCGCTCGGTGAGCGTCAGGGTAACGGTCGGTCTCTGTGTCGTGCTCATCACTATCCTCCGGTCTGGCAGCAACTTAGAAGAACGATTGCGGCCTGTCAACGGTAATGATCGCCTCTTGCCTCGACGCGCCTTGTCCCCCCAATTGGTGGCCCTATGCGACTCACCATAGCGGACTGGCTCATCATCGGCGCGTACTTCGCGCTGAACATCGGGATCGGTTTCTACTACAAGAGTCGCGCCAGCAAAAGCGTTAGCGAGTTCTTCCTCTCGGGGCGGAACGTGCCCTGGTGGCTGGCGGGCACGTCGATGGTCGCCACGACGTTCGCGGCTGATACGCCGCTGGTCGTCACCGGCTTCGTCGCGAAGAACGGCATCGCGGGCAACTGGATCTGGTGGAGCTTCCTGATGAGCGGGATGCTCACGGTATTCTTCTACGCGCGGTTGTGGCGGCGCGCCGGCGTGATGACCGACATCGAGTTCGCCGAGATCCGCTACTCCGGCAAGCCCGCCGCGTTCCTGCGCGGGTTCCGCGCACTGTATCTGGGCATCCTCATCAACTGCATCATCCTGGGCTGGGTCAACCTCGCGATGGTGAAGATTCTCGGGCTCATCTTCGGCATCGGCAAGCTCGAAGCGCTCGCGATCGTCTTGGGGCTGATCGCGCTGACGTCGGCGATCTCCACGCTTTCCGGGCTCTGGGGCGTGCTCGTCACGGATATGGTGCAGTTCGTGATCAAGATGGGCATGGTGATCGTGTTGGCGGTGTTCGCGGTGCGCGCCGTCGGTGGGATCGAGGCCATGAAGACGAAGCTCGTGACGAGCGGCCGCGGCGAAGCGCTCAATCTCGTGCCCAACCTGCACTCGGCATGGATGCCGATGATCACCTTCCTTGTCTACATCTCCCTCAACTGGTGGGCGACCTGGTACCCGGGCGCCGAGCCTGGAGGTGGCGGATACGTCGCGCAACGCATGTTCAGCGCGAAAGACGAGCGGCACTCGATGCTCGCGACGCTCTGGTTCAACATCGCGCATTACGCGATCCGCCCGTGGCCGTGGATTCTCGTCGCGCTGGCGTCGCTGATTCTGTTCCCCGGGCTCGCCGATCCCGAGACCGGCTACATCCGGGTGTTGATCGACTATCTCCCGTCGTCGCTGCGCGGTCTGATGATCGCCGCCTTCGCCGCCGCGTACATGTCGACAATCGCCACGCAGCTCAACTGGGGTGCGAGCTATCTCATCAACGACTTCTGGCGCCGCTTCGTGAAACGCGAAGGCACAGATCAGTATTACGTGCGGGCCTCACAAGTCGCGACGCTCCTCCTCACGTTGATCTCCGCGGTCGTGACCTTTTACATGGGATCGATCGGTGGCGCCTGGAAGGTGTTGATCGTGACCGGCGCCGGGACGGGTGGCGTTCTGCTGCTGCGGTGGTATTGGTGGCGCATCAACGCCTGGAGCGAAGTCGCGGCGATGATCTCCGCCTTCGTCGTCTCGGTCACGCTGCAGGTGGCATTCGGTTTGGATACTGATCAGCCGAAGCAATTTGCCTTGATCATGATCGCCACCGTGGCCATTACGACGATCGTGTGGTTGGCGGTCACCTTCATGACGGCGCCGGAGCCGCGTGAGACGCTGACGGCGTTCTACCGACGCACGCGACCGTCGCGCGCCGGCTGGGCGCCGATCGCGGCGCTCGCGCCCGAGGTCAAGGTAGCGAGCGATGGACTGTCCAATCTCGCCGACTGGATCGCCGGGTGCACGCTTGTGTACGGGGTCTTGTTCGGGGTGGGGAAACTGCTGCTGCATGACACGGGAATGGGTCTCTTCCTGCTCGCGCTCGCTGCTGTCGGAGGCTTCGTCATTTACCGCGATCTCTCGCGGCGCGGCTGGGCTACTGTAGTGGAGTGAGCGCGTCGTTGACGAGATCGGCCACGCGCCGGCGCACCTGCAGGATCTTCGTGTTGGCGCGCGTGGGATTCACCCGGTTCGTCAGCAGAATAATGAAGAGGTCCCGGTCGGGATCCATCCAGATGGATGTGCCCGTGAAGCCGGTATGTCCGAATGCGTTCGGTCCCATTTTCGTTCCGGCGCTCGAGTTTTCGGAGGGTGTGTCCCAGCCGAGCGCTCGGCTGGAGCCCGGCGGGATGTTTTGGCGCCGGGTGAATTCGAGGACGATCCGCGAAGGCAATTGAGGTAGGCTAACCCCGGGGCGTCGCCCCGGGGTCAGCCGGTCCTGACGCGCATCCAGCAACCACCGCGCAAACACCGCCAGATCCCCCGCGCTGCTGAACAACCCCGCATGTCCCGACACCCCGCCGAGCCTTCCCGAGTTCTCGTCGTGCACCTCACCTCGCAGCAGCCGATGGCGAAAGGCGGTGTCGTTCTCCGTCGGTGCGATGCGCGAGCGCCAGGTTGGAGGCGGTAGGTACCGCGTCGACGTCATGCCGAGACGGCCGAACACGCGAGCTGCCAAGAACTGATCGATGCGCTGGCCCGTGATGGCCTCGACCGCTTGCGTCAATACGATGGCGCCAAGGTCCGAATAGACGAATGTGTCGCCGGGTTGGCGCAGCAGAGCAGTCGTGTCGACGAGGGCGAGTGCCTCTTCTCTCGATGACGACTCGCGAAAGAGCGGCCGCCACGCAGGCATCCCTGACGAATGCGTGAGCAGGTGACGGATCGTGACCTTCTCCTTATCCGTTCCTTTGAACGCGGGCACATAACGCTGGACGGGCGCATCAACATCGAGCTTGCCCGAATCGACCAGCATCATCGCCGCGGTTGTGAGCCCGATGACTTTGGTGAGTGAGGCGAGGTCGTAGATCGTTTCGGTTGTCACTGGACGCGAATCGTCCGCACCATAGTGACCGACTGCAGTGAGTAATACGACGCTGTCGCGTTGTCCCACAGCAATCACCGCACCCGGAAACGCGCTGTCCACTTGTGATTGGAGGTAGGCAACAACCGGAGCGAAACGCTGGTCGGGAATGACTCGTGGAGCGGACGTCGTCGCAGGTGCCGTGGCGCAGGCCACGACGATGGCAGCCAGCAACGCCTCCGGCCTCACGGAATGATCGTCCGAGCGGGAGGCTTGGGCGGTGGGAGCGTCGAATCGGACACCGCGACGCCGTACCCGATGGGATACGCCGGCGGGATTCGGATCGGCAGTTTGCCGTGGATCGGTGACCAGCCGAGCAGCGCTCGTCCCGCGGCGCGCTCGGCGGCCCGCACGCCGCTCCACGCGATCATGTAGGACTTCACGGTCGGCGTCTGATTCAAGAGATAGGGGCTGCCGAGTGACAGGAGCACCGTCGGTTTCAGCGAGTCCGTCACCGTAATCAATCGCGCCAGCGAGTCGGGGAGCGCGATGTTCCCCTTCCACGAGATCGGCCGCACGTTCGTCGCGAACACGACGGTCGGCGCGCGTGCGATCACGAGGCGGGCGGAGTCGTACGATGCGGTCCCCGATTGCGGCCAGAGGCGGAAGAACCCTACCGTGTCGCCGCCGAGGCGCATCAAATCGAGGATCCGTAGGCCTACGGTGCTGTTGAGCTCGTCGCCATATGCGATGATCGCGAGGCGCGAGCGGTTCGCACGCAGTCGCGCGATCGTGCCGGCGGTGTCGCGAACGAGCGTGAGCGCGCGTTCCGCGATGTCATCCGCGGCATCCTGGAACGCCTTGACGCCGACGACGTGCTGGATGGAATCGAGCGGCACGGTCCGCTGGGCAAACAGTCCCAGATTCCGCTTGATGTCGAGCACCCGATGCACCGACGCGTCGAGACGGGCCGTCGTGAATCGGCCTGTCGCGAGCGCGTTCGCCATCGACGCGATTGCCGAATCCGGATCCGCCGGCATCAGAATGAGATCCGAGCCGGCGAGAAATGCGCGCACCGCGGCTTCGCCGGCGCCGTACTTCGCGACAATCGCACCCATCATCAGCGCGTCCGTCACCACCATACCGCGGAATCGCAGGGAGTCGCGCAGCAGGCCGGTCAATACGGCACCCGACAGCGTCGCGGGATCGTCCCCGCCCGTCAGCGCCGGGAAGGCGATGTGGGCGCTCATCACCACTTGGGCACCCGCCTCGATGCCCGCTCGGAACGGCACGAGCTCGACCGAGTCCAGCCGGCCATAGCCCGCGCGAATGGTGGGGAGCCCGATGTGCGAATCGACCTCTGTGTCGCCGTGTCCCGGGAAGTGCTTCAGTGTCGCGAGCATGCCGTGCTCTTGCAGGCCGTGCACGTATGCCTGCACCAGCTTCGCCACGGCGCGCGGGTCCTCGCCGAACGAGCGGATATTGATGATGGGATTGAGCGGATTGTTGTTGACGTCGGCGTCGGGCGCGAAGTTGACGTGGATCCCGACGGCGCGGCCTTCGATGGCGGCGACGCGGCCGATCGTGTAGGCGTCGCGCTCATCGCCGGTCGCGCCGGCGGCCATGATCATCGGAAACGCCGTCGCGCCGACGACGCGCATCCCCGCACCCCACTCGAGATCGGCGGAGATCAGCAGCGGCAGCTTGGAGCGCCGCTGCAGGGCGTTGAGCTTCGCCGCGATGTCGTACGGCGAGCCGACGGAGATGATGATGCCGCCGACCTGGAGGGAGTCGATCCAGCGCACGGCGATCTGGAAAGCGGAATCATCGAGCGCCATGTAGTTTCCGCCCAGCCACGGCACGACGAGCTGCGCGATCTTCTCGCGCGGCGAGAGCTTCGCCAGGACGTCATCGACCGACACCGGGGCGGGTGGAGCAGGGGCCCCCGCGGGGCGTCCGGCACAAGCGGTCAGCAGGCCAACTATAAGGAGTGTATGCGCGCGCATCTTCTCATCTGGATTGTGTTGGGACTCGGCTGTTCAGGAAGTGCGTCCAGCAGCGCTCAGGTGCGCCCTGGAATCGACGTGCTGTTGTCAGACTCCGCTCATCTCATCGCCGGCAAACGCCTCGGTCTCCTGACGAATCACACCGGCGTCGATCGGGCGGGTCGACGCGACGTGGACATCCTGCTCACGGCGCACGGCGCACGGCTTATGCTGTTGTTCAGTCCCGAACACGGCTTTCAGGGCACCGAAGATCGCTCCGGGATTGCGGACGGCCGAGACTCGAGCACCGGTCTACCAATCTACAGTCTTTATCAGGGATCGCGTACCGGTGCACGCGCGGCACTCGATTCGATCGACGTCGTCTTGATCGATCTGCAGGACATCGGCGCCCGCTACTACACCTACATTGCCACCGCCACGCAACTGATGCGTGACGCGGCGCGGGCCGGCAAACGCGTGATCGTGCTCGATCGGCCCAATCCTATCAACGGCCGGGATGTGCAGGGCAACGTGCGCCAGGCGCCGGGTGATCCGGACTCGGCGTTCGTGGGCTTTCTGCCTGTTCCAATGCGGCACGGGATGACCATGGGCGAGATGGCGCGGATGGCGAACGACGTATTGCACATCGGCGCCGACCTCGTCGTCGTGCCCGCGCTCGGATGGAAGCGCACGATGTTCTACGACAAGACGGGGTTGCCGTGGGTGAAGCCGTCGCCGAACATGCCGACTCTGGAGAGCGCCGAGCACTATCCGGGGCTGTGCTTGTTCGAGGGCACGAACCTCTCGGTGGGGCGGGGCACCGGCGTCGCGTTCCAGGTGCTGGGGGCGCCGTGGCTCGATCCCGATGCCGTGATCAGCAAACTGATGCAGCCCGGCGACTGGCGGCGCGCGCGCGGCTACCCCCTTGCAGGCGTGGAAGTGACGAAGGCCATCTTCACGCCGCGCGGACCGACCGACGGCAAGTATGACGGCGAAGAGCTGTGGGGACTGCGAGTCCACGTGTTCGATACGAAGCTGTACGATCCCACCCACCTGGCCGTCGCTCTGCTCGCGGCCATTCGAGCGACGCATCCGCGCCAGTTTCAATTTCGTCCTGAGAGCTTCGACCGTCTCGCCGCGGGGCCGGACTTGCGGCGCGCCCTCGAGACCGGGCGGCCGGCGTGGCAGATCTGGGAGTCATGGGAAAACGATCTGGTGCGGTTTCGTGAGACGAGGACGAAGTACCTGATTTATTGAGGTGACCCCTCCGCCGTAAGCACGATTCTCAAGGCCGAGCTTGCCGAGCTGGCTCGGCGGCATCATAATCGTTTCGCGCCCGTACTCAGATTTCACGGGGGTAGTTATGGTCGCGGCCCGTACGTTGACCCGCGCAGCCATCGTGGTCGTGATGGTTGCCGCTCCCACGATCTGGTACGCTTGCTCAGAGAGCGCGCCGGATTATCCCGCTGGTCCCTCGCTTACGCCGTCCGTGGATTTCCGCAGTGCCGTGGAGGCACAACGGCGGCACACGCTCGAGCTCCTCGGGACGCCCGGTGTCGTGGGGACAGCGGTCACTGTGCGGCCGGACGGCCGCGCCGGCCTGTTGATCCTGACCGAACGCGCCGGAATCACGCGGCTACCGGACGCGCTCGATGGCATCCCGATCACCGTGCAGGTCACCGGCCGGATCATGGCCTTCACGGATCCTACGCTGCGTCAGCGGCCGGCGCCGCTGGGGTTTTCCGTTGGACATCCGGCGATCACGGCCGGCACGATCGGCGCGCGCGTGCGCGATGCGCTGGGGCGTGTGTACATCCTCTCCAATAATCACGTCCTGGCCAATTCGAACAACGCGAACATCGGCGACCCCGAGTATCAGCCTGGTCCGTACGATGGCGGCACGGCCGCCGATCAGATCGCGACCCTGACCGACTTTCAGACGATCTCGTTCGCCAGTAACGGCAGCAATACGATTGATGCGGCGATCGCCCTGTCCAACACGGATGTGCTCGACAACGCCGTGCCGAGCGATGAAGGCTACGGCATGCCGAACTCGACGATCTACGGGGACGCGGACGGCGACGGCTTCTTCGACGACCGCGACGGGTTGCTCAATCTCAACGTGCAAAAGTTCGGGCGCACGACGCATCTCACGCACGGCCAGATCACCGGCGTCAACGCGACGGTGATTGTCTGCTACGAGGTCTCCGGGTTCAGCTGCGTGAAATCCGCCCGCTACGTCGACCAGCTGATCATCACACCGAGCACATTCAGTCGCGGTGGTGACTCCGGTTCCCTCATCGTCACCGATGATGGGAACCTCAATCCCGTCGCGCTCCTGTTCGCCGGCAGCTCGACGATAACGATCGCGAACCGCATCGATCTCGTACTCAACCGCTTCGGCGTGACGATCGACGGCTCTGCGCCGCCACCGCCGGGTCCGCTGACCGACGTGGCCGTCACGAGCGTGAGCGGGCCTGGCACTGTTGTGAACACCACCGCCAATGTCACCGTGACGGTGAAGAACTTCGGCAATCAGGATGTGTCCAGCTTCGACGTTGCCCTGGAGGACACGACCGAACACGTCACCGTGGGCACGCAGGCCGTGGCGGGTCTCGTGGCAGGCGCCAGCACGAAGCTGACATTCGCGTGGACGCCGGCCTCTTCCGGCGACCACGTTCTGGTCGGCAAGCACACGCTGAGCGACGACAAGGCGAGCAATAACCAGCGCTTCGCGACGATCCCGGTGGCCCCCGCCATCACCGACCTCGCCGTGAGCAGCATCAGCCCGTCCGGCCCGCTGACCGAGGGACACGTCGTCGACGTCACGGTCACGGTGACCAACGTGGGCAATCAGAATGACACGAGTAGCTTCGACGTCACCCTTCAGGACTCGACGGCCGGAGTGACAATCGGCACACAGGCGGTCGCGGGACTCACGGTTGGTGCGCACGCAACGCTCACGTTCAGCTGGAATCTCACGGGCGCTTCGTTGGGCGCGCACACGCTGGTCGCGACACACACGTTGACGGACGACAATGCAGCGAACAACCGGCGCACCAACACGGTGACGGTCAATCCCAAGCCGACCGATCTCGCGCTCACGGGCATCACCGCCCCCGCCCGCGTGACGCAGGGCGACACGGCCCACGTCGTCGCCACCGTGAAGAACGTGGGTGAGGTGGATGTCGCCACGAGCTTCACCGTGATCCTGACCGACGGGTGGGCGGGTCCGACGATCGGCACGCAGACCGTCGCCAGTCTCACGATCGGCGACAGTATCAAAGTCGATTTTCCGTGGAACACCGCCGGTGCGGCCACCACCGGACACACCGTGTTTGCCACGTCACAGTTGGTCGACGCAAACTCATCGAACAACAGCATCGGGATCGGGGTCATCGTGAACCCGCCCCCCAAGACCGATCTCGCGGTCACCGGCGTGAGCGCGCCTGCCGCGGCTACTCAGGGGAGCACGGTGGCAGTTACGGTCAGCGTGCAAAACGTGGGCGGGAAGAATGTCACCGCGAACTTCGATTTGGTGCTGACCGACGCGACCGCTGGGACGACGATCGGCACGCAAACCGTGAGCGGCGGACTCGTGGCGGGTGGCAGCACCTCGCGCACGTTCAACTGGAATACGACGGGCGCCACATTGGGTGGTCATACGCTCAGCGGCAGGCAAACCTTCGCGGACGACAGCGCGGCCAACGATCAGAGCTCAACGAATGTCACGTTAAAGCCGCCGACGATTGATATCGCCGTGACGGGCATGACCGCGCCCGGCTCCGTGATGCAGGGGACGACCGCGACGATCGGCGTGACGGTGCAGAACGTGGGTGGACAGAACGTGAGCAGCACCTTCAACGTCGTCCTGAAAGACGCGACGGCCGGCACGACGATCGGAACGCAGACCGTTGCCGGGCTTGCGATCGGCGCCAGCGCGACGCGCAACTTCAATTGGAACACGACGGGCGCCGCCGTGGGTGGGCACAACCTCGTTGCGACCCAGTCCTTCGCGGACGACAGCGCAGCCAACGACCAGCGCTCGACGACGGTCACCGTGACGCCGTCGCCCGCTG
>WNGC01007096.1_pt1 | contig 10539 bp, 11 predicted proteins | sample 5400051 | NCBI WGS metagenome assembly WNGC01 (sample SAMN13153368, study PRJNA577476) | soil metagenome | isolation source: 20 cm soil or saprolite under grassland replicate 2 | place: USA:California | collected 2016-06-15 | reverse complement strand
AGCTCCTTCGCCTCCGGGTCGTCGAGCGCGAGCAGCCGCGCGATTGCGCGGAAGCGGTCGCGCGAGCTGAGCTTCACACCGGGGATCTCCAGCGTGTTTGCGAGGAGCGATCTGAGCCGGGAGCGGCCGCTCTCCGACCAGGCGCTCGCCGTGAATGCCCTGAGGAAAGTGATGCGGCGTCCCGGAGTGTCGGCGTGCAGCATCCCCTCTGCGAGAAGTTGCTCGAAAGGTTCCGCCACAGCGTCCCGCTGCGGATCCGACGCATAGTGGAGAAAGGCGACCTGCGCGCGTTGGAGCAAGCCGGCGAGCGTCACCGGGTCCCGCTCGACCGGGGCGACGCGAACGACGAGATCGAGATAGGCGAGGGGCGCAAGCTCGGCGTCCCGCACCGATTCCCACAGCGAACCGAAGACGAGCGCGCGCAACAGATCGCCCTGCACGATTTCCGGGCGCGCGAGCACCGCGTCGCGGCTCATTGGGTCGAGCAGGAAGCGCCCGTAGCCGTAGTCTCCGAAATTCGCGAATGCGAAATCGATCTCCGGCATGCCGTCGATTGCGCGAACGCTCGTACTCGCGCTCCGCAACAAGGCATCGGCCGAGCGGGGGAGCCCGCTCTCGGACAAGGCGAACACCCTCAGCTTCATCGGCCACGTTCCGCCTTCATTGAGCACGTTGTGCTGCTCCAGGACGGTGTTCTTCGGCCTGCCGTCGCGATCGGTGTCCCAGCCGATGCGCACCTCCGGCATGCCGCGCCGCTTGACCCAGGCTTCGGCCCAGCGCTTCAGCTTGCGACCGGAGGCGCGTTCGAGTGCAGTGACGAGGTCGTTCCAATCGGCGGCCGCGTAGGCGTGTGCCTTCAGGAACTGCCGCACCGCTCGGCGGAACACGCGCGCGCCGACGTAGAACTCGGCTTGGCGCAACACCGCTGGCGCCTTTCCGTAGACGATGCTGCCGTATACGGATTTCGCCCCGGAAAGATTGGCAAGGGGCCGGTAGATCGGGGTCGTCCCCTGCGTGACGTCGGTCCGGTAGGCGCCAGTCTTGAGCGCGTGGAAGGCGTTCCAAACCGAATGCGCCGGGAGAAGCGCTTCGGCCGCCTTGGCCGCCATGAAATTGGCGAAGCCCTCCTTCAGCCACAGGTCGTCGAACCAGCGCATGGTGACAGAATCGCCGAACCACTGGTGCGAGGTCTCGTGGAACAGGAGCTGCGCGCGCGCGAGGATGTCCGTTTCGTTGGGCGTGGACGGAAAAAGCACCGCATCCTCGCGTAGAAAGGTCGCCCCGGCGTGCTCCATGCCCCCGTAGGCGAACTCCGGGACGAGCACCAGATCGTACTTGGGAAACGGAAAGCGCGAATCGAAGTAGCGCTCGAACCAGCGCAGCGACTCGCGATTGAGCCGTAGCACCTCGGGTGCCTCCGTGCGGGCGCGCGCGAGCTGCGACTTGCGAACGAAGAGCCTCGTTTCGGCAGCCTTTTCCTTGGCGGGAGAACCCGGACGCCCTTTGGCGGCCTGCCGCGCTCGCGCCGTCTTGCGCCCCGCAGGAGTGGATTGAGGCGAGGAGGGGACCTGAACCTCCGCGAACGGCCCAGCGGCAAAGGCGAAGAGATACGTGCTGATCGGCGGGGTCGCGGCGAATCGGAACCGGCGCAGGCTGCCCGACACCTCCTGCGTTGCCGCGATCGGAGCGTTTCCGACGGCGGTCCATGCGCGCGGCACGACCAGCTCGAGGCTGAAACGCGCTTTAAGGTCGGGCTGGTCGAAGCAAGGGAAAGCGCTGCTCGCATCCGAAGGAACGAAAAGCGTATAGACGTACTCGGAGCCGTCCTCGCGGTCCACGTAGCGCGTCACGGCGCTGCCGGACAAGGCGACCGGCGATTCGAAGGAGAGCCTTATACGGTTCCTTCCCGCCCGGAGCAGCCGCGCAGGAACGATCAGGTGTTCGCGCTCGAGCTTCGCCTTCACGCGCTTGCCGTTGACGCGCAGCTGCACTACGCGCGCCGCGCCGGGCGAGGTTCGCCAGTCGAGCACCAGGTCGGGAACAGTGGGTGAAAGCGTGACCTCGACCGTCGTGGTCCCGGCGAGCTTCGTCGCACCGGCCGTGACGCTGATCGCCAGCGCATATCGAACGTCGCGGTAGTGTTTTGCACGCCACTGCGCGAGCTCGCGCGATACGCCCGGCTCAAGCCCGGGGACTGCCGCCACAGCGGCACTAGCCATAAGACCAGCAGTAAGAGCGAGCACCGCGCCGCGCATGTCGGGCGATCCTGTCGCGCCGCGTATCCTGCCGCGAAGGGCGTCAGGTCTTCGGCAACTTGGGCGCGGCCCAGACGGGTGGCGCGATGCCCGGCCGGCGCAGCACCCGCATCATGCGCAGCGCCATTTCGCGGCCGCGGTAGTAACCCGGGATGTAAGCCGACTCGGTGAATCCGAGCGATTTGTAGAAGCTGCGCGCGGTGTAGTTGGCCGCGCGCAGCTCGAGGTGAATAGTGGCGATCCCGGCGGCGAGGGCCGACTCGGTCAGCCATTCGACCATGCGCCGACCGATGCCCAGTCTCTGGTGGGAAGACCGCACCGCGAGCAAATTGAGATGGGCGTGCTCGTCGCCGAAATACATGATGGCAAAGGCGACGACGCGGTCGCGGTCGCAGGCAAGCAGCGTGAACGTGTCCTTGTTTGCGATCGAGCGCGCAACGCGGTCGGGTCCCCAGGACCAGCCGAGGCCCGTCTCGATCAGGTCGCGCGACATTGCGGCGATCTTCGCGGCATCGGCGGGCCGTCCGGGCCTCAATGTGATGTTCTTCGCGTTCATGTCCTGGAATCGAATGCAACGAGCATGCCAAGATTAGCAGATTGTCGAAAAAGGGGAAATCTGCCGCTAGAACGGCTTCACCACGGCCAGAACGACCGCGGCAGCCAGAAACCCTATTGGCACCTCGTTGAACCAGCGGTACCAGAGGTGGGACTTGGTATTGCGGTCGCGCGCGAAATCGGCAAGCAGCTTGCCGCAGTACAGGTGATAGGCGATCAACAGGACGACGACCCCGAGCTTGGCATAAAGCCAGGCACCCATCGCGACGTAGTTGAGCAGCAGCATTCCGAAGAGAATGGTCAGCACCGCACCCGGCGCCATGATGCCCCAGTAGAGCTTGCGCTCCATCACCTTGAAGCGTTCCTTGCCTGCCGCATCCTCGGCCATGGCGTGATAGACGAACAGGCGCGGCAAGTAGAACAGCCCCGCGAACCAGGTCACCATGAAAATGATGTGCAGCGCCTTGATCCAGAGCATCGTTATTTCAGCAACCGCCTGCGGAAAAGAACCGTCGCAGCATAGAACCCGGCCGCGGCATAGGCAAGCAGCACCAGCGCGTGCAAGACCGCGTCTGGCGGAATTTGACCGAGCAGAAGCGGGCGCGCGATCGCCACTGCGTGCGTGAGCGGAAGAAACGCAGCGATCGCCTGAAAAGCGGCAGGCAGCTGCTCCACGGGAAAGAACACCCCGCACACGAGGTTCATCGGCGTGATCAGCAGAGTGAAGTAGTACATGAAAAAATCGTAGCTCCGCGCCATCGCGGTTACCGCGAGGGCGAGCGCGCCGAAAGTGAGGCCGATAAGGGGCAAAAGTGCTATCGCCCAGAGGGACAACGCCGAGCCCGACAGGCCGAGCAGCCACACGACGGCGAGAATCGCCACTCCGGAGAGCACGCTCTTGCTCGCAGCCCAGGCGAGCTCGGCGAGCACGACATCGTCGAGGTCGACCGGGGCATTCATGATGGCGTCCCAGGTGCGCTGTACGTGCATGCGGGAGAAGGCCGAGTACATGGCTTCGAACGTGGCGCTGTTCATCGTGCTCGAGCACACCATTCCCGCGGCGAGGAATGCGATGTAAGGCACGCCGCCGACCTCGGGCAGCATCGAGCCCAGGCCGTAACCGAGCCCGAGCACGTAGATCAGGGGGTCGGCGAGATTGCCGAGGATGGAGGGAATCGCGAGCTTGCGCCACACGAGCAGGTTCCTGCGCCACACGGGCACGAAACGCAGGGTCATCGAAGGCGGCGCGAAGACCCGCATCAGTCGCGTAGCTCCCTTCCCGTCAGCTTCAGGAACACGTCCTCCAGGTTGGCCGGCCGGTGCAGGTAGCGCAGTTCCCCCCGGTTCGCGAGACTGGCGAGCAAGGGGGCCGGATCGGCGGCGTAGCAGAACACCGTGTCGCCGCTTTTTTCCAGACGCGAAGCGAGCTTTCCCGCCTCGCGATCGCTCCATTCCATGACGCCGTCGCCGTGCGCCTCGACAACGTGCGGCTCGATGTGGCGGAGGATGAGCTCGCGCGGACTTCCCTCGGTGATGAAGCGCCCGCGGTCCATGATGGCGAGCCGCGCGCACAGCCGCTCGGCCTCCTCCATGAAATGCGTGGTGAGGACGATGGTTTTCCCTCCGGCGAGAAGCTGCTTCAACCGCTCCCAGATCAGATGGCGCGCCTGCGGGTCGAGCCCCGTGGTGGGTTCGTCCATGAAGATCAGGTCGGGATCGTTGATGAGCGCGCGCGCGAGGGTGAGGCGCCGTTTCATTCCGCCCGAGAGCGTCTGGATTTGCGACGCGGCGCGCGCGGTGAGGCCCGCGAAGTCGAGCAGCTGGGGAATGCGCGCCCGGACGGCGCGCTCGGAGAGGCCGAAGTAACGGCCGTAGACGAGCAGGTTTTCGCTGACGGTGAAATCGGGATCGAGGTTGTCCATCTGCGGCACCACTCCCACGCGCGCGCGGGCGGGCCGGGCTTCACCGGGCACGGGGCGCTGCATCAGCTCGACCGAGCCGCCGTCGGGATCGGTGAGGCCGAGGCACAACCTCAAGGTGGTGGTCTTGCCGGCGCCGTTGGGGCCGAGCAGCCCGAAGCATTCGCCCTGCGCGATCCCGAAGCTCACGCCGGCGACCACCTCCGCGCCGCCATAAGACTTGCGCAAGCCGTGAGCCACTAGTACCGCCATGAACCTTTAACGATGTTCTTGATGACGTTCAGGCGCAAGTGGAAGAAATGATCCGCGCCGGGAATGACCACGACCGGCAATTCCTGCGGCCGCGCCCAATCGAGCACCTTCGCGAGCGCCACGGTCTCGTCCCGCTCCCCGTGGATCACGATCGAGTCGCTGGGCACGGCCTCCGACGGAAAGCGGCCGACCGCGACGCCCACCAGCACCACGCGATGCGGGCTGGTGCGCTGCGCCACCTGCGTCTGAACCGCGGCGCCGAAGGAAAAACCCGCGAGCACGAGCGGCAAATCGCCGAGGCTCTCCTTGGCGTGCGCGGCGACGCGGAGCAGGTCCTCGGTTTCGCCCCTGCCTTCGTCGTGCACGCCCTCGGAGGCGCCGACGCCGCGGAAGTTGGGGCGCAGCGCCACGTAGCCGAGCTCGAGGAAGGCTCTCGCGAGAGTCTGCACGACCTTGTTGTCGAGCGTCCCGCCGTAGAGAGGGTGCGGATGGGCGACGAGCGCCGTGCCGCGCGTTGCACCTGCAGGACGCTCGATGAAGGTCTCGATCCTGCCCGCCGCACCGTCGATGAAGACGCGCTCACCCGCCCCGCTCATATGCGGAGGCGTGCGACCACCCGGCCGGCCTTGAGGTGCTCCTCGATGATCTCGTCGATATCGGCGCGGTCGACGTAGGTGTACCAGACCGCCTCCGGGTACACCACGACGCAGGGCCCTTCCTCGCAGCGGTCCAGGCACCCCGCCTGATTCACCCGCACCTTACCCGGACCTGCGAGGCCCAATTCCTTGACCCGCTTTTTCGCGTAGTCGCGCATTCCGCTCGCACCTTTGTCGTTGCAGCAGGTCTCGCCGTTCTGGCGCTGGTTGCAGCAGAAAAAAACGTGTCTTTCGTAGTAGCTCATTTCTATCCGGATGTGAAGAGCGTACCGGCGATTATACTGTGAGGAGTCGGTGTCCCCGTGCGCGCTTCCTACTCATTTACCTGACCGCGGGCGGCGGCGAGCAGAACTAGATAGACCATCGCCACGAACGGCCACACGGCGGAAACGACGCGCGTCGCCCCGTTGAAATTGAGAAAATGCCCCTGGTACCACAGCGCGAAAGACGCTGTCATGTAGGGATTGGCGGGGGCGAGATTGACGAGGGCCGTCGCCGCCATCAGCGCAAAGCCCATGAGCGCGAGCTGCGCGGTGCGAGGCATCCCTGCCGCCAGCAGCAGCAGCAGGATGGCTGCAGCCACGCCGTAGAGGGCTCCGGGCGTCACCCAGGCGAGGACGTCCTGGGAGCTGACGAGCAGTCCGAATCCGAAGCTGCGCACGGTCAGCGCCGCGGCCAGAAAGATCACGACCACGGCGCGCGCCGGCTGGTTGCGCCCAGTGAGGCACAGCGCGAGCAATCCCGCCGCCAGGCCGTTCGCGCAGGCGACCCCGGCCTCCACGCGCAGGAATACTTCGGCGGGATAGAGCTTCGCAGGCGCTGCAGTCCTTCGGCGTCCATCAAGGGCCGCGTCGTGGCGAGGGCGGCGAGGGCGCCGGCCGCGCCGCCCACGGTATTGGCGAGCAGGTCGAGGTTCGAGGACGTGCGCGTAGGCAGGTAGAGCTGCAGCGACTCGAGCACGAAGCTCAAGGATGCCGAGCAGGCGAGGCCGAAAGCCAGGGCGTAACTGCGGCGCAGCCAGGGATACACCGCCAACACGGCGAGAAAGCCGAGCGGCATGTAGCCGATGATGTTCGCGACGACGTCGAATACCGGGATGGGACGGGGAAACGGAGCCGTGAGGAAGCCGAACGGCGGCAGGCCACGGTCGCGCCAGCCCGAGAACGGGTGCAGGCTCGCGTAGACCACGAGCGGCACGTACGCCACGAACAGGTAGCGCGCCAGAGTCGAGGGCTGCCAGAGGGCCATGACCGCCCATTTTCTCACGGCATAGGCTGCGCGAGCTCCGCTTGGTAGATCGCGAGTGCCTCGGAGCCGAAAAGCGCAAACGTTATTCGCTCGATCGCGTCGTGCTCCCGAGTAAACCGGCGGCACTCGCGCACTGCGATCCTGGCGGCGCGTTCCATCGGATACCCGTAAACGCCGCAACTGATGGCGGGAAAAGCGACGCTGCGGATCCCGTGCGCGAGAGCGAGCTCGAGGCTGCGCCGATAGCAGGAAGCAAGCAGCTCCGGCTCGCCGCTCGCCCCGCCGTTCCAGACGGGGCCGACGGTGTGGATCACGTGCTTCGCCGCCAGCAGATAGCCGCGGGTGATCTTAGCGTCGCCGGTGGCGCAGCCGCCGAGCGTTCGGCACTCGCGCAGCAATTCCGGCCCCGCGGCGCGGTGGATTGCGCCGTCCACGCCGCCGCCGCCGAGCAAGCTCGTATTCGCTGCATTGACGATGGCGTCCACCGCGAGGCGCGTGATGTCGGTCTCGACGGCGGTCAGCCGTTCAGACATCTAGAAATATTCTGTTCCTAGCAACCAGGCGACGCCGGCGATGAACGCCGAGCCTGGGATGGTGAAAATCCATGCCCAGATAATGTTGCCGGCCACGCCCCAGCGCACCGCGGACAGCTTCCTGGCCGAGCCCACGCCGATGATCGAGCCGGTGATGGTGTGCGTCGTGGACACCGGGATACCGAGGCCGGTGGCGAGGAACAGCGTCATGGCGCCGCTTGCCGAGGCGCAGAAACCGCCGACGGGTTTCAGCTTGGTGATCCGCATGCCCATGGTCTTGACGATGCGCCAGCCGCCGAAGAGCGTACCCAGGCCCATCGCGGCCTGGCAGGCGAGCACCACCCAGAAAGGCAGCGGCTCGCTTGCGGCTGAAAGGCCGGATGCGATGAGCAGCATCCAGATGATGCCCATGGTTTTCTGCGCGTCGTTGCCGCCGTGACCGAGACTGTAGAGCGCCGCCGAGATGAACTGCAGCCGCCGGAACCAGCGGTCCACGCGCCGCGGGGTCGAGCGCGCGAAGATCCAGGACACGGCGATCATCAGGGCGATGGCGAGCATGAAGCCGAACAGCGGCGATATCACGATCGCCGCCGCGGTCTTAAGCACGCCGCCCGCCACCAGCTTACCGACCCCGGCCTTTGCCACACCGGCGCCGATGATGCCGCCGACCAGCGCGTGAGAGGAGCTGGACGGAATGCCGTAGTACCACGTGATCAGGTTCCAGGTAGTGGCGCCGCAAAGCGCGCCGAATACTACGTAATGATCGACGATCGCCGGATCGACGATGCCCTTGCCTATGGTGGTGGCGACCGCGAAACCGAAAACGAGAAACGCGACGAAATTGAAGAACGCCGCCCAGGCGACCGCCCAGTGCGGGCTCATGGCTCCGGTGGAGACGATGGTGGCGATCGAGTTGGCGGCGTCGTGAAAACCGTTGAGGAAGTCGAACGCCAGCGCGAGCAGGATCAGGAACACCACGATTTCGAAGCTGATCGACATGCGGGCGGGGGCCGTGGATCAGGAATTCTCGATGACGATGCCCTCGATGATGTTGGCCACGTCTTCGCACTTGTCCGTGACCGTCTCCAGGTGCTCGTAGATCTCCTTCAGTTTGATCACCTCGCGGGTGTCGGGCTCGTTGCGGAAGAGCTTCGCCATGGCCGAGCGCAGGACCTGGTCCGCGTCGGTCTCGAGCCGGTCGATCTCGCCGCAGATCTTCATGATTCTCTCGGCGTTGCCCATGTTGTGGAGGAGATCGACCGCCGCCTTCACCTTTTCGGTGCAGGCGACGCAGATATCGGCGAGGCGCTTCGCCTCGTCGGGGATCTTGCGGATGTCGTAGAGGAACACACTTTGCGATACGTCCTCCATCAGGTCGAGAATGTCGTCCATGCGGGTGATGAGCTGGTGGATCTCATCCCGGTCGATCGGCGTGATGAAGGTCGTGTGCAGGAGCTGGATCGTCTCGTAGGTGATGGTGTCGGCCTTGGTCTCGATGGCCTTGATGTTGTGGGCACGGCTCTCGGTCTCGCCCATGTTGTCCATCATCGCCTTCAGCTCGACGGCGCCTTGCAGGATGAGCGTGGCGTGCTCGGTGAAACAGGTGAAGAACCGGCCTTCGTGCGGCATCAGGCGTGCGAACATCGGGAACCTCCCTCGGCCAAGGGGAAACGGGCCGCGCGCATTGTAGCCGAGTTCCGGGCGGGAGCGGACTAGCGGGGGGCGCCGTGACGATGCGCCTGCGGCGCGGCGCTTGGCACGATGGCGCCGAGGACCATGCCTAGGATGGAGAACGCGAGGCCGACCAGGGTCGGCGGCACGGCGGCGTCGGCTGCGATGAAAGCCGCGATCAGCCAGGCGACGAGTCCGAACACTGCGGATAGGATCGCGCCCGTACTGTTCGCTCTCCTCCAGAGGATTCCCGCTGCGAGCGGCACCAGGGCGGCCACCAGCGTCACGGTGTAGGAGTTCTGCACCATGTCGTACATCGTTTGCTTCGAGCGCAGGGCGAATACCAGGGCGGCGAATGTGAAGGACACCAGGACGACGCGAAGCGTGAGGAGAAACTGGCGGTCGCTCATGTTCGGATAGAGCGGACGGATGATGTTTTCCGTGCACAGCGAGGTCGGGGCGATGATCGCCCCGCTGGCCGTCGACAGGATCGCCGACAGCAGCGCGCCGAAGAACAGCACCTGTATCCACATGGGTGTGTGGCCGAGGATGAACTCGGGCAGGAGGCGCTGCGTGTCTCGCGCATCCTGGGCCGACAGAAATGCCCCGAGCGACGGATCGATGAGGAGCCCGGCGCAGACGATGTAGATGGGCACGAACACGAAGGCGAAGTAGACGGCCCCGCCGAGCAGGCTGCCGGCGACCGCGGTCCTCTCGTTCTTCGCGGAGGTGACGCGCTGGAAGATGTCCTGCTGCGGGATCGAGCCAATCGCCAGCGTGAGGAATGCGGTGATGAAGGCGAGCCATTCCTTGGTGCCGCCCCTGGGCCAGAACTCGAACCTTCCCGCCTCGGCGGCTGCGGCGATGATCCTTCCGGGGCCGCCCGCCACGTCGCCGACAAACCAGGCGATGACCCCGAGGCCGACGATGATCATGACCGACTGGAAGAGATCGGTCATGGCCACGGACCACATCCCGCCCCAGATGGTGTAAGCGAGGACGACGACACCGCTGATGACGATTCCAGCCTCGAGTGAGATGGCGCCGCCCGTCAGGGTCGAGAAAACCAGGCCGAGCGCGGTCAACTGCGCCGCGGTCCAGCCGAGATAGGAGATGGCGATGATCACGCTGGTACCGAGCTCCATGGCGCGACCATAGCGCTTGCGGTAGAAGTCGCCGATGGTGAGCAGGTCCATGCGGTAGAACGCGCGCGCGAAGAGAAGCGCGACGATGACCAGGCAGACGGAGGAGCCGAAAGGGTCGGCGATGATGCCGCCCAGCCCGCTCTTGGAGAACTCGACCGAAACGGAAAGCACGCTTTCGGCGCCGAACCAGGTGGCGAAGACCGTCGCCGTGTTCATGTAGAGAGGCAGGCTGCGGCCGGCGACGACGTAGTCCTTCGAGTTTTTCACCCGCATCGCCGCCCACAGGCCGATCGCGATCGTGACGA
>WNGC01002831.1_pt1 | contig 10539 bp, 12 predicted proteins | sample 5400051 | NCBI WGS metagenome assembly WNGC01 (sample SAMN13153368, study PRJNA577476) | soil metagenome | isolation source: 20 cm soil or saprolite under grassland replicate 2 | place: USA:California | collected 2016-06-15 | reverse complement strand
CTACTTCCGATGCAGTAGAAGTGGGCAGTGGCGGGACTGCGTCGATCTCATGTTCGCGCGGCTGCATGGCGTACTTTGCAAGATCAGCAGCGGTTTCATGCGCGGAAGTGCTTGCCTCACGCGATGAAGAATCCGGAGCCGTTGGCCTCGGCGCTGCGGCTGGAGTCGGCGCCCCGAGCTTCAGCCGTCGATCGGCTAGCTCATATGCCGCAGCAGCCGAGGGGCCCATTTCCTGAAGTTTGCGCCACACTTCATTCGCACGGTCGTAAAGCTGCGCGAGATCGTAAGTCTTCGCTAGTTCGGCGAGTACGGCGGCGTTATTCGGTTCGCTGTCCAACGCTTCCTGCAAGCGCTCGATCGAACTTGTCGCGTCACCCCGATCGCGCCGCTCGATGCCTTCTCTCAGCAACTGATCTACCAACGACGGCCCGGATTCGGGAGTCTGGGCCATTGCTTCCACTGGGGAGTCCGTTAGCGTCAAAGGACTGGGAACGTTGATGGTTACAACGATTCCAGGTGATGGTGACGGAGTCTGCGCCATTGCGTCCACCGGGGACTCCGTTAGCGTCAAAGGACTAGGTGATGATGACGGAGAAGGCGTAGTCCGCGTCAACTCGCGATGCCACCGCGGCAGGCGAGCGGATATTGCATCCTTGTGCCACCCCGCCCACAAGCCCACTGCAAACACAAAAAGTAGAATGGTCGCGGATGCCAACCGTTTTTTGAGCAAGTTGCGCGGGGCCACGTGGTCAGAGCTAAATATTTGATATTTGAGCTATCGCGAACGTGATCGGTGAGGCGTTGAACTCCGAAAGTTTTCGCGAGCGGCTCGTTGCATCCGAAGCGGGTGAAAACATTAGCTTATTGCTGAGAGATCACAGCACGTTGCACTCTCCTCGAAGGATGTAGGAAGGAAGAAGAAAGAAGTTCACGGGAAGTGAGAGTGACAGGTGATCCGCCTACGCACAAGGCCACTCCGAAAGCTTTGACTCATTCGCTCCCGCTCAGTTCAACGAATGAGTTTGCGAAGAAGGATCAGAAGAAATGACACGGATTCGCCAGGCGCTTGTCTGGCGGATGGCGCTCGTGATTCAAAACGGAGGTTGGATCTGGTACTTTGTCGCATTGCAGACGGCGTTAACGGGGTGATGTTTGGTGCGAGGGTAGTATCAACTAAAGTATGGCAATGATTCAGAAGGCTCTGATCACGGAGTTCGGTGACGAGTCGAAGATCACAGTAGTTCAAGAGGAGATTCCGGCGCCATCGGCTGACGAGGTGCAGGTGGAGGTGCAGTTTTCCGGCTTTTCGGGCGCCGACATCAATATGCGGCGCGGCACTTATCCGATGCAGAAGAAACCGCCGTTTACGCCGGGCTACTGTTTTGTGGGCCGGGTAAGTGCAAATGGCTCTCGAAGCATCAAGTTTCGCATCGGCACCAGAGTAGCTTGTCTATCGATCTATGGAGCTGAAGCAGAGCTAATCAACGTCCCAGAGAAGTATCTCGTGTCGGTTCCCGAGGGTGTTGACTCACAACAGGCGACCGCCGTGATCCTGGATTGGAATACTGCCTATGGCATGGTCATGCGCGCCGCACGCGTCGAAGCCGGCGACAAGGTGTTTGTTCATGGGCTTAGTGGTGCTGTTGGCCATGCACTATTAACGCTGGCGAAAATGCAAGGAGCTACAGTTTACGGGACAGCTTCAGGTCGTAAGCATGCTGACTTAGTTCAGGCAGGAGCTACGCCTTATGCTTACTCGGGCAAGGAATGGATCAGCGCCATGCAGACGACCGGCGGAATGGATGCCGTCTTTGACCCGCTTGGATTCGAGAGCTGGGATGAGTCTTACTCCATTCTAAGAAAAGGCGGCGTGTTGGTGGGCTACGGTCTTAACTTGCCGGCTTTGTCCGGGACTGCTCCGCGGCCTGCGCTGCCTGCCGTTATCAAACTGCTTGCAAGGAACGTGATGTTCTGGACAGGCAAAAGGACGAAGTTCTACTTCATCAGTCGCGACTCGAAACATTTCGTATCTGACTTAAACGCGCTTTTCGACTTACTGCGAACCGGCAGACTTTCCGTGCCGATCAAAGCGGTGATTCCGCTGCGGGATATTCAGCGCGCGCATCGCGAATGGGCGCAGGGTGCCGGGATGGGTTCAATCCTGATTCAGGTTCGCGAATAAGGAGGAGGTAAATGGGGGTCGCATCTAGGGCGGGAGTTGCGGGTCAGAGCTGGGCGGGAGTTGCGGCTCAGAGCTTACTATTAATGATTTGTGAGGAAAGTAGGCTCTGATCCTTTCGGAGTTTGTGATTCTTCAGCCGAGAAGCGCGAAAATTTCTGTTCGGATTTGTTTTCCCTTCACCGCCACTTCGCCGAGCCGGCGGGTGCGATACTTTTCTTTCGCTTTCGCTAGCGTGGCGCCGCTGACAATGACCCGCGCTTCATATTCCGGTGTCTTGGTCAGCTCTTCGAGGCGCCAGGCGAGGTTTACTCCATCACCGATGACGGTGTAATTGAGCCGCTTTTCAGAGCCCATGTTACCGGCAACTACAACACCAGTGTTAATTCCAATGCCGACACCGACCGTGGGCAAGCCGCGCCGGTGCCATTGCTGGTTCAGCTCATCGAGCGCCGTGGTCATCTCTAATGCAGCGCGCAGCGCGCGGTCGGCATCGTCCGCACACGCGACCGGCGCGCCAAATAATGCCATCAGCGCGTCGCCGACATACTTGTCCACGACACCGCCGTGCTTTTCCACAATGCCGGCCATCCGAGTGAAGTAGTGGTTGAGAATCGCAAGCATCTCTTCGGGACCGATGGCTTCGCTCATTCTGGTAAAGTTTCGGAGGTCGGAAAAGAGCACTGTCACTTCCCGCTGCTCACCGCCGAGCGTGACCTTCTTCCGAAGTAACTCCGACGCGATCGCGGGCGAGACGACCTTACCTAACAAGTCGCGAACGCGATCGCGCTCTGCCAGGCCAGCACTCATTTGATTGAAGGAAGCGGCAAGCGATCCGATTTCATCCTCCTGCTTAAGCTCCACGCGGTGATTGTAATTTCCGGCCGCAATCTCACGTGCGCCGCTGGCGAGCTCCAATACCGGCCGGGAAACGCCGCGCGCGATCCACAAGCCAAGTATGGCGGATACGCTCAAGCCTACCAGCGCCAGGATCAGGTAGATTCGTTCAAGTCGAAGATAGGGTGCGAGTTCCTTGTCGAGCGAACGTTGCAGCAGCGCGATGGGGCGCGCGTTCTCGGCCGGAAGCGGGACGACATAACTAACGAAAATTTCCCGGGCGAGGCGCAGATCAATCACCTGCTTCGGCGGAAGTGCGCGATTGCGCAGCATCTGAGTGATGTCGCTTTGGTTGGGCAGCGTCGTGCCAAACAGGTCGGCGCGGTTGAGAAAAGTGATCTCTAGGTTGGTGTAGACTTTGATTTCACGCGCGAAATCGTCGTCGATGCGGAACATTGGGCAAAGCCACGCAATGGGATCCGGCGCGAGCAACGGCGCGACCGCGATGGCGTAGAGTTCGCGGTCGAGCACAACAAACGCGTAGGTGCCGTCATTCGTTTCGGCTTTGTCGGTCAGTTTTGGAAACGGAAACGGCACGCTGTGTAATTGTGGGCGGCGTGTATCAAAAAGAAGTTCTTTGTCGAGAGATGCGATCAATACCGCATCTGCTCTGACCCGGCTGCGCAGACTCGCTAACGCAGATAGGGTAGTCTCACGGTCCTGATCGGCCCCGGCAAAGGCTTCCTGAAACGCGTGGTCACGCGAAAGAATGGCAGCCGCGGTCGTGATCTGCTGGTTACGCTGTTCGATCAGCTTCTCGAAAATGCGGGCACCGCTGCGGAGGCTGGATTCAATCTGCGCCACGGCATGCTGTCGATTAGCCTGTCGGACGAGAAGGTAGATTGTGCATTGCAACAGCGTCAGGAGCGCAATCAGGAAAAACAGCAGCCGGCTTCGAAAACTGCGGAATCGAAGTTTCAGCGATAGCCTCCAGTGGTTAAGCCGGGCGCCCGTTTGGCGCGCACATCATGCTTGAGCGGCAGAGTGAACACGAAACTTTTTGTGCCGCCGCCGACGTCAACCCTTTGGGCGAACGCTTCCGGCTGGCCTTTCAATGCCGGGTGCCACACCTGCACTGTGTATTGCCCGGCCGGCAGATCTTTCAACACGGCGCGTCCGTCTTGTCGCGTCACTTGAAAATACGGCGTCGGCAACACAGCAACGTAAGCAATCATCCAATCATGAATGTTACAGCCCAGAGTGACGAAGCCGACCTTATTGAACACCACTGGCTCGGCGGGAACGCCGCTATAAAGCGGCAGCTCGAATTTTTTCGCGGGCGAAAATGAGTAAACGTGATGTCGAATGTTATCGCTGTTCGGGAAACTGACCGCGGTGCCCACTTGTACTGCCGTCACATAAGGAATGAATTGTTTGTCGCGTTGGTCGACGACGGCGTGCTTTTTCGGCGCTGCGCTCGCAGCGCCGACGGCAGCGGCATAGGCAACGGCATCGGAACACGGCGCGCCTTTCTCGTCCTTGACGATGACCTCCAGCGATCCGGCCATGAGATCGCCGGCGAAGACCAAAACAGTAAGCAGCAGGAATCCGCGAGGCGGGCTCATCTCAATAGGCCACGGCGATGTTCGCTTCCACTATGTGATTCTCGTATTGCAACGGATCGTGCGTGGTGACGGCATACTCGTAGCCGAGCTGAACCGACGCGTACTTCATCAGTTGATAGGCAACTGAAAACGAAAGTGCATGCGTGCGTCCCAACAATTTGTAGGCGGTACGCAGCGGCTGGCCGAACTCGTCTTCGTCTTCGCGTTCGATCGAGAACCGGGCGATATCGGGTCGCGGCGGAACAGCGTATGAAATCACATCACCCTCGCGATAGGTGTAGCCAGCGGTGACCTGTAGAGACGACGTGACATCGAAGACCATACGTACATTGCCGCGATGAACCTGCCGATCGTAGAAATCGTCCGGCGCGACAAAACTCTCAAACGCATAACCGCCTTCCAGCGCGATCCGCTCGGAGAGCGCAATGCCGGCCTGAAAATTGAGAACGTTGTCATAACCGCTTTGCGCAGTGTCCTGGAACCGATCGTAACCGAGCCGGTTCTCCAGCAAAACCCAGGGCGCCTGGCGGCCCAAACCGAAGCGGTAGCGTAGGCCAGCGGAAGCGCCCGGGCCGATGGCATTAAACGCACCAAAACGATCCCACAGCTCGCCGCGCAAATCTGCTCCGAAATTCAGTCGTAAATCACGCGTAAGCTGGAGAGCATTGCCGACACTTATATCGCTTCTCCATGCCCAGTCATCGCGCACATCGGCGGAGCGATCGGAATTCGAGAGATTGCTGTCATAAACCGCTCCCGTCTCCCCTTCGAACCGCCACTCTGCTCGCGCGAAACTCGAAAGCAAGATCAGGAGAACTATGCTTAGCGTCATTCTCGTGTGCATGCGTCAATGAAGAGCTGAGCTACTAGCGCCCGCGAAACTTCGCGCAAATGAGGACAAAGGCGAATGGTAGCACGCGGAAAAAGCATCGGATGCTTGGACCGCGATTCCTGATCGCAAAAGTCGCCGCGACCGTTCTTGAACTCGGCCACGCAGCAACGCGTCTAAACTCCGGAAGCGTTCGCGAGCAGGCTATTTGACATTGGAACGGAGAACCGGGTCGCATCTTTAAACATTTAACATTCTGAAAGAGTTCGGTTGGTTGAGAGTTGAGAGTTAACGGGAAGCTATAAGTCAGACGTCAGAGGTCGGAATTCGGAAGGGAATTCGTTACGGAAACTGTCCGGCTGCGAATTCCAAAAGTCGCCTCCTAAGCCGAGGCCCGCGAAAATGGAACGCATCTCATCGGGCTGCGGACGGCCAAGAAGCAACTGCGCCACATTCGAACTGCAGCGCAAAGGCGGGAAGCAGAAGGGGGTCAGGTAACATGAAAGCAGCGGTTCAGCGTAAGCTGGAGGAAAAAAGGAGGAGCTGTTTTCATGAACTACGTTGGAGTAGATGTTCACAAGAAGTATAGTGTGCTTTGTGCACTAGACGAGCGAGGCCGGAAGTTAAGAGAAGCCCGTGTTGAGGGTAATGCTTCTTGCGGTTTCGCTCAATTTTTTCGGAGCTTGGACGGGCCGAGCAAGGCGGTAGTGGAGGCCTGCTGGAATTGGGGTTTGATTCACGACGAGCTGGAGCGCTTGGATCAAGTTGAGGAGGTGATGCTGGCTCACCCGGCCAAGACACGGCTCATTGCCGATGCGCAGATCAAGACCGACCGGCTGGATGCGCATGCGTTAGGGACGCTGTTGCGAGGCAACCTGGTGGCGCGAGCGCACGTGCCCAGACGCGAGACGCGGGCGCGCAAGAACCTGTTGCGGCAGCGACTTTACTGGGCGCGGCTGCGTACGATGCTGCGCAATCGCATTCATGCGTTGCTGGACCGGCAGCGTGGTCTGGAGTTGCCACAGTGCTCGGACATCTTTGGGCAGCGCGGGCTGTTCTTTCTGCGCCAGCTGCAATTGCCCGAACCCGACGGCACGTTGCTGCGAGAACAACTGGCTTTGCACGATCTGATTGCCCAACAAATGAAGGCCCAGGAGAAACGCATCGCAGCAGAGTTTAAGAGCGAAGTGATTCATCGGCAGTTGCTGAGCGTGCCTGGAATTGGAACCACTTTGGCAGCCGTGATCGCCTGCGAGATCGATCAAATCGAGCGCTTCTCAACGAGCGAAAAGCTGTGCGCTTACGCCGGCGTTGTACCCAGCACGCACGCCAGCGGCGGCAAAGTGGCCCATGGCCGGCTGCTGCCTTTTTGCAACAAATGGCTACGATGGGCCTTAATTGAAGCGAGCTGGGTGGCCATTGGTTGTTCGCCCTATTTTGGCGCGCTTTACCGGCAGCACCGGGCCCGCGGAAAAAAAGCCAACACCGCCATCACCATCGTGGCCCGGCGGATGTGTCGTATCCTTTGGCAACTGTTGAGCGAAAAACGCGACTTTGAAAAACGTCCCTTTAGCCATAGAATTCGTACATTCCCCGGTTGCTCCGCAGTAAGACTGACGGCGAGATCGGTCGAAAGGCCCTGACGCGCGTCTTGGGTCAGAATGGAGAGCCGGGGATCTGATTTTTACAATGCCAACCAGTTGGAAAATGACGAAGCCAAGAGAAGAGTGATCCCGAATCTGCCACCCCGACCCCAAGCGACTTTTACCCACCAGATAGACAACCAAACAAATCCAGCAAACGCGCTAGACACTAGCTTTCAGAGAAGAGCTTACTATCGACAGTAATCATCGGGTGAGATTCGTCGGATGATTTTGCGCTTTGACAACCATAAGCGGGGTTGTAAGCGATCAAACTGAAGGATGTTCGTGGGGCATTACGGCGTCGCGTTTGCGGTCAAAACGCCGCGAAATAAGATCCCGCTCTGGGTTTTGTTCGTGGCCGTGCAGTTGCTGGATTTTTTGTGGGCGCCGTTCGTTCTGCTTGGGATCGAGAAGGTGCGTTTCGTTCCCGGAATCACCGCGACCAACGCGCTCGATCTTTATTACATGCCTTACACACACAGCCTGATCGGCGCGCTCTTCTGGTCGGCGGTGGCATTTGCAATTTACAAAATCGGCTGGCGCAACATTGCTTCGAATAGTGCCGCGTTACTCGTGGGTTTCGCCGTTTTTTCGCATTGGCTTCTCGATCTGATTGTTCATCGGCCCGATCTCCCCATCTATGACAACAGATTGAAAGTCGGCTGCGGTCTTTGGAATTACAGAGGCATCGAATTCGTATTGGAGATCGGAATTCTTCTTTTCGGCACGATCGTTTATTTGAAACGCAACGGCGCGATCGCGCGGAAAATCGGCATCGTGATTTTCGTTGCAGCGCTGGTCTTGATTCAAACAAGCAACACTTTCCTGCGCCGGCTACCCTCGTCCGATCACGCCTTCGCGATCACGGCGCTCATCTTCTACACGGTTTTCGCGGCCGTCGCGTTCCTTCTCGAGAAGCGACGCGCGGGTTAAGAGTCAGAGAAACGTCGCGCGCTGCTGTTCGCGGTGAAGAGAAGCGTGGCGAGACCGAGGCATAGCCATATCACGCCGTAGATGTACCAAAGAACGATGAGCGCCGCGCCGGAGAAGAGCGGAAAAATCAGTCCCGCGCCAACGGTATTGACCGTGGCGTGAAAGAGCATCGGCAGAAAGACGCTGCCATTCGTGCGATTGAAAAGCCACGTCAGCATAAAAGTTGCGCCGAAGAGCGAGAGAAGAAAGGCGGTAACAATTGGCCATGGAAATTCATTTCCAACCAGCGGGAGATGCCAAAGCGCCCATACCGGTGCCAGAATGAGACTCGCAGCCAAGGGCGAATATCTTGTCTGCAACTGCGGGAGAGCGAAACCGCGCCAACCGGGTTCTTCGCCAAGCCCGATGAACAGGAAAATGAAGAGAAAACGTTCCGGCACTTCGCGCAATTTTTCGATCGACAAAGTGGAAGGTGGCGATGTGAAGCAGAGTGTGATGCCAACCGCGATCAGGCAAATCAGAATCGGTGTCAGGAAAACGATGGCATATGCCTTTACCCCGACGCGCCAGCGCACGAGTCGGCTGAAAAATTCCCGGAATCCCGAGCGGCCAGATACGACGGCGGTCATGATAATGGCAGCGACGAATGGGCCCAATGGATTCGGCCCGCTGGTGCGGCCGCGCATCGAGGCAATAATCCATGGATACCAGGACAGCACGAAAGCCATCACGAAGAACGCGATCAAAGTGTGCCGCTTGAAGAAGGCTCTCATCCCATCGCATTTTGAAACGAGTTCGCTAATTGAATCAAGATCTCACGCCACCGACATCGATCGTTACGATTACGCTGCGACAATGACTTGATTTGCCTTCGAGAACGGGGTCGCGTCTAAACTCCGAAAGGATTCGCGAGCGGGCGGCTTGGCAAGCGAGTGACGAGATCGCAGGCGACACGCCTGCCGCTACAGGGAACGCCCAACGCCTAACGTCGAAGTCAGCTTAAAGCTTTGGTTCGCGTCGCGCGGAATGCCAAAAATGGAGAATCTCGACGCTCTGCTTGGTTCGTTCACGCGATAGAAAATTTTAAACGGCTTGACCGTTAGCTTACGAACGTTGCCAATGTGCCGGTATGGACTGCCTTTGTGCGGTGTTTGCGCCAGACTCAATGCCGCGTCGAGCAAATGATTGCCAAGCGCCGATGCTGCATCCGGGTTGTCTTTCGCGATATAAGATACGATCTCGGCAAGATCGTCTATGGCCGGGTCTGTGATTTCGACTCGGAAATCCATTTTGGAATGAGCGCGCGAACCTCATCGATTGATTTGCTTTCTTCGGGATGAGCGTCGGCATAAGCGATCGCTTCCTGCAACGCGGCGTGTAAGGCAGGATCATCGTCATCGTCTGCGAGGCGGGAATCGACGCCGAGCTTCACGACACGCAATTCATCGGGCGTCAGTTTGTCCATCGCGGTGAGGATTTCCTGCACGGTGCTCATGATTGAAGATTACAGAATAAGTGGTCGCGAAGCAATATGTCGATCAGGCGCTCAACTACAGCGCAAAGGCGAGAAGCTCGGTTTCCACCGAAACCAAGTCACCGGCTTCCCTAGACCGACGAAAAGACTCGCGGCCTCCCGCCGTAAAGTTCGCGCCTGCGAACCGTTAGAGCGATTTCGGCCACAGCCAACCGAATATTCCCGCTGTCAGCACCGCATAAATCACACTATCGAAAAGATGCTTCAACGTGACTACCCAGCTTCGGCCGCTCCAAATAGATTCCTGGGCGTGGGCCGCACCGTATCCTAACCAAGCGACGGTACCAACCACGCGGAATACTTGCAAGAAAGCGGTGCCAGGCGCCAGCAAACGGCCGGACAGGTAAGCGGCAAAGAGGCTGATCACCACACAATACAAAAACCATTGGACCATGTTCTTTCCCGTCGCTGGTGGGCCGCTGGCCAGCACAGTCAACAAGCCCACCGGTCCGCGTTTCATTTTCTCGATCACGGGCGCCGATTTCATCTCCTTGAACGAAAAATACGGAAAGAAATAGGCGGGCCCCCGTGTCACGCCCGCACTTCGCAGCGCGTCGGTGGCACGGTCTTCGTCTGGCAATTTGCGGTAATCACTTTTGTGATAAGCGAGCACCATGTGCATGATGAAGCTGGCGAAAAAGACAATCACGGCCGAAAGCAGAATGGGAAGCCACAAGGCAGTTAGCGGAATCATTCTTACTCCTTTACTCCTTGCGTGATCCTAATGTCAAAACAGAGATCGGGAATCGAAGACCGGGGTCAGCTCAAAATCTTCACGCTAAGTGACGAGTGACAGGTGACCAGCCTTCGCCAGGGCTACGGCCTGGCAGGCGAGTGACGAGATGAGCGGACGCAAACGGTCAGCTCTCCGTCTTTCCGAGTGCGGCGTTGAGACGTTTGAGGCTGGCCTTGGGCCAGAGCTTGCTGGTGTTGTAGTAATCCCGGAACGACGGGGTTCG
>WNGC01002829.1_pt1 | contig 10543 bp, 7 predicted proteins | sample 5400051 | NCBI WGS metagenome assembly WNGC01 (sample SAMN13153368, study PRJNA577476) | soil metagenome | isolation source: 20 cm soil or saprolite under grassland replicate 2 | place: USA:California | collected 2016-06-15 | reverse complement strand
CGGCGAGCGTAAAAAACTGTCCGACGGCTGGATCGTCCTGGATTTTTTGGTTCACCTGCGCTTGAAACGCGCGCATCTGCGCCGGCGAACTGCCTTCTTGTGCGATGAACAAGCCGCGGATGAAACCGCTGTCGCCCGGCGGTAACAAAGTGAAGGGCAAATGCGTGAAGAAAAACCAGAGACCAAGAATGCAAGCGAGCAGGATCGGCACAGCAAGCCATGCGCGATCGAGGAATTTGTCGAGTACCCGGCCATAGGCAGCGATCACGCCCCGAATGAAATTGGTGGTGTGCCGTTCCATCCAGGCGCGCTTATGGCCGGCCCTGCGCTCACCCAGGATGCGAGCGCACATCAGCGGCGTGAGCGTTAACGACACGAGGCCTGAGGCGAGAATGGCTACGATGATCGTGACGGAAAATTCGCGGAAGATTCGGCCAAGCAGTCCGGGGATGAAAACCAGCGGAATGAAAACCGCGGCAAGCGAAAGCGTCATCGAGAGAATGGTAAAGGAGATTTCGCCTGCGCTGTTGAAAGTCGCTTTCAGGATCGATTCCCCGTGCTCGGCCCGGCGCACGACGTTTTCCAAAAACACAATGGCGTCATCGACAAGAAAACCAATGGCCAAGGTCAGCGCCATCAACGTCAGATTGTTGATGGAGAAGTCGAGCATGTACATCACGGCCACGGTGAGCAACAACGACATCGGCAAGGCCACAGCCGGGATTAGCGTGTCGGTAGCGCGCCCGAGAAACACGTAGATTACGATAACTACCAGCACGAACGCGATCATCAGCGTCCATTTCACTTCATTGGCGGAGTTGACGATGCTTTGCGAACGGTCGTACACCGGCGTGAATTGGATCGACCCTGGTAAACTCGCGCGCAGCTCTGGGAAGAGCGCTCTGACGGAACTGGCCACTTCGACTGCGTTTGCTCCTGCCTGCCGTGAAACGGCAAGCACGACCACCGCGCGCGCTGGCTTATAACCGCGCATCCAGAAAAAGCGGGAGATTCGCTCGTCCTGAACGCTCTGGCGTACATCAGCTACGTCCTGCAAATAAACCGGTGCACCGTTGGGGTTGCGCGCCACGATCAGGTCTCGGTAACCCTCCGCCTTGTCGATCTGTCCGTTGGGCTGCAGGACAAACGTGCGATGCTCGCCATCAAATTGTCCTGCGCCGGAATAGACCGTTCCCGCTTTGATCGCGCTGGCAAGATCGTCCATCGTCAGGGCCCGCGCTGCGAGTGCAGAGGGGTCTGCCTTGACGCGAATCGCGCCTTGCACTCCGTAAATGTTCACCTGCGAAACGCCCGGCAGGATGTTGATACGCTGCGCTACAACGGTGGACGCATATTTATAGAGGTCTCCATCGGTCAGCGTGTCCGACATCAGGCCTAACAAGTAAACCGCCTGGTCGTTCGGGTTCGTTTTGGTGAATGTCGGCGGACTCGGCAGATCGATTGGCAACCTGCCGGTGGCGCGTTGGATAGCAGCCTGCACGTCGGTTGCGGCGTCCGTGATGCTTTTACTGAGAACAAATTGTAGTGTGAGCTGCGTCGTGCTCTGCGTGCTGGTGCTGGTGATGATATCGAGTCCGGGGATCTGCAAAAATTGTTTCTCTAACGGAGTGGCGATGTTATTCGCCATGGTGGTAGGATCCGCGCCGGGGTACGAGCAGCTGACCTGAATAACCGGATAATCGACTGCCGGAAGATCGTTAACAGCAAGTTTACCGTAAGTGGCGAGACCCGCCACGATGACCGATAAGGTCAATAGCATGGTCATCACGGGCCGACGAATAAAGGGCCCGGAGAGTCCCGAACCTTTGACTGGAACTAGCTTTGCGGTCGAATCCGGCTTCTTCTCGGCGAACGATCTGGACCCGCGACGGTCACGATCTTTTAGTTCGCGTTCGCCGTCATGCTCTTCCGCGTCATTCATATGACATCCCGCTCTTTGAAGCGGCAGTGCGGTCAGGCGCCGCGGGCGCTTGAGGGGCGTACGGCTGTGGTGCGATTTTCGCTCCCGGCGCAAGCGCAAGCTGGCCAGTGACAACCACCGTCTCGTCTGGTTTCACACCACTCTCGATTACGGTCAGATCGCCCTGCTGGCGCTGCCCAGGCGTGACAGGACGAAGCTCGACAGAGTTGTCCGATTTCACTACGAACACGAACGGCCCGCCCTGGCTAATCTGCACCGCTTGCGCTGGCACAAGCGTGGCATCCTTGAGCGTTTCCAAAATGAAGCGGACGAGGACAAACTCGGATGGCCACAGTGCGCGATCGGGATTCGGCGTGACCCCACGAGCTTTCACAGTTCCGGAGCCGGGTTGCACTGCGTAGTCGATGAAATACAAATCGCCGACCCGCGGCGCAATCGAACCATCCGCGAGGTAGGTTTCTACTTTTACATTCGGACCGCCGAGATATTTTCGCACGAGCGGCAGATCGTTCTCGGCCACGGTGAAATCTGTGTAGATGGGGTCCAAACCTTGTATCGTGACAAGTGCCGAGCTGGAAGGTCCAACCAGGTTGCCGACATCAACATTGCGAAGACCAATTCGTCCATTGATGGGCGATTTGATGAAGCAATAATCAAAGTTCAACTGAGCAGCTTCGGTCGCTGCCTTCGACTTTTGCGCGTTCGCCAGAGCAATGTCGTAGTCCTGCTGCGCCACCACTTTTCTCGCACGCAGGTCCTGTTGTCGCTTGAGCGTCACCTCATCTAACGCGGCTTGCGCTTTTGTCTGATCGAGAACGGCCTGATAAGGGCGTGGGTCGATCGTGAAAAGCAAATCGCCTTTCTTCACCTCGGAGCCGTCCTGGAAATGGCGCGAGACGATCACACCACTGACCTGCGCCTGTACTTGCACGGTCTCGTAAGCTGCACAGGTACCGATTTCATCCAGGTAAAGCGGTACATCCTTCGTGACGACTTTAGCGACGCTCGCCGGACGCGGAGCGGGCTGAGCAGCTTTAACTTCCGTGGCTCGGTGTTGATAAATTCGGTAGGTGACAAACCCTGCCAGCAGGATGAACAGCAAATACGCCCACTTGGGAATTCTCTGATTCGCAGTGCGGGCTCGCTTCGTTTCGGGCCTGGTTGAACGCTTGGGAAGGCCGTAATCCATGATTTTTTGATCGCTTACCGGCGCATTAACTTTCATTTGGACCCCCTGCGACTGGCGTCTTTTCTTGAAATCGAATCTCCACGTTTAGTATCGCCGTTGTGGTCAGCCAACCGGCGCGCCCCAGCCTTCTCGCCGCGGGCGCGGAGTTTATCGCTTTTCTCGGCGCGATCTTTGATACGCGTCAACACTTCCATGCACATTTGAAGATCAGGGGTTGAAATGTCTGCCAACAGTTCGTGCCGAAGTGTGTTGGCGCTTGAATTGATCTGGGCGATGACGCGCTGCGCGCGGCGGCCGAGCAGCACCATCTTACATCGGCGATCCAGTGCTGAATTGGTGCGTGTAATCCAATCTTCGCGCTCCAAGCGATGCAACAGTGTCACCACGCTCGGCTCTTCTACACCCAGCCGCGCGGCAATCTCCGCCTGGGTGAGCGCGTCGCCCGCAATCGACAAATGCATTAATGTCCGCCATTTCGCCTGGCTCAGGCCCATTGGCTTCAAACGCTCGTCCAGTTTTTGCCGCCATGCACGCGCTGTGCCGTGGAGCAGCTGGCCGAATATTTCCGTGGTGTCGCCCGGGTACATGAGTCTCAAGACTAAATTGGTTAGTATGCTAACCAATTCTAATCCGGGAGTCTGTCAATCTCGTTCGCGGGCGCGACTTCAAAGAGAATCATCTCGCGTTTGCTGTAATCCCGTACGCGCGCAATGGGTCGCGGGCGCAACGGGGCCCATTTTTGTGCCGCTAATGCCTTCGCTTCATTGTTATGTCGCACAAGAAAGTAGCGCACGCTGCCTGGCAGATTTTCAACATCACTCACATATTGCACCGGTGCTTTCACATAAAAAAATACCGGCTGATAATCCGGATTCACGGCGTAGAGCGTCTCATTTGGAGACACGAGCGCGTTGATTTCCGCAGCGGCGCTTTTTACCTGCTGCCTGTTTCTTAACACGATCGCGGTAACCGGATAACCGATCGCCCCAATCACCAGTCCCAGCCCAACGAACCCAGCCACAATCTTGGCCCAAACGCGTTCGTTTTTCATCCACCGCGTCGGACATTGCAATGCGTTGCCGGCGCAAATCATGCCCAGTAGCCACGATGCTGGAACTATTGCCGGCATGCTGTACCGGGGCAGCGCGCCGGGGACAAGATTGATCGTCAAAAACGGTACTGCGCTTCCCCAAGATAACGCGCGCGCCAGTCGCTGTTCGCTTTGCTGCTGCAATTTTGCGAATCGGGCAAACGGAAACAGCAAAAGCCACGGTAGAAAGTAGATCAGACCGCGGGGGACATTTTGGATCCAATCGAAAAACTTGAAATCGACTCCCTTCAACCGGCCGGTGTACTGACCCGACCACTTGTCGATCACAACCTGCGATGTCGTGCTATGGACGAACGGAATTGCCCATGCCGCGGCGATCCCAATCATCACGGCAAGCCCAACAAAATGCGCAGGATGAACAAGGAACCGCCAGTCTTTCCAATAGGCCAGAACCGCTAACACAATCCCGTAGAAAAATAAGAGGTGCGTCGGCCCTTTTGCCAGCAGACCAAACCCAAGAAAAACAAATGCCGGAATCCACGTGAGCCACGGCCACTTCTTTTGAAGGAAGAAGCTCAGCCAAAAAATAATCGCCAGGCCACAAAGAGACACGTATAACGCTTCGATCTCGATTAGCCGGCCTTTCTCGATGATGCCTATGTTCGTCAGCCAAATCATAGCTGCGATGAGCGATTCTCGTGCGCCAAGGCTGGCACGCGCGACGGTGATAAATGCAATGGCTACGGCAAGCACCGAAAGCGCCGACGGCAGCCGCGCAGTCCATTCGTTGCGCACCCCCAGGAATTTGAAAGATGCCGCTACGAGCCAGTTCACCAGCGGCGGCTTACGGTAATAGGGGTTACTACCCACCTGTGGGACGGTGTAGTTCCCCGTCTCAAGCATCCGAACAGCCGGTAATATCCGGCGTCCCTCTTCTCCCTTGATGGCGATCGAACCGAGCGCGGGTAAATAGACTACGGCCCACACAAGTACTACCGTGGCGACGGCCCGAAGCCGCGAATTGACTATAGCTTCAATGCTCAATTGTTGCTCGCGATTTATCCGAAGCCGAGCGCCGAACGTCAAATCAAACCGAAGCGCAGCTTGACGCGAATGCTTCACAATCGTAAGCTGGGGGCCTAGTCCGCGCGCTGATCGGAGTGGGAACTGGTGTCCCACTCTTTTTAGTCTGCGGGCTGTATGTTTTGAATGAACGCCGAATTTATCGCCATGCTCGATTACCTGGAGCGGGAGCGCGGAATCAAACGCGAAATCCTGCTCGAGGCCGTCTCCAATGCCCTGCTTTCTGCCTCGAAAAAGAGTGTCGGAGCTTCCCGTGACTTGCGCATCGACATCAATCGCAAGACCGGCGAAATCCGCGCGCTCGCAAATTTGGTTGTCGTTGATCAAGTAGCCAATCCGCAGGATGAAATCGACCTCTCGAAAGCACGTAAGATCAAGCCGGATGCGAACGTCGGTGAGACTTTAGAGATCGAAGTCACGCCGAAAAATTTCGGACGCATCGCGGCGCAGACCGCAAAGCAAGCGATGATGCAGCGGATTCGGCAAGCTGAGAAGGAAATGATTTACGAGGAGTTTAAGGACCGCGCGGGCGAAATTGTCAGTGGCACCGTGCGTCGGTTCGACCGTTCCGATGTCATTCTCGATCTTGGTAAGTTTGAAGCCGTTATGCCGCAGCGCGAGCGAGTCGCAGTTGAAGATTATAATGTCGGTGATCGTCTCCGAGCGTACGTCGTGGCGGTAGAAAACGGTGTACGCGGCCCTGAGATAATTGTCTCACGCAGCCATCCGAATTTCGTCCGCCGCCTGTTTGAATTGGAAGTGAGCGAGATTGCAGATGGCACAGTCGAGATTCGCGGCATCGCGCGCGAGGCCGGTTATCGCACCAAGATCGCGGTGTGGAGCGCGCATGAAAAAGTCGATCCAGTCGGCGCGTGCGTGGGGATGCGCGGCTCTCGCGTAAAAAACATTGTGCGCGAGCTTAACAACGAAAAGGTGGACATCATCCGCTGGAGCTCAGATCCGAAGGAATACATTCTCGAAGCGCTCAAACCCGCGAAAGTAAAAAATCTAGTTTTCGATACAGAGAAAAAGAATGTGCAAATCTCCGTGGATGAAGACCAGCTTTCGCTCGCGATCGGAAAAAAAGGACAAAATGCGCGGCTGACTTCGCGGCTCACGGGCTGGGAAATCAACATTGGCAAAGATACATCTGCGACAAGCGTCGTGGAACAGAAGGTGGCCCAAGCCGCACAAAAACTCGCCGCCACGCTCCCCGTCACTGTAGAACAGGCGTTAGCTCTCGTGAAATCCGGCTTCACCAATTTAGAAGGATTGCGCGATGCAGATGTGCAGGATTTGGTCGATATTCTGGCGGTGGACGAAACAAAGGCGCGCGAAATGTATGATGCAGTGCACCGGCAGGAAGTCGTACACTAACATGGCTCCCGTTTGAGAACGCTTGAGTCATGAGCGAAATTTTAAACGAACAACAATGGCAACGAAGACGGGCAGCAAAACTGCAACGCGTAAGCCATCCGCGAGCGCGGAGGGACGCAAGACTACTGCTCCTCAGAAGCAAGTCGACGTAGCGCGAAAAGCTAAGGTGCTAAAAAAGGGCCCAGCGGCGCCGGCCGAGCCGACCGCACCCGCAAAGCAGCTCAGGAGCGATTCGGAAAAGCCCGACATTTCCGAACACGCGACCCTGCACACCGAGACTGTCTCGCTGATTGATCGAAAACAGACGGCAAAAAAAACTCAAGAAGGCGAGGTAAAAACAAAGCGCACCGTTCTACCGCCGATCTCGCGTATCCGCGCATCGCTTGAGGCTACTTCCAAGTCTCCGCCACCTGCGCAGGTTCCTCCACCGGAACTCCCGCGAGCTGAACCGGCAGAGGAGACACCTACCGAAGTGACTTTAATGCCTGCTGAAGTGGAGGCCGGACCGCAGCAGAAGGTTCTTCTGATCAAGCCTCCAATCGTTGTTAAACAGTTCGCAAACGAGCTCGGACTAAAACCGCATCAGCTAATCGCGGAGCTGATGATGCATAACATTTTCGCCAACATCAATCAGACAATCGAGCCCGATATCGCCGCGAAGATTGCGGAAAACCACGGATTCGTTCTGGAAAAAGAGCGACGTGAAAAAGGCGCCGGCGTTCACAAGGTGGAACAGCCGGTAGTCGCACCGCCGCTTCCGGTGATTGAGAAAGAAGAGGAACTCAAGCCGCGCGCGCCGATTATCACTTTCATGGGGCACGTCGATCACGGCAAAACCAGTTTGTTAGACGCGATTCGAAAGACGCGGGTCGCAGCTGGCGAAGCGGGCGGGATTACGCAGCACATCGGCGCGTACAGCGTCGATCACAACGGCCAAAAGATTACCTTCATCGATACGCCGGGACATGCTGCGTTCACCGCAATGCGCGCGCGTGGCGCCAATGTCACCGACATCGTTGTGCTGGTAGTTGCGGCCGACGACGGCATTATGCCGCAAACGGTCGAAGCGATTAATCACGCCAAGGCCGCGCCGCATGTGAAGATCGTGGTGGCGGTCAACAAGATGGATCTCCCAGGTGCCAACCTCGAGCGCGTGAAGAATCAACTGCAAGAGCACGGTCTAACTCCGGAAGACTGGGGAGGAGAAACGCTTATTTGTCCTGTCTCGGCAACCAAGGGCACTGGAATCGATCACCTGCTCGAGATGATGTCGCTTCAAGCCGAGGTCATGGAATTGAAAGCGTCACCTACCGCGAGACCGCGCGGCACCGTCATCGAAGCACAAGTTGAAGGCGGCCGAGGGCCTACCGCCACCGTAATCGTGCAGATGGGCACATTGGAAACCGGCGACCCATTTATCTGCGGCAACTACAGCGGAAAGGTAAAATCCCTCCTCGACGACCGAGGCAAACCTGTCAAGCAAGCCGGGCCTTCGACGCCGGTGAGAGTTCTCGGATTCACAGGACTGCCGAATGCCGGCGACGAATTCCTGGTCATGGAATCGGAGCGCGCCACCAAGCAACTGAGTGACGAGCGACTTGAGACAAAGCGCACGAACAAGCTTTTCGTTCCGCAACGCGCGACGCTCGAGACCTTGCTCGAAACCGCCGGAGGCAAAAAAGTGCTGCGGATCGTTTTGAAAGCCGACACGCAAGGTTCCGTCGAAGCAATTGTCAACGCGTTGAAACAGATCGAAACCAAAAAAGTCGATCTGGAAATTATTCACTCTGCCGTCGGGCCGATTTCGGAATCGGATATTCTGTTGGCGAGTGCGTCCGACGCGGTCGTCCTCGGCTTTAACGTGAAAGTCGAGACCATGGCGGTCCCGGCTGCAAAACGCGAAGGCGTGCAGGTCAAGCTTTACAGCATTATCTATGAGCTGCTCGATCAAATGAAAGACGCGATGGCCGGTCTGCTGGAACCGGAGTTGCGCGAAACCGTCATTGGACACGCGGAGGTCAAACAGGTTTTCCAATTGAGCAGAGGCATCGTCGCTGGTTGCCTCGTGACCGATGGCCGGATCGCGCGCACCGGGCGCGCTCGCATTCTGCGAAAGCGCCAACCAGTTTACGACGGCGGGATTTCGACACTGCGCCGTTTCCAGGACGACGTGAAAGAAGTCCGGTCTGGTCTGGAATGTGGAATCAAGCTGGGCGACTTCAGCGAATATCAGGTGGGCGACGTGATCGAGTGTTATCAGCTCGAGCAAATCGCCCAGAAATTATAGGTGGTCCGCCGCGGAGGACGCCGGCGTTTCCCAGAATTGCCTTCACACATATGAAACATCGGCAACTACGCGTAAACGAATTGGTGAAACGCGAGCTAAGCGAGATCATCGCGCGCGAAATTAATTTCGAAGGAGCACTGGTCAGCATTAATGCTGTCGATGTTGCCCCCGATCTTAAGAGCGCGCACGTTTTCGTGAGCACTCTCGGCGCCGGCAATCGAGACAGCGTGATCAATAGGCTGGAAGCGTATCGCCCGGCGTTGCAAGCGGAGTTGTCCCGACACGTTGTGTTGAAATACACGCCGCATCTCATTTTTCACCTCGACGAGTCCATCAAACGCGGTGCGCGCGTGCTTGAAATTTTGGACGACCTCAGCAAACGCGACGGCCAAGACGAGTGAGTAACACGACGTTCGAAGAGATCGGCCGCGTGCTTCGCGAACATCAGCAGTTCGTTGTGCTCAGTCATGTTCGCCCCGATGGCGATGCGCTTGGCAGCCAACTCGCGCTTGGCCTGTCGCTCCAGAAGCTTGGTAAGAACGTGGGCATCTGGAACGAAGAAGGCATGCTCGAAAAGTATTCGTTCCTTCCACGCGCTGAATTGCTGACGAAAGAGCCTGCAACTGCGGAGCACGTGGATGTTGCCATCGCGCTCGACACCGCAATTCAAAACCGGTTGGGCACGACCCTCGCGGCCGTGGGGTCGGCGAAAATCTGGATCAACATCGATCATCACGTCACTAATCCCGGTTATGGGGACCTGGTGATCATCGATCCAAGCGCGCCTGCAACGGGCGAAATCATTTTCAGATTGATCAAGAGCCAGGGCCTGCCCTTCGACCACGATATTGCGGAAAATCTCTTCGCTGCGATCTCAACTGATACGGGCTCCTTTCAATATCCAAAAACCAGCGCGCGCACGTTTGAAATTGCTGCCGGGCTGGTGCGCGATGGCGATCTCGACGTCGGAAAAATCAGCCAGCAACTGTACGAGAGCTACCCCCGACGCCGACTCGAACTCTTGCGGGAGCTGTTGCAAACGATGCAGTTTAGTGAATGCGGTCGCATCGCAACATTTGGCCTCAGCTTAAAGACTGCGGCAGAACTTGGTGTGATTCCCGAAGACAACGAAGGATTAATCGATCATCTACGCGCAGTTCACGGCGTTATTGTCGCTGTGTTCTTCGAAGAACTTTCCGACGGAAAGGTGCGCGTCAGCATGCGTTCCAAAGACGAACGAGTAGATGTCTGCGCGATTTGCCAGGAATTTGGCGGCGGCGGCCACACGCTCGCTGCCGGTGCGCGGGTGCGCGGAACGTTGACGGAAGTCGAAGAAAAAGTTCTGGAGGAAACTCGTGAAGCCGTTAAGTGCGCCTGCGTCTCCTGACGGCGTCCTGCTCGTGGATAAAGCCGACGGGATGACGTCGCATGACGTGGTGGCGCTGGCTCGCCGTAAACTTGGAACGAAAAAAATCGGTCATTGTGGCACGCTTGACCCGATCGCCACGGGTTTGCTTCTGCTCACTGTGGGCCGCGGCACAAAGGTTCAGGATTTGCTCATGAGTGAGGACAAAGAATACGTGGGCACGTTCGTGCTCGGCGTGACTACCGACA
>WNGC01002827.1_pt1 | contig 10544 bp, 8 predicted proteins | sample 5400051 | NCBI WGS metagenome assembly WNGC01 (sample SAMN13153368, study PRJNA577476) | soil metagenome | isolation source: 20 cm soil or saprolite under grassland replicate 2 | place: USA:California | collected 2016-06-15 | reverse complement strand
TGCGCCGCGCCGATGCGGTCGTCGGGCTCAACTCAGCCGACCGCGACGGGGTGTTGCCGCTGCTCCGCGATCCCGCGCGCTGGATTGCGCTGCCGCCGTTTCTCGATGCGGCGGCGTACCCGGTGAGAGACCCGCGCCGCGCCGACGCACCGCGGCTGATCGTGGTCGCGATGATGCGGCATGGCGACAAGCTGGAATCCTATCGGCTGCTGGCCGCCGCGCTGGCGCGGCTGCTCGATTTGCCGTGGTCGCTCGACATTGTCGGGGACGGCCCGGCGCGAGCCGAGGTCGAAGCGGCGCTCGCGCCGCTCGGGGCCCGCGTGACCTATCACGGCGCGTTCGACGCCGCTGGGGTCGCCGCGGCGCTCGCGGGTGCGGACCTCTTTGTCTGGCCGGCGATCAATGAAGCCTTTGGCATGGCGTTGCTCGAAGCGCAGGCGAGCGGGCTGCCCGTCGTCGCCGGGGCAAGCGGCGGGGTCGGCGACATCGTCGTGCCGGGCACGACGGGCTTGCTCGCCCCGCCGGGCGACGCGGACGCCTTTGCCGCGGCGGTGCGGCGGCTGATCCTCGACCCGGCCGTGCGCGCCGCGATGGGGCTGGCGGCAGCGCAAAAGGTGCGGCGTGAGCACGATCTACCGGTTGCCGCGGCGCGGCTCGCCGGTCTGATCGAGACTCTCGGGCGAAAGCGCGCGGCGTGACGCTCTTCGCGCTGATCCGGCACATGCCGACGGAGTGGAATGCGGCGGGACGGCTGCAAGGCGGCGAGGATGTGCCGGTCGACAGCGCGACGGCGCCGAACTGGCAGGTGCCGCCGCAGCTCGACGGTTTCCGCTGGCTGACAAGTCCGCTGCGCCGCGCGCGCGACACCGCGCGGCTGCTCGGCATCGCCGAACCGGTCATCGAGCCACGGCTCTCGGAAATGCGCTGGGGGCTATGGGAGGGCGAAACCTTGGCCGGGCTGCGCGAGCGGCTCGGCGCCGAGATGGCGGCGGCCGAAGCGGCGGGAGTCGATCTGCGCCCGCCCGGCGGCGAGAGCCCACGCGAGGTGCAGGCACGAATCCGGCCGATGCTCGCGGAGATCGCGCAACGCGACCGCCCGACCGCGGCGGTGACGCATAAGGGCGTCATCCGCGCCGTGCTGGCGCTTGCCACGGGCTGGGACATGCGCGACAAGCCGCCCCATCGGCTCGACTGGTCGGCGGCGCATCTGTTCCGCCTCGACGAGAGCGGCGAGCCGAGCATCGCGCGCCTCAATGTGGCGCTGGAGCGGGTGTGAGCCGGTCGGTTCTGTTGCATGTGCAATATCTGCTCGGCATCGGACATCTGCAGCGCTCGCTGCGGATCGCCGGCGCACTGGCGCGCGACGGCATCACGGTCACCCTCGTCAATGGCGGGCCGCCGGCTGCGGAATTGGCCGCCGATCCCAAGGTGCGCGTCGTGCAGCTCGAACCGGTGCGAGCGCGCGATGCGAGCTTTGCGCTGGTCGACGATGCCGGCCAGCCGATCGGCGACACATTGCGGGCGCGGCGGCAAGAGGCATTGCTCGCGGCGTTTGCGGCGGCACGGCCGGATGCGGTCGTCATCGAGGGCTTTCCATTCGCACGGCGCGCCTTTGCCTTCGAATTGGACCCGCTGATCGCGGCGGCGCAGGCGGCAACGCCGCGGCCACCGGTCATTTGTTCGGTGCGCGACATCATCGCGTGGCGCGACGACCCGGCGCGGCACCGCGCCAGCGCGGAGCGGGTATGCCGCGATTTCGACGCGGTGCTGGTGCACGGCGACCCGAAGCTGATCTCGTTCGAGGCGAGCTTTCCGGCGGCGCCCGACATCGCCGACCGGCTGATCTATACCGGGTATGTCTATGAACCCCACCTCACCCTCCCATCGCCGCGCGATGGGCCCCTCCCTCTCCCCCCTGGCGGGCGGAGAGGGAAATTAGCGGCGACGCGGCGAGACGCCCCCCTCTCCGCCCCCGGGGGCGGAGAGAGCCGGGGAGAGGTGGGGGATTCCATTCCGCGAAGCGGGGTGGTTGTGTCGGCGGGGGGCGGCGCGGCGGGAGCGGCGTTACTGAATGCGGCATTGGCGGCACGGCGGGACGGCTGCCTCGCCGATGCGCCGTGGCGGCTGCTGACCGGCGCGAACCTGCCGGAGGCCGAATACGCGGCACTGTGCCGGTCCGCCCCGGCCGGGGCGACGGTCGAACGATTCCGCCCGGATCTACCCGCATTACTGCGGCACTGCCGGGTCTCGGTCAGCCAAGCCGGCTACAACACCGTCCTCGACATCCTGCTGGCGCGGGCGCGCGCGGTACTTGTGCCGTTTGCCGCCGAGCGCGAAACCGAGCAGCTGATGCGGGCCGAGCGGCTTGCGGCGCTCGGCGCCGCGGTGCTGGTGCGCGAGAGCGACTTGTCGCCCGCAACTCTCGCGACGGCGATCGAGCGGGCCGCGGCGCGCGAACCGGCAAGAGTCATGGTTAACACCGACGGCGCGGCCAATTCGGCCCGGATTATCGCGGCCCTGATCGATGGCTGTCCCGTCGGGCATCTTGCCGCGAAAACGGGCAAGGCTATGATCGGCCAATGAATAGGCATGCCGCGGTGACACGGCCATGACCGGCAAATGGCCCGATCTCGTCGCGGAGCTCGATCGCTGGGGGGAGACCGGGCACGTGGCCAGCCTGTGGTGGCGCGACGATGATGCGGTCGCGCCGACCCCCGAATTGACCGCGCTGTTGCAGGTGGCGGGTGCGGCGCCGGTGGCCTTGGCGGTGATCCCGGCCGAAGCGAGCCGCGAGCTGCCCGGCTTTCTCGACAATGCACCGCAAGTTGCCGTGCTTCAGCATGGCTGGCGTCATACAAACCATGCGGCGGCGGGGGCGAAGAGGAGCGAGTTTCCGGCACGCCGCGCGGAGGCGACGGTCGTGGATGAGCTGGCGGAGGGACGGGAGCGCCTCAAGACGCTGTTCGGGCCTCGCGCATTACCGGTGTTGGTGCCGCCGTGGAACCGCTTTGCCGCCGAGTTCGTACCGTTACTAACAAAAACCGGGATCAGGGGCCTGTCGTCGATGGCCTCCCGCCAAGCCACGGCGTTGCCCCCGAATATTGCCTCTATGGATGTGCACCTCGACCTCGCCGCGTGGAAGGATGGCAGCCGGTTCATCGGCACCGCGGCGGCGCTGACCGGGCTCATCGGCCATTTGCAGGCACGACGGCTAGGCCAGGCAATCCGCGGCACCGTCACCGGGATTCTGACGCATCACCTCGTCATGGACCGCGCGGGGGCCGGCTTTCTCGACCGGCTCGCCGCGACCGTCGAGCGGCATGCGGCGGCGCGCTGGGCGAATACCGCGGAGCTGCTCGCCGCATGATGCCGGCCGACTCCATGGGCGCGGAGACCCGCCATGCCTATCCGGCGTCGGCGATGCTCGGCGATTATCTGCGCGCCGCCGCCGGGCTGGTGCCGGTCGGGGTCGTATTCGCAACCGTCCCAGTCGGCGCCGTGGCGGCCGGAATCCTCGGCGGATTTGCGGCGATCTTCGGGGTTTTTGGCGTGCGCACAGCGCTGCGGCACGGGACCAGCCTCGAGATGACCGACAGCGAGCTGCGCGCCCGCGGCCTCTGGCACACGACAATCCGCTGGGACGAACTCGACCGGATGCGGCTGGCCTACTATTCGACGCGGCGCGACCGGCGCAGCGGCTGGATGCAGCTCGACCTCAGCGCCGGCGCCGCCAGGGTCCGGCTCGACAGCCGCATCGAAGGCTTTGACCAGGTCGTGCGCCATGCCGCCCACGTCGCCGCTGCGCGCGGGTTGGGGCTCACCGAAGCGACGATGTCAAACCTCGAGGCGCTCGGTATCGCGCTGCCCGAGGGCTATGCCGAGAGCGGGGCGGCGCGATGAACGACCTGCTCCGCGTCGAGGATCTGCACGTCCGCTTCGCGACCGGCGGCGGACCGCTCGACGCGGTCAAGGGCGTCAATTTCCGCATCCGTCCGGCAGCGACCGTGGCGCTGGTCGGCGAAAGCGGCTCGGGGAAATCGGTCGTCAGCCAGAGCATCCTGCGCATCCTGCCGCGCAACGGCCGGATCGTGCGGGGCGCGATCCGGTTTGCCGACCCGCGAGGCAATGGCGAGGTCGTCGACCTTGTCCAATTGCCCGCCGATGGCGCGGCGATGCGGGCGATCCGCGGCGGCCGGATCTCGATCATCTTCCAGGAGCCGATGAGCTCCCTGTCGCCCTTGCACACGATCGGCGACCAGGTCGGCGAAGCGCTCAAATTGCACCGCAGCGTGAGCGCCGCCGAGGCGAAAGAGCTGACCACCGACATGCTGCGGCTGGTCGGCTTTCCCGACCCGGAGCGCGCCTGGCGCAGCTATGCCTTCGAATTGTCGGGCGGGTTGCGCCAGCGCGCGATGATCGCGATGGCGCTGGTGTGCCGCCCGGCGCTCCTGATCGCCGACGAGCCGACAACCGCGCTCGACGTCACGATCCAGGCGCAGATCCTGAAGCTCATCGTCGAATTGCAGGCCGAACTCGGCATGGCCGTGCTCCTGATCACCCATGACCTCGGCGTCGTCGCCAATGTCGCCGAGGAGATCGTCGTCATGTATCAGGGCGAGATCATGGAGAGCGGCACGCTCGACGATATCTTTCGCCGCGCCGCGCATCCTTATCTGCGCGCGCTCTTGCGGGCGGTGCCGCGCTTTGACATGAAGGCCGGCGAGCGGCTCGTACCGATCCGCGAGATCCCGCCGGGTGACGCACCGCATCTGATGGCGCAGCTGCCGCCCTGGCCGGCGCAGGCAACGGCGCCGCTCCTCGAATGCATCGATGTGAAGAAAAGCTTCGGGTTGCGGGCTGGCGGCATGTTCCGCACCGGGCCGGGGGTGCGCGTCACGGCGGTCGGCGGCGTCAGCATCAAGATCGCACGCGGCGAATGCCTCGGGCTCGTCGGCGAAAGCGGCTGCGGCAAGACGACATTGAGCAAGATCCTCTTGCGCGCGTTCGAGCCGGATTCGGGGCAGGTCATCTTCAACGAGCGCGGCAAGCTGATCGATGTGCTGGCGCTCGAAGGCGAGGCGCTAAAGCGCTTCCGCCGGCAGGTGCAGTTCATCTTCCAGGACCCGTTCGGCTCCTTGAACCCGCGCATGACGGTCTACGACATCATTGCCGAGCCCTTGATCATCCACGGCATCGGCGATGCGAAGATGCGGCAGGAGCTGGTATCCGAATTGGTGACCTTGGTCGGGCTCGACCCGCGGCACCTGCGGCGCTATCCGCACAGCTTCTCGGGCGGGCAGCGCCAGCGGATCGGCATCGCACGGGCATTGGCATTGCGCCCGGAGCTGGTCATCTGCGACGAGCCGGTCTCGGCGCTCGATGTCTCGATCCAGGCACAGATTTTGAATCTGCTGATGGATCTGCAGAAAAAGCTGGGGCTGACCTACTTGTTCATCTCGCACAATCTGGCGGTTGTCGATTACATCGCGGACCGCATCGCGGTCATGTGCGCCGGCCGCATCGTCGAGCTGGCGCCGCGCGGCGTGTTGTTCCGCAACCCGGTCCATCCTTATACGCAGGCGCTGCTCGCGGCGGTGCCGGCGCCCGACCCGTCGCACCGGCTCGATTTCCACCAGCTGATGGAAGGGCGCGCCTCCGACCCGCGCGCCTGGCCCGAGCCGTTCCGGCGCGACCCGGGCCTGGCGCTGGAACTCTTCGAGGTGGAACCCGGGCATTTTGCCGAGGCGACGGCGATGCCGGGTATCGCGATGCGGCGCGAAGCGCGCCTCGCCGCGCCGGGTTGAGGTATGATTGTGAGATGCTCAATGCCCGTCATTCCGGGGACCGAGCGCAGCGAGGGAGCCCGGAATCCATGAACGCAGGCCTCTGGAATATGGCTTCCGGGCTCACCGCTGCGCGGCGCCCCGGAATGACTCGTTCTTATGCTCCAAGTTGCACCCGACGAATGGTTCGCCGACTGCTCCCAGGAGTGGTGGCAAGTTTTTTCCTCGCGTTACCGGTATCGGCGCGGGCGGCGTTGCTGGAAACGCCGATGTTCACCGAGGCGGTGGCGAAAGGCACGCTGCCGGCGATCGACGAGCGGGTGCCGCGCGCGCCGGCGCTCGCCGAACTCGAGACGCTGGGGCGGCCGGGCGGCGATCTGCGCATGCTGATGTCGAGCCCGAAAGACACGCGGCTCATGGTCGTCTACGGCTATTCGCGGCTCGTCGCCTATACGCCGGCGCTCGCCCTCGTCCCCGACATTCTCGAAGCGGCCGATGTCGAGGACGACCGGGTGTTTACGTTGCGGCTGCGGACCGGGCACAAATGGTCGGACGGGCAGCCCTTCACGACCGAGGATTTCCGCTACTGGTTCGAGGACGTCGCGGAAGATGCCGACCTGTCGCCAAGCGGTCTGCCGGTCGCGATGCTGCCGAACGGAGAGCGGCCGAAATTCGAGGTGCTCGACGCACGCACCGTGCGGTTTAGCTGGTCGCGGGCGAACCCGCTGTTCCTGCCGGCGCTGGCGGGGCCCGACCCGATGTACATCTACTGCCCGGCGCACTACCTGAAGCAATTTCACAAGAAATACGCCGACAAGAAAAAGCTGGACGAGCTCGTCAAACAGATCGGCGCGCGCAACTGGGCGGCATTGCACAGCAAAATGGACGTCATGTACCGGAACGACAATCCGGACCTGCCGTCCCTCGAACCGTGGGTGCTCAAGACAAAACCGCCATCCGAGCGCCTCGTCTTCGAACGCAACCCCTATTACTATCGGATCGACGGCGCCGGGCATCAGCTGCCCTATCTCGACCGGGTCATCTTCTCGATCGCTACCAGCAAGCTCATCCCGGCCAAAGCGGGCGCCGGCGAAAGCGATCTCCAGGCGCGATATCTCAGCTTTGACGACTACACCTTTCTGAAAGCCGGCGAGGCGACCGGCGGCTACAAGGTGCGGCTGTGGCGGACCGGGCCGGGCAGCCAGCTTGCGCTCTATCCCAATCTGAATGTCGAGGACCCGGTGTGGCGCGGGCTGGTGCGCGATGTGCGCTTCCGGCGCGCCCTGTCGCTCGCGACAAACCGGCACGAGATCAACCAGGCGATCTTTTTCGGGCTGGCGATCGAAGGCCAGAACACGGTGTTGCCGGAAAGCCCGCTCTACCGCCCCGAATACCGCGATGACTGGGCCACCTTCGATATCACCGAAGCCAATCGCTTGCTGGACCTCGTCGGCTTGAAGCGCGACGGCGAAGACGGGCTGCGCCATCTGCCGGACGGGCGCATCGTCGACATCATCGTCGAGAATTCCGGCGAGTCGACCGAGCAGTCGGATGTGCTGGAGCTGATCCGCGATTCCTGGCGGCGGGTCGGCATCCGGATGTTCTCGCGCCCGAGCCAGCTGACCCTGTTCCGCCGCCGCGTGTTTTCCGGCCAGACGCTGATCTCGATCGACAAGGGCATCGAGAACGGCCTCGCAACGGCCGACATGCCGCCTTGGGAATTCGCGCCGACAACGCAGCAGCAGCTCGAATGGCCGAAATGGGGGCAATACTGGGAGACGAAGGGGACGGCCGGCGAAGCGCCGGAGATCCCGAGCGCCAGCCGATTGCTCGAACTCTACACTTCCTGGCTCAACGCCGGCACCAGCGCCGAGCATGCCGCGATCTGGCACGAGATGCTGAAGATCTGGGCCGACGAGGTGTTCTCGATCGGGCTGATCGGCGGCGTATTGCAGCCCGTGGTCGTCAATGACCGTCTGCGCAACGTGCCGGAGGACGGCATGTATAACTGGGACCCCGGCGCCCATTTCGGGATGTACCGGCCCGACGGGTTCTGGTTCGACAAGCCGGCGACCTCGCCCGCAGCATCCGCTTCGCTGATCGGCCGTTAGCGGCTGACGTGGGAGCGGAACGGGCGTCATTCCGGGGCGCCGCTCGCGGCGAGCCCGGAATCCATAGTCTGTCGGCGCATCGGGTGGCAGGTGCGCGCGAATTAATATGAATCAAATTGCCGGCGGGCCTCGGGACAGGTAATCGTCACGCCAGCAGTGAAGGGTAGAGGCTTACAGCGTCGATGCTCGGCTATCTCGTCCACCGGATCCTGATCATGATCCCGACGCTGATCGCCATCAGCCTCCTCATCTTCATCATCATCCACCTGCCGCCCGGCGACTATTTCTCGACCTACATCGCCGAATTGCAGAGCCAGGGCGAGAAGGCGAACCTCGCCAAGATCGCGTTTTTGAAGGCGCAATACGGGTTCGACCGGCCGCTATGGGAGCAATACCTGTTCTGGGTGGGCGGCCTCATTCAGGGCGATATGGGCTATTCGTTCCTCTACGACCTGCCGGTGAACCGGGTCGTCGGCGACCGTTTGTTCCTGACCTTTCTCGTGTCGTTCACGACGATCGTTTTCACCTACCTCGTCGCCTTCCCGATCGGGGTCTACTCCGCGACGCATCAATACTCGCTGGCGGATTACGGGCTGACGTTTTTTGGCTTCCTCGGGCTCGCGACGCCGAGCTTCCTCTTGGCGCTGCTGCTGGTCTATTTCGCGAATGTCTATTTCGGCATCTCGGTGGGCGGGCTGATGGACCCGCGCTATGTCGATGCGCCGTGGGGCTGGGGCAAGATCATGTCGGTCTTTGCCCATATCTGGATCCCGGTCATCGTTATTGGCACCGCCGGCACCGCCGGCATGATCCGGCGATTGCGCGCCAATCTGCTCGACGAATTGCAGAAGCAGTACGTCGTAACGGCCCGAGCCAAGGGTCTGCCCCCGACCAAGCTGCTCTTCAAGTACCCGCTGCGCCTCGCGCTGAACCCGTTCATCTCGGATATCGGCTCACTGTTGCCGCATGTCATCTCGGGCGCCGCGGTCGTGTCGATCGTCATGTCATTGCCGACGACCGGGCCGATGCTGCTCGACGCGCTGCGCAGCCAGGACATGTTCCTCGCCGGCTCCTTCCTGATGTTCATGGCGTCTCTGACGGTCATCGGCGTGTTCCTGTCGGACCTCGCATTGGCGGCGCTCGACCCGCGCATCCGCCTCCATGTCGGTCGGCAAACATGAGCGGCCGGGCATGAGCGAGCGCGCATGAGCAGGCGGGCATGAGCGAGATCACGGTCAATGCCGGAGCGCCGGCGCCGGAACGGCCACAGCGCATGAGCGCGGCCGACGAGCCCATGTCGCATTACGTCTCCCCTGCCCCGTTCGACCCCTATTCGGTCGACGTCATGACGGCGGAGCAGGAGCGGTTCTACCGCGCTTCGCAATGGCGGCTGATGTGGATGCGGTTTCGCCGCCACCGGGTCGCGGTCGCCTCAGGCGCGCTGCTGCTGGTCTTCTACGCCGTCATCCTGTTCTGCGAATTCCTCTCTCCCTACGCGCTCGACAGCCGCCACACCGATTTCATCTACGCGCCGCCGCAACGCCTGCGCCTGTTCGACGAGAGTGGGCTCACAAAGCCCCATGTGCTCGGCTACGATTACCGCCTCGACATGACGAAATTGCACCGGGTCTACACGCCGGACCCGTCGAAGCAACAGCCGATCCGCTGGTTCTGCCACGGCGATCCCTACAAGTTCTGGGGCTATATCGCGGGCGATCTGCACCTGATCTGCCCGGCCGAGGGCGGCACGCTCTTTCTGCTCGGCACCGACCGGCTCGGCCGCGATCTCCTGTCGCGCATCGTCTACGGCGCGCGCATCTCGCTGACGGTCGGGCTGATCGGCGTTATCGTCAGCTTTACGCTCGGCATCCTGATCGGCGGCATCGCCGGCTATTACGGCGGCTGGACCGACATCCTGATCCAGCGCGGCATCGAGGTGATCCAGAGCTTCCCGCATTTGCCCTTATGGATGGCCTTGTCGGCGGTCCTGCCGGTGACGTGGAGCCCGATCCTGGTCTATTTCGGGATCACGCTGATCCTCGGGATGATCGAGTGGACGCATCTGGCGCGCGCCGTCCGGTCGAAGCTCCTGGCCCTGCGCGAAGAAGATTTCTGCACCGCCGCCGTCTTAATGGGCGCGACCCCGGCGCGCATCATCGGGCGGCATTTGCTGCCGAGCTTTATGAGCCACCTGATCGCCTCGGCGACCTTGGTCATCCCCGGGATGATCCTCGGCGAGACGGCGCTGTCATTTTTAGGGCTCGGCCTGCGGCCCCCGATCACCAGCTGGGGCGTGCTCCTCAACGAGGCGCAGAATATCAGTGTCGTCGCGCTCTATCCCTGGCTGATGCTGCCGGTCGTGCCGGTCATCCTGACCGTCCTCGCGTTCAACTTTTTTGGCGACGGGCTGCGCGACGCCGCCGACCCCTATCACTAAGCGGGCGCGCCGAAACCCGGCGAAGGCCGCTCTCGATTTTTCCCGCCAATCCGGATTGTGCGCCTTGTAGCACACTTGCATCCGGATTGCAAGAACAAAAAATGAACATCGACGCATAGCTGCTCCGCGCCAGGGGCGCTCGGGAGCCGCGGGGACGGAGACGGCTGAAGAGCGAGGCCGGCTTTCGCCGGACGAACGGTTTGGAGTTTCCCG
>WNGC01004420.1_pt1 | contig 10546 bp, 6 predicted proteins | sample 5400051 | NCBI WGS metagenome assembly WNGC01 (sample SAMN13153368, study PRJNA577476) | soil metagenome | isolation source: 20 cm soil or saprolite under grassland replicate 2 | place: USA:California | collected 2016-06-15 | reverse complement strand
CGGGCCGATTTGATTGATCCGGCAATTCTGCGACCGGGGCGCATTGATCGAAAAATCAAAGTGAACCGACCGAATAAGGAAGCGACGCGGGAAATTTACCGTATTTATCTGACCAACGAGCTGCCGTATGACGGTGCGCTGGCGAAAGAGGCAGAGAACATCGGCGCCGCAATCGAGAAATTGATCGAACGCTTCGTGACTTGGCAATTTGCCCGGCGCGATGAAAACAAATTCCTGGAAGTGACCCTTCGCAGCGGACGGAAAGAGATGCTCTATCGGGCCGATTTGCTCAGTGGCGCCATTATCGCATCAGTAGTGGAACGGGCCAAAGCGATGGCAATCAAGCGGGCGATCGCGAATGCCGGCAAGAAGGATTCGTTTGGATTGTCCGAGGGAATCACCGAGCAAGATTTGCAAGCATCCTTCAATGCTGAGTACGTCGAGAACGATATTTTCCCGCCGAGCGATATTACAGAAGACTGGCTCAAGCTGGTCGATTACGATTCCGACAACGTCGTCAAGATCGCACCGTTTCGTCCGCTGAATGCAGATCGGCCCTCTCCGATCGGTGGCGTGATTTGATCTTTTACGGTGCGCGCTGATGGCTAGCATCGCGCTGTGAAATCGCTCGCTTGCATTTTTCTAATCGTGATTCTGGTTGACTGCGCTCGTGCGCAAACGCCAGTGCAACGGCGCCCGGATGTTTCAAACAAGGCCCTGATCACAAAGCAAACGCCCTCCATGATGAATCAAACGAGCGGAACTGCGGCCACCTTGCGAAAACTCGCCGACGACTACTACGCATGGCGGAATGAGAATTACCCCGTTCGCAGCAGTGAAGCAGGGCTGCACACTTGGGACAACAGGCTAACCGACTATTCAGCCGGAAAGATGGCCGAACGTGCCGCATACGTTCGGCAGTTGCTTGATCAGGTCCGCGCCATGAAAACCGAGAGCTGGTCCAAAGACGATCGCATAGATTGGATTTTATTTCGTTCGCAACTGGAGGAGGTCGAATTCGGCGATCGTGTCTTGCAATTCGAACTAACCAATCCGCTCGTTTACGTGGGTGAGTGCAGCAACGGCATCTTTTCGCTGCTGAAGAAAGAATACGACACCGCACGCAATCGCGCTCTTTCCGCGACGGCGCGAATGAAAGCGATGCCCGCCATGATCAGGCAAGGCGAACAGAACTTGCACAAGCCGGTCAAGCTTTACGCGCAGCTGGCGATTCAATCGGCGCGGTCAATTGATCCGCTCTTCAAGGAAAGTATGAGCTCCTTGATAAAGGATTTGTCGGAATCCGAACGAAACGATTTTGAAAAGGCTCGTGACGGCGCGCTCAGTGCAATCCATGGCTTTGCCGACAAGCTGGAAAAGCGTTTACCGGCGATGATCGACTTCGCGCCCATGGGCGAGACCAATTACAATTATTATCTCAAGCACATTTTGCTTCTCCCGCTCGATGCAGCTCAGGTGGAAATGCTCGGGCGCGCAGAACTGGCCCGTTATCGCGCCTTGGAGGCGCTGTTGCCCGATCCATCAATGGCCGATCCCAATCCGGCACGAAGCAAAAACGTTCCCCCGGACCAAGATTCATTCCTCAAGGCCTACGAAAGTCGGGAACTAGAGATGATCAATTTCTTGAAATCGCGACAGCTGATCACGCTACCCGATTATCTTGGTCCGTTCCAGATTCGGCAGCTCCCAGAAGCATTCAAGCCGACCAGCCCCGGTGGTTTCATGAATCCGCCTGGCGTTTACGATAAAGATCCAGCAGGATTTTATTTCATTCCCACTTACAACCCGGAGTCGAAGAACTTTTATATCCGTGCTGCGATCGAAGACCCGAGACCGATTCTGGGTCACGAAGGAATTCCCGGACATTTCTTGCAACTCTCAATTGCAAATCATTTGCCGGATGAGATTCGCCGCCAGAATCAGAATGGCGTCTTCGTGGAAGGCTGGGCCTGCGAACTGGCTTGTACCCGGAAGGATCGGCCGCCCAAGGGCAAATCTTACGGCTCTCGCGCTACCGCGCGGCACGTATTGGCGTGGACGTGAACCTACAGACAGGCCGCTGGAACTTCGAGCAGGCGGTGAAATATTTTATGGAAGCGGGCGGCCTCGATCGCGAAGCGGCCGAAGGCGAAGCCGCGGGGGCGGCCGCAACGCCGACGCAAAAAATTTGGTACATCACGGGCAAATGGCAGATCATGAATTTGCTCGGAAAATATCACGACAAACAAGGTGCGAATTTCCGGCTCGGCCAGTTTCATGACGACCTGATCAAGAACGGGAGCCTGCCAGTTTCGATTGTCGAATGGATTCTGCTCGACGACCCATCGTCCCTCGAAACTGCCCTAAAATAGCGCAAAGCGGTTTTGGAAACTTCGGGCAAGATCGCAAGGACGCGCGGCCTGTATATCGTACCTAAGCAATGAAACGCATCTTTGGGTTGGAGACAGAGTACGGAATTACGGTGCGAGAAGCGGAGGCGGTGGACGTCGTTGCCGAATCCATCGCGCTCGTGCGCAGCTATACGGAGCATGGGGCCCATATGAAATGGGACTACGAGCATGAAGATCCTCACCGCGACGCGCGCGGGTTTCGAGCGAAGGCATTGCGACAGGACACCGACGAATCGGCCTATTACGAGGTAGACAAGAACCGCGCCCTTAGCTTCGTCGAAATCAAGAGCGACCTCGTCCTCTCAAACGGCGCGCGCTTTTATAACGATCATGCCCATCCGGAATATTCTACCCCCGAATGCACGACCCTGCGCGAAATGATCGCGCAGGACAAAGCAGGCGAACGGCTTCTGGCCGAGTGCGCGCGGCGCCGAAATGGGCATTTACCCGAACACCGCGAAGTCGTCCTCTACAAAAACAATACGGATTTTGTCGGCCACAGCTACGGTTGCCACGATAATTATTTGATGCGGCGCGATGTCCCGTGGGACCGGATCGTTGCGGGCGCGTTGCCGTTTTTAATCACGCGGCAGATTTTCGCCGGCGCGGGCAAGATGGGGGTTGAGGCGGAAAGTGCAATCAGCCAACCCGGTGTTTTTCAAATTTCGCAACGAGCCGATTTTTTCACGGTCGTGGTAAGTATCGATACGATGAACCGCCGTCCTCTCGTCAATACTCGGGACGAGCCGCACGCGGACGCAAGCAAGTATCGACGCTTTCATGTCATCGTCGGTGATTCGAACATGAGCGAATGGGCGACGGCGATGAAGATTGGAACTACTGCTTTGGTTTTGGATTTAATCGAACGCGGCGAGGCCCCACAGCTTGAGATTGCACAGCCGATCGATGCCACGAAGTCGATCAGTCGAGACCAGAACCACGATTGGATCATCGAACTGCGCGATGGTCGAAAGATTTCCGCCATCGACGTACAGCGCCTTTATTTAGAAGCGGCGTCCAAGTCCGCGCAGAATGGTGAAGGCGCAGATCGTGGCTGGGTCTTACGCGAATGGGAAGATGTCTTGAATGATCTTGAGCGCGACGTCGCCCTCTGTCGCGATCGAATCGACTGGGTGGCGAAGAAGATACTCCTCGCCGCCCTCCAAGCAGAAGAGAAGATGGCCTGGTCGGATCCCTGGCTCCAGTCAATCGACCTGGAGTATCACAATCTCGATCTTGAGGCCGGTCTGTATTATGAGCTGGTGCGTCAAGGCGCGATGCGGCGAGTCGTGAGCGAGGATGACATCCGAAACGCCATTTTTTCTCCGCCGGAAACGACGCGAGCATTTTTCCGCGGCCGCTCCGTCGCCCGGTTTAACGATCAAATCGAGTCAATCCAGTGGGACGAGGTTGTCTTCGCGAACAGCAGTCAATCGGAGCGTGTCGCGCTGCCTGAGCCGGTCGTGGACGATCGGCTGGAGCAGCTAAATGCTGCCGTTCGGGTTAGCGCTGATTTCGGTACTTTCGCCAAGGTATTGAATCGGTTCTAGGCCGAACTCAGCCAGGCTGGGTGGAGGGGGTGGCGGCATCCATCGCGGAGGCGAGCTACGTTTACACGGTAGGGATCAACTGAGGGGCACAAAAGTGATCTTCGCAACGGTCACAAAGTTTAGAGGGAATAAATATGTCGGGTAATCACTTTCACCTTAATCGAATGGCGCGGACGTCTGCCGTGGCCACACTAATACTGTTCATTCTGGCGGGCGGGGCGGTTCAAGCACAAGCTCCGATCTTTACCCAAATTATCGTGTTCGGCGATAGCCTCTCGGATGACGGAAACATTGCCCACCGAGCGCGCGACACGGTGCATTTTAGTTACCCGAGTAGCAACTTTAACTATAGCAACTATCGTTTTACCGACGATACTGATACCGACCCGGCTGCGACGCTGTATCGCGGCCTGTGGCATGAGCAACTGGCGCAATCGTTTTTGCATTTGCCGGTAGCGACCAACAGCCTGGATGGCGGAACCGATTTCGCGTTCGGCGGCGCAACGACCAAAGACGGGACGCAGGAGCGAACTATTATCAATAATCCGTTTCCGTTCGGTGGTGGCGACTTCACCATTACCATCGATAACATGGGCAAACAGGTTTCGGATTACCTGGCGAGCCACACTCCGGATCCAAATGCCTTGTACATTATTTGGGGCGGCGGCAATGATCTTTTCGATGATCAAAGCATGACCAATGTCACCAACACCGCCAATCGCGTTGGGGTTTTGATTCAGCGCTTGGCCACGGCGGGTGCGAGAAACTTTCTCGTGCCGAATGTGCCGCCATTAGGCGCCATCCCGAATTCGTTTGGTGATCCCAATCGAGTGGCCTCGCTCAATCTCGATTCCGCGATCTACCGTAACGACCTCAATTCGGTGATTGCCTCCACGAAGAGCACGCTCGCCGTCGGCGGCATCACCATTCAAGTTTACACCTTCGATGTTTGGTTGGATGTAATTCGTGTCTTGGGTCAGCCGTCCAAATACGGCTTCATCAACGTGATGGATTCGGCACAGGGCAATTCTTCAGTCAACCCGGACCAATATCTCTTTTGGGATGATATACACCCGACAACCGCTGGTCATCATCAACTGGCGAACGAAGCAAACCGCCTGCTTAGTGGAGAAATCGGGCCGCTAGGAGAAGCAGCCAATATCTCAACTAGGGGGATGGTCGGGACGGGCGAGGATGTATTGATTGGCGGTTTTATTATCACTGGGTCAGACTCGAAGAAAGTCCTGGTGCGTGCAATCGGTCCGTCGCTCGCAAGCTTTGGGATCTCGGGTGTGCTGACTGACCCGATGGTGACGATTTACGATAGCAATCATGCTATTGTCGCGACTAACGATAATTGGAAGTCAAATCAGCAAGCCGAAATAGAAGCGACTGGCCGCGCCCCGCAAAATGATCTCGAATCTGCCGTTATCAAAACTCTGCCGCCCGGTTCCTATACCGCTATTGTCAGCGGGAATAACGGCGGCACCGGTATCGCCTTGGCAGAGGTTTATGATTTGGCCCCGGCGGCAAACTCGACCTTGTCCAACGTGAGCACGCGTGGGTTTGTCGGCACCGGTGATAATGTGTTAATTGGCGGGTTGATTATTAACAGTGGGGAACCACCGGTTGTCGTTCTCCGCGCCATCGGACCGAGTCTTAGCACGGCCGGCATTTCCAGCCCGTTGCTGGATCCGGTTATTCAATTGGTTGACGGAAACGGCGCGTTGATCGCTCAGAACGACAACTGGCACGACGCCACTCCGACCGCGATTAAGGCTACCCTCCTTCCACCAACGGACGATCGGGAAGCGGCGCTCGTCGTGTCGCTGGCGGCGGGTAGTTACACGGCGGTTGTTACGGGTAAGAACGGTACGACCGGTGTGGCGTTGGTCGAAGCGTATCGCCTCCAATAATCGAAGTTACGACCAGGTGATCAGACGTAGTTCGTGGTTTTGCTGCAAATGCGGATGGGTCGGCACAACGCGAATGCTAAAGCCGTAGGCGCCGGATTCGCTCGCCGGAACTGACCCGCGATAGATATAACTACCGTCCCCGTTCTGACTGGATTGATCGAGCATCGCGGTCGCCGGGTTTTTGATTCCGCCGTCTTCCGCTTCACCGTGATAAACTTCGACTCGGACGTGTTGGGGATCGACCGAGCCGAGGTGCACGCATGCGCTCACCTGAAGCGATTCTCCCACCGGGATGCTCTGGCGATCTTCGTTGCCGACCCGTACGTCGTCGATACGAACCTGCGACCAGTCTTTGCGCATACGCCTTTTCCATTCGCTTAGGCGAGTCGCGGCGGCACAGTTATCCGCGAGAAATTCGCGATGCGCTTGCGCGGCCGGAGCGTAAAGGCGCTCCGTGTATTCTTTGACCATCCGGTGAGTGTTAAACACGGGTGTGACGCTGCGGATGGATTCACGCATGAGCTGCAACCAGGCGAGCGGGAGCTTGCCATCAGGCTTGGCATAATAGAGAGGGATGATCTGATTTTCGAGCAACTGATACAGACTCGAGCAGTCGACTTCATTTTGGAAATCGATGGAACCATCTCTGATCTCCGCGCCGATGGCCCAGCCGTTATTGCCGTTGTAACTCTCGCCCCACCAACCATCCAGCACACTGAGATTAAGCCCACCATTGGGTGGAGTTTTCATGCCGCTAGTGCCGCTGGCTTCGAGTGGACGCAAAGGATTATTCAACCAGAGATCGACTCCCTGCACCAGACGCCGCGCAATATAGGTGTCGTAGTCTTCAACGAAAACAATGCGATTATGAAAACCGGACTCGCGCGAGAATTTGTAAACTTCCTGAATGAGCGCTTTGCCGCCTTCGTCCCGCGGATGCGCTTTACCGGCGAATATGAATTGGACCGGCCGAGTCGTGTCGTTGAGCAACCGTTCCAGCCGCTCTTTATCGCTGAACAGGAGAGCGCCGCGCTTGTAGCTGGCGAAGCGCCGGGCGAAGCCGATGGTCAGGATTTCAGGATCAAGTAAGCGATTGGCCGCGCGGACCGATTCTGGCGATTCGCCCACCCGCTCCCGTTGGGCGTGGACGCGTTCGCGCACGTACTGCACCAGACGCAGTTTCAATTTTTGGTGCGTATCCCACAGAACCGCGTCCGGAATATCGATGACGCGCCGCCAAAAATTCTCATCGGTTAGGTTCTCTTCCCAATCTCCAAGGTATTTGTCGTAGAGAGCGGAGAACTCCGGTGCCATCCAGGTTTTAGTGTGCACCCCATTGGTCACGCTGGTGATCGGCACTTCATTCTGGGGCACGCCCGTCCACACATCCTTCCACAACCCGCGGCTCACTTCGCCGTGCAATTTGCTGACACCATTAGCATGACGACTCAAACGCAGGGCGAGAATGGTCATGCTAAATGGATCGTTCGGATTCACCCGCGTTTGACCGAAGGTGAAGAGTTCGTCGAACGGAATACCAAGCTCAATTGCGAAATCAGTGAAGTATTTTCGCATCATTTCACGAGGGAAAGAATCGTTTCCCGCCGGCACCGGTGTGTGGGTTGTGAACACATGGGCCGAAGCGGCCACTTGCACGGCAGCGTAGAAATCCAGCTTCTTCTCTGTGACCAGCAGCCGGATACGCTCAAGGGCGAGGAAGGCTGAGTGTCCTTCATTCATATGGAATACTTCCGGCTCGAGCCCAAGAGCGTTGAGGACGTGCACCCCGCCGATTCCGAGAATAATTTCCTGACGCATTCGCATCTCGAGATCGCCGCCGTAAAGCTCCGCCGTGATGAGACGGTCATCGCTATTATTCTCAGGCACGTCGGTGTCGAGCAGGTAGAGGCTGACGCGGCCCACCAGTAATTGCCAAACCTTGGCATAGACATCGCGGTCTAAAATCCGGACCGACACGAGCAATCGGTGGTCGCCTTGTCGCACGTCGCGGATGGGAAGGTGATGGAAATTTTGGTTGAGATTGATGGCGTGCTGGAGGCCGTCCTTGTCGATCTCCTGTTTGAAATAGCCGTGGCGATAAAGAAGTCCGACAGCAACGAAGTTGATATCGAGGTCGCTGGCTGATTTACAATGATCTCCGGCCAAAATACCCAGACCACCGGAGTAATTAGGGATCGATTCGTGGAATCCAAATTCGGCAGAAAAATAGGCAACTGGCTTCTGCAAGACGGAACCGGGTTCGGTTTTTCCGTAGGTCTCTTTCGGGCTTAAATATTTGGTAAAAGCGTCGTGAACCTGCTTCAGCTCACGGAGAAAATTCTTGTCTTGTGCGACCTCTTCGAGCCGGACCTGACGTGAAAGTTGGAGCATCCGGACCGGGTTGTGATTGGTCCGGTTCCAAAGCTCGGTATCGAGGTGGCGGAAGAGACGGCGTGCGGACGGTTCCCAAGTCCACCAAAGATTAAAGCTTATTTCGCGAAGCGGCTCGAGTGCCGCCGGAAGAGTGGGAATGACATTGTAAGTGACAAAGTTCGGCATAGCAGGAGAAGCCAAAGCGATCGGGATACTGTCAGGAAAATATCAAATCTGGCAATGCGACGGAGCGGGTTACATGCCGCGCACTGTTTGACGTCGGAGAGTAAGTCCGAGGAGAAAACCGGTCAAAAGGCCCCCGAGATGGGCGGACATACTGACGTTTGGAGTCATGAGATCGAAAACAATTTGCATTAGCACAATGACAATGACGTTCCGCAATCGCTGCACCGCGAGGGGGGCGTCCCGGTTACGCAGAAGAAATCCTCCCCATGCTCCCACGATGCCCATGACACAGCCCGAGGCTCCGACGAGTTCCAGCGGCGGCAGGAGGCGCAATTTCGCCAGCAAGACCACGCTGACGCTCGAGCCGAGGCCGGAGAGGAGGTAGCAAACCGCGAACGCGATTGCGCCGATTTGACGTTCCAGTGGCGGTCCGAGCACGAGCAGCGCGAACATGTTGAAGGCGAGATGAACCATTCCGTAATGCAGGAATAAGGCCGTGAAAAGTCTCCAGTGCTGATGTGCATAGAGGACTGAGATCGTATCAAGCTCTCCCAGGCGATACAAAGTAAGAGGATTTTCCGGGCCGCCGAAAAGAATTTCGATGAGAAAGGCCGCTGCGTTGAGGAGGATCAATGCCAGAACAACCGGTGAGATCGTGATTGCCGGGGAGCGCGCGCGATAAAACGGATCGTCCTTCGCACGAGTACGGTGACGTAGCATCGCTGGAAGCAACAATAAGCTGCACCAGAGAATTGCTGCGATATAACCGGCAACGGGTCGCGCAATGAGCCAGCCAAGCCCGGAGGCGACCAGAACAACTAAAGCGGCCAGACGCGCGCCGGAGGCCTGCCCGCGAAAACTTTGCGCGACGATTAGCGAAGACGAGGCGATTGCGGTAAAAAGAAAGATATGCTGAAGTTCCATCTCGCGGGGCGGGACGAGTTTCGCACGTCTGATCGATTCGTCATATCGCGCGAAAGTTACTTTTCCCAGTAATTGTTTTCTGCCAAATTTGGGAACTTTGCGCATCTCGATTATCAATTATCTCGATGTCGTTTCCTCTTGGTGTTTTTGGGCCGAGCCGACCTGGACGGAATTGAAACGGAGTTATGCGGACCGCATTGCGTTCGATTGGAGGATTGCCTTGATGGACGCGTCAGGGCTGCCAAAATCACGGGCGCAAGAGGAGTGGTTTTATCGGCGCAGCGGAATGATGAACCGCTCGCCATTCATGTTGCGCACCGATTGGTATGAACCGGTGTTGTCCGAGTATCTGGTGCCGAATCTGATGGCGGAAGCGGCGCGGGATCTCGGCCTCGAAGATGACAAAGTGCGGATCGCGCTGGCCAATGCGACCTTGCGTGAAGGCAAAAACATTCGCGATTGGGAAATCGCCGCGGGAATCGCGGCAACGGCGGGGGATTTGGATAAGAAAAAACTCCTGGAGCGAGCACGTTGGCCGACGATTGAAGCGCGAGTGCGCGCAAGCACGGCGGAATGGCACAAGCTTCACGTTACGCAGCGTCCGACCTTCGTCATCGATAGCGAAATTGGTGATCGCGCGATCTTTTCCGGCGTGGTAAAGTTAGAACCTATTGCTGCCACGCTCGACTCGATGATTGAAGATGCTGCTGCCTATACTGCGCATGCCGCGCACTTCGGCTCGCCACCTGCTGAATAACTGCGCAGATTGATCTTGCGACTCTCCGATTGTGGCTTACAACTTTCCCCTCGGCTCGCCAAAGGCGGGCTCATCGCCGCGGTCCCTCGCAGCCGCGACGATGTCGAGTGCTCCGTTCGCGCGTCCAAGCGCGAACGGATTTGCGAAATGAAATGACGGCGGCGCGGTGCACTCCCGTTTCGCCGGAAGGAGCTTTGATTTAATCTGCAACTACAAATTCGTGTAAACGGTCGGATTCGCGCTCGCGAAGTGCGAGTAATCATGGGATCGACCGGTGAACAGCTCGGCGTGATGAAGTTGTCCGACGCCTTGCGCAGAGCTCAGGGTTTGGACCTGGATCTGGTCGAAATCGCTCCCACAGCGAACCCGCCTGTTTGCAAAATCGTAGATTTCGGGAAGTACCGTTACGACATCGCGAAACAGGAGAAA
>WNGC01008335.1_pt1 | contig 10549 bp, 11 predicted proteins | sample 5400051 | NCBI WGS metagenome assembly WNGC01 (sample SAMN13153368, study PRJNA577476) | soil metagenome | isolation source: 20 cm soil or saprolite under grassland replicate 2 | place: USA:California | collected 2016-06-15 | reverse complement strand
GGTTCTTTTTCAAGAAGCTGCTCTTTGCGGTAAACGAGAGAGTTGATGTCGTAGGTCGCGAGTTCAAAGCCGTGACCGTGCGTGATGGCATCGGTCGGGCACGCTTCCACACAGTAACCGCAGAAGATGCACCGCGAATAGTCGATGTTGTACACGCTGGCGTAGCGCTCGCCGGCGGAGATGCGGTTTGCATCGACATTCTCCGCGGCTTCGATATAAATACAATTTGCAGGGCAGGCGGCCGCGCAGAGGAAGCAGCCAACGCATTTTTCCAGGCCGCTTTCATCACGGTGCAGGACGTGGATCCCGCGGTAGCGCGGCTGGAAATGTACGGGCTCGTACGGATAGTTCTCCGTGACCGTCTTACGAAACATGTTGCGGAAGGTCACGCTGAAGCCCTTCACCAGTGCGCCAAACGTCTCGCCCACTTCGCGTATAATCGATGCCATAACTACGAGTCTAGCAAACGACTTTGGGTCGGGCAAATCTGGCCTGGGCGCTGCTCCCCAAGGCCGCTCACACCGTCAGTGCCTGAATGATCTGCTTCCCGTGGAAGCGCCCGTTTTCGATGAAAATTTCGCCAGTATGCCGTCCACCGATCACCACGCCGGCCAAATGGATCCCCGCAACATTGCTCTCGAGCGTATTCGGATCCAGCGCCGGCTTGCGGCTTTCCGGGTCAAGCCGCACGCCCAGGCTTTCAATGAACGTGAAATCGGGATGGTAGCCGGTGAGCGCGAACACCCGTCGCGCCGGCAGTCTCTTTTCGCCGGCCCCATTCTCTACAAAAACTTCTTCATTGGTGATCCGCTTCACGCGCGTCTCGAACAACGCTTTCACTTGACCCGCCTTGATGCGGTTCTCAATGTCCGGCCGGACCCAATACTTGATCGTTGCACCAAGTTCCTTGTTCCGGTGCACCAGCGTCACGCGTGCTCCGTTTCGATACAGGTCGAGCGCCGCTTCCGCGGAAGAATTCTTCCCGCCGATCACAACCACATCCTGATTCCAATATTCGTGAGGCTCGCTGTAGTAATGCGATACATGCGAGAGGTCTTCCCCTGGCACGCCCAATTGGTTCGGCAGATCGTAGTATCCTGTCGCCACGGCGATCTTTCTGCTCCGGTACCTCTGTTCCGTTCCCTTCTCCGTTTTCGTTACTACTGTGAAGTTTTCATCCTGCCCATCAACCCGCACCACCAACTCGTACAGCCGTAATTCAAGCGCATCGTGCTCCGACGCCTTGCGGTAATACTTCAGCGCTTCGACGCGAGTAGGCTTTTCCGCTGCGCAAACCAGCGGCAGATCGCCAATTTCGAGCAGCTCCGGCGTCGTGAAAAACACCATGTTCACCGGATAATGGAAAATCGAATTGCAAAGGCAGGCTTTGTCGATGACTAGCGGCCGCATCCCGGCGCGCTTGGCTTCAATGGCGGTCGCCAGGCCCGTCGGCCCCGCCCCAATACAGATAATGTCGTATGTATCCATGAACAGTTCAGTTTGCCGTGAGTTTCTAGCAATTGCAAATCACCGCAAATCTACTGCTTCCGGAGGCAGATCCAAGATGCCCGCAACTTCCCGCCGGAACGATTCAAGTTCTTCCAATTTGTCAGGCGTGGCTTCCACTTCCTTCTTTTTCCAGACGAATACTTGGCGCCGGCCGCGCTTCAGCTTCACACTAAGGTTGCCCTCCACAAGGTACGACGGGGGCGCGAGCAGCTTAATTCCGCCGCTCGGAACAGCAGCCAAGACCGCTGCGCAATCGCCTTTCCTCATGCACCAGGCACTCTCATAAGGCGGAATCGCAATCGGGCGAAAGCCAGCCTCGAAGAGCCGCTCGATGATTTGCATTTGCTGCGGCGAAAGTTCAACCATGGAAGAAAAGTGCAGGAGCGGGACTTGTTTGCCCCGAGGCTTCTCGAAGGGTCACGTCCCGTCTTTGTAGGGTTAGGCCGCTGTCGAATCGGCCTCCGAAGAGGATCCCTCGAGCTGTGCCAGGATTTCGCGCAGCGTCGAAATCAGCTCAGCGCGCGAAACATGACTTTTCTTGAACTGAATCCGGAACTTAAATGTCTCCGCCGGCGGCTCGAATTGAAAGATGAACGGCCGTGGCCGCTGCGGTCCCGATTGCTCTTCGCGGCGTTCGCGGCGCGCCTCATCGCGGGTCAGCCCTCCCTGCATGATGCGGTGGAACATCTCGATCATTTTCTTTTCGGTGGGCTGACGCGCAATCTGCAGCAACAGCGACTTGGAAATAATTCCATGCTCGATGCACTTCTTTCTCAGCGAATCGGGGATATTGCGAAGCGACAGAGTTTCGGTCACCGACGACCGCGCCCGGCCGATTTTCTTCGCGATGTCCTCGTGCGTGTATTCAAACTGTGTGCTCAGACGGTACAGCCCATCTGCTTCTTCAAACGGCGTGAGATCTTTCCGCTGAATATTTTCGATCAGCCCGATTTCGAGCGTCTCCGCGTCGTCGGCGGTCTTTTCGATGCACGGCACTTCGCGCAGCCCCGCAGCGCGCGACGCATGATAACGCCGCTCGCCGGAGATGATATGAAAGCAGTCCTCGCGCGGGACGTAGCGCACCAGCAGCGGCTCCAATACGCCCTTTTCGCAAATCGACTCGGTGAGTTCGCGCAGGTCCCCAAGCGCCTTGCGCGGCTGGTCGGGATTCGGGCGAATTTGGTCCACGCGAATCATGCGCCCGACCGCCGCACCGCTATAGCTTGTCAGCGATTCTACATAATGCGCGTCATGCCGCATCTTCAGCGTGACGGGTAACCCGATCCTCTTCGACACGTTGGATAACCTCCCCTGCAAGTTTCTTGTACTCGACCGCGCCGGGTGATTTTGGCGCAAACGTCAAAATCGTTTCCTTGTATGCAGGACTCTCTTCCAGCCGCACGTTCTTGGTGATTTTCGTCTTGAACAGCACTTCACCGAATACCGATCGAATCTGCCCGTGTGTGTCCTTAGAGATATTCGTGCGCTTATCAAAAAGCGTAATCACCACGCCCAGAACTTTCAGCGCCGGATTAGGGCGCGCGCGGATTCGCTCGTAGGTCTCCAGCAAATCATCGGTTCCTTCGATCGCGAAGTACGCTGCCTGGATGGGCACAAGCAAATGCGTCGAGGCCACCAGCGCATTCACCGTCAGGATCCCCAGCGATGGCGGGGTATCGAGAATAGCGTAATCATAATCTTTTAGGACCGGAGTCAGCGCATCTTTCAATTTAAACGGCGCATCGAATTGTCCCGCGAGCGCCTGCTCCAGCTTGGCACCGGAATCATAAAACGCAATTGTCGAATTGGCCTGTGGATCGAGATCGATCAGTAGCGTGCGCTTGCCGCGATGCGCCAGCGCCGCGGACAAATTGATCGCCGTCGTGGTCTTTCCCACGCCGCCTTTTTGATTCGCAACCGTGATAATGGCAGTCATGCGTTTCTGCCTCCGCCCGCGCGCGAGCAATTGAGCCGCCGCGATCCGGGAACCGTGTTCCTATATATGGGTGTCGCCTTCAGAAAACCCCCAAGGCCTAGGATAACTCTACGTTTGCAACCTGTTCATTGGCAAGGGAAAAATGGGCGGATCGGCGGGAGTCGCGGTGGAAAACAGGAGACCCGTTGCAGGGCGGATGCGTGATTGTTGTCCGGGATAACCCTCGAGGTCCCAAAAATTTGCTGAAGGCTATTGCAACTCTCGGCCGAGTTGCCAGCCCGTGCGGCCTTCATGGCCGCGCCATACCAACGCAGGGTCGCAGGAAATCTGGTTGATGAGATTTGGCGAGGCGCAGCTTTTCTCCTACGGCAAATCCCTCGCCTGCCACGGCGAGGCAGCCTTGATAACAATAGCGACCAAAACACTTGCATCCTTCGGACGTCACATCTCGGACGTCACATCCTCGGTGTCCGGGCTCAAGGGATTTGCCGGGGTTGAGGTCTACAAACTCAACATTATCATTATCCTACGAGTCTTCCTTCGACTGCAGCAAAGGACCTAATTTGCCCCCAAGACTACCGTTATCTAAGGATGTTTGTCGCCCGAAAGGCGTAATTCTCACCGTCAGTGCGGGTTTGGAAATCCGGCCCAGCCGAGCGCCGGGCGGAATCCGCGGACCGTTCTAGCGCCACGGATGCGCCGCTATCTAGCCGATCGGCAGTGGAGATCCTTCCTGAGAATACCGAGCGGGGCCATGCACAGTCACGTGGTGCGACTCGAGCCTGTGGGCATACAGAGTGGGGGATTTCAATTTCAAGAGTTATCCCTCAGCAGACAGCGAGAGACTACAGAGCCCTTGATTCCTAAGGAATAGTCTGCCCCCACCTCCCTCGCCGCTCCCGTTCTCAGCACTGGGTTTCACCGGCGCATCCGTTTCCGGCGCATCCGTTTGCTCCTTTTCTCCGCCCCGCTTACACTCGTTCCTCTCATGTTTCGCCCATGATTGGACTCCAGACACTTCGCGCTGAAATTCGCCCCACTTTGCAGCTTGCTATTCCTCTTGTCCTCGCCGAGCTCGGCTGGATGAGCATGGCCATCGTCGATACCATGATGGTCGGGCGGCTGCCCAACAGCGCGACCGCCATGGGCGCCGTGAGTCTGGGTTCCAATATTTTTATTGTGCTGGCTCTATTTGGTGGCGGCTTACTCATGGGACTGGATACGCTCGTCTCGCAAGCCTTCGGAGCGGGCCGGCGCGAGGACTGCCATCGTTCCCTGCTTAACAGCATTTATCTAAGCATTGCCTTGACGCCCTTCCTCTCCGCCCCTGTCTGGTTGCTTCCCTCTCTTCTTGCGGGGATGCACGTTGATCCCGGAGTTTTAGCCCTCGCCATTCCCTACACCAAGGCGCTGGCCGTCGGCCTGCTGCCCCTGCTTCTCTATTTCGCGGTGCGTCGCTGCCTGCAAGCCATGAACATGGTGAGGCCGGTGGCCTTCGCGCTGGTCAGCGCGAACGTCGTTAATGCACTTGGCAACTGGATTTTGGTCTATGGCCAATGGGGAGTACCGTCGATGGGGGCGGTTGGTTCGGGCTGGTCCACGGCTATCGCGCGTCTTTATATGGCTTCTGTGCTTGTTGGCTATCTACTGTGGTACGACCGAAAACACCGCACTGAACTTTTGAGAACTCCCGTCGACATCGACCTCCCGCGCATCCGCCGCCTCATTACCCTCGGATTGCCTGCCGCGATTCAGTTCACATTGGAAAGCGGCGTCTTTGCACTGGTCACCGCGCTCATCGCCCGGCTTGGTGCCGTTCCACTCGCCAGCCACCAGATCGCTCTGAACACCGTGGCGTTTACTTATATGGTGCCACTCGGCATCGCTTCGGCTGCCGCCGTGCGCGTGGGCCAAGCCCTCGGCCGCAAAGATGCCGCCAGGGCAGGAGCAGCGGGCGGGACCGCCATTTTTCTTGGTGCCGCCTTCATGACCTGCGCCAGCGGGGCTCTACTCTTATTTCCCCGATGGATCGCGCGAATGTACACACCGGACGAGTCCGTCATTCACAGCACCGTTCTATTGCTGGCTGCCGGCGCCGCCTTTCAATTGTTCGACGGCATCCAAACCGTCGCCACCGGGGCTCTTCGAGGCGCGGGCGATACCCGTACGCCCATGTTCTGCCACTTCACCGCGTATTGGATTATTGGTCTTCCGCTCGGTGCCTGGCTGTGTTTCCGCCGGGGCTGGGGCGCGTTTGGGCTGTGGGCCGGCCTAAGCCTGGCGCTCATTTTGATCGGTATCGTCTTGCTTTTCGCCTGGCGCCGCACGGTACGCCGGCTAATGCACGTGCCGGAAGACACCCTGGCTCGAGCTTGATTTCTGGCTCGTAAGTGAAATCGACTGAACGATGGCGATTACATCTTGTAACGGCCGAGATCCTCGTCGGAAAGGCCATCGAGCCAGGTGCGGAGTTGCTCGTTGGCATTGCGGTCGGAGAAGGCACTCGAGATCTTGGAGTTCTTGAGGACTGCGTCATCCACGAAGATCGGGCAGTCCATGCGCAGGGCCAGCGCCAGGGCATCGCTCGGACGTGAATCGATGGTCATCATCTGTCCCTCGCGCTCCACCCAGATCAGCGCGTAGAACGTGTCGTCCTTCAGATCATTCACCACGATTTTCTGCACACGCACCTCGAGCCCCAGCAGAACATTCTTCAGCAGGTCATGGGTCATGGGCCGGGGCGTTTGCACTTTCTCAATTTCCAGAGCGATGGCGTTGGCTTCGTACACGCCCACCCAGATCGGCAGGATCGCCTGGCCCTGTACGTCCTTGAGCACCACGATGGGCATGTTCGTGACTGGATCCATCATTAGGCCACGGATCTTCATCTCCACTTCCATCGAGGCCTCCCTGATCTAAACGGCGTGGTCACCTAGCAGACTGTTTGGACTTGCTCCCGTAACACGAACCTGCACGTAGGTTCCCAGAAGCTCCCGCTCTTGTGAAGCGAAATTTATCATGCGATGCGATGTGGTATACCCGGACCATTGGTTCTCGCGCCGGGATTTTCCGCTGACCAGAACTTCGAAACGCTTCCCAACCAAACGCGCATTCTTGGCCGACTGAATTTCGCGCTGCCTGTCCTGCAGAACCGCGAGGCGCCGGCCCTTTTCTTCCTCCAACATCGAATCGCCCATGGAGAGAGACGGCGTGTTCGGCCTGGGTGAGTACTTGAACGAAAATAAGTTGTCGTATTGCACTTCGTCAAGCAAACTCAGTGTTTCTTCAAATTCGAATTCCGTTTCGCCCGGAAAACCTACAATAATATCCGTGGTGATGGCGATCGGCCTATTTGCATCGCGCATCATGGCGATTTTCTCCAGATACTCTTCGCGCGAATACGTTCGCTGCATCGCACGCAGAACTCGCGTCGAACCAGACTGCACCGGCAAGTGAACGTGGTCGCAGATCTTTGGCTGTCCCTCGATGGCTTCCACAATATCGGGCGTGAAGTCACTGGGGTGCGAAGTGGTGAATCGCACGCGGCGAATTCCCTGAACGTCAGCGACTGCCAGCAACAACTCCGAAAAACGCATCTTTCGCGGCGTCGGGTCCGCATAAGAATTCACCGTTTGCCCGAGAAGCTGAACTTCGGAATAGCCGAGTTCCGCAAGCTGCCGCACCTCCTTCAGAATGGAGTCGCTCCCGCGGCTGCGTTCGGGACCACGCGTGAATGGCACCACGCAGTAGGAGCACGCCTTGTCGCAGCCTTCAATGATCGTCAGGTAGGCGCGCCAGGGGTTGTCCCGGCGCGTCACTTCCGTTTCGAACGTTGCGTCCGTGTCCGTATCAAGGCCGGTAACACGCTGATTCCCAGCTTCCAGTTGGGTAAGCATGTCCGGCAGCTTGCGGTAACTTGCCGAACCACAGACCAGGCTCACCCACGGCGCGCGCTTGAAAATCTCTTCCCCTTCCTGTTGCGCCACGCAGCCCAGCACCCCAATGACCTTGCCCTCCTTCCGCTTCTCCCGGTATTCACCCAGGCGCGAGAAAACTTTCTGCGCCGCCTTCTCGCGAATGCTGCAAGTGTTGTAAAGGATCAGCGAAGCCGCCTCCGGGGTCTCCACCTGTTGATAGCCCCGCGAGAGCAGCAAGCCCGCGACTTTTTCCGAGTCGTGGTCGTTCATTTGGCAGCCGAAGGTCTCCAGGAAGAACGTTCCCCCCTGCCCTGCGGCCACACCCCGGACTATCTCGGAATAAGAACCCTGGCTGGTCAGCCTTTCCAGTTCAACGTCAAACGGTTTGCTCATGCCCAAATCGCAGTTTATCACACCTGCTTTACTCTGTCGGGCCGTCGGGCATCGCCGTGTGCGCGTCCACCATCACATGATGGACACCTTGGCGAGATTTTTCTCCACCATTGCGGCCGCGGCGCAGCGGCCAGGCTTGGGGTGGCTTTCGCGCTGCGCTGGATGTCCTTGGACAGTAAGCCGCCCGTTGCCCGATAAGCAGCGAAATCAGAAACTTACGCATCCTATTGGTTGCGTGCTCTGGATGCGTGTGCTACGTTTCTTAAGCCCAGAAAAATATTGATCGCGTCGCGATCACAAATCGTTTGCTCTCACTGAGGGGTACATCATTTTTCTGTTCACAACGATTTTTCTAACCGATATTGGAAATATCCTTACGCAAACCGGCCTGGTCGCCCGCGCCGTTCTTCTGCTTCTCCTTTCATTCTCGATCATTTCCTGGGCCATGATTCTCCAGAAGGTTGGCCTCTTCGGACGCATACGACGCGAGAGCGACCAGTTTCTGCGTATTTTTCGCGCCACGCGGGGCGTAGCCAATCCGCAAGCCCTGGCGACGGCCGGTTCCCCGTTTTCTTCAGTCTATGCCGCGGGCTACCGCGAGCTGCACAGTCAGGTTGGCAGCGCCCCGGGCAATCCACATCCACCCAAACTGAAGAGCCTGCAAGCCGTCACCGTCAGCATGCAACTCGCTTCCGCGGATGAGGTGCGCCGCGCTGAAAAAGGCATGTCCTGGCTGGCTACCACCGGCTCCGTGACACCGTTCATCGGTCTGTTCGGAACCGTGTGGGGCATCATCGACGCGTTCTCCGGCCTGGGCAGCGCCGGTGCGGCCAGCTTGCGCGCGGTCGCGCCGGGCATCGCCGAGGCGCTGGTCACCACCGCGGCCGGTCTTTTCGCTGCCATTCCAGCGGTGATTTTCTACAACCACTTCTTGCAGAACATTCGCGACCTCGCGCAACGGCTGGACACTTTTGCTCTGGAAGTCACGGCGCAGGTCGAGAAAACGTTTAACTAGAACTTCGCGGCCGTTCCCATCCGGCCGCATCCAGGGAATCGGGAAAGATGCCGCAACTCTCCAAATCGACGCAGACCTCTCTCTCCGAGATCAATATGGTCCCCTTCGTGGACGTGGTTCTCGTGCTGCTCATCATTTTCATGATCACCGCGCCGATTCTCCAGTCGGGTATCGAAGTCGACGTCCCGAAGACACGAACGGTGAAGGAAATCAACCAGGAGCGCCTGGTCGTCACCGTGGACAAAGCACAGCGAATCTACCTTGGCAATGAGCCCATCAACATTCACCAGCTCGGCTCCAGAATCCGCGCCCAGCTGAAAAACACTCAGGAAGGGGTCTTTCTCCGCTGCGACGAGACCGTGCCATTCGGCAGCTTCGCCGCCGTCGTCGACGCGCTGCGTCAGTCCGGCATCAATAACATCAGCATCGTCACTGAGCCCATCACCTCACGCGCACGTACTCAGTAAAGATGACCACCGCCGCCGCCAATTCGATCGAGCCCTTCGGGGGCACACCACACAAGGACCAGAGCCTCCGGCAGTTCCTCATCTATTCGGTCATCATGCATGGGAGTCTCGCGGTCGTCGTTGTTGTCTCCGCTTATATTCAATATCGAGGAAGCCCGTGGGGCGGGATCGGAGGCGACCTCGGCGGAACAAAGGTGAGTTTAGTTAGCTCGGCTGGAATCCCCATGCCTAAAGAATCGGTCGTCACCGAAAGCAAGGCAGTCGATCCAACAAAGGGCCTGCACAAGGAAGAGCCGCCGAAACCACCGGAGCCGAAAACGGACGCGACTAAAATCCCGAAATTCGAAAAAGAAAAGCGTTTACCGCCCAGTCGTCCCTCCAGAACCCTTGACAATAAGACACCTCCCCCGGACAACGCCGTCCCGTACGGCAAGGGCGGAAATCCTGATCTGCCGACTGGACAATCGCAGACCCCCGGGGTCGGTTCGGCGGGCGGCGCCGTCTCGGGCCAAGGCGGCACGGACTTCACAACGCGTTACGGTTGGTACATCGCAGCAGCAAAGCGCCGCGTGGCTCCTAATTGGAATACGCTTTTCCTCGACCCCGCTGTGCGCAGCTCTCGGACGCTCCACTGTGTCATCTCTTTTACGATCCTTCGAGACGGCACTATAAAAAACCTTCGCGTGGAACAGTCGAGCGGAAACTCGTCATGGGACACCTCCGGATTGCGAGCGATTCAAAGCTCAAGCCCCTTTCCACGTCTTCCCAGCGATTGGAAGCCTCCTGATGTATCCGTTCTTTGGGATTTCCCCGATAGAGACAATCCATAAGGAGATGAATCGATTGAGAGTCTCAATAAAGGCTTTTTCTTGGGAGGTCAAAGTGAGTGGCGCATTCAATCGATGCCGCTTAATTCTTCTCTGCGCATTTTTCTCGCTAACCGCCCAGGCAGCGCTTGCGCAATCCGAAGGATGGTTCCGGGCGGGCACGGGTCTCGGCGACACCAACAAGCCTCGCGTGGCCATCGCTGAATTCGCTCCTCGCGCCGACTCCGCCAAATCCCACTCTTCCCTTTTCACCCAGGTCGTCCGTGACGACCTTCAATTCAGCGGCATTCTCGAAGTCCCCAGTCCCAGCTTCTATCCACCTGAAGCTCCCAGCGTCCCCGCCGAGCTAAAACCCGCCATGTGGATCGATCCTCCCACTAACGCCAATTTCCTCGGCTTCGGCAATGTGTCCGAATCCACCGCCGAAGCGACCATCGAAGCCTGGCTTTATGACGTCCGCAATCCCGCTTCTCAAGCCGTCGTCG
>WNGC01005228.1_pt1 | contig 10550 bp, 9 predicted proteins | sample 5400051 | NCBI WGS metagenome assembly WNGC01 (sample SAMN13153368, study PRJNA577476) | soil metagenome | isolation source: 20 cm soil or saprolite under grassland replicate 2 | place: USA:California | collected 2016-06-15 | reverse complement strand
GGGCTGCTGCTGGACAGGAACTCTTCGGACGGCAACGTCTTCGTCACTCCGGGCTACGCCCTCGACGCCCGCGGTAATCTCATCTCTTGCCCTGGAAAAATCGCCGCCCTGATCGGTGTGCACGACCTGATCGTCGTCGATACGCCCGACGCGCTGCTCATCTGCCCGCGCGACCGCGCCCAGGACGTCGGAAAAATCGTGAAATGGCTTGAAGAACAAGAACTAAGAACGCTCTTGTAGGGACCGCCTGCTGAGGCGGTCCGTCCTCCGACAACCAGGCCAATCCGGCTGTTTGGCAGGCATGTCGCATCGCGTATACTCACCTGCAATGACCTCGATTCGATTTGGAACCGATGGCTGGCGCGGCGTCATCGCCGAGGATTTTACGCTCGCGAACTCGCGGGTTGTGGCACAGGCCATCGCCCGTTACGTCGTGCGCTGCGAAGATGCGAGCAAGGGCGTCATCATCGGCTACGACCATCGCTTCGCCTCGGACGGCATCGCTACGGCTGCCGCCGAAGTGGTTTCCGCCAGCGGAACCCCCGTTTTTTTGACGGACAAGCCCTGTCCTACGCCGGCGGTTTCCTTGCTCGTGCGGCAACGCGGAGCGGCTGGCGGCCTGATGATCACCGCAAGCCACAATCCCTATCAATGGAACGGTATCAAGTACAAAGCGAGCTATGGCAGCTCGGCATTGCCTTCGATTGTCGCGCAGATCGAAAAAGATCTCGATGTGGTGCAGAAAGAAATGGTTGCGCCACTGCCGCCGCGGAAAAACCTCATTCAGCCTCTGGAACCGCGCGCGCCGTATCTCGACACACTCGAAAAACTGGTCGATTGGCAACGGCTGAGGAAGGCGAAGTTCCGCTTCGTCTCCGATGTCATGCATGGCTCGGCCACGGGCTTGCTCGTCGAACTTTTCCGACGCAATGGCATCTCCTGCGATGAAATTCGCGGCACGCGCGACCCGCGCTTCGGCGGGGTACATCCGGAACCGATCGAGCCGCATATCGAGGCCTTACGGCAAACGGTGCTCGCCGGAAAATTCGACGCCGGCTTGTGCGCCGATGGCGACGGAGACCGCATCGGGGCCATCGACCGCGACGGTACGTTCGTGAATCCTCAACAGATCTTTGCACTGCTCGTCTGGCACCTGGCGGGGACTCGCAACTTGCCGGGAGACATCGCCAAAACTTTTTCTGTTACCAAACTCATTGACAAGCTGGCCGCCAAGTTCGGCCGCACACTTCACGAAACGCCCATCGGCTTCAAATACATCTGTGAGTTGATGCTCGAGCAGAACATTCTGATCGGCGGGGAAGAAAGCGGCGGCATTGGCACCAACCTCTACATCCCCGAACGCGACGCTACGGTTTCGGCGCTGCTCCTGGCGGAGTTGATGGCCGGGCACGGCAAATCGCTTGGCGAGTTGCTGGCCGTGCTTACTGCCGAATTCGGCGAGTATCATTACGGCCGCGTGGATCTCGATCTGAAACCAGGCCAAAAAGAAAAAGCCATGGCCCACTTTTCGGATGCCAAACTGATCCGTATCCTTGATCTGCCGGTGGTTCGCCGGGAAGATATGGACGGCATCAAGCTCTATCTGAGTGATGTCGGATGGGTGATGGTCCGCGCCTCAGGAACCGAAAATCTTTTGCGAGTTTATTGCGAAACGTCAAAATCCGAAACGACGCAGCGGGTTCTTCAAGCTGTGACCGGAATCGTCCAAAATCTATAGGTGCGCTTATGAAAACGGTCAATTTGAAAGAAAAATTCGCCCTCTTCTCCGACTACTACAACCCGCGCGTTATCGGCGAGGTCAACGACTGCCACGTCAAAGCCGTAAAGCTAAAAGGCGAATTCATCTGGCATCATCATGTCAACGAAGACGAACTGTTTCTGGTCGTGAAGGGTACTCTGCGGATGAAGTTCCGAGGCCACGAAGCCGTCGTCCACGAAGGCGAATTTGTCGTCGTTCCGCGCGGCGTCGAGCACTGTCCCGCTGCTGACGAGGAAGTCCACATCATCTTGATCGAACCAAAGTCGACGTTGAATACCGGCAACATCACTAACGAAAGGACTGTCGCCCAGCTCGAGCGTATCTGAATTCCGCTCCCGCGGCGATCCACGACTAGCCATGGAACACCGTTATTACACCCTCGACGTTTTCACCAACAACCGCTTCGAAGGCAACCCGCTCGCCGTATTCACCGACGGCGACGGACTCTCGGTCGACCAAATGCTAGCCATCGCGCGGGAAATGAACCTTTCGGAAACCGTCTTTGTGCAAAAGCCGACGGAAGAGGAAGCCCTCGCCCGGCTGCGCATCTTCACGACAAAAGAAGAACTCAAGCTCGCTGGGCATCCCGTGATTGGAACCTGGTTCTTGCTCGCGGAGCTGGGCGTCGTTCCCGCGCAGGACGGCGGGGTCCACATCCTGCAAGAGACCGGCGCGGGCGTCTTGCCGGTGGAAATCCGCTTCAAGGATGGCCGCCCCCAGCGCGTTACCATGACTCAGAAAGAAGCCATCTTCAAGCCTGCGAAAATCAACAAGCAGAAGCTTGCCTCCGCGCTGGGAATTTCGCCCAAAGATTTCGCCCCGAAACTGGAACCTGAGATTGTATCCACCGGCATTTTCAACCTGATGGTGCCCCTGCGCAGTCGCTCCGCTGCTGGTTCGTTGGGCGCGTATCTTGTGCGAAACGGAAAATTGGCGCCGGGCCACACCTTGAGCATTCTTCAGGGCGCGGAAATGGGACGCCCAAGCCAGATCGAAGTGGAAGTCACGCAGAGTGGAAAGAAGCTCGTCCCCCGCGTGAGCGGGGCAGCCGTGAAAGTTTTCGAAGGCACCATCCGCGTCTGACTTCTTTCACTAAATATTGAAGCAAACAAAGGCCACCCGGGAACTCCGAGCGGCCGTCGTTGCTTTTCTCCGAAACTGATAACTGACAACTAACTAAGAACTGCTCTTAGTGCCCACGTTTGTCGTGGCGCAGATCCTTGCGATCCTTATGCAGGTCTCTCTTGTCGTGGTTGATGTCCCGCTGGTCCTTGTTGCCGTCCACGCGGTCCTTGTTCAAATCACGTCGATCGTGATTGATGTCCTTCTGATCCTTGTTCCGGTCGACGCGGTCGACGCGGAGATCCTTGCGATCAGCCTGCGCCTGCGCGCTGTTGTCGCCGTACTTTTTGTCATCGCGCGCAAGCTGGTCCCTGTCGTGATTGATGTCCCGCCGGTCCGCGTTGCGATCGGCGCGGTCCTTGCTCAGGTCGCGTTTATCGTGATTGATATCGCGCTGATCGGCATTGCGATCCGCTCGATCCTTCGCCAGATCTGTCTTATCGTTTCGAATGTCTTTCTTGTCGTTCTGAAGGTCCTGCTGCTGCGGCGTCGGATCCTGGCTCTGGGCATACGTGCCACCGGCGAGCAAACCGGCAAATACACCGGCCATCACACCGCGACAGACTATCAGTTCTGCCTTCATTGTCTTCTCTCCTATTGCCATGATTCCTGAACTCACGACCACCCTAACAAAATCAAACACAGGTAGAGCAGCAAAGTTTCGCCACCCTGGGAACTGATTGTTATAGGAGAAATTGAAGGAAGGAAATTGAACTATAACTAATTTACTTTCAATGACTTATGGACCGCGTCGAGGACGCCATTCACAAACACCCCGGAATCTTCCGAGGAAAACTTTTTAGCCAATTCCACCGCTTCGTTCAGCACGACTCGAGGCGGCGTGTCCGTGCCGTTCATTTCATGAATCGCCAGCCGCAAAATGGCGCGATCGATGGCCGCGAGCCGTTCGAACCGCCAGTTGTCGGCGTGCTTGACGATGATCGCGTCCAGCGTGGTGACGTCCTTCGCCGCACCTTCAAAAAGTTTGTTCGCGAAAACGCGCGTCTTGTCCGCGGCCTTCGCGCTTTTCCAGAATTTCACTTCCAGCTTGGTGAAATCCTGCTGGCTCATGTCCCACTGGAACAGCATCTGCATCGCAAACTCGCGGGATTTTGTGCGGAGAGACACGTTACTTGCGCCGCGGCTTTCCGGCGGCTGGCTTCGAATGAGAGGTGCGAATCCTGCGTGACAGCTGCGCCATTTCGATGGCGGCGAGCCCCGCTTCGAATCCTTTGTTCCCGCCTTTGAGCCCGGCGCGGTCGATAGCTTGCTCCAGCGTGTCGCACGTCAGCACGCAAAACATAATCGGCAGGCCGCTGTCCATCTGCGCGAGCTGCAATCCGCGCGCGGTCTCCGAACAAACATACTCATAGTGCGTCGTCTCGCCGCGGAGCACACAGCCGACGGCGATCAGCGCATCGTACTTCCCTGTCCCCGCCAGTTTTTTCACCGCCAGCGGCAATTCGAACGCCCCCGGAACGTGCACCACATCAACATCCTTGCTGCCCGCGCCCGCCCTCTCCAGCGCATCCACGGCCGCCGCAAGAAGCCGCTCGGTGATAAAGCTATTGAAGCGGCTCACGACGATGCCAAAGCGAAAACCCGCTGCGCTCAATGTGCCATCAATCTTCCCGGGCTGTATTTTCTCGGCCATCGCCAATCCGCGCCGTTCCCGATTCCTATCCCTTATTTCCTTTACCTCATGTACTTCCTTTACTTCCCTTTGAACTGCGCCGGTCGCTTCTCCAAAAATGCCTTCGTGCCTTCCCGCATGTCTTCCGTCGCGCATGCCACGCCAAAAAGCGTTGCCTCGAGGAAGAGACCTTCTTCCTGCGCCATCTCCACGCCGCGTTCGATCGCTTCCATGGTGAATTTCACGGCGAGGGGCCCATTGGCGATAATCTTTTTCGCCATCGCTTCCGCGGCGGGAATCAGCTCCGCCGGCTCGTAGATATGATTCACCAGTCCGATGCGCTGCGCCTCTTCCGCCGTGATCATTTCGCCGGTAAGGCAAAGTTCGTGCGCCACACCCTTGCCGCACAGCCGCGCCAGCCGCTGCGATCCGCCGTAACCGGGAAGAATGCCGAGTTTCACCTCCGGCTGCCCGAGCTTCGCCGTTTTGCTGGCGATTCGAATGGTGCAAGAAAGCGCCAGCTCGCAGCCACCTCCCAGCGCAAATCCGTTGATCGCGCAGATCGATGGCTTCCCCATCGTTTCCAGCAGATGGAAAACGCCCTGGCCGAAGAGCGAAAATTCTTTGCCGTTGACAGGTGTTTGCAGCGCCAGCTCGCTGATATCCGCGCCCGCCACGAATGCTTTTTCTCCCGCGCCCGTGAGAATCAACACGCGCACGGCCTGGTCACCCCGCGCATCGAGCAGCGCCTGCTGCAACTCTTCCACCGTCCTGCGGTTCAGCGCGTTCAGCACCTTCGGCCGATTGAAGGTGATGTACGCAATCCCGTCCCTCGTTTCGTACAAAATATTTTCGCAACCCATCTTTTCTCTTCTTCTCCGCTCTGCGTACTCTGCGTTTCCGCGTTATCCTTTTTTTTGCGTTCTGGGTACCCTGCCGGCTCCGCGCCCCAAAGAGCGCCTCTGCCTTATCTTCATTTTTCCTACTAACAACTAACAACCAATTACTTTTAGAATTTCACCGCCTTCGGATTCCCCGGGTCCGAATAATCATAAAATCCCCGTCCCGACTTCCTCCCGTTCCATCCCGCCAGCACCATCCGCTTCAACAGCGGCGGCGCCGCGAATCGCCGTTCCTTGAATTCATCAAACATAATTTGTGAAATGTAATAAGTGGTGTCGAGTCCCACAAAATCCAGCAACGTCAGCGGCCCCATCGGGTGCCCGCACCCCAGCTTCATCGAATTGTCGATGTCCTCGATCGACCCGACGCCCTCTTCCAGCGCACGAATCGCATCCAGAAGATACGGCACGAGCAATCGATTCACGATGAAGCCGGTGCTGTCCTGCGCGCGTACGGGGGTCTTGCCCAGCTTCGCGCCAAACGCCACCATCTCGTCGTAAACCGCAGGCTCCGTAGCAATCGTCCGCACCACTTCCACCAGTTTCATCACCGGCACAGGATTAAAAAAATGCAAACCGACGAAACGCTGTGGCCGCTTGGTAGCACTACCGATCTCCGTAATCGTCAACGAAGACGTGTTGCTCGCGAAGATCGTCGATGGCTGACAAATCGCATCCAGTGCCGCAAACAGCTCCCGCTTCGCCGGAAGCTGTTCGATAATCGCCTCGACGATGATGTCAGAATCTTTGAGGTCTTCGACCTTCGTTGTTCCCTTGAGCCGTCCGCGGATTTCACCCATCACCGCTTCGGTGATTGTGCCCTTCTCCGCCAAGCGATTCAGGTTTTTCTCGATGCTCTTGAGCCCCTTGTCCAGCAATTCCGCGCTTACTTCGCGCACCACGGTTTCGAATCCCGCCGCAGCCGCCACCTGCGCGATCCCCGAACCCATCAACCCACACCCCACGACTCCCACTTTTCGAATCGCCATTTTTTCCCCTTGGAAATGCCGCCCACCACGCCGGCAGGAGGAGCCATGCAATCTCGCGTATCGTAGGGGCACGATACATCGTGCCCTCTTCGATTGCGCCCAAATTCTACCAGAGACGAAGTTCCTTTACGTCCTTTACTTCCCCTACCTCATCTAGCACAATGCTTCGACAACCATCGCGATGCCTTGCCCGCCCCCAATGCAAGCCGTCGCCAGCCCATACCGCAATCCATTCCGCCGCAACTCATTCAAGATCGTAATCACCAGCCGCGTTCCGGATGCTCCCAACGGATGGCCCAGCGCAATCGCGCCGCCGTTCACATTCGTCTTATCGCGATTCAATCCCAATATCTTCTCCACCGCCAGATACTGCGCCGCAAAAGCCTCGTTCACTTCCACGCGATCCATCTGCTGCAGCGTTAGTCCCGCGAGTTTCAGCGCCTTCTGCGATGACGGCACCGGCCCGATCCCCATGATGCTCGGATCAACTCCCGCCACGGCCCACGACGCGATTCGGCCCACAGGTTTCAATCCCCGCTCCTTCGCGATTTTTTCTCTCGTTACTACAACCGCGGCCCCGCCATCCACAATCCCGCTGGCATTACCCGCGGTCACGATTCCGTCTTTCTTGAAGGCCGGCGGAAGTTTTTCCAAAATCTCCATCGTCGTTTCCGGACGCCGGTGATCGTCTTCGCTCGCAAGGATGGTCTTCTTCCCCTGCTTCACTTCCACCGGCACGATCTCTTCCTTGACACGGCACGCCTTGTAAGCCGCGTCCGCTGCCTGCTGGCTGCGCAGCGCATACGCGTCGGCATCCTTGCGTGAAATATTATGTTGCTCGGCAAGTTTTTCCGCCGTCAGTGCCATCGGCAAGCCGCAATACGTATCGGTCAGGCCCGCCATCAGCGAGTCTTCCAAAGCTCCGCCACCCAACTTCAAGCCCGTCCGCGCCCCGCGAATCACAAACGGCGCCTGCGTCATGTTCTCCATCCCACCGGCAAGCACCATCGTCGCTTCACCAAGCAGCAGCCGCTGCGCGGCCTGCGCGATCGCCTCAATCCCCGACCCGCACAACCGGTTCACCGTCACCGCCGGCGTTTCCACTTTCAGCCCGGCCTTCAAGCCCACGTGCCTCGCGCCGTAAAGCGCATCCGCGCTAGTCTGCATCACATTGCCGAAAATCGCGTGATCAAACTCGCTCGGATCCACGCCAGCCCGCCGAATCGCCTCTTTCGAAGCATGTGCCGCCAGCTCAATCGCCGAAACATCCGAAAATGCCCCCGTATATCGCGCCATCGGCGTCCGCGCACCCGCTACGATCACAACATCAGTAGGAAACATACTGCGCTCTCCTATTTGTCTGAGCTGAGTCTTCCAATTCGAACGATCGTCATTCAGGGCAAAGCGAAGGATCTCATTCCCAAATGCTGCATGGCTCCGTCCCATTCCGCGCCCAATTCTTGCAATGATGCGCGGCGGATCCACACCAGTCACGAGTCACAACTTCGGCGTCTCCAGCGCCACCACGATATCCCCGCCGCGCTTCCGCGCCTCTTCAATCGAAAACTCCGCGCGATTGATCAAATCCGTTACGATGTCTTCACTGTCGTACTCGTGCTTGGCGACGGCTTCTACAATTCCCGCGCTCAGCGTAACTTGCGTCGAGTCCCACGGCGGCCGCAGCCCGGACGCCGCTCGTCGCAGCTTATCCGCCAGACTCTTCGCACCCGCCAGCGTCGTATCCGGCAAGATAAACGCCAGCGACCACGAAGTATATTTCACCGCCACGTCGTTCTGCCGCACCATCGGTTGTAACGACCGCGCCAGTTGCCCCAGAAAACGCTCCAGCGGCGATTCGCCCTGCTGCCGCAAAATCTCCGCGCCGCGATCGATCTGCAGAATCGTCAGCGCCAAAGGCGTCCCGTGCGTCCGCGCGCGGTCCGCTTCCGTCAACAAACAACTCTGGTACGAGCTGCGGCTCAGCAAACCGGTGCGCTCATCGGAAACGCCCATGCGCCGCACCAGCGACCGCAGCCGTGTGTGACTGACACTCATGAGCATCTGATCGCCGATGGCCTGCAGGAAATACGCTTCATTCGGCTTCCACTTGTGCTCTTCGGCACTCCCCACGATCAACATCCCCGCGGGTATCTGCGTCTCTTTGTCCGTGATCATCACGCCCAGCGCCGTCGCCAGCCCCAGATCGCTCAGAATCGATCCTTCCGCTGCTTGCACCATGAGTCCGCCGAGTTCATCCGGTTCGGCCTTCTCGATGTGCGCGAGTAGCAGGACCACTTGCGCGCCGGGGGCGGGCTTCACCCCGTGGGCGCAAAATTCCGCGGCCATTTCCGGCGGGCGCCCCGGCGTGCCCACCACAGCCAGAGCGCGCGTCACGCGCAGATAGCTGCCGACCTCGTTGACCGCCGTGTTCAGCATCGCCCGCGGCGTCTGCTGACGGAATATCTTTTGATTGACCTCGGAAATCTTTGAGAGATCGCGCAGCGTCTCCGCCGAATATACCCCGGTCCTCGAGGTAATGGGCACGGGCGCCTCGGCAACCGGTGCGGCAGAGGCGGGCGGCGCCGCGGATGCCGCGGGCGGCGCAGGCGACGGTTCCGTCTTCGCTTTGGGCGTTCCTTTGGGCCACCAGTTTGCCATCTGGTAGAGATTGGCCAGCCGCGCGCTCCGCTCTTCTTCCCCGGGGAACATCGCTGCGATTCTTTGCAGACGCTCCAATGCCTTGTTCTGCAGCGAGTACTGCAAGAAAATCTCCGTCTGCACGATCAGATCTTCCAGCGCTTGCAACTGCCGGCCTTCTTCACTGCCCGGAGAAGGAGCCGCGGGTTCCTGCGTCGGAGGAGCGTGCGAAGTATGACCCGGCGTGGGTGTGCTCGATTTCAACAGCCGGCTTGCGATCCGTTTCAGATGGGCTTCATCCACGCGGCCGCGCAGCAGTTCCAGCCTCTCCTGATTGCGATAGTCGTACGCATCGATGTCCACCAGCCGCTCGAGAGTCTCTGCCGCTTTCGCTACATTTCCCGAGGTCAGATACACGTCGAAAAGCCTGATCAGCACTTCGAAATACTGCGATTCGCGATTCAATTCGTTGTGGATGGAGGCCCAGAATTCAAGAATAACTTGAGAATGGGGGTATTTGGCCCCTACACCGTCCATCAACGTCGCGAAATCGTTTTGCCGTTTGTCGGCAAACATCCGCCGCTTGAGCGTCAGGAGGATATCCGTGGCTTTCTGGTCCTGGCCCGCGGCGACGTAACGGTCGGCCAGTTCGAACAGTTGGGTCATGCCTTCATTTTTCTCGCGGAGCACCCGCTCGAGTAACTCGCGTGCGCGCTCCAGGTGTCCCGATCGCATCAGCGCGTCGCTAAATGTGGTGAGAAACGCCGCGTCGCTTTCGGTTGCGGCAAACGGTTCCAGCAAGGCTACGGCACGCACGGCATTCCCGGCCTGCAGGTTTGCTTGGGCATACAGAAGTCCCACGCTGCGTTCCTGCGGCGCGAGTTTGTACGCGCGGCCTAGAAGATTGAGCGCGTCGGCCGCGGTGCCGCTCACCGAAGCCAATTGCCCGGCCCGCAGAAACGCGCGTGCGGCCAGCGCCGTCTTGCCCATGCGTTCGGCTGTTTCCGCAAGACGAAGCTGCCGCGAAAAATTTTCCGGATCGAGCTGGGCGACCCGCTCCCAGCAAAACAGCGCGTCTTCCTCGCGGCTTGCCGCCGCGAACAGCTCCGCGGCCTTGGTGTACTGCTCAATGGCTTCGTCGGGATGATTTTGTTTTTGCTGCAGGAAGGCGTATCGAGCGATGCGCTCGGGCAGTTGCTGGTTTTGACGCGTCTGCAAGAACCGCTTGTAGATGGCCAGAGCTTTGGTCTCGTCCTTGGGCTCGACTAGCAGATCGAACAGCAGGCCGTAGTAAACCGCCGCACGGTCCGGCTGATCCATCCGTGCGTAGAGATCGCCGAGCGCCTGCGTGGCTTCCTGATGTTGCGGCATCTCGTCGAGCACCGCCAAATACGCCTCGATCGCGTCCTCGACGCGGTTCTTCTCGAGGAAGCGCTTGGCGCGATCCAGATGTTTGCTTACGTCTGCGGCCATCCGTTCAGGTTGCC
>WNGC01008244.1_pt1 | contig 10553 bp, 9 predicted proteins | sample 5400051 | NCBI WGS metagenome assembly WNGC01 (sample SAMN13153368, study PRJNA577476) | soil metagenome | isolation source: 20 cm soil or saprolite under grassland replicate 2 | place: USA:California | collected 2016-06-15 | reverse complement strand
TGAGTAGCCCGCCGGATCTCGTGAGGAAGTAGTACTCATAAACCGTGGCTGAGGACGCTGAGCCGCAGGAAAGAACCGAGCCATCACTCGTGGAATTGTAACAATGGCCCCCTAAGGATAGCGCGCCCCCACTTGTATTCTCGGAGAACGTTATCTGTGAAACTGGCACCGTAACGGCTCCAGCGAGAGCAATTGGCGTTAACAGAATGGCGGCGACTGCTACGATGATGATCACAAGTACAGCTAGCATGTTCCTTTTCACTAAACCACTCCTCCGTGTGCCATGCAAGAGGAGCAACTCGGGTTATAGATTTTGCTTACAAGTCCGACCATCAGAGAAAATAGGGGATCCCAGTAACCAATGACTGAAGGAAAAATGAGCATCTGCGACTTCATGGGCCAGTTACCGGGAAGCACCGCAGACCTAACCAAACTTGCATGAGGGTTTTCTTATTATATGATAGAAACCCCTTGTAATTGTTTCGAGGACGGCTACTAGCGCACCGATTCCCCCGTAGAAATATACTGGATTCAAGGCGCTCCCGAGCACAGTAACATCAAGTTCTGTGGTACGATTGCATGGACCATAGTAGTCTGAAGTGCTACAGACCGCACACCCTGTTATCATTATCTTGTATGTACCTGGCTTCCGCGAAGAACAATCGACCTTCGCTGTGCCTGAGGAATAGACGAAAGCCGGGTTGATGGGCCCGCATAGAAGGCCGCTCGGAAACTCGCCTGCTATGATGACTCTTCCGCTGAAGTCCTTACTGCCCGTTATGGTTATAGTGGCTGTGAAAGGTTGTCCGATTGCGACTGGGCTGGGAGAGTTGGCTGTGAGGTCAAAGTCAAGCGCAGGCGGCTGAAACTCCTCGGTGACGGAGATGGTTATGAAATTCAGTGAAGTATAGGAGACATGCAAATTGCTTAGGCCCAAGCTTGTCAACTGTAGGCCAAAGAGCAGGATGAGAAGGAGGATTCGCGAAGGAAACCAGTCCTCTAGCTCGCGCCTATCAGAAGTGCCTCGCTGTTATTTAGCCAGCGCGTTTAGAAACGAAGACGATACGTAGCCCAGCACCACTCAAACTAACAAATCCATCGTCCGATCTCTCTCCCATGACAATCGCCAAAACTTATATCGCCACTTACAAAAGCGCCCTCTCATGCCAAAGTTCATCGATGTGCACAAGATGAATCCTCTCACTGAGCAGCAGCTCAAGCAAGCTCAGAACGCGGCAAAAGACGAGTTCGGCGTCACCCACGAGAACATCATATACAGTGAAACGGAGAACAAAGTCTTCTGCGTTCTAAACGCTCCCAACAAGGAAGCCGTGGAGAAACACCACAGAAAGATCGGCCTTAAGCCAGACTGGATACACGAAGTCAAGACTACAAAGTAACCATCCGGTTCGAAACTCATCCGGCTTTCTTTGCAGTTGCCTATTTCGATGGCAGTCCAGGCACTGAATATTTGAGATAGACCAAGTCTTCAGCGGGAACCTGACACTAGATCTTCCAGAAATCTCCCGTTAATCCGAGGGATTGGAAGTGGGCAATGGTCTGCTCCCTCGAGGGTCTTGCATAGTCAAGCCTCATCTTTTCTTTGTAGATCGGAAGGCTAAGTCTCAACGTCTGGTCAATGGTCAATGCCTCGCCTCCAGTGAAAGAGCCTGTTCTCATCCATTCCGCAAGATGGTCCTTCGAGCTGAAGAACACCATATTGTTCGAACATGTCAACACGATGTTTTCCCACCATTTCGATGCTGGTAGCGCCAGGTAGATCAGTGGCTGGCTATGGGACCCTTGAGCGACCAACCTCTGGTCTCTGAGATGGATCTTGATGTCTTCCGCGCAATGATGACAGTAGGAGGCTATCCACTGCTCCTTTCCGAGCGCTACATGAATAGCCACCGCGTCCCATGCACAATTCGCAAAGTAGTCCTTGTCGTTCCCGGCGGTTTTGACCCTGAAGGATGTCACTATGCTTGAGAAGGGAAATGCCATCAGGATTCTCTGCGTACCGGGCAGTAGCGCGATGTGTCGAGCTGACTGGAGTTCGACCAATGTGGCGAACGCAGATGCTCTGTCTAACCCAAACTTTTGCATGATCTGCTCCAGAACGGGAGCGATCGCGTGTTCCTCGAAGTGTTCGAAGATGTAATTTCTGACTTTCTTCTGGAGATTCATGGCGGTATCTGGTCTGGGCCATGAGGGGGTGCCTAGGCTATGATTCGCTTGGGAAGACTAATGGGGGGCAGGTTTTTCTCAATTTCCGCTCTGGATTGTTCGAGCCAGGGTGGGAGTGCGAGGCGCGTCCCTAACTTCTCGGGAGATTCGTCGATAACAAATCCAGGCTGGTCCGTGGCCACCTCGAAGAGAACTCCGCCGTGCTCTCGGAAGTAGATGGAGTGGAAGTAGTTCCGATTGATTACCGGGGTCACGTTTAGGTCTGATTTGAGAATCTCCGCACGTAGATCCTTCTGGTGTTCGTCGTCTGCGGCGCGGAACGCAACATGATGGACTGTTCCGACGCTCACAAATCCACGCTGAGCATTCGGCCTAGAAACAATATCTACAATCGTACCCGCGGCTCCCTTTCCTGCTTCATACCTGAAACGGTTCTCCTCCTGGCCTACTAGCCGAAAGCCTAGGGTGTCTACCAATACTGACTCTGTCCTCTCCAACACCTCCTCCGAGAGGGTGACGCTATGAAATCCTCTGATTGCATGCTCCCTCGTGACAGGACCATGTATCCATCCTGTTCTCCTCTCGTTTTCCTTGTTACCGACCAACTCCAAGCCCTGTCCGTCCTGATCTTCAAAAGAGAGCACGGTCTCGCCGAAGCGCTTCCGAGTAGCTTCCTGAGAAACACTATACGATTTCAGTCGATCCTCCCAATAAGGTATCGATTCTCGTGAAATGGAGAAGGAAGTGTTTGTAGCCTGACCGGCACCCCTGAGACCCCTAGGTTGACCGGGCCATGGGAAGAATGTTAGAACAGATCCAGGATGTCCTATCTCGTCACCAAAGTAGACATGATACGTACTAGGGTCATCATAATTGACAGTCAGCTTGATGAGACGCAGACCCAGAATTTTGGTGTAAAAGTCAAGCGTCTTCTGCGGGTCGCTAGATATTGCGGTGATGTGGTGTAGACCGAGAACGCCCCTGACCATGACGATGCTGACGCTGCAAAGCAGTATTACGTCTTTACGAAGCGACAGGGCGACGCAAGAAAGGCACTAAATACTCACCGTCTCAACCACGACCTGCTACATTTGAGCAAGATTGAGGTCAGAGCCTCTGGCCGATGGCGAGGAGTCGAGGTCCTCGGCGGCATCATAGTTATCGCCTTAGCGATCTTCGCATTGGCCGATCCTCAGTTTACAATACAGACCCTAGTGATTGTAATTGCAGCGGGCCTAATCCTGGGCGGTCTGTTCAGGATCACCGTGGGCGCCTTCGCGACAGTCTTGCCCTCCCCCTTGAGGAGCCTCAACGTGACCGGAGGCGTCATCGCCCTGGTTCTCGGAATTGCGGCTTTGCTCGATCTGCAAGCAGCGGTAGCCACCCTCGTTGGAATTCTCGCCGTAGCACTTCTCCTTGTTGGAGCGGTTGAGATTGGGGTCGGGGTTGCAAGACACCCGCCAATATGGCTGAGACTCATGATTCTAGCGATCGGGGCTCTAACAATCATCCTATCAGTCTACGTCATCCTCAACATGTCAGTAGGTCAGAGTATCCTTGCAGCCATCCTAGCGTTCGCCCTGCTCTTGTTGGGAATGAGAAACATCGTACACGGATACACCGGCCACCACCCGGTCGCAACATCAATCGAGCCCGCCCTAACAGCAGTGTGAGCAGAACCTCTGGAGACCTATTCTTGGAGTAATCTGTTGGGGTCCCTGATTTCACCATAATGGGGTGAAGTCTCTCATTGTCCCACCTGTGTATGAGAATGTCACAATATCTGCTGGTACGCTAGAGTCTAGCTGGTTTGCTGTTGCAGTAACTCCCGGGTAGGGTTGGCCGCCCCAGCGGTAGTTCACCTTCCAGTATGAGAAATCTCCTTGGACGATGTTAGCCCTCTCCATTGTACGCCAGGACCCCTCATATTGGAACGAGGGATGGAACAGGCTCACGCTCCAACCCGGGACCGGCAGTTTACTTGCGACGCCGAACTGATACAGAAAGGCTGATCCCTGCGGAATTTCTGAGGCGGGGCCGCCCGAGAGCCCAATGTCAAAGTAGGTTCCAAGTCTGCGGTCCGGGAGGTAGCTTCCGAACCTGGTCCATGCTACTCCAGTTGTGTTGTAGTACCAATTAACGAGGCTTCGTGGCTGGCCGTCAACAGTGACGGGCTCCCATTGCATTCGCAAGTAGATCGGCGTAGAGATGTTCTGCGGATTAAGGGTGGTCTGAGAGTGATACCAGAGATGTTCCCAAAAGTATCCGCCGCAGTTGGCATTGCCATCACACGTCTCCCAAGATGAGCCTGAAATCATCAGGCTGCTGTTCGGTAGTAGGAAGACATCAGCTCTCCATCCAAAATCCCACCCGTCAACACAGCAGTTAGGCGACTGGACCCCCATACCTGCCAGTAAGAAATTGTCAGGAGCCAAGATACGCGGATTGGCCATGGAGATGCTGACTCCAATCTCGACGCAGCATATTCGATACTGTGTCGAGTTGTAGTAGCCCCCGACGTACGGATAAAAGGGCTGACCTAACGTAAGTTCCCCCGGACTTGACGAGATGGAGGAAGCGTAGAGTACATTTGGGTCCCAGAAATTATGAGCTACGAGCGTCCATAAACAGACGATCAAGACAAGAGCAAGTCCGACTCGTTGGACATCTTCGATCCTGATGGTGCCCAGCCGACCCGATACCTTGGGCAACCGTAGCCTTGAGGGTAGGCCCAATTCCGTCACACTGCCCACCAATGCAAAGACTGCCCATAATGGAGCAAGGGGAAACAGCAAGCTTCGATCACAGCCGGGGCACTCGGGCGTCCAGAAGAGCGCGGAGATGAAGAGTAGCGAGACTGCGCCCGAGACTGCACCTACCTTCAAGGACCGTCCTATGCGTGCTGCGAGTATTCCCGTAGCAATCTGAGGTACTCCGACAAGTAGCAACGTTTGAAAGATCAGGAATAACGGTAGGTATGTAACGCCGGAGAACCATGCGCTGAGAGGAAACCAGATCATGACCACGCTCAGAACAATTCCGCTAAGGACGGCTAACGCTGGCCGTATTCTTTGATCGAGAGCATCTCGTTTTTCGGCTGCTTTCACGAGAACAGGCAAAGCCCCGTAGCAGAACATGATTCCGGCTAGTCTTAACCCGACGAGACCATCCGGTCCAGAATAGTAGCATTCTGGCTGCCAGACCCCTCCCGGTCCGTAGATAGGACAGGCCACATAGAACAAGACCCAGACTAGGAGAGTGCTGAGGGCGATCTGGAGAACCGCCCATCGAGGCCTGAGAAGATAGGCAGCCACGATTCCCCAGACCGCAAAGGACGCCAGGTCGACAAGGAGTCTGTTTCCCGAGAGGTTGTAGTACCAGTCCGGGTTATGCGTCAGGTGGAAATAGAAATCCGTCTTCTCGAAGAGAACGGGAGGTATCCACGGAAAAATGGCTAGGAGGACGGCTCGGAGAATGTTCTTGGGAGTGAACCGGGAGAAATCAGTCATCCAATCGACGGAATAGGGTTCAGCGCTTTTGGGTCTTGCCCCGGGTCCAGAAGAACTATTCCCTTAGGAATAATTCCTCAGGTAATAATTCGAAGAGTGGGTTGAACCTGTTCACTGTGCGAATAGAGCGGGATCAAGCTTCTGGAATGTCGACTGATACTCCTGGATTAGAGCCAGGTTCAGCCGGAGCACATTCACATACTCGTCCCCCAAAATCCACGACGTCCGTTCAATGTTTTGACCGACCAGCCTAGAAAGATCACTCTGTGTGATATTGGTAGTAGCCGATATTCGTGGTATTTGTGAGAGTGCATCTTCAAGCGTGATGTCCGGGTCTACGCCCGAAGCTGACAGAGTCACGTTTCGGGAATGGAAAAAGAATGGCGAAATGGAAAAAGAATGGCGAGGAGAAGTTCTGAGCAATAAGATACGAGCCCACTGACCTACCATTGCTCCCGTTAAGATGGGCTATCGAGCCATTTGCTTGGTCATGCAGGAGGACTTGAGCAAACCCTGTTACCAACAGTGGGAAGACCAACCCGCAGAGGAGCATTGAGACAATTGCCAGCCTGAGAGCGGGTCCGTAGGTTCGTTTGACTTCGTTTTTGATACTCAACTTGATCCTATCCTCCTATCGATAACAGTGCGATGTCGATGAGCTTGATTCCTATGAAGGGCACAATGATCCCTCCGGCTCCGTAGATGAGCGCGTTCTTGATGAAGAGAGACATCGTGCTGGTAGGTTTGAACCGGATTCCCCTCATGGCAATAGGGATCAGAAGCGGGATGATGAGTGCGTTGAAGATGAGCGCAGACAGTACAGCGGTATTCAGTCCGAGGCCGAGAATATTCAGCGCCTTCAGTTCCGGAAGTGTAGCTGCGAACATTACTGGGACTATCGCGAAATACTTGGCCACGTCATTGGCGATGCTGAACGTTGTCACTGCCCCGCGGGTCATGAGTAGTTGTTTTCCCAGCATGACCACTTCGATGATCTTTGCCGGGTTCGACTCTAGGTCTACCATGTTGGCAGCTTCCTTGAATTCATCGCTAGACCCACGTCAGCTACGGCCAACGCGGGTGCGTCATTGGTGCCGTCTCCGATCATGGCTACGACTCGTGTCTCAGCCTGCTCTTTCGTCACAATGTCATACTTGTCTTCTGGCTTCGCCTCGGGCCTATATTCATCGATCCCAACTTCGCTAGCAATGCTCTTCGCCGTGAGGGGCTGGTCACCAGTCAACATAACAGGCCGAATCCCCATCACCTTGACCGACAGAATCTTCTCCCTGATGCCTGGCTTCAGAACATCCTTGAGCCGGATAATTCCGATAATCTCCCTGTTCCTCGTCACAGCCAGCGGCGTATCTCCCAGGCTCGAGATACTATCCACCAACGAGTCGAAGTTCGATGGGATGGAGCGCGCGATCTTCTTGATAGCGTCCGGAGCACCCTTGATTATCTCAATCTCATCCTCTCCGATTACGGACCCGGCTTCCTGATGAGCTTCAAACTTCCTCCGTAGCCTCCCCCGTTCGCGGCCTGACTTGTCCCCCTTGGGCAGCATGAATCCCGTGCCCTGGGATATCTTGACACCACTCGTTCGGGTGCTCGCGGAAAACTCGTACACTTCAGAAACCCCCAATGCGTTCAACTCTCTAGGAACGAAGCCATCCTCGTAAGCGAGCCGTATCAGACTCCGGCCTTCAGGTGTATCATCATGCCAGGACGAGAGAAACGCCGCTTCGCCCACCTCCTTCTCAGTGTGACTATCGACAGGGATGAATTCTACCGCTTGTCTGTTGCCGACCGTGATCGTTCCAGTTTTGTCAAGGATGATCACATCCGTATCTCCTGCTCTCTCCACTGCTCTGCCTGACTTGGCTACGATCTTTCTCCTGTAGAGGCGGGATACGCCCGAGAGCCCGATAGATGGGAGCAGGGCCCCGATTGTTGTTGGTAGGAGACAGACGTAGAGGGCGATTAGAATCGAGAGGTCCACTGCGAGATTGAGAGTAATCGAGAGGCCGAGAAGTGCAACAACAATTATTGTGAATATGGCCGTTAGACCAATTAGCACAATTGTCACGGCCACTTCGTTAGGCGTCCGAGGTCTCTTAGAGGATTCTACTAGCCTAATCATCTCGCTGATGTAGGTATCCTCTGGGTTCACCGTGACCCGAGCGGTGAGAGTATCGCTGATCACTTTCGATCCCCCGATAACCTCGTCTCCAGGTGCCTTCCTGACGGGTGTGGATTCTCCGGTGAGGAGGGACTCGTCGACCATTCCGATTCCCTCAAGCACTTCCGCGTCAATAGGCACGACGTCATTTTTCTCGAGCAAAATCAGGTCCCCTTTACGAAGTGCAGTCGACATCGTTGTAACGGTCCTCCTAGCATCATCCTCAGTCACTATCTTCTTGCTCTGAACTTCCGACTCCAGGCTTCGCAGGCTGCTCGCAGTGTTCTTCGCCTGGGTCTCAGCCAATGCATCAGCTAGAGTGCTGAACCAGACCGTGGTCAGAAGTATCATGGAGACTTCGACATAGTAGATTCTCATGCTCAAGTTTGCAACTGGATAGAAGGCGGGAGGATAGATCGCCATCGCCGCGACTATGAAGAACGTTAGTTCTACAATGAACATGACAGGATTCGCGAGCAAGGATAATGGATTGAGTCTGACCAACGAATCGAGAAGCGTTTTGGTTGATGTGAGATTACTTCGGAAGCGTGGTGAAGTTGGTCTGGTGGGCTTCGAAGTCATTATTGTCAGAACCCGTTTACGCGTTTTTGGAAGAATTCGAGAATCGGTCCAAGTGCTAGGAATGGGAAGAATGTGAGAACGACGAGCAGGAGTATGCTCCCAACCAGAACGATCGTGAACGTGATGCTGTCTGTCCTAAGGCCAATCTCTGTGGATCTCTTACGATTGATCATTGACCCGGCTAGGGCAAGTAGGAGCCCGATAGGGGCGAAGCGGCCGATAAACATGACCAGCGCGGTTGATATGTTGAAGAACGGTGTGTTTCCAGTAGCGCCCAGAAAGTCGGAACCATTGTTCGATGCGGCGGATGTGAACTCGTAGAAGATCCGAGTAAAGCCGATTGAGTCAGTCGACACCTTCAGCGCAGATGTTGCGCCAGTTGCATATGCGAGTACTGTCGGGACGAGGATGATAACTGGATGAACGAGGAAAGTGATCATTACAATCTTCACGTCGCGCGCGTTGATCTTCATCCCGAGATATTCTGGCGTTCGGCCGGACATTAGGCCGACGATGAAGACTGTGATGATGATGTACATGACCATGTACATTAGACCCACTCCTTTGCCGCCGGGTGTGGATTGGATCAGCATGCCCATGAAGGCGGAGAGGATGACGAGTGGATTCATACCGGCCAGGCTCGAATTTACCGAACCTGTGGTGACAGCTGTCGTCGCAATTGTCCAGAACGTGGAGAAGAAGCCTCCGAAACGAACCTCTATGCCTCGACCTAGGCCGTAGCTAGGAATGAAGGCTAGCAACAAGTCAAGAGCGAATAGAGAGTATGCGCCGATGATAATCGGACGGGCCTCGCGTCTTTTTCCCAGTAGCTGACCGAACACGAAGCAGAGACTTGTCGGGATGAGTAGCATTAGGAGAATCTGGAAAATGTCCGAGGCCGGATTTGGATTCTGGAATGGGTAGGCAGAGTTAGCTCCATAGTATCCTCCACCGTTCGTGCCGAGCTGCATGATGCTGACAAGCGACGCGACGGGTCCCACCAGAATTGTCTGGGTCGCTCCTTCCACCGTCGTGACAGTTTGATACCCTCCAATGGTCTGAGGAACGCCTAGTGCAACAAAGATGAGGGCGGCGACAAAGCAGAGTGGAAGGAAAAGTCGGGTTAGAGATCGAACAAAGTCTGTGTAAAAGTTTCCAAGATTCTGACTGCGAGAAACGAAGCCTCGAACCATTGCTACTGCGACGCAGAGGCCAGTGGCGGCACTAGTGAATTGCAGGAATTGGACTGCGGTCATCTGGCTGAGATAGGAGAGACCGGGCATTGATGGCAGAGGATAACAGTTCGGCGGATTGGTGCAAATTCCTCCTCCATTGTAATGTTGCAAGTTTGTGTTCGTGGCAAAGCTGATGACTTGCATGAAAGCCAGGTCAAGGCTAAGACCCGAGAACCCTTGAGGGTTCAGTGGCAGACTGTTTTGGAAGACGAAGATGATGAAGGCGAGGCTCATCTGGAAAATATTCAGAATGACAGCGGATAGAAAATACTCTCTCCATCCCATGCCATGAGTCGGATCTACCCCAAGCAGCTGATAGATCCGGTTCTCGATGGGACTAAGAACCCTATCTATCCGACTCGGTGCGCTCGTGAAAATGGCCGTGATGTAGGGTGCGAGCAGGCGACCCAGAACCACCGCTGTCGAAAGAATCAGTAGAAGTGTGAGTAAGTCGCTGGGCTGTATCAGGGCTTGCAGGCTCCCATTTGTTCAGCAGCGGCTTCATGATTGGCTCGGTACTAGTCTTTGTGGCTAACGGCTATCGACGCGTGGGCGGTCGGACTGAGAAACTCGCCGGTGAGCCGGGCTCCCTTGTGAGTTTTCAGGACGATGGAGCTGACGGTGCTTTTGACACCCTTGATCTTCATGATCCTGTTCTTCAGGACATCCCTGAATTCTTCGATATCATCTGCTGAGACGAGGGTTACGATGTCGAACTCGCCTGTAACCTCGTAGAGCTCCTCAATATTGTCCAGTTTGGCCAGCGACTGGACTACTTCGTCCATGTGGGCTGACTCGACGAAAATGTCCACAAATGCTAGTAGAGGGGCCATGATGGTTCAACGTTTCAGAGTTCTC
>WNGC01004468.1_pt1 | contig 10561 bp, 8 predicted proteins | sample 5400051 | NCBI WGS metagenome assembly WNGC01 (sample SAMN13153368, study PRJNA577476) | soil metagenome | isolation source: 20 cm soil or saprolite under grassland replicate 2 | place: USA:California | collected 2016-06-15 | reverse complement strand
GGTCGAGCCGTTCGGGTCGAAGACGAAGCTCCGGACAGGTCCCGAACTAGGCGTGATGCTTGCGACGCGGTTTGAGCTCGAGCTGTAGGCGTAGGTGTCGGTGCTCGTGCCCGCCGCGCGGCTCATGCGGTTGCCGACCGCGTCGTAGCTGTAGGCGTAAGGCGTCGAAGGCGTGACGGCCTGGGTCAGGCGATCGAGGCTGTCGTAGTCGTACGTTTGGGCGTTGGCGGGATTGGCGAAGTCGCTGATGAACGTGATGCGGCTCGCCGCATCGTAGCCGATGCCGAAGGACTGCACGCCGAGCGTGTAGGAGGCGATGCGGCCGTCGAGGTCGATGCCACGGCTATAGACCTGATTGTTGCCGAGCGTGTAGCTCTTCACGCCGCCGAAGGGCTGATAGAGGACGCTTGAGACCACGACTTGCGACTGGGTATCCTTGGTAGTAGTCACCTGATTGACCCTGCCAACACCGTCGAAGGCGTAGGTCACAGTGCGGCTGCTCGGATAGGTCATCCCGCTAAGACGCCCTGCTTTGTCGTACGCATACCCGGTCCTGTACAGCACGCCGTTGACAGTCCGCGTATCGGACGTCACGCGCCCGTGGAGGTCGTAGGCGTAGGCGATCTGGCTCGTGACTTGGTTGGCCGAGTTCGTTTCGGTGATGGAGCTCAAGTGCCCGATCGCATTCGTTCCCTGATCGTAGGTGTAGGTCTGCATCGAGCCGTCGTTGAAAGTGATGAGCGTGACGCGGTTGAGCGCGTCGAAGGTGTACGCCGTCACCTGCCCTTTCGCGTCGGTCTGCGTAAGGAGGTTGCCGGCGGCGTCGTACGTATTCACCGTAGTGCCGGTATCTGGGCTCGCCTGCTGCGTAAGGTTCCCCAGACCGTCCACCGTGTACCCGGTGACCAGGCTCCGCGGATCGGTGACCTGGGTGAGCGCATCGAGCCCGTTGTGGGCGTACTGCGTAACCCCGAGGTTCGGGTCGGTGACCTGCTTCAGCCGGTTTAGCGCGTCGTAATCATTAGACGTGACGTGGTTGAGAGGATCCTTCACCGACTTGACGTTGCCCTGGTTGTCGTAGCCGTACTCGGTGGGCTGGTTCTGGGCGCCGAATTCATGGAACAGGCGGTTGAGGCTGTCGTAGTCACGTGTGCGTTTTTGCACCCGCACGTTCGCAGGATCGAATACCTCCTCCAGCGTGCGGTTGCCCATCGCATCGAGCCCATAGCTGATGCTGTTGCCGAGGTTGTCCTGCATCCCGGTCAGGCGGTGCGCGGGGTCGTAGCTGTACGAGAGATAGGAGAGGTCCGGCAGCGTCACCTTGGTAAGCTGGCCGACGCCGTCGTAGTCGTAAGTCGTGATCTCGCCGCCAGAGTTGCGCGAAGTAAGGCGCTGACGGGCGTCGTAGCCGAGCGTGATCGTCATCCCGTTCGGGTCGACGATCGTTCGCGGCTGGCCGTGCGCGTTGTACGCGGTGATGCTCGTGACATGCCCTGCCGCGTTGGTGATCGAAGCAACATTGCCTTGCGTGTCGTAGGTATAGGTGGTGACGTCCGAGACGTCGGTGCGCGGGCCATCGACCGTGAGCACCAGGCCGTTCGAGTTGTAGGTGTAGGTCCAGGTGCGCGTTGCGCCGCTCGTCGCCTGCACGGTCCTCGAGCACAGCGCGCCGCGCGCGCCGCACTGCACGCCGTCCGCGTCGTAGACGTTCGTCGTGGTGCGCAGCGGCTCGACGATTTGCGTCGGCAGGCGGAACGTCGGGTGCCACTCCGTGGAGGTCGTGCGTTGTTGAGGCGTTGCGTTCGCCTCCGTGCGCGAGATCTCGAGATTTCGAGCCGGATCGAAGGCGTATATCGTCTGGTTGCGGTTCCAGTCGGTGCGGCTCGCGAGGTTGCCGTTGGCATCGTAGGTCGCGGAGGTCGACGCAGTTCCCGAACCGCTGGCCGCAGGCTGGGTAGTGCCGGTTCCGCGGGCGACACCCAGGGTTCTCTGCAAACCGGCTGAACGCGACGTGCCAAGGGAATCGAGGTAGGCGGTGCTCGTGCCGGTGCCGTAATCGAATGAATAGAGGCCCACCCCGAGCGCGTGGACCGAGCTTGTCACGCGCGCCTGGCAGTCGTAGGTCCAGGTGGCATAGCGGTTGTCGTTCTCGTCGGTCAGGCCCGTCAACGCGTTGTTCAGCACCGCAGCCGGGCTCGAGCAGGCCGAACCGCCGTTGATCTGCGCCGCCTCCTTATAAGAGTAGACGCGGGTCTTCGTGTCCGGGAACGTGACCCTCGTGAGATTGCCGGCTCCAGCCGGACCGCCGGAACTGTCGTACTCGAAGACATATTGACTGCCTGCCGGGTCGGTCATGCTGTTGACGCGTCTTTGAGCGTTGTAGGTGAAGCTGAGCTGACGCCCGAAGCTATCCGTCACCGCGATCAGCAAGCCAGCCGCCGGCGCGATGCTGGGCGGAGTGCCGGCGCTGCTATAGGTCATCGACTGCTGCAGGCCCGCGCGATCGCGGATCAGAAGCAGCTTGCCTGCGGCATCGAACTCCTCGACCTCGTCGCCTTCTTTTGCGGTGTACCGCCAGCCGGTCAGATTGCCCGAGCCGTCGATCAGCTTCTCCAGCCTGTCTGCGATATCCGCGTCGCCGAGGTACAGATTTCCCGAGGCGGGGGCGCGAAACTGCAGGTCGCGCCCGTCGAGCCGGTGAACCGCGACGATCCCCTGCCCCGAGTCGCGAACGGCCGCGAGGTATCGGACGCTCCAGTGGGCTCCGAACGCCATCGACTCGAAATAGCTCGTCCCGGCCTGGCTGTTGTAGAAAAGAACCAGCTCGAGCTGGCCGGATGCCGCCCGATAGACCGTCTCGCTCTGGTACTTGTTGCCGCTGCCGATGTTGACCGGATTCGCCCTGGCGAGGTTTTCGCAGTCGACGCACGGCCCTTTGCCTTTCGGACTGTCCTGGACACACAGGCCCAGGTGCTCGGTCGTGCCGTCGGGGCAAGCCTGGGTTTTGAACCCGGTGAACTTCCCTCCAAACGTGACTCCATCGTCCGAGCCAGGACCGCTGCAGAAATCGCAGATGCAGGTCTGGTTGAACACGCACGCTCCGGGAGTTTGCGGGCCGGCGCTGTTCCTCATATCGTGCTGATTGATGAGACAGGCGCTCGGCGCGGGCAAGGGAACCTCCTGGCGACACGCCTCGTTCGCATCCAGATATTTGTAGAAACTGTCCGGCAAGCCGCAGCAGGGATCCCCTGTGTGCGCTTCCCAGACTTTGGTCGCCGACGCCGCCGACGGGACGAGCAGAGAAAGAAATAGTGCAATCGCCCGGAGAAGCATGCGCAATCCCGAGCGGCGATCCACCGCGTTGACGGACATCATTTGCCTCCCCCTCAGACCGGAATACGGTCGCGTTTCTTCTTTTGTTTGTCCTTTATCGCCCCGGCGACGGCATGATGTCAACGAAAAAGCGTTAAAAATTGGACAAGGAGATAACGCGTCATGAAGATCGGCATGGCCGGAACCGGCAGGATGGGCGCGGCGATCGCGCAGCGCCTCGCAGGGCGAGGGCACCAGCTGACAGTGTGGAACCGCACCGCGGACAAGGCGCGCGCCCTCGGCCTGGATGTTGCCGACAGCGCCACCCGGCTGGCAGAGGTTTCTGAGACCTTGATCTCCATTCTGACCGACGCGGCAGCGCTCGAGTCTGTCTACGGACAACTTCTCGCCGGGAACGTGAAAGGAAAGCTGTTCATCGAGATGAGCACGGTGCGGCCCGAAACCGAGAAAAGGCTAGCCGAAAAAGTGAAAGCGAAAGGCGCGGCGTTCGTCGAATGCCCGGTCGGCGGCACGGTCGGGCCGGCGAAGGAAGGGAAGCTGTTCGGCTTCGCCGGCGGCGAGGCGGCCGACGTCGCGCGCGCCCGGCCGCTCCTGGATCAGATGTGCCGCCGGGTCGAGCACGTCGGCCCGGTGGGCGCCGGCGCCGCGATGAAGCTGGCGATCAACCTGCCGCTGCTCGTCTTCTGGCAGGCGTTCGGCGAGGCGCTCTCGCTCTGCGAGCCGCTCGGCCTCGATCCGGCGCGCCTCATGGACATCTTCGCCGACACCTCGGGCGGGCCCAACGTGCTCAAGGTCCGCGGCCCGGCCGTCGCCGCCGCGCTGGCGGGCAAGGACCCGGGAGGCGCCACCTTCAACGTCGACTCGATCCGCAAGGACCTGCGCACCATGCTCGAGGAAGCGCGCGCGCTCGGGCGCGAGCTGCCGGTCACGCAGCGGGCGCTGGAATGCTTCGACCGCGCGGCGCGCAACGGTCTCGGCACGGCCGATGCCGCGATGCTGCCCGCGAGCTGGCTGCGCTCACAGGCGAAGTAGCCGCGCCGCGTTGCCGCCCGCGATCAGGCCCTTTTCCTTCGCGCTGAGCTGCAGGCGCTGGACTGCGGCCAGGGGATCCTCCAGTCCCATGTCGAAGCAGTAGTCGCTGCCGAGCGTCACGCGATCGGCGCCCACCAGCCGGATGAGATTCATGTTGATGCGGTCGTCGTGGCCGATGGTGTCGTAGGTGAAGCGCCTGAGGTACTCGCTCGGCAGCCGTTTCATGTGCTTGAGCTCTGGCCGCACCTTCGTGCCGTGATCGAGCCGCCCGATCAGGCCGGGGAAAGCGCCTCCGGCGTGAGGCAGGTTGATTTCCAGCTTAGCGAATCTGTCCAGCACGCCGCCGAAGATCAGGTGCGCCGCCGCGACCCCGGTGTCGTACGGGTTGCCGAGCAGGTTGCGCAGGTAATACTTGCCGGTGCGCTCGCGCCCGATCGTCTCGACCGGGTGCAGGAAGATCGCCCAGCCGAGCTCTTCCGCCCTGGCATAGACGTCCCAGAACCGCTTCTCGTCCAGGTCGACCCCGTTGACGTTGGTGGCGAGATACATGCCGCGCATGCCGGGCAGCTTCGCGGCGCGCTCCAGCTCGCGCAGCGCGAGCTGCGCGTCCTGCATCGGCAGGATGGCGAGGCCGACGAAGCGCTCGGGGTGCCTGCCGTGCGCGGCCGAGGCCGCGTCGTTGTAGGCCTGGGCGAGCGCCAGGCCGAGCGCTGGCGATGCCCAGTTGACCATCGGCGTGGTGAGAGAGAGCGCGTGCACGCCGATGCGCTTCTCGTCCATCTTTTCGATCCTGGAGGCGAGGTCGACGAAGCGCTCGTCGAAGGCGTTCACCAGCGTTTCGGTCTTCAGGCGGTACCCGCCTGCGGTGCGCTCGAGGCGGGCGCCTTCCTTCGCGCCGTCCTTCTCGAAGAGCTTGAGCCATTCCTGCGGGTACCAGTGGGCATGGATGTCGATGGCGCGCATCGGGGTTATGATGACACATGCTCTTCAGAATCCTGCTGGGGCTGCTGTTCGCAGGCAGCGCGCTTGCGCAGGACTATCCCAGCCGGCCGGTCAAGATCATCGTGCCGTACGCGCCGGGCGGCTCTACCGATATCATCGGGCGCATCGTCGCCCAGCGGCTCAGCGAGTCGCTCGGCCAGAGCTTCCTGGTCGAGAACCGGCCCGGCGCGTCTGGCAACCTCGCGCTCGAGGCGGTGGCGAAAGCACCGCCCGACGGCTACACGCTGCTGGTGGGCAACGTGTCGACCAACGCGATCAACGAGAACACCTTCGCGCAGCAGCTCTCGATCAAGCCGTCGCGCGACCTGGTCGGCGTCGCCAAGCTGATCGAGATCCCGCACATCGTCGCCGCGGCGCCGAGCTTCCCTCCCAGCTCGATCGCCGAGCTGGTCGCCGAAGCGAGGCGCAATCCGGGCAAAATCAACTACGCCTCGGCCGGGCTCGGCAGCTATCCTCACCTCGACATGGAGAAGCTCAAGCAGGCCGCGGGCATCGAGATGACGCACGTGCCGTACAAGGGCGGCGCGGGACAGATGATTCCCTCGATCCTCGCCGGCGAGACGCAGGTGGCGTTCCTCAACCTCGCCTCGACGCTGCCGCATATCCGCGCCGGCAGGATGAAGGCGCTCGCCACCGCGATGCCGTCGCGGCTCGCCGAGCTGCCCGAGGTGCCGACGCTCGCCGAGCTCGGCTTCGCCGGCATCGGCACGAACGCGTGGCAGGGCATGTTCGCGCCGGCGGCGACGCCAAAGCCGGTTCTGGACAAGCTCTACGGCTCGATCGCGGCGAACCTGTCGCGCCCCGAGATCAAGGAGACTCTCGCCAAGCAGATGCTGACCGTCACGCTCGCCCCGCCGCAGGAGTTCACCGAGTTCGTGCGCAAGGAGACGCAGGGCTGGGGCGAGTTCCTGCGCGAAGCGAAGATCAAGATCGAGTAGCGCTCAGAACTCGTAGGCATCGTGCGCGTCGGTGTGCACGTGCACGCCGGTGCCTGCCGACTGCACGTCGCCGCTCACCATGTGCAGGCGATTGCCGACAACCGCGCCGGCCAGGCCATGGCGCGACACCGGCATCGACGGCAGGCTGGCCCAGGTGTTCGTCGCCGGGTCGTAGGCCTCGAGAGCGCGGAACGTGAACATCGAGCGGTAGTCCTGCCCTTCCCCGCCGGTGACGTAGATGCGGCCGCCGAGCACGCCGGAAGCCATCGCGCTGCGCGCGCTCGGCATGCGCGCCTTCGGCGCGCCCCACAGGTCGGCCGCCGGGTCGTACTCCTCGACCACTCCGACGTTGCTGCTGCCGCTGCTCACGAAAGCGCCGCCGACGCGCCCGCCGATCACGTACACCTTGCCGTTCACCACGCCCGCCGTGGCGTGGTTGCGCGGCGTCGGCAGAGGAGCGCGCGAGCGCCAGCTGTTCGTCGCCGGGTCGTACTCCTCCACCGCGCCCGTCGAATAATGCGCTCGCGCCGGGTGGACCGCCGCCTCCTTCGGCCCGGTCACCGCGCCGCCGATGACGTACATCCTGTCGCCGACGGTCACCGCGACGGGCGAGCCGCGCTTCGTCGGCAGCGGCGCGAGCGCGCGCCAGGTGTCGCGCGCCGGGTCGTATTCCCAGGCGCTGTCGATCGGCACCCACGCCGCCGGCCCCGATTGCGGCAGCACGAAGCCGCCGAAGGCATAGATCTTCCCCTTGTACTCGGTGAAGGCGACGTGATGCGAGGGCAGCGGCATCGGGTTCTTCTTCGTCCAGCGGTCCGCTCCCGGGTCGTACTCGTACACCATCCCGATCGGCTTCCAGCCGGGCGCAAGGCCGCAGAACACATAAAGCTTGCCGCTGGCCGACGCACCGAGCAGCTCCTCGGCCGGCTCGGGAAACGGCGCGAGCTTCACCCACCGCCCTTGCGCGAAGACCGTGCTCCAGCAAGCGACACCGAGAAGAAACGCAATCCGGAAAAACGCTTTCATCTGCTTCCCCTCCTCCCAGCGCTGAAGGTCACATTATCGCGGAAGTCAGGTATTGCGCGCGCGGTTGCTCCAGCCGGTCGAGCGGGCTTTTGACGCCGCGCGCGCCTTTGTTCATGACGTGCGTATAGATCATGGTTGTCGTCACGTCCGAATGCCCGAGCAGCTCCTGCACGGTCCGGATGTCGTAGCCGCGCTCGAGCAGATGGGTCGCAAACGAGTGCCGCAGCGTGTGGCAGCTGACCGGCTTGATGATGCCCGCGAGGCGCGTCGCGCGCTTGACAATCCGCGCCAGGGTATCCGGATGAACGTGGTGCCGCCGAATCACGCCGCTTTCCGGGTCGGCGGAGCGATGGCCGGACGGGAATACGAACTGCCACCCCCATTCGAAGCCGGCGCGCGGATACTTGCGCGCGAGCGCATGCGGCAGCCATGCCTCGCCAAATCCCTCCTTGAGATCGCGCCGGTGCATGACGCGCACGCGGCCGAGATGCTCCTGCAGCGGCTGCACCAGGTTTTCGGCCAGCATGGTCACGCGATCCTTCCCGCCCTTGCCGTCGCGCACGATGATCTGGCGATACGCGAAATCAACGTCCTTGATCCGCAGCGACAGGCATTCGATCTGCCTCAAGCCCCCGCCGTACAGCAGGGCCGTCATCAGCCTCGCGCTGCCCGTCGTCTGCTCGAGCAGCCGCCGTACCTCGGCTTCCGTCAGCACCGTCGGCAGGCGCACCGGCCGCTGCGCCCGCACGAGGTCCTTCAGCCAGGGCAGCTCCTGGCCGAGCACGCGCTGGTACAGGAACAACAGCGCGGACAGCGCCTGGTTCTGAGTCGCGGCTGCGACGTTGCGCTCGGTGGCAAGCCAGCTCAGGAACGCCGACACCTCGCCCGCCCCCATCTCCGCCGGATGCCGCTTGCCGTGAAAGTAAATGAAGTAGCGTACCCAATACCAGTAGGTCTTCTCCGTGCGGCGGCTGAAATGCCTGGAGCGAATCGCCTCGCGGAAGCGATCGATAAGTTTTTGCTTCTTGACCGCTGCCATGACTCATTGGATTCTGACTATCATCGTACCTGTATATGCATACAGTACCATAACGACTTGATTCAATGGGCGTTGACTCGCCCCGCCCGCGAGTCGCGGCTATGATAGGCGGCACTTCTTCTGACTATTGGAAGTTAGGCGGTCATGACCATATCCAAGCGCGGCATTAAATTTACAGGGGCTTACTTGGCTGTGGTCGCGGTATCCGCGATTCCTGTGCTAGCCGGAGCTGGGAAATTTTCTGGCATCTATGTGATCGTCACTACCATCCCTTGGAGCCTGCTCCTAATGGTCGCTATGCTCGCCGTCGATCGGTATGCATTCGATAGTCCATTCGTGGGCGTGGGCATAGTGATCCTAAGCGCATTGCTGAACGCGGCGACGCTTTATGGCATTGCGCTATTTGCAGATCGCCGGGTTGCACAAGGAACCCCTATTGATCGCCGCCCCGCCTAACCACCGGTTCGTGGGCGACGCTTGCGTGTCAGCGCGCTGCGCTTTCTTCAGCGCGCCACAACCGCAACGTTAGGCCTCATTGCCGGGAACTCCATGACGCACACCAAATTGTCTGATTCCGCCAAGGCCGCACTGAGCCACGCTGATCCGCTGTCTCCGGAGAACTTTCGTGAGATTCAGGGCGTTCTAACCGACCCGACGCGCGAACAGGCGGAAATTCAACCATCACACCTCGCGGCAATCCAAGCGAAATTGATCTCTGACTTGACGGTGGCTCTTCGCGCAATGGACAGGACCAGCGCTGCGCTATCGCGCAAATTGGTAGTCCTTACGTGGATGCTGGTTGTCTTGACTATTGTTCTTGCCATTGACGCAATCAAGAACCTTGCGCATTGAGTGAGGCGTACACATTGAGGTCAATGTCGCTAACGTAGATCAGCAATGAGGCCTAACAACCGGCTGCAGCGGTCCGGAGCGGGATAAAGTGCCAGCATCCAAATTACATCAGCCGGCCGCTGAGCCGGGACGTTAGGCTTCTCACAACACACTGCCGTGCTGAACTTAGCCGCGACATTTGTAGCAACGTACTACGCAGCATCAATCATCCAGATGGTGTCACACCGTCTGTTTGGCCATGTGGATCGCATCGGCCCGGTATTTGAATCTCACGCGCTTGGACATCACGGGGTCTACCCGAGCGACAAGTTACTTTTGGACCATTGGGTTCCCGCCGAAAAGCACGTCATGTGGTACTTCGTACCGCTATTTGCACCAATGGTCTTCGCGGTCTACGCAATCGCGCCTTTCGTCGTTTTTGTGGCACACGCGTTCGGTATAGCGTTCGCTGTATGGTGGCATGTGTTTCTGCATCAGCAATACCACCTTCGCGCTTCGTTCTTCGAGCGCTTTAGATGGTTTCAGCGCAAACGGAACCTACATTTCGTCCATCATCGCTGTGTTCACCGAAATTACGCCATCGTGGAGTTCTGGCTAGATCACCTGCTTGGCACGTTAGAGAAGCCTAACCCCACGTCGCACCCGGACGCGCGGGAACCGCGGCGCCAATTGATCCTTCTACCGGCGCGCGCCGGTGGCCGTGAACGTTGGGCAGCATGAAAACCACTCAGCAATCTTGTCTATCACCGGTGCTCTTAGTTGCCGCCTGCGCCTTTGGAATCGCGCATGCGCAAGCAGTAGATAATCGGAACCACCTTCTCGACCCTGCAACCGAGGCGATTAACGGCATCAGAATTAACTCGACGGAAGGCGACCTTATCCGACGCCTCGGCAAGCCGAAATCCGTAGAGAGCAGCTTTAGTGAAGTAGTCAGTAAGCCGTCGAAATATCTCCATTACGACGGCATGAAGATCTATCTGATAGAAGGCCATATCTATAATTTTTCATGCACTGGGAAAAAATGCCAAACAGAACGTGGCGTGAGGGTTGGCAACAGCAAGGCAAAGGTTGTTGAAGTCTACGGACCCGGCAATCCGCCATATTCTGGCTCGAAACGAGACACTTTGAGTTATCCCCTGAAGGGTTTTGATAGTTACCTCGTTTTTGTATTCAAGAACGAAACTGTGGTCGAAATCATGTTCTGGGTTGACTACGTATGAAATGCTAGCTTCGCGTTGGGCGTCATGAAAAGCGCATTGCTGTGTCTCGTAATGTCCGGCGCCGCTTGTGCCGATCAAGCGGCGCATATTCCTGAGGTCACGGGCGTTAGCGTCACAGA
>WNGC01010045.1_pt1 | contig 10563 bp, 10 predicted proteins | sample 5400051 | NCBI WGS metagenome assembly WNGC01 (sample SAMN13153368, study PRJNA577476) | soil metagenome | isolation source: 20 cm soil or saprolite under grassland replicate 2 | place: USA:California | collected 2016-06-15 | reverse complement strand
CTGTCATGACCACGATGATCAATAGAATGAAAGGGAAGAACTGAAATCCGATTTCAACTTTCTGTTTTCCGAGTTTCTACTTTGAAACGATGAGTGAACCGATCATCTCCGTCGAAAACCTCTCCAAGCGCTACGTTCTGGGCCGTCAGCGGAGTGGGGATGGGCTGCGCCACGCACTGGAAGGCGCAATGCGGAACCCGTTGGGCTGGCTGAAACGGAAAAACGGAGAGCGGAAAGCGAAGAGCGAAGAGATATGGGCGCTAAAGGATGTGTCGTTCGAAGTGAAGCAGGGGGAGGTCGTCGGTATTGTTGGGCGCAACGGCGCCGGCAAAAGCACTCTGTTGAAAATACTCAGCCGGATCACCGAACCGACGGAAGGCCGCGTTCGGCTCAGGGGGCGGGTGGCCAGCCTCCTGGAGGTCGGAACCGGGTTTCACCAGGAACTCACCGGGCGCGAGAACATTTTTCTCAACGGGGCAATCCTCGGCATGACGAAGGTCGAGATTCGTCGCAGGTTCGATGAGATCGTAGCCTTCTCCGAGATCGAGAAGTTTCTCGATACGCCAGTGAAGCGATACTCCAGCGGCATGTATGTCCGTCTGGCCTTTGCCGTCGCCGCCCACCTGGAACCAGAGATCCTTTTGGTCGATGAGGTGTTGGCGGTGGGCGATTTGTCATTCCAGAAGAAGTGCTTGGGGAAGATGGGGGAGGTGGCGCGTGGAGGGAGGACGGTCTTGTTCGTGAGCCATAACATGGATGCTGTCCGCACGTTGTGCCAGCGCGGGATCCTCATTGAGGACGGCAAGATCCGAGCCGATGGAGATGCGGAGAGCGTCGTGGAAGCCTATTTTGCCGGACTCTCAAGGGGTTTCGGGCGGCAGCAAACAGAGGGCTACGGACTGGTAATTCAAAAGATCGTTTTGAAAAATGACAACGGTCAGGAAACACGCCAGTTTCGTCCAGGTGAGGATTTGCTCGTCGAAATAGCCTTTGACGCGCAGAAGCGCATAGAAAAGCCGTACTTCGTGATCGTGATTCAGAGCAGCAAAGGCAATTGTTTCACCGCTAACATGTTACTGGACGGACATAGGCCAAAGGCCCTCGAAGGCGAAGGGCTGATTGCCTGCAGGTTCAAATCGATGCCGCTGCTGCCTCAGCGGTATACCGTCAGAGTGGCCATCAAAACGAATGACGGAAAAGATTCCGTAATTGACTACGAGGACGTGGGGTCGTTTAGCATCACGGCCAATCTTGAGGACTATGGCTATAAAGGCGAATTTCGGACGCGCGTCTCCGAGGCCACCTCTGTGGTCATACCGTATGAGTGGCACCTACCCGACGGGACAGTAGCTTCGGTAGCTCTAGGCGGCCCGGTGGCGGCGAGCCCAATATGAATGGTGCGGTAAAGAAAGTCTCGATTTGCACAACGATTTATCGTGGCGTTGAGGCGTACCTGCCGGAATGGTATCGCTCAGTGCGAGCACAGACCGATCAAGACTATCAACTATGGATCGGCCTCGACGGGATCGAGGCCGGAGCAGTGGAAAGGATGATTGGAGCTCAACTGGAGGCGACTTGGATACTCTCAGAACCTGGAGATACTCCAGCACAGATCCGGCAGCGGACCATGGCCCGAATCGTGGAAACTTGTGATGCGGTGATCTTGGTGGACAGCGACGACATCTTACAGGAGTCGCGCCTTGCCGCCGCACGTGCTGCTTTGGAAACCAGCGAGTTGGCCGGCTGCGCTCTGCGGCTGGTCGACCAAGAAGGTCAGGAGTTGGGATTGACCTTGGGCTTGCCTCCGGGAACCAGCGCCGAGGACGTTCTGCCCCAGCACAACGTTTTCGGGTTATCAAATTCGGCCTATCGGTCGGATTTGCTTCGGCGGTGTTTGCCGGTTCCCGCGGAAGTGGTCCTGGTAGACTGGTTTCTGGCGACCCAGGCATGGTTAATGGGAGCGAGACTGGCGTTCGATCCAGTGGCCCGGATGGATTACCGCCAGCGTGGAGCAAACATGGCCCGGGTGAGATTTCCCGTCGGCCAAGAACAAGTGGTCGGGGACACGGAGTTGGTGCGCCAACATTTTCAACACGTGCTTGCAGTCAAATCCGCGGACTTTCTGCCCCGGCGACTAGCGCGGGTCAAGCGCGTAGCTTCCAATGTCGAATCGTTTAGAGAGTGCATTGTCCAGGACCCTTGCCAACTCCGACGCTATGTTGAGGCATTGAATTTGCTCAATCCCGCACCAATTTGGTGGTCCTCCGTCGCACATCCGGCTTTGGAATCAATGTGGCAAGCCAGCACGCAAATCAATCTTGAACACTGTTAACTTTGGGGAGGTCGTGGTTGGCCCGGGACATCCACCGTACATCATTGCGGAGATCGGCTCGAATCATAACGGCGACATGGAGCTATGCCGACAGTTGATTGACGCGGCAGCGGACGCCGGTACGCACGCAGTGAAGTTTCAGTCGTGGAGCGAAACTTCTCTGATTGCGGAGGAGGAGTATGCACGCAACACGCAATATTCTGACAAAAAGAAGCATTTCGGAACACTGCGCGAAATGGTGCGAGCATACCAGTTCACCGCGGAGCAACATCGAGAGGCGAAACAACATTGCGACGCCAGGGGGGTGGCGTTTTGCTCGACGTCGTTCTCGACCGAAGAGGTAGATTTGCTGACAGAGCTGGGCGTGCCCTTTTTCAAAATCGCTTCGATGGATATCGTCCATTTGCCCCTGCTGCGATATGTCGCTCGACAGCAGCGACCAATCGTCATCTCCACGGGTATGGCTACGCTGGCTGAGATCGAGCAGGCAGTTGCTGCGATTCGATCGGAAGGGAATTCTCAGATCGTTTTGCTACACTGTGTTTCAATTTACCCGCCGGATTACGGAATGATTCATCTGCGCAACATGATGACCTTGGAGAAAGCCTTTGAACTGCCGGCGGGATTCAGTGACCATACGCTGGGCACAGCCATTCCTCTGGCGGCGATCGCGCTGGGAGCCCATGTTATCGAGAAGCACTTCACGCTCGACAAGGAAATGGAGGGCTGGGACCACGCCATCTCAGCGAATCCCGCTGAATTGAGGACGATCGTCGAGGAGGGAAGGCACATTTTCAAGGCGCTGGGCAACAGCCAGCGCCTGGTAAGCGACATGGAGCTGGAGAAACGCAAAAAATTCCGCCGGAGCCTGGTGGCACGACGAGCGCTCCAGAAAGGTTCTGTGATAAAGGAGGAGGACCTTGTCGCCAAGCGTCCTGGCACCGGCATTTCGCCGAATGAACTGAATTATGTTGTGGGGCGCAAGCTGACATCGGCCGTTTTGGAGGACCAAGTGCTTCAGTGGAGGGATTTGCTGTGAGGGACTTCGCGGCAACGGTTTGAAATGGGGCTGCCGATAATCATTCTTGGGGGTGGAGGTCACGCGAAAGTCGTAATTGACACGCTGCTCCTGCAGGATCGGCAAATCCTCGGATATTGCGAACTTGGGCAAGATGGCAAGCCGGTCTTGGAGGTCGCACGGCTGGGAGAGGAAGAGGTGATCTTGCGCTTTGCACCTGAAAAGGTGCGCCTCGCAAATGGGATTGGGTCGCCTCTGCGCAGTGCAGTCTATGAAAGGTTTGCCGCCAAGGGATATCTCTTCGAACAGGTCATTCACCCATCAGCCGTGGTGGCCACCGATGTCCACCTCGACAGTGGCGTTCAAATCATGGCCAAGGCAGTGGTGCAACCCGGAACATGCATTGGTATCGACACCATCATTAACACGGCCGCTTCAGTCGATCATGATTGTGTCTTGGGCAGCCATGTTCACGTCGGCCCCGGGGCCGTTCTTTGCGGGCATGTCCGCGTCGGGGACGGGGCGCAAATTGGCGCTGCGGCAACGATCATCCAAGGGAAGTCCATTGGGGCCGGGAGCATTGTCGGGGCAGGCGCGGTAGTGCTTGAGGATATCCCGTCGAAGGTTACAGCCGTCGGCGTCCCCGCGCGAGTCATTAAAAGCGAAGTTTGCCCGAGATAGGGAAGTGGATTCCAAACCGTGAGAACAGTGTACGTAGTGCACTGCGTCGACACCGAGGGCCCCCTTCATGAGTCGCTCGAGGCCACGTTTGAGCGGTTGAAAGGGATCTTTGACCTGGACTTCGAACCGAGCACAGAGTTGTTGCGCCGCCTTCAGAAAGGCCAGGTTGATTTGGGTGGGTTGGAAGCTGCCGTCCAAAGGGTTGTGGATCCACACCTTCTCTCCTACAACGATACCTGGGACAAGGTGGACCTGATGTTGGCCGATGCTTTGTCGGACAGGTTTCGGAATGAGGTGCGTGATACCAACGGGGGCGGTTGGGTCTACAACTGGTTTTGTGTTGATCATGTGGATTATGACCTTAATCCGCGGCGACGCGATATCGGTTATCACAATGTTTTCGACCACTACCGCACGGTTCTTCGGGAGACAGGATCCGTTCAGGACGGTCTCCATTTCCACTATCATCCCCACGCCTTCCGGAGCGAAGCCAACCTCTGTGCGACGCACTGGTGGGCGAATTCAGATAGCCTCGCACAAGTGCTTTCGCGCAGGGTGATCGAGCGAAAGTGGTTTCCGGCAGCAAATCGGCCAGGTTACCATGTGACCAGGCCGGACAGTCACTGGTTCCTCGAGCAATTTATTCCCTTCGACTTCTCGAGTCAGGCGGTAGTGGCGACCGAGGAAGACAAAGCGCAATTCGGACTCGATGAGGGGCGCTTGGGTGACTGGCGCCGCGCACCGGCCAACTGGCAGCCCTACCATCCGGCGCACGATGATTATCAGGTACCGGGGGGTTGTCGCCGTTGGATCGGCCGCTGTTTGAACGTCGGAACACGCTACCGTTTGCTCATCGAGGCGGATGTGCGGCAGGCTTTCGAGGAAGCGCGCGCAGGCAAACAGGTTGTGCTCGGCTTCACCAACCACGATTTTCGTGACCTTCGCTTGGACGTGCAATCAGTTCGAAAGCTGCTCGTGGCGGCAAGCAAAGATTTTCCTGATGTCGCGTTTCAATTCTCCGAAGCGGTCGCGGCGATGCGTAGCGCATTGGGACTGGTCTCTCAGCCCCCCTGTGAGCTGGAGCTTTCTCTTGCCAGGGCCGATGGGACAGCGCACGTCCTGAAAGTAATCAGCCCAACTCCTGTTTTCGGGCCGCAGCCATGGCTGGCCTTGAAGACTTCCGCTGGAACCTTCCATCACGACAATTTCGATATTCTGACACCCTTTCATCGATGGCAGTACGTTTTTGATGAGGAGACCTTCCCGTTGAAAGCTCTAAGTGCGGTGGGCGTGGCTGCGAACAATGCTTTCGGGACGACCACCGTAACCGTCCTGGAGACGGAGACGGGCAAGGTCTCCAGGCAGCTTTGGAACGCGCTTGGGATGGACTGTCCGGTTCTGCAGCCCTCGAAAACTTTGGAATATGCATGAAAGACACTGAAAGCGAGAAACGGCTGGTGGATTCGATAATCGCGCCAGCTGCCTCCATCTCGCAAGCCATGGCGCAGCTCGAACGGGCCGGCACCGGGGCCTTATTTGACCGATGGCGACATCCGGCGAGCTGTGCTGCAAGGCCGATCACTGAATGATCCCTGCACCGCCATCGCAACCCCTAATCCCATTAAAGTGCCAGCGCCCGTAAACGCAGAGGAGGCGCTGCGAATCATGAACGAGCATGACATCCACCATTTGCCTGCCGTGGATGCCGACGGCCGGGTTCAGATCTTCGTGTTGCGCCAGGATCTGACAGTTGAAGCGGATCAAGTACGGGTTGAGCGCCGGCTCAGGGCGTCGATTGTCGCGCCTAGCGCTTCGATTTCGGAAGCTATGGCCCAACTCGACAAGGCGGGCACCGGCACTCTGTTGGTTTGCGATCCGGACCGCCGTCTCCTCGGCTTGCTGACAGACGGAGACTTTCGCCGGGCGATTCTGCGACGCAAACCCCTCAGTGAGCCTTGCGGGACGATCGCGAGTTCTCACCCCATAACCGTCCTCTTCCCTGTCGTCCCGACGGAGGCCTTGCGGCTCATGAACAAACATGACGTCAGCCAATTGCCGGTGGTCGATAACGAGGGACGGGTTCAAAAGCTCCTTTTGCGCAAAGACATAGTACCCGATCCCGGCCTGGCTCTTTCCGCTGTGGTTATGGCGGGGGGCCTCGGGACCCGGCTGTGGCCTCTCACCGAGAAGCTGCCCAAACCGATGTTACCCGTCGGCGACCGGCCGTTACTGGAGCTAACAATCGCCCAATTGAGACGCGCCGGGATCAAGGACGTGAGCCTGACCACCCACTATCTGCCCGAAGTTATCTCGGACCATTTCAAAAACGGAGAGACCTTTGGGGTTCGCTTGAATTATCTGCAGGAAGAGCATTCCCTGGGAACCGCCGGTGGACTCAAGTCGCTGAAGCACTTGGACGGCACGATGCTGGTGATTAATGGAGATGTTCTAACGGGCGCGCCGTTCGATGCCATGCTCGATTTCCACCGCGCTTACCACGCCGATCTCACGATTGGCGTGAGGAAATACGATGTCCAGGTCCCTTTTGGCGTAGTTGAGTGCGCGGATGTCCACGTAACACGGTTGCAGGAGAAACCGTCGCTCAGCTTTTTCATTAACGCGGGCACCTATCTCCTCGAACCTGCGGTTTGCGACCACATTCCCTCCGGCCAGCGTTTCGACATGACGGAATTGATACAAAGGCTGATCGAAGCAGGAAAAGTTGTCGTCAGTTTTCCCATCATGGAATACTGGCTCGATATGGGGCGTCACGAGGATTATGCCAAGGCCCAGGAAGACTTTCGCAACGGAGCGATTTGATATGAAGATCTTGGTTACCGGAGGCGCAGGATACGTCGGTTCGATGCTTGTTCCGATCCTTTTGAGCGCGGGTCACACACTCAGGGTCTTCGATAGCTTGAATCACGGAGGGGCTTCGCTTCTCTCGGTCTGGTCGGATCCCGCCTTCGAGTTCCGGCGCGCAGATATCCGCGATCGCCGGGCAGTAAGGTCCGCTCTTTCGGGAATGGAAGCGGTCATCCATCTCGCGGGCGTCGTTGGCGACCCTGCATGTGCCAGAGACCCCCACCTCGCGAGAGCCGTCAACCTCCAGGCCTCCTTGGCGCTTATCGAAGACAGTCAGCGCGCTGGCGTCGAACGATTCGTTTTCGCCTCGACGTGCAGCAATTACGGAAAGATGAAGGACGCAAACCATTATGTGGATGAGGAATCGGAGCTAAGCCCGGTCTCCCTCTACGCGGAAACGAAGGTGGCTGTTGAAAAGTCTCTACTTGCCAGAAGGCTGGTGGTTTTCGGGGAGCAGTTCTGGCGTCCTTATCTCCACGTTCGGGATGCCGCCCGCGCGATTAAGTTGGTCCTCGAATCTCCGGCAGCCAAAGTAGCCGGCAGGGTTTTCAACGTGGGTGCGACGGACCAGAATTTTCAAAAGCAGCAATTGATTGAGTTGATCAGTCCGCATGCACCGGATGCCGTGGTCGAGTTCGTTCACAAAACCGAAGATCCCCGGGATTATCGGGTTTCGTTCAGTCGCATTAGCGAACAGTTGGGCTTTCAAATCACGCGCACGGTAACGGAGGGCATCGCGGAAGTTGCCAGGTTGGTGCGTGAGAATGTGATAAATGACTTCGAGAACCGAAGTTACCGTAATTGATGATCATTGAGAAACTTGCGCCGGGAGCGCCTCCGTCTCCCGGTTTCATTCCTTTGCTCGTTCCCGAGATCCGAGGAAACGAATGGCGGTACGTTAAGGAGTGCCTCGATACCAATTGGGTCTCTTCGGTGGGTGCATTCGTGGATCGCTTCGAAAGCGAGATAGCGAGCCGCGTGGGCTCGCAGTTCGCCGTCGCGACGGTCAATGGGACCTCCGCGCTGCACGTGGCTTTGTTGATCGCCGGTGTACAGCCGGAAGATGAGGTACTCGTTTCGACCCTAACCTTCATCGCGCCGGTGAATGCCATTCGCTACGTCGGCGCCTGGCCGGTGTTCATCGATGCGGAACCGGATCATTGGCAGATGGATGCGGCCGGCGTCGTTGACTTTCTGGAGCGAGGCTGCCGCTGGCATGAAGGAACACTTTATAACCGGCATACCGGGCGTCGCGTGGCCGCTGTAATTCCCGTTCACGTCCTCGGGCATCCGGTGGATCTGGATCCCATCCTCAAGGTTGCGCGCAAGTACAGCCTTAAGGTAATCGAGGACGCGACCGAGAGTCTGGGTGCTGCCTACAAGGGTCGTGGTGTCGGAAGTCTCGGGGATATGGCCTGCTTCAGTTTCAACGGCAACAAGATGATTACCACTGGTGGAGGCGGCATGTTGGTAACCGCAAACGAGGAGTGGGCTCGGAAAGCTAGATATCTTACGACTCAGGCCAAGGATGATGCGATTGAGTATGTTCACAGGGAAATCGGCTACAACTATCGGCTGACGAACCTGCTGGCGGCCATGGGTTGCGCTCAGCTGGAACAGTTGGATACCTATATCGCGGCGAAGCGGCGGATCGCGAACAGGTACGACCAGGAGCTTCGAGACCTGCCAGGAATCTCGCTAATGAACGAAGCTTCCTGGGCATTCAGCTCCTGGTGGATGTATACCTTGCTGATAGACGAAGCATCCTTTGGAATGGGTTCACGGCAGTTACTGCGCTCGTTGAACTCAAAAAAGGTTCAGACTCGCCCGCTTTGGCAGCCTATCCACCGGTCCGGGGCGCATGAAGACAGAAATGCGGTGGCGATGCCGGTTGCCGAGAGGCTCTACGAGCAGGCTCTTAGTTTTCCCTGTTCGAATGTAGTTCCCGGGAAAGCGGCATGCATTTAACCAAAGACAGAGACATTCGCGGGAGTGAATTTGACCATTGCGGGCCGTTTATGCATCGGTTGATGACGCAACTATTCCCCATCTGTCGAAGTATAACGGGGGATGGCCTGCGTGAAACGCTCAGCATTATTCAGACCCACATTCCCGTCACGATTTTCGAAGTTCCTTCCCGGACGAAAGCGTTCGATTGGACCGTTCCAAAGGAGTGGAACATCCGGGACGCGTTCGTGCTTGATCCCCAAGGGAGAAAGATCATCGATTTCAAGGAGAATAACCTGCACGTGGTCGGCTACTCCGCTCCGATAGCCAGGTCCGTCACGCTTTCCGAACTTCAGGACCATTTGCATTCGCTGGAGGATCAACCGGATGCGATTCCCTGGGTGACATCGGTCTATGAAGAACGTTGGGGTTTTTGCCTTGCGCATAGCCAGAGAGTCATGCTGGAAGAAGGCACTTACCAGGTTTTCATTGACAGCGAGCTGAAGGAAGGCTCGCTTACTTACGGGGAGTTGATCATTCCGGGAACCTCCAGCAAGGAGGTGTTTATTTCCACGTATATCTGCCATCCGTCGATGGCGAATAACGAGTTATCTGGACCGGTGCTGGCAACGATGCTGGCAAAATGGCTTGCCAGTGAACCGCGCCGGTTTACCTATCGCATCATTTTTATTCCTGAAACCATCGGTTCCATCGTCTATTTGAGCAGAAATCTCGAAGTGATGAAGCGGAATATGCTGGCTGGATTCAACCTGACTTGCGTGGGTGATGAACGCGCCTATTCCTAACTTCCTTCGCGGAATGGTTCCCCGCTCGCGGACAAGGGAGCCCTTAACGTTTTGCGGTCCAGACATCCGGATTTTAAGGAATATTCCTTCCTCGACCGGGGCAGTGATGAGCGACAGTATTGCAGCCCGGGTGCCGACCTGCCCGTGGTATCGCTCATGCGCACGAAATATCGTGAATTCCCGGAATATCATACTTCGCTCGATAACCTCGAGTTGGTGACACCAGCCGGTTTGGAAGGGAGTTTTGTCTTGCATAAGGAGTGCATCGAGTTGCTCGAAAGAAACAGGATCTACAAGATGAGATGCCTTGGTGAACCGCAACTAGGAAAACGCGGGTTGTATCCGACGATTGCCACGAAGAATTCGCATCGGCGGGTGACTGACATGTTAAATTTAATTGCCTATGCGGATGGGACAAATGACCTGATCGACATCAGCAATACGATTCGAGTGCCGGCCAAGAATCTTTACCCTATCGTCGATAGACTCATCGCCGAGGATCTGCTGCAGGAGCAGGCGACGGATTCAGGTGGGCAACCGATCCCGGGCGAATAGGACCGATCGCTAGATTGGTGTAGGCATGCCAAAGACATTGTTCATGATGGCGCTGCGGAGCGGTTCCAAGGGAGTTAAGGACAAGAACATCAGGCCGCTGGGAGGGATACCTCTATTTGCACACGCAGCCCGGGCAATTTTGAACTCACAGGCGTATCGCGAGGGCGGGACGTTGCTCGTTAACACGGATTCTGAAGAGTATGCGCGCGTTGCCAATCAGTATGGAGCGATAACTCCCTTTATCAGACCCGAAAGCATGGCCAGGGATAGTTCACCGATTCGTGAGTCGATCGACTACACGTACAAGTTCTTCGAGAGGAGAGCCGAGACGTTCGACGTGTTGGCGCTGGTCCAGGCCA
>WNGC01003744.1_pt1 | contig 10563 bp, 6 predicted proteins | sample 5400051 | NCBI WGS metagenome assembly WNGC01 (sample SAMN13153368, study PRJNA577476) | soil metagenome | isolation source: 20 cm soil or saprolite under grassland replicate 2 | place: USA:California | collected 2016-06-15 | reverse complement strand
TCGCTCTCCACGGATGTGGAAGTCACGATGACGGCGGACTTCTTCACCCAGATGCGCGTCGCCATGAACCTGCAGCGCGTGGTGGTGAATCAGATGATCCTCGACAGCCCGAACGGGAATCAGAACCTTCCGGATCCCCGGAACTGGGAGCTCCCGCAAACCGCGGTCCAGGTCCCCGGGCCATTCCCGTTCTGGCCGACGCCGCCCGCCGGGATCCCGGCGCCGCTGACGACGCGCGACGTGCTGCGCTACGCCACTATCAACGGCGCCAAGGCGCTGCGGCTCGAGAAGAAGACCGGCACGCTCACCCCGGGCAAGGAAGCCGACATCATCATCCTCGACGCGCAGTCGCACAACGTGGCGCCGGTCAATAACGTTCCGGGCGCGGTGGTATCGCTCATGGACCGCACCAACGTCGAGACCGTGATCGTCGCGGGCAAGATTCGCAAGTGGAAGGGCAGGCTGCTCGGCTTCGATCTGAACAACCTGCGCCGGCAGCTCGAGAACTCGCGCGACTTCATCTTCAACGCGGCCGGCATCCCGGCCGACCTGCGCGGGCCTTTCGGCAAACAATAGCATTCCGTCGCAAGCACGCGGGGCGGCTTCGGCCGCCCCGTTTTTTTTGGGAATCGTCTGCGCTACTCGAGCTTGACGCCGGCCTGCCTGACTACTTTTTCCCAGCGCGCCAGGTCTTCGCGGATCTGCGCGGCAAACTGCCCCGGAGTGTTCCCCACCGGCTCGATGCCGAGCACGCCGTAGCGCTCCTTCACGACAGGATCGGCGAGAACCACGGCGATTTCGCGCTGGAGGCGCTCGATCACCGGCAGCGGCGTCTTGGCCGGCGCAAGCACGCCGACCCAGGAATCCACGACGAACCCCGGGAGGCCGCTCTCCGCGAAAGTCGGCACATCGGGCAGCGAAGACGAGCGTCTGGCGGAAGACACGCCGATCGCCTTCAGTTTCCCCGATTTTACGAATTGCTGCGATGAGGCGACGGCGGTAAAGGCGAGCGGGATCTGCCCGCCGACCACGTCGATGACCGCCTGGCCGCCGCCCTTGTAGGGCACGTGCGTCAACTGCGCGCCGGTGCGCTGCGCGAGCATCTCCCCAGCGAGGTGCGGCGTGCCGCCGGTGCCCGAGGTGCCGAAGGCGAAGGGCCTCGTCTTCGCCTGAGCGATCAGCTCCTGCAGCGAGTTCGCCGGCACCGAGGGGTGCGCGACCAGGATCAGCGTCGCATCGCCGAGCTTGGTGACGGGTGCGAAATCGCGCAAGGTGTCGAACGGGATCTTCGCGAACACGTGGGGATTGATCACCATCGTACCGTCGAAGCCGAGCAGCAGCGTGTGGCCGTCGGGCACGCTCCTTGCGACCTGCTCGGTGCCGATGTTGCCCGACGCGCCCGGGCGGTTCTCGACCACCACCGGCTGTCCGAGGCGCGCTCCGAGCGGGTCGGCGACGGTGCGCGCGCTCGTGTCGGTGACGCCGCCGGCGGCAAAGGGCACGACCAGCCGCACCGGCCGGGACGGGAAAGCCTGCCCTGAGGCTGTCGAAGCGTCCTGCGCAAAGGCCGCTTGGGACGCGACGAGCGCGACAACCGTCGTAAGCACTGCCGATCGCAGCACGACCTTTTCCTCCAACGGGGTGTTGCGGGTTCGCTCAAGCATACAATAGCGTTCGCATCGTCGAACAGCCCTCCCATGCTCGATTTCGCCGAATACGTGAAGATCTTCGTGGCGCTCCTGGTGATCGTCAATCCCATCGGGACGATGCCGATGTTCCTCGGCCTGACTCACAGGCATACGGTCGCCGAGAAGAAGCGCATTGCGCGCGTCGCGAGCATCTCCATGGCCGTCGTCCTGACCGTCTCCGCCGTGGTGGGCGAGCACCTGCTCGGCTTCTTCGGCATCACCATCGCCTCGTTCAGGGTCGGGGGGGCGATCCTCATCCTTTTGCTCGCCATATCGATGATGCACGCCGCGACCAGCGGCGAGCGGCAGACCCCCGAAGAGGCGAAGGAGGCCGAGGACAAGGAGAGCATCGCCGTCGTTCCGCTCGCCATTCCGCTGCTCTCCGGGCCGGGAGCGATCTCGACGACGATCATCTACGCGGCGCAGCGTCCCTCCCTCGCCCACCTGGGCGCCGTCGTCGCCTGCTGCCTGCTGGTCGCGCTCACGACCTGGATTGCGCTCAGGGCGGCGACCCCGATCGGAAGCTCGCTCGGGAAGATCGGAATCAACGTCGTGATCCGGATCATGGGATTGCTGCTCGCCGCCGTGGCCGTGGAGATTTTTGCGAGCGGCATCGTGGTCCTGCTGCCAGGGCTGGGAAAGTGAAGCTCGGCGATCTCCTGTTCCTCCGCGTCGCGCTCGCGCTCCTCGCCGCCGCGGCGCTTCCCGCCTCCGCTCAGCCCTACCCCTCGAGGCCGGTGAGGCTCGTCGTGTCCTCCGCGGCCGGAGGATCGCCCGACCTGCAGGCGAGGATCTACACCCAGCGCATGTCGCAACTCTACGGCTACGTCTGGGTGATCGAGAACCTGCCGGGAGCCGGGGCCAACATCGCGCCCGAGCGCGTCGCGAAGGCTCCCGCCGACGGCTACACGCTGCTCATGGCCTCCGCGGGGCCGCTCTACTTCAATCCGACTCTGTATACGAAGCTTCCCTACGACATCCAGCGTGACTTCGATCCCATCACGCAGGTGTCGAACGTGCCCAACATCCTCGCGGTGCACCCCAGCGTCCCGCTTCACTCGGTGAAAGAGCTGATAGCCTACGCTCGGGCCAACCCGGGCAAATTGCGCTTCGGTTCGCCGGGCAGCGGCAGCTCCCAGCATCTCTCGGGCGAGCTGTTCAAGAAGATGTCCGGGGTCGAGCTGCAGCACGTTCCCTACAAGTCGGTCGCGCAGATGACCACGGAGCTGGTGAGCGGACAGTTCGAGCTGTCGTTCAACAACGCGCCGCTCGTCCTGCCCCACATCAGGAGCGGGAGGCTGCGCGCGCTCGCCGTCACGACGCGGACGCGGCTCGCGCTCGCGCCCGACATTCCGACCCTGGACGAATCGGGCCTCGCGGGCTTCGAGGTCGGCGGCGGGTCCGGCGTGCTCGCGCCGAGAGGCACGCCCGGCGCGATCCTGAAGAAGCTCGAGAGCGAGCTGCGCAGCGTCCTCAACTCGGCGGACGTGCGCGAGCAGTACGCGGCGAACGGCCTCGTCGCCGTCGGCTCGAGCTCCGCCGATTTCGCCGCCTACATCAAAAGCGAGATCGCGCGCTGGGCGCCGCTCATCCGCGCCACCGGCGCGACCGTCGACTGAGCGAGTTACGCCAGCCCCGCTCGTCGCGCGTCGAACGTCAGCAGCGCGGTTATGGCTGCGCCGGGAGGTATTTCTCGACCACGGCCGCGGCGCGGGCGATTTCATCGTCGTCGAGCCTGAGCGGCAGGCTTGCGTTCGTCAGCCAGCGCCCGAGGAACTGGAAGTAGTTCGCGCTGCCGAGCACCCCGCTCGTTCCGCCCGGCCAGATCGATTCCGCGCGCATCGCGCCCGCACGCGCCTCGACCACGGTGCGATGCGTCGGACCGTCGGTGAACATGAAATCGTCGGCCGTCTGCGCACGTGTTTTATGCGAGGAAGCATCGACGGTCTGGAATCCGCCGTCGGTGGGAATGCCGCGCACCCCGGCGAGCGGCGCAGGAAAGGCGCCACCTGCGGGCGGGATGCTGAACGGCCCGCCAAGCGGATGCGCGAACACGATGCGGTGCAGTCGTCCCCAGCGATAGTCGCTTTGGTTGGTTGAAGCGAAGAGCGCCGGGCTCGCCAGGAGATCCAGCCCCTGCCGCAAGCTCCTGAGAATCACGAAATCGCGACGGTCGTCGGTCGATGCCATTCCCGGCACGGCGAAGAAATCGATCCCGGAAGCGCCTCTCCCCCCATTGCTGCCGAAGTTATCGAGCAGATTGCGCAGCGCGGCGAGGCTGTCCTGGTCGTCGGGCGCTGGCAGGCTTCCAAGCGTGCCATTGATCACGCTCGCGAGCATGCGCGAACGCCAGGCGGCGTAGAGGGACGCTGCGATGCTCGCCTGGACTTCCTCTGCGGAAGGCGACTGGAGCGCACCGGGCTCATCGCCGGCGTCGTAACCTTCTGGAATACCGGTCGGTGTCGAGCCGTTCCACCGGCGCAACCGGTCGACGGCTTCCGCCACGCCGGCGTCGGAGGCGAGCGCGCGCAATTGCGCGGCGGCGTCCGGATTGGACAACGCGCGGTCGAACGCTCTGACGATGTACGGCGTGAACACCTCGCCATCGCGCACCACTACATCGGCCTGGATCGCCTGCATTTCCTCGAACGACACGCGCTGATCGCCGGTTTCGAGGAGCTTGCGCAGCCTCCGGTCGATCCGCGCGGCGCGGAAGCCCCGGTTCCACGAATACGCCAGGTAATAGAGCCCGCCGCCCGGGCGCAGCTGGTTGAGCGGATTGTTGTCGCGCGTCACTCCGGCCGGGTCATTGTTGCCGTTGACGAAATATCCCGCAGGGGGGTTCTGGATTTGCGGCATCTCGGCCAAAGGCAATATTTCATATGCGCTCGCCTGGTGGGGCTGGCGATTTGTCACCGGCAGCCACTCGTTTCCGCCCTGGCCGTTGCGCACCAGCCACGGCGGCGCGCCGCTGACCGTGCCTGCCTGCAAATCCTCGCGCACCGGAACCTCGCCCGAGGTGAAGTAGGCAATGTTGCCGCGCACGTCGGCGTAGACGAAATTCTGCGAGCCGACATCGAAACGCTGCAGCGCGTCCTTGAAATCCTCGAGGTTGCGCGCGCCGTTGATCATCAGAAACGCCTCGAGCTCCTGCGTGGGACCGAAACCGACGTATTGCACGCTCAACGCCGCACCGGTCGCGGGATTGAAGGAAATGATCGGTCCGCCGTCGCGACGCGGCATGACGAGGGTGAACGCCGGAATGGCGCCGCCCGCCGGGATGACGACGACATTGCCGCCGACATTGGCACGGAAGGTCTCCGGTACGGGAATCAAGGGCTCGCGCGTGCCGCGGTACAAACTGGACAGTCCGCTTGGCGAGGTGGTATCCGGTACAAGCTGCTCGGCGAATGTGTCGGTCACGTCAACCAGGTTGTTGGTCGATCCCCAAGCGATCCAGCGGTTGTACCCGTGGATGACACCCGGCACGCCGGCAAAGGTGCTGCCGAACACCGGCTCGCCGCCGCTCTCCAGGCCCATGGGATAGAACGTGGAAGGCGTGCCGAGCGCGAGGTGCGGATCGTTCGCAATCAGCGGACGCCCGTCTCGCGTGAGCGACCCTGAGACCGCCCAGAGGTTTGAGCTGCCGCGCGCCTCGCGGTCCAGGATGCCGCGGAAGACCGGAATGTCGCGCACGCGCTCGAGATATTCCTGCATCAGCTTGAGCACGTGCTCGTCAGGCATGGCTTCGTGCGCCCGTTCCATCCCGCGTTGCTCATCGTTGCGCTTGTCGCCACGCGCGCGCGGGATCACGGCGTCCGGAACGGTAGAGTTAGGCTCGAATCCGGCGGAACGCCATAGGTCCTGCGAGAAGAGCTTCACCCCGGCATCCAAGCCGAGCGCGGCCACATAGGACTGGAAAGCCACGGTGCGCGCGATGTCGAGCTCGAAAGCAAGCGAAAACGCGATCAACTTGGCAATCACGATGCTGTCGACCGGCGTCCACGGCGCTATCCGCCGCAACGCCAGCGCGCCGTATTCGGGCGGCAGCGAAGTCTGCGCCTGAAGGCGCGCGTTGACGCCTTCGGCATAGGCCTCGAGCACGGCGCGCAGGCGAGGCGAGGCTGCGTCGTAAGAACGCTGCGCGGCTCGCCGCAGCCCGAGGGTGCGCAGCTGCACATCGCTAGGGAGCGCCGCAGTACCGAGCATTTCGGCAAGAGTTCCGCTCGCAAGACGGCGGTTGTAGTCCATCTGGAAGAGCCGGTCGCGCGCATGCACCCAGCCCTGCATGAAATACAGGTCGTGCTCGTTGCTTGCCCGCACGTGGGATATTCCCTCGTCGTCCACGGTGACCTTGGCAGGTTCGCGCAGCCCGGCAAGGCTCTGCGGACTGCCGACCGCGGAATCTCCCGCGAAGGCGGCGGTGGTCAGGCAAAACGACGCGGCTAAACGCCCGGCGCAAAGCGCGAGAAATCGCAACATGGTTGTCTCCCTACGGTTGTTGTTCGCACCCTAGCATCGACGCGTCGTCGCGCACATCCCATGTTCATGGGATGCCCTCGCGTTGCTCAACGGGATGCCGCTCCCTCCCCAGGAAGCCTGCTGCGACTTACGCTACGCCCGCGCTACCGCGATGTCAACGTCTGAGCCTTCATCGCACAGCACGTCCCCGAAATGCCGGGTCGCGGACTAGGCTCGCGTTCGCATCCAGCCGTTGCGGGTATTGCTCCGCCCCATGCCGATGCTGTCGGTCCATCTCTTCAACTTCGCGAATCGGTCCTCAGGTATGGAACTGGCGGGCGTCACGGGTTCCGGATAACCGACCCCGCGGAGCGCGGTATCCATGCTGCCGCCGGGCTGGAGCTCTGGCGCGGTCGCATAGCCCGGCAAGCCGCCATCGGTGTAGCGCACCGCTGCGGCGGGAAGCCCGTAAAGGCGGGCGGAGTTGAGGCCGAGGATGTGCCGCTTTGCCCCTTCCGTCAGCGGCGGATAGCCCCACCGGTCTGCGATATCCTCGGGGATCTGCGAGCGCCACAGCGCCTCGATCTGCCATTGCGGGCCGCCGTACCAGAGCGAGTCCGAGCCGAAGACGATATTGGTTGGCCCCATGTAGTGCAGGAGCTGGCCGATGAGATGCGCCCACACCGTGGGGAACGTCACGATCATCGACGCCATCGTCGTACCGAGCTCGGCGTACACGTTGCCGAGCCGTTGCAAGCTCGAGGGCGACGTGGACGTGGGTTCCGCACCGGCGACGTACCTGCCGCCGGCGATCTGCGCGAACTGCGTGGACCACCGGATGTTCGGAACGCTGTGCCCGTGGCTGTCCGTGAGCAGCGTCGGCTGCATGGCTCCCGGAAGATTCTCTATATCCTGCAGAGCCTGGAGCATCCAGAAGCCTGGCCGGATGCAGGAGTGATACATGATCCAGTTGAACTGCGGCCAGTCCGTAGCCACCTTTACGATGTCGTCGGGGTTCCCGAAATTCGGCAGGTTGTTGGCGCCGCCGGGTTGCGTGGCGTTGGCCGACAGGCCTTTGTGAATGCAGATGTTGAAGAAGCCGGGGTGGTCCTTGAGCTGATCCTTGTTCCTGGCGATGACCTGGTACGTCGGGTAGGCGATCGCCTCGTCATCGAGGCGCCAGCGCGCAAACGCAGTCCCGGGAGCCGCACTGGCCGCGAACGCGACGTTGTAGCCCTTCCACGAGTCGGGCTGCATGTTCTCGATCTGCCACTGCGTGTAGTCGCCGAAGAGCGGGTCGGCGAGATTTCCGGAGCCGGGATAGATCTGCCCATGCGCAAGGGCGCGCGTCGAGCCGGCGAGCCGATTGATGTAATCCCTGCATTGCGCGGTTTGCCAGCCGGTCAGAATTTCGCTCACCAGGCTGTCGTGGATATTGGTCGCCGGCCCGGGCGTGCCTCCGCCGGGCGGTGTGAAAAGCGCGATGTTCGCGTTGCTGATGATGGAGACGCTCGTCTGCGCTTCCAGATACATCCGGTTGATGTACTGGCCGAGATGGAACTCGCCGGCCACCGTGGTCGCCGGACCGGGATTCGGAGGAAAATCGGGATGGAGCTGCGCCGGGTTCCAAGATGTCCACGCGGCGCCGAGCTCATCGACACCGGCCGGGTTTCCGCCGCGGCCGTTGTTGGGATTGCCGAACGGCGGCGTCGTGGCGGGGCTGAATCCCGCAGCCGTGGAGACCGGACCCGGTCCCTGGGCAAGAGCTCTCAGGCCCTGAGGGCTGTTGGTGCTCGAGCGCACGATGTGGGTCTGATCGTCGAAGACGAACAGGCTACGGGGCGTTGCATTTTCTGCGAACGCCGCCTTCTCGAACATCTCGACTTCGTCGACCTTGAAGAACGTGTTGCCGTACACCTCGTTCATCGCGAGGAAGGATGCAGCCAGGCCGCCCGTGCTTTCGAGGAACTGCCGCCGCGTCATCGCGAGCTTTTTCGAGGCCTTGTCGGCGAGCTCCTTCACCCGGAATTCGACTTGCCTCTGCTTCGCCGTCTGCGGGAAAGGCATGTACTCGCCGTTGGAAATCATGCGGGTGGGGACCGGTCCCTGAAAGGGCTCGGTCTCTGCCGGGGCGCAGCGTTCGAGCTGCTCGTCGCTCAGCCAGGCGTCTTCTTCGCGTGAACCCGGAGATCTTTCCGACATGGTTAACTCCTTCTATCAGGTAAAGGTGCGGTCGCCTGCCGGCGTCAATCGATCTCTATATTGCCCCCTGTCAAAGCACCTGGTCCATCAGACCTTCTGTCGCTTAAGCCTGATTTTTCCGTAAAGACTCGTCGATTTTGCCTCGCGGCCCAACTACAACTTGAAGCGCGGAGAGGCCTTTGCGCAACGGTCGGGCGAGCGCGGAGGTTCAGTGGCCCCTTGATTTATTGGCAGTCCTGCTATCGGCGCTCAGTCGTCGTCCCGATCGTGATGGTCGCGCCCATTGTCGTCGTCATCGTGGTCCCGGCCGTGGCCGGAGCGCGGATTCGACGGCGGGGAAAGCTGTTTGCCGCCCGGGCCATCGGCAAACGTCAACGGAGAATCCGCGCGCCGCTGGCCGACGCCCTTGTCGCTCCAATCGCAGACGCCGTCCGGGAAAGTCCCCTGCAGCCGCACCCATTGCGCGGACGAGAAGAGCACCGGCGCATAGTCAGCGGAGTTGAGCGGCTTCAGCTGGCACTTCAGGATGTTTTCCGCCAGCGGGCCGCCGGCGACCTGGCGAGGCGACGAGTGTTTCGCGAGCCTCGGGTCGGCATCGCACGCCCCCATGTCGGTGACGGGAGTGGCGAAGTTCGTGTCGCCGGTCAAGAAGCAGAAGTCGACCGCGTTCGCTGGTTTCGCGGCGATCACGTCCGCCTGCCTGCGCACGGAGTTGAGCGTTTCCTTCGGAGCGCTGACGTTCAGATTCGACAGCCAGCTGTCCATGGTGAGCAACGAGCGCAGCGTCACCGCAGTCGCCTGCGCCGCCGTGGCGGGCAACAGCCCCGTCCCGCCTGCGCCGCCGTGGCGGGCAACAGCCCCGTCCCGTAGCGCCACATCAGCTGGTTGCCGTGGTTGCCGCCGTTGGCCGCGTCGATGCGGGCACGCTCCGCGAAACTGCGCCAGATGTAGTGGATGCCCTGTTCATCCCAGCCCCGCGAATCGATGATCGGCAGCTTGCCTAGGTTCGCGCCGCTCGACACGATCCCGGCCCGGTAGGCGATGTCGAGCGCCGGCAGGTCGGCCATGCTGCGAGGCGCCGCACCGGTCGTCACGACGGCAGCCGTGCGGTTCGAATCGGCATCGACACCGCCGATCCGCTCGTTCAGAGTGACGAACTCCTCCGGCGTGATCGCGCCTGCGAGCAGCGCGCCCAGCCCATACTGGATGCCGACGTTGTCACCGGTCTGCAAGGCGCGGGTGCTGCCGGGCGCGATGCCGGCGGTCGTGCCCCAGACGGCGGCGGAGAGGTCGGGATCGCCGCAGCGCGTGCCGTTCGGATTGGTCACGGGGTCGTAGACCAGCGCCGCAGGAAGCCGGCAGTTGTTGCGCGGCGCGCCCACAGGTGCCATCGCGCCCGTCGTCGGGTCGATCACCAGCGTCGGAACGTAGTTGCCCGGCTTGTTGTTGAAGCCGAACGAGTTGTTCCACGACTGGCAGCCCAGGTGATCGAGGTGGCCGTTGATCGCCGTCTTCTTCGCGTTGATCTGCGTTTGGGTCAGGCCCGTCGTCAACGACGTCCACTCCGGCCCGGCGTAGAAGTTCACCAGCAGCACGCAGTCGCCGACCTCGAGGCCGGTGGTGATCGAGTCGGGGTAGTCGCAGCTCGGCTGGATGCCGTCGAGCAGGCCGGGGAAGATGGAGGCGGCGGTGTTCTGCTGGATCGAGCCGCCCGAGCAGCCGTTTCCGAGCGTGTACTTGATCTCGCCGTACGCGTCGACGATGTGCTCCTTCATCATCATCAGCGTCTCGGCATTCAGGACGCGGTTCGAGTTGAAGAGCGAGTCGGTGAGGCTGTTGTCGGCGACCATGAAGCCGCGCGACAACGCCGCGTCATCGGCCCAGTTCTGCTCGCTGCGGAACTGCAGCCGCGGCTGGCCCGTCGACGCGCCGAAGGTGTAGACGACCTTGCCGTTCCACTGCGCCTGCGGCGTCAGGGCCGACCACGGTTGGGCGGGGTCGAACAGCACCGCGATGTCGTAGATGCCGCGATTCAACGTTCCGCGCTCGACGCGCACGATGTAGGGCACCGTCAGTCCGGTGGTCGTGGTGGCCATCTTGAGATCCGGCGGCGTGGTGCCGGGGGTGTACGGCTTGAAGCAGTTGTTCGTCGGCGGCGGGGCGGGCGGGCTCGGATCGGGCAGCGCGCTCGAGCAACCCGCGGTCGTCGTGC
>WNGC01003836.1_pt1 | contig 10566 bp, 10 predicted proteins | sample 5400051 | NCBI WGS metagenome assembly WNGC01 (sample SAMN13153368, study PRJNA577476) | soil metagenome | isolation source: 20 cm soil or saprolite under grassland replicate 2 | place: USA:California | collected 2016-06-15 | reverse complement strand
GCCTGTGAAAAGTACTGCACTATCTGCAAGGGGCAGGTAAACGTGCGCCTTTGCTCCGACGGTCTCTACTATTGCCCCGACTGCCGGGAAGCTTGCGAAGTCTCTCTGGCCACCAGCCGTGGCCGCTGAACTCAAAAGCTTCCTCCTGCACATCGAGGCCGACGCGCGCCTGGCGGCCGCGGCCGGAGGTGTGGTCCGCTATCTCGCCGACGCCGCCGGATTCGAGAGCGACGCCATCGCTCGATTACAATCCGCCGTCATCGCCGCTTGCTCAGAAGCTTTCGAACATCTGACGGCAGATCATCCGCAACTGCAAGTCACATTCACGCGCTTTTCCGATCGCATGGAAGTCGCGCTATCCCATCAAGGCGAAGACTCTCCAGCACTTGGCATCGATACCATCGCAGGGTTTGCCGCGCAGGTTGGCGGCACGGGATCCATCCAGGTCGTTTTAGCCGGTTTCGACCGCGTCCAGTATGAAACGCACGGCGGAGAAGCCGTCACTCGCCTGACGAAGTACATCGGCCAGGTTACTCCCGGAATTTAAGCGCTGTTCGAAACGAAAAAAAGCCAGACAGCGCGGCTGCCTGGCCCTTTTCTTTTGCGCCCTATGATTTTCAGAGCCTTACATCTTCAGTGCGAACGTGTTTTTGCGAATGAGCGACGTCATCTGATCGTTGCTGAGCGACATCCGCAGCGTCACGCGATCGCCCGCGGGCGTCACGCGCGCCTGATCGAGCAATTGCGCCAGATCCGGATTGTCCTTTTGCGCTTGATACCGTTTGTAGAGGAACCCCGCCTGCAGCAACTGGCCAAGCGTGTTCGCATCGTCGGTCGATCCGCATACCGCCTGGAACTTTCCTTCGATGCCGCTGCTCGCGTCCACGTTGATAATCATGTTTTGCATTCGTGCGACGAGTTTCGCCGCTTCGGGGAACTGTCCTACTTCCGGCGCCAGTTGTTGCATCGCCAAGCGCGTGTAGGCGGGATTCAGCACCGCCCAGACCACGCCGCTGCCGTTCGCTTCGTTGATCAGCGGGTAGAGCCTGTCGTTGCGCAATAGTCCTTCCTCACCGCCAAAGCGCACCTCGATCATCTTTTCGAGAACGGCGCGATGGCCAAACGCCGCGGTGTTCGAATCGATGAAAAAGAAGAACAGATCGTTCGCTCCCGAACCGGTGCCGAACGCATAGAGCGTGTAACCCCGCGCTTTGAAGGTGGCAAGCTTCTGCTGTTTGAAGAAAGCTTCCGTCGAATTCGGATTGTAAGTCCCAAGCGCCACACCGACGATTTCTTCTCCCGTGGGAACGTCCGTCGAGCCCGTGCCTTCGGTTTTTGCACTCAACCCCTCTGCTACCAGTCCCCAAGCGAGTTCATCGGAAGCGGTCAGGGAGCATCTGCTCCTGCAATTGCGGAAACCATTTCAGAGTGCGCGCTTTTTTCAGGTCGGCGTAGGCAAATTCTCCAATCTCCTTGGGGAAGAGTGCGATGATGTCCGCGCCAAGGCGGCCTGCCCGCACAGGTTTCGGCATCGCCAAGGACATCGCCACCAGAATGCCGGCAGCCACGAGTCTGCGGATCGTTGTCCCCAGCCTGGTCGGTGTCACACCTGAATTCGTGGTCAATCTCATCTCGTGCTCCTTTCGAATGGGGCGGGGGGGACTCTTAGTTTACGCTCTTGTCTCGCGGGCTGCATTGCCCAGACGCTCCCGGAGTGCTGCGATCTTCATGCGCATTGACGCGGCATACGAAGCGTCCGTCAAACCCTCGAGGTTGATCTCCACGTTGGCCAGTGCTCCGCGGGTGCCTGCTTCGGCCATGAACTGGGCTACTTGTAAGTCTGACCTCATGGATGCGGCAACGATAGCATCCAGTTGTCCGAGGCGTTCGAAAAGCGCAACGGCGCGCTCGGCCACCTGCAACGGCACCTCCGACGCGCCTTTCGTCGCTTTCTGTATCGCTTCCTCGCGCTGCAGCGTTTCCTTAGCGTCTCCTTGCGATAATTTGAACGCAGCCATTACCGCGTCGTAGGAAGCCGCGTCGCGGTCGATGGCCTCGGCAAGTTCATCGGCAATTCTCCGCATTTCGTCTAGCGCTGCCGAGAGCTGATCGGCAAATCCGGCTTGCGATTTCTTTTTCCGCGAAAGCCCCGCAACCATCTGTCCCAGGGCCGCCGCCAGGGCTCCCGCAAACGCCGAGACGCTTCCACCTCCAGGGGTTGCCGAAGGAGCCGCCACCGCGTCCAGAAACGGCCGCGCCAATCCCGCCAGCTTTCCGTCCTTCGCCGCTTCCAGCGGCGCGCCGCCCAGCGCGGCCGCTAGCTTATTCTCAAATACCTGCGCGGGAGAGAAGTTCTCGAGTTGCAGGAAAAAGTCCGCTGCCATCTCGATCGCTTTTTTCGGAACCAGCCCGACGATTTCGCTGCCCACCGGCATCACGCCGTAGCGCTCCGCTTCGCGCTTCACCATTTCATACACGCGGTGCATCGGCGTCTGTTCGAAATCCGTCAGGTTGATGGACACCTGCGCCAGGTTGCGCGCTTTCAGTTCGACCCCCATCGACTTCACATACCGCAGTCCGCCCGACGAAAACCGGATCGCTTTCGCGATTTTGTTCGCGATGCTGATATCGGAGGTATTAAGATTCACGTTGTAGGCAATCAGGAATTTCCGCGCGCCCACTACGGTCACCCCGGCCGTGGGGTGCAGCTTGGGTTCGCCAACATCCGGCTGGCGGTCGTGGTTCTTTTTAAACTCTTCGCGCAGCCCTTCGAATTGCCCGCGCCGCACGTTTTCAAGATTTACGCGCTCCGGCCGTGTCGCCGCCGCTTCGTAAAAAAACACCGGTATCCGGTAGCGCTTCCAGATTTCGTTGCCCACGCGCCGCGCCAGCGCCACGCAATCCTCGATGGTCACTCCATCGATGGGAATAAACGGCAGCACGTCCGTCGCGCCCACGCGTGGATGCGCGCCTTTGTGTTTCGTCAAGTCGATCAGTTCCATGGCCTTGCCGGTGCCCAGAAGCGCCGCTTCCGCCACCGCGTCCGGTTCGCCCGCCAGAGTAACCACCGAGCGGTTATGGTCGGCGTCCATCTCTCGATCCAGCACGTACACACCCGGCACGCTGCCTAGCGCAGCCACGATGGCAGCAACCTTGGCGGCGTCGCGCCCTTCGGAAAAATTTGGCACGCACTCAATCAGTCGTTTCATCGTTTTGGCTTTTTGTCCGGTCGTCCCGGCCAATTGTTCGGCAGTTTCGTCTTTCTGTCCGGGAGCGTGGGCCGTTCGTACACGAACGCTGGCTTATTCGGATTGCTTGGTGTCCCCGGGGCTTGGCCGGCCGGAGCTGGCGTTTGCGCGGGCTTCGTGGGCACTTTTGCTGGCTTGACGGGCCTTTTTACAGACTTCGCCGCACCTGGCAGGGTTTTCAGTGGCCACTGCGGCCCGATCATCGGCTTCATGTTCGGAGGCAGCGGCTGCTTCATCATTTGTGGCGGCGCTTGGACCGCTTGCCTGGACTCTTCCGTCGAGCCGGGACTCGCTCGCTCTTTCCGGTAGCGCCTCACCTGCCAGGCGAACCACGTGAAGCCCCCCGCCCACAGTCCCGTAACGATTGCATCGTAGCCGCTCAGGCCCCCTGCCTTTCCCAAGATCGCAACCGCCACCGAGATCATCACCACAAAGCCATAGAAATATTCTTCGAACAGGCTCTTTGTCGTCCGCGGTCCGATCTTGAGGAGGCGCACCCTCCTTACCGGTCTCTTCGCATAGTTAGATTGAGGTTTGTTCGGCGGCATGGATTACGCGACCACGCTTCACGGTCATCCAGCAACGGTTCACACCAAAATAATAAGGAATTTCCCGGTAGTCGGCCACTTCGAATACGGCGATGTCCGCCTGTTTGCCAACCTCCAGCGATCCGATGCTTTTTTCCCGCCGCAGCGCATAGGCCGCATTGATCGTCGCCGCCGTAATGGCCTCCGCCGGTGTCATGTGAAGTTGCGCGCACGCCAGCGAGAGAATCATCGGCATGCTCACTGTCGGACTCGTTCCCGGATTGTAGTCCGTCGCCAGCGCAACAATGGCACCCGCTTCAATCAACGCTCGCGCCGGTGCATATTTTTTCAGCCCTAGGTGAAAATCGCACCCCGGCAGCAGCGTCGCCACGGTTTCCGATTTTCCCAGCGCCCGGATATCGCTTTTGTTTACCTGTTCCAGATGATCACAGCTTACCGCCCGCATCAGGATTGCCAGCCGCACCGCGCCCGTCCGCGAAAGCTGTTCGGCATGCAACCGCGGTGCCAGTCCCCATTGGCGGCCCGCCTGCAAAACGCGCTTCGACTGCGCGACCGAAAACGCGCCGCGATCGCAAAACACATCGCAAAACTCCGCCAGCTTCCTCTCTCCGATCTCCGGCAGCAGATTTTGTTCGATCAACTCGATGTACCGCTCTGCTCCGCCCGTTTTTCCCCGATACTCCGCCGGCACCACATGAGCGCCTAGAAATGTGGACACGATCTCGAGCGGCTCCTGCGCCGCCAGCTCCTTGTGCAATCGCAAAATCTTCAATTCGCTCGCAACGTCGAGCCCGTACCCGCTCTTTGCTTCGACCGTCGTCGTCCCGTATGCCGCGAAATGTTTCAGCGCGGCATGCGCGCGTTTCTTCAAAGCCTCGCTCGTCGCCGCGCGCAGCTTATTCGCCGAATGAAGAATCCCGCCGCCTTTGCGCGCGATCTCTTCGTAACTCGCTCCGGCAATTTTCAATTCATACTCTTCCGCCCGGCTCGCCGCATGAATCAGGTGCGTATGCGAATCGACAAACCCCGGTAGTGCCACGCGCCCACCCAGATCGAGCTTCTCCGCCGCGCGTGCCTCCGCCAGCGCCTCGACCTCCGCGCGCGATCCCACGGCCGCGATCAAGTCATCGCGCACCAGCAGCGCGCCATCTTCTATCACTCCCAAATTGGAAAGGGAACTGCCCCGCCGCGGACCGCGCCCGCGCAGCGTCAGGAGTTGCGATGCGCCCGTGATAAGAAGGGAATCCGCCAAGGCTTACGTATTATGACATGGGAACTTTGACGCCGGTCTTCTTCGCGAACGCAATCGCCTCCGAGTATCCCGCGTCGACGTGCCGCACCACTCCCATACCCGGATCATTCGTCAGCACCCTTTCGATGCGTTTCGCCATCTCTTTGGTTCCATCCGCCACGGTCACTTGTCCCGAGTGCTGCGAATAACCGATCCCCACGCCGCCGCCGTTGTGGATCGACACCCACGACGCCCCGCTCGCCGTATTGATCAGCGCATTCAGCAGCGGCCAATCCGCAATCGCGTCGGATCCATCCAGCATCGATTCCGTCTCGCGAAAGGGCGACGCCACCGACCCGCAGTCCAGATGATCGCGCCCCATCACCACGGGAGCCTTTATTTCGCCTTTCGCCACAAGCTCGTTCAGCGCCAGCCCGAATTTGTCGCGCTCCCCATATCCCAGCCAGCAGATGCGCGACGGCAATCCCTGAAACTTCACGCGTTTCTGCGCCAGCTTAATCCAGCGATTCAGATGCTCGTTCTGCGGAAACATTTCCAGCACCAGTTGATCCGTCCGCGCAATATCCGATGCCTCCCCCGAAAGCGCGGCCCACCGGAACGGTCCTCTACCTTCGCAAAACAGCGGGCGGATATACGCCGGCACAAAACCGGGGAAGTCGTACGCGTTCTTCACGCCTTGTTCGAACGCAAACGTTCGAATGTTGTTCCCGTAGTCGAACGTCACCGCACCCAACTTTTGTAACTCCAGCATTCCCTGGACATGCCGCGCCATCGCCGCCATTGAATGTTTTTTGTATTCTTCGGGACTTTTCTTCCGCAGCTCCAGCGCCGCTTCCAGCGTCATCCCGTTCGGCACGTACCCGTCGATGGGATCGTGCGCGCTCGTCTGATCCGTCAGCAGGTCCGGCACCACGCCGCGCTTCGCCAGCTCCGGAATCAAGTCCGCGCAATTTCCCACCAACCCAACCGAAGTCGCCTCGCCCTTGCGCACCGCATTCTTCAAAATCCGCAGCGCTTCATCCAGCGAAGTCACCATCACGTCGCAATAGCCTGTCTTCACGCGCCGCTTGATCCGCTCCGGGTCCACATCGATCCCCAGAAACGCCGCGCCATTCATCGTCGCGGCGAGTGGCTGCGCTCCGCCCATGCCGCCCATCCCGCCAGTCACAACGAGCTTGCCCTTCAAATCCCCGTCAAAATGTTTTTTCGCCGCCGCCGCGAACGTTTCGTACGTCCCCTGCAAAATCCCCTGCGTCCCGATGTAAATCCAGCTTCCCGCCGTCATTTGCCCGTACATCATCAACCCCGTGCGATCAAGCTCATGAAAGCGTTCCCAATTGTTCCAGTGCCCCACCAGATTCGAATTGCAAAGCAGGACACGAGGCGCATATTCATGCGTCCGGAATACTCCCACGGGCTTCCCCGATTGCACCAGCAGCGTCTCGTCCGCCTCCAGCGCGTTCAGCGACCGCACAATCGCATGAAAACATTCCCAATTCCGCGCCGCCTTTCCCGTCCCCCCGTACACCACGAGCTCTTCCGGCTTCTCCGCCACCTCCGGATCGAGGTTATTCATCAGCATCCGCAGCGCCGCCTCCTGCTGCCACCCCTTGCACGAAATCTGCGTCCCCCGCGGTGCCCGAAACGGCCCCTTCGCCAATCCCGCTTCTTTCACTGTTCCTGGCACAGTCACGCCCATGAATTTCCCTCTCCGCCGCTCATACTAGCGCATGCCACTCCCTTTTGCACCCGCTCCCATTCCTCGGTGGACTGTCAGTTTCCGAAAACGCCTTCCTTCGGGCACACTAGCCGCAGGGCGACAGCGCGAACCACGCCTGCGATTTGTCAACGATTAGGTCTAGTCGGAGAGGGGGTAAAACGACGGCTGGACCGAGTGTTTCGCGCAGCCTCTGCAGAGCGCTGAGCGGGACTCAGGCTTCTTAGCTGCAGCTAGCCGTGGCGACCATCGTGCCCGCTAGGTTTGCCCGGCGTTCTCCCTCCGGGCACGTGGACCACAACTTCCGCCGACAGTGCCGCTGAGCAGCGCTAAAATGGTCAGCGGAGTTTGCCGCAATCCCCGGAAAGACGCGGCCCACGGAGGCGGTCATGTTCTTGCTGCTTTTCTTCTCGCTAGCGCTTCGCTCTCCCGCGCTGGCTGCCGGCGAAATGGCGTGGCAGGCTGCAGCGCCGGTCACGCCGCGCTACATCCCGGTAACTCGGTACGATCCCAAGCGTAATCCTAGCGCGGATCTGGCCAAGGCTCTCGCTGAAGCCAAGCGCTCGGGGCGCAACGTCCTCTTGGTAGTCGGCGGCGATTGGTGCGACTGGTGCCAGGTCATGGACAAGTTTTTCGTCGGCCACGCTGACGTCCGGGCGCTGCGCGAGCGAAACTTCGTGACCCTAAAAATCAACATGAGTCCCCAGAATGAGAACCGGGCATTTCTTTCCCGTTACCCAAAGATACCGGGTTATCCATACCTCTTCGTGCTCGGCGCGGATGGCAAACTCCTGCACCCGCAGCGCGCCAACGAATTTGAGGACGGCGACACCTACAACGTCCCGCGCTTTGCGCGTTTCCTGGCGGCCCACGGCCCCACTCACCCCTCCCAGTAAACCTGAAGCCGTCCTCACTTGCAACCGCTCTCAAGCACTCGACGATTTGCACGCGCCGCTCAGGCGAGCGGAGATGGTGGCGAAGCGGGCGCTACCGCTCATCCGGGCGTATGATGTTACTATGCAGTACACTAAGCTTGTTGTCGTCCAGTCGTACGGTAGCCGCGCTGAGGCGGACTTGGCCAAGGGTGCGCTCGAAGATGCTGGCATTCAGGCAATGATACAGGCTGACACGGCGGGAGGAATGCGTGAACACCTTGCGTGGTCCGGGGCGGGGTTTCAAATTCTGGTGCGCGAGGAAGAGGCAACCGAGGCGCGCGATGTGCTCATTCCACCAGCTGAAGGCGACGAGAGCCCCGACGCGGACTTCCAAACTGACCGCGACCCTAGACCACCGCGGCGCCGGTTTACCTAGAAAATCCTCACTCCTCCTACACCAGTCACGCGGACCGGTGGCGGCCCCTCGCTATGTCCCCAAAACAGCATACCGATCCTCAGTGCCACTACCAAAACTCCCGCGCCCAGCGCTGTCACATGCTGATCGATGCGAATCATCGGCCCACGAATGGCGCCGCGCGCCCGACGCTCTGCGCCTACCACACCGACCGTCTCAGAGCCGCTATCCCCATGGTGGAGCCCGAGATCCTCGCCGCCGAACTTCTCGCCAAGCAGCTCGCCCGCAAACGTATCGCACGCCGCGATGCTATCGCTTTGGCCTACACGCGGGAACGGCTGCCGGCCCTGTAGTGGCGGGGTTTTTAGACCCGTGCGGTTCAGATCTGCGGCCGGGCAAAGATCATGGGCCGAGGTCATCGTAAAAACGCCAAGCCAGCGCCGCATTGCGCCGTCCAAATCGGTAGAGTAAAGTGACCCTGGGACCATGAACTACGGCACGCTTCCCTCACGCTTCTTGAATGCCATCGATAATCTTCCGAACTCCCGCGCGCAGATGGTTCGCCGTGATGGCCATTGGGATGCTATCTCCTCGCAGGAATTTCTCCGCCGCGTCGCTGGCCTTTCCACCGCGTTCGTCGAACTCGGCGTTAAGCCCGGCGACCGCGTGGGTCTCTTTTCCGCCAACCGCCCCGAGTGGCATACTGTGGATTTTGCCGTCGCGGGCGCCGGTGCCGTCACCGTGCCGGTCTACTTCAACGAATCGCCCGACCGCATGACCTACACCCTGAAGCATTGCGGTGCCAAGGTTGTCTTCGTCGTTGGCGTGCCCCAGTTGCGGAAGCTGCTCGCCGTACGCTCCAATCTTCCCGAGCTCGAACAAATTGTTGCCGCCGATGGTAGTGCCGAAGTTCCCAGCGAATGTCTCCGCTACGAAACCCTCATCGCCGGCGCGAGCGCGGCGGACGTCGCCTCTTACCGTATGCGCGCTTCGCAAGTTCTTCCGGGCCAACTTGCTTCTCTCATCTACACCTCCGGCACCACCGGCGAGCCCAAGGGCGTGATGCTCACGCACACGAATTTCTGCTCAAACGTCACCGACGTCGGCCACGACTTCCAGCTCAATCCCGCCGAAGATGTCGCGCTCTCTTTCCTTCCTCTTGCTCACGTCTACGGCCGCACCATGGACTACATCTATATCTTTCAAGGTGCCGCTCTGGCCTACGTCGAGTCTATCGATGCCGTCGCCCAGGCTCTTCTCGAAGTCCGTCCCACGATTACCGCCGCGGTGCCCCGGTTTTTTGAAAAAATCTACGCCCGCCTCGTCGAGCAAGGCTCGAAAAACACCGGCGTGAAGAGAATGCTTTTTGATTGGGCCATGAGAGTGGCCGAGATGTCCGCGCAGTGGCGCGCCAGCCAGAGCCATGCGAATCTCGCCGTTACCCTCCAGCAGAGGCTCGCCGACGCCCTGGTCTATCGGAAAATCCGCATCGGTTTGGGTGGCCGTCTCCGCCTCATCAGTTCCGGCGGCGCTCCACTTTCCAAGGAACTCGCGGAGTTTTTCTGGGCCATCGGAATTCCCATCTATCAGGGCTACGGTTTGACGGAAACTTCTCCCATTGTTTCCAGCAACTACCCCGAAAACCGCATGGGCAGTTCCGGCAGACCGATTCCCAACGTCCAAGTCCGCGCCGCCGAAGATGGGGAAATCCTTGTCAAAGGTCCGTGCGTGATGCAGGGCTACTATAAAAATCCCGAAGCCACTCGTGAAGTTCTCGGCGAGGACGGCTGGTTCCGCACCGGCGACATCGGCTACGTGGACAAAGACAACTATCTCTTCATCACCGACCGCAAGAAAGATTTGATCAAGACGGCCGCGGGAAAATTCGTCGCCCCGCAACCCATCGAAAATGCGCTCAAGACCAGCCCTTACATCCTGAACGCCATGGTCGTGGGCGACAAACGCAAATTCATCGTTGCGCTCATCGTACCCAATCCCGCCACCGTCGGCGCCAAAGCCGCCGACCAGGGAATCAAGTTCGCCTCCAACACCGAGATGGCCGCCCACCCCTGGGTGCACGCGTTAATCGATTCCGAAGTCAAGCGTCTCACCGTCCATCTCGCTCAGTACGAAACCATCAAACGCTTTGCTCTTCTCCCGGAAGATTTCACCTTCGACAACGGCAGCCTCACCTTCACCCTCAAGCTCAAGCGTCGCGTCGTCGAGCAACAGTACGCCGGCGTCATCGAATCGCTCTACGCCGGCGTCGCCGAGCCCCGCCCCATTCTTCAGGACTAGTTCATGGCCTCAGCGCCGAATTTCTTCTCTTCTGCTTGGCCTTCTCTGCGTTTTTTGTCCCGCGTCCCCCCGGACAATCCCCGAACCCCGCCGCAAGCGGGCTGGCAAAAAATAACTCCGGAGGCTTCACTCCTGGAATGACGCTGGGAGCCAAGTTTGAAGGAAGCAACGGCAGCGATGCGTTTGTCTACGATCTCGGGTCCGCTGTCGGCT
>WNGC01002823.1_pt1 | contig 10567 bp, 10 predicted proteins | sample 5400051 | NCBI WGS metagenome assembly WNGC01 (sample SAMN13153368, study PRJNA577476) | soil metagenome | isolation source: 20 cm soil or saprolite under grassland replicate 2 | place: USA:California | collected 2016-06-15 | reverse complement strand
AGATCCACGAGGACCTGGTGGACGTCGGCTTCGTCGCGATCACGATCGACCTCGACCAGCAGGCCGACCCGGCGCTCAAGGTCGACCAGCTCGACAAGCTCGTGACGCTCGGCAACCAGCGGAACGTCGTCGCCGTCGGTAACGTGGACGCGACGATCTTCGAGCGCGCGACGAGGGCCGAGATCGAGGCCGAGGTGCGCCGCTGCATCGACACGGTCGGCCGGCGCTCGCGCTTCGTCCTCTCCACCTCGTGCGAGCTCCCGCCGCGCGCGAACCCCGACTGTGTGAAGTGGTTCATGGACGCGGCGCGCGAGTACGGGCGCTGGGAGCGGATCCTTTGACAACCCGCGCGGCCGAGCCCATCGTGCCGCCGGTCGTCCCGAACCCGAACCCTACGAGCCCGAGGTGATCCGATGGCCACCTACCGCGACGCGCCCTCACGCCCGAACCGCCGCCAGTTCCTCGCGACCGCCGGCCTCGCCGCCGCCGCGGCCGCCGGGACGCGGGAGCTCGTCTTCCCCGCCATCGTCCGCGCGCAGGAGCCGATCCGCATCGGTCAGCTCGTCCCGTTCACCGGCTTCCTCGGCGCGATCGGTGAGTACGGCAAGCAGGGCGCGACGCTCGCCGTCGAGGAGCTGAACGAGAAGGGCGGCGTGCTCGGCCGGAAGCTCGAGCTGATCACCGAGGACGAGGCGAACCCGGGCGTCGCCGTGCAGAAGGCGCGCAAGCTGATCGAGAAGGACCGCGTCGTCGCGATCGAGGGGCTCGTCTCCTCGGCCTCGTGCCTCGCCGTCGGCGACGAGGTCCAGCGGGCGAAGGTTCTCATGATCAACGCCGGGGCGAACTCCGACGAGATCCGGAGCAAGCGCTGCCACCGCTACGTCTTCTCGACCGAGGGCTGCAACACGATGTACGTGGGCGCGATCGGGAACTGGCTCATCAAGGAGCGGAAGGTCAGCCGCTGGTATTTCCTCACCTCGGACTATGCCTTCGGCCACGATCTCCTCCGCGTCGCGCGCAACCTCCTCTCCGCGAACAAGGGCACGGAGCTCGGCAGCGACCTCGCGCCGACGGGCACGACGGATTTCAGCCAGTACATCACCAAGATGAAGGCGGCGAAGCCCGACCTGATCTTCCACAACCTCGCCGGCGCCGACGTGACGAACTTCCTCAAGCAGTACGCGGAGTCGGGGATGACCATCGAGGTCGCGGGCGGCGTCATCGACTCCGCCTACGCCTGGCCGGTCGGCGAGGCGCTCCGCGGCCACTTCCCGATCATCTGGTGGCACGAGCTGAACACGCCCGCCAGCCGCGCGTGGGCCGCGCGCTACGTCAAGCGCTGGGGCCGGCCGCCCGACAACCAGGCCTACGGCGATTACCTCGCGGTCCACGCGATCGCCCAGGCGATCGAGAAGGCGAAGTCCACCGACGGCGCCAAGCTCGTCCAGACGCTCGAGGGGCACACGCTCACGGCGGCGATGGACGGCCTCAAGGGCCGGCCGCTCACCTTCCGCGCCTGGGACCACCAGCTCCTGCAGCCGATGTACGTCGTCGCGGCCCGGGACAAGGCGAAGTGGAAGGACAAGTGGGACATCTTCGAGATCATCGGCGAAGTTCCGACGCGTGGCGCGGCGCTCGAGGACATCGCGATCCCGAAGGTCGAGAGTCAGTGCCAGCTGGAGCCCCTCGCGTAGACGACGCGGCGCGATGACGCCCGTGGTCCTCGCCGAGTTCCTGCTGAACGGGCTCGTGCTGGGGGCGCTCTACGTCCTGATGGCGCTCGGCCTGTCGATCATCTTCGGCATGGTCGGCGTCATCAACTTCGCCCACGGCGCGCTCTTCACGCTGGGCGCCTACGCGGCCTACCAGCTGCAGGGCGCGCTCGGCTTCCCGGGCGCGCTCGTCGCGGCGCCCGTCGCCGTCGGCCTCCTCGGCATGCTGATCGAGGCGACGCTGCTGCGCCGTCTCTACCTGCAGGACCCGCTGCAGGGGCTCCTGCTCACGTTCGGCCTCGCGATGGTGCTCGAGCAGGGGATCCGTCTGGTCTGGGGCCTGTCGCCGAAGCAATTCGACGTGCCCGCGGGCTTCGCCGGCGTCGTGCAGCTCGGCGCGCTCACCTACTCGAAGTACCGGAGCTTCATCCTCCTCACGGTCGTCCTGCTCATCGCCGGGCTCGCGCTCTTCCTCCAGAAGACGCCCGTCGGCGTGATCGTGCGCGCGGGGAGCCGCGACCCGATGATGGTCCGGCTGCTCGGCATCAGCCTCACGCCGGTCCTCACGCTCGTGTTCGGCCTCGGCACGGCGTTCGCGGCGCTCGCGGGCGTGCTCTCGGCGCCGCTGGCGGGCGTGCAGCCCGCCATGGGCGTCAACGTCGGCACCGCGGCGTTCGTCGTCGTCACCATCGGCGGCCTCGGCAGTCTGCCGGGCGCGATCATCTCCGGCCTCCTCGTCGGTCAGGTCGTGAGCCTCAGCATCTACTTCCAGCCGCGCGTGGCCGAGGCCTCGATGTACGTGCTGATGGCCGTGATCCTCCTGCTGCGGCCGCGGGGGCTCATGGGCGAGCGCTGGGAAAAGTTCGATTGATCGCCCGGCTCGTCCGGCACCCCCTCGCCTGGCTCTTCGCCTGGTTCCTCGCGCTCCCGCTCCTGATGACCGCGGCGAATGCCACCGTCTCGCTCGGCACCGAGATCGTGGTCTTCACGCTGCTCGCGATCGCGTACAACCTCCTCATGGGCTACACGGGCCTGGTCTCGTTCGGCCACAGCGCCTTCTTCGGCCTCGGCGGTTACGCGGCCGGCCTCACGCAGATCCACGTCGCGCAGGGCATGGTGGTCCCGCTCCTGGCCGGCGTCGCCGCGGCGGCGCTCGTGGGCGCGGCGATCGGCTTCCTCCTCATGCGCAAGCGCGGCGTCTACTTCTCGCTCCTCACCCTCGCCTTCACCCAGATGTTCTTCTACATCGTCTACGGCGCGACGGCCGTGACGGGCGGCGAGAACGGCCTCGGCGGCATCGAGCGCTTCCCCCTGAGCCTCGGCCCGCTCCGCCTCGACCTCGCCGACAAGCGCGTCTACTACTACGCGGCCGCCGCGCTCGCCGCCGCGGCCATCTGGCTCCTCTGGCGCATCGTCCACTCGCCCTACGGCCGCGTGCTCGAGGCGATCCGCGAGAACGAGCAGCGCGCCAGCTTCGTCGGGTACGACGTCAAGCGCTACAAGCTCACCGCGTTCGTCGTCTCGTGCGCGTTCAGCGGCCTGGCCGGCGCGCTCTACACCTTCCTCCTGAACTTCGCCTATCCGGAGTCGCTCCACGTCACGATGGCGGGCGAGATCGCCGCCATGACCCTCGTCGGCGGCATGCGGAGCTTCGTCGGCCCGGCCGTGGGCGCGGCCGTCTTCGTCTTCATGCGCGACACGCTCTCGTCGTGGACCCAGAACTGGCTCATCTACTTCGGCGTGATCTTCATCGCCTTCGTCATGTTCTCGCCGAACGGCATCGTCGGCGTCGCCGAGCGTCTGCGCGGCCTCCGTCGGCGCGCCGACGTCGCCGGCGACGCGCCCCCGGCGGCGGTGGTCGCGGCGCCCGCGGCGGCGCGCGGCCCGGCGGCGGCCATGGAGACCCTGCTCGAGGTCCGCGGCCTCACCCGGCGCTTCGGCGCCCTCGCCGCGGTGGACGGCGCGTCCTTCCAGGTGCGCCGCGGCGAGCTGCGCTCGATCATCGGCCCGAACGGCGCCGGCAAGACGACCCTCTTCAACCTCCTGACGGGGCTCCTGCCCGCCGACGGTGGCGAGGCACGGGTCCGCGGCACGGCCATCACCGCGCTCCTCCCCCACCGGATCGTCGCGCTGGGCGTCTCGCGCTCGTTCCAGATCATCAGCGTCTTCCACGCGCTCACGGTGTTCGAGAACGTGCGGATCGCGGCGCAGGCGAAGCATCGCTGCCGCTTCGCGATGCTCGCCGACAGCCGGAGCTTCGCCGACTTGAACGACGAGGCGCTGCGGCTCCTCGCCGCCGTCGGGCTCGCCGACAAGGCCGGGGCCCTCGCGGCGAACCTGTCCCACGGCGACCAGCGCTTGCTCGAGATCGCCCTGGCGCTCGCGACGCGCCCCGAGCTCCTGCTGCTCGACGAGCCGCTGGCCGGCCTCGCGGCGCACGAGCGCGTCCGCGTCGCCGACCTGATCCGCACCCTCCACCGGTCCCTCACGATCGTCCTGATCGATCACGACATCGATCAGGTGCTGGCGCTCTCCGACCGGATCACCGTGCTCCACCAGGGCCGCGTGATCGCCGAGGGCGGGCCGGCCGAGATCCAGCAGAACGCCGACGTGCAGACGGCGTACCTCGGGCACCTGAAGCTCGCCGCCGCGGCAGGCGCCGGCGGCGCGCCCGCCGGCGGCGAGCCGCTCCTGCGCGTCGAGGGCGTGGACGCCTTCTACGGCAAGAGCCACGTGCTCCACGGGGTGTCGCTCGACGTCTTCCCGGGCGAGCTCGTCGCGCTCCTCGGCCGCAACGGCGCGGGCAAGACCACGACGCTCGCCGCGATCACGGGCGTCGTGCCGCCGCGCCGCGGGCGCGTCGTCTATCGGGGTGCGGAGCTCGCGGGCCGGCCGCCCGAGGCCATCGCGCGGCTCGGCATCGGTCTCGTCCCGCAGGGCCGCCGGATTTTCCCGAACCTCAGCGTCCTCGAGAACCTCCAGATCGCGCGCCGCGGCGACCGCGGCTTCACGCTCGAGCGCGTCTTCGCCACCTTCCCCCCGCTCCACGCGCTGCGCGGCGCGCGCGGCGCCACCCTCTCGGGCGGCGAGCTCCAGCTCCTCGCGATCGCGCGGGCGCTCATGGGCAACGTGGACGCCCTGCTCCTCGACGAGCCGTTCGAGGGCCTGGCGCCGGCGATCGTGGAGGTCGTCTGGAACGTGCTGCGCGAGATCAAGGGCGAGACGACGATCCTGCTCGTCGAGCAGAACGCCGACCTGGCGCTCGCGCTCGCCGACCGCGCGTACGTGCTCAGCAACGGCTCGATCGTCTGGAGCGGCGCGGCGCGGGCGCTCCACACCGACGAGGCGCTGCGGCTCCGGCTGCTCGGCGTGTAGGGCGCTCTGCTAGAATACCCGTCATGAAAACCGTGGTAGCGCTGTCGGCGGCCCTGCTGCTCAGCGGCTGCACCCTCGACCTCGACGCGGCGCACTGGGCAAAGGCGCAGACGCTCCCGCAACAGGTGACGGCCGACGAGTACCGGTGCGCGAACCGCGCGTTCCTGATCGGGCCCGGACCCGACCTCGTCCTCGGCGGTCTCCTGGACGTCCTCCGGCTCGCGTTCCAGGAGGGCCGCCAGGATCGCACCTTCGACGGCTGCATGACCTCGCAGGGCTACGCCAAGGTCGAGTAGTCGTTGCGCGCGGCGTTCTATCAGGGCTCGCGGACGTTCACGACCGGCGAGGCGCCGCTTCCGGCGCCCGGGCCGGCCGAGGCCCTCCTGCGAGTTCGGCGCGTCGGCATCTGCGGCACCGACCTGCACATTTTCCAGGGCCACCTCGACCATCGCGTGCCGAAGGGCGGCGTGATCGGCCACGAGACGTTCGCCGAGGTCGTCGAGGCGCCCGCGGCGAGCGGCTTCACGCCCGGCGACCGTGTCGTCTTCGAGCCGCTCTCGTTCTGCGGAGCCTGCCGCGCCTGCCTGATGGGCGCCTCCTACCTCTGCTACTCGCTCAAGATCATCGGCGTGGAGCTGCCGGGCGGCATGCGCGAGTATTGCACGGTGCCGGCGGCGCGCCTGCTGAAGGTGCCCGCGACGCTCGCGGACGACCACGCCGCGCTGCTCGAGCCGCTGGCCGTCGCGACCCACGACGTGGCGCGTGCCCAGGTGAGGCCGGACGACCGCGTGCTCGTGTTCGGGGGCGGGCCGATCGGCGCGCTCATCGCGCTCGTGGCCCGCCACCGTGGGGCGCGCGTCGCCGTGGTGGAGGTGAACCCGTTCAGGATCGACCTCCTCGAGGGGTACGGCCTCGAGACCGTCGGGCCCGACATCGACGTCCTCCGCTTCACGAACGACTGGACGGGCGGGACCGGCGTGGACGTGGCCTTCGAGGTCACCGGCAACCCCGCCGCGGCGCGCCTCGTGACGGACGTCGTGCGCGTCTGGGGCACGATCAGCATCGTGGCGATCCACGCCGAGCCGATCCCGATGAACCTCTACCAGATGTTCGCCCGCGAGCTGGTCATGCACGGCAGCCGCCTCTACGCGCGCGAGGACTGGGAGGAGGCGATCCGCCTCGCCGCCTCGGGCGCCGTCGAGGTGGCGCCGCTCGTGAGCACGACGATCCGCCTCGAGGAGCTCCAGCGCGGCATGGAGCAGGCGCTCGCGGGCGGACCGGTCATGAAGGTTCTCGTGGACCTCACGACATAGACCTGCTCGCGTGGGCGCTCGGCGCCCTCATCATCATGGGCGCGAGCCTCGTCATGGGGCTCGCGGGCTTCGGCATCGGCCTCGTCTCGCTCGCGCTGCTGCCCTACGTCATGTCGCCCGCGGACGCGATCGTGCTCATGACGCTCTACGCGGCCGCGTTCGCCCTCGCGATCTTCGTCCCGGTGCGCCGCGACTTCACGCCCGGGCAGGTCGGCGACCTCGTGCTCGGTACCGTGGCCGGCACACCGCTCGGCGTCTGGGCGCTCGCGAGCGTCGAGGCGAGCCTGCTGAACCGGCTGATCGGCCTCATGCTGCTGGTCGCCGTCGCGCTCGAGTGGGGCGGCCGCTCTCCCGCGAGGCTCGCGGGCCGCCGGTGGGGGCTCGGCGCGGGCGTGCTCGCCGGGGTGATCGGCGGCGCCGTCGGCACGCCGGGGCCCCCCGTCGTGGTCTACGCGACGACGCAGGGCTGGAGCCCGCGCACGATCAAGGCGAACCTCCAGGCCTTCTTCGTCGTCAACCAGGCGGTGATCCTGGCGGGCTACTGGTGGGCGGGGCTCCTCACGCCGGAGGTGTGGCGGCTCGCGGCGCTCTACGCCGTGCCCGCGAGCGCCGGCGTCGCCGCGGGCATGGCGCTCTTCGACCGGATCGACCCGGTGCGCTTCCGGAGGCTCGTGTTCGCGCTGCTCTTCGTCTCGGGGTGGGTCCTGCTCGCGCGCGGCTAGCGGCCTGTCCCCGAAGTCATGCTACGAACCGTGGCCACACGGGCCCGGGGCCGACGGGCTCGGCGCCAGGGGTCGCGAGGACCCGTTCCCGCCACGTGGTCGCGGACCGGGCGCGTCCGGATGGAGCCCAGCCGGCACGGGGACAGCGGACGCGTGCCGCGTGGTCCTGCGACCCCTGGCGTGCGGGCCCGTCGGCCCGGACGGGCTCGGCGCCAGGGGTCGCGAGGACCCGTTCCCGCCACGTGGTCGCGGACCGGGCGCGTCCGGATGGAGCCCAGTCGGCACGGGACAGCGGACGCGTGCCGCGTGGTCCTGCGACCCCTGGCGTGCGGGCCCGTCCGGGGCCGACGGACGATCGCGAACATGATTTCGCGGACGCGACGCTAGCGGCGCTGCGCCCGCCACGCGCCGACGTTCGCCTCGATCTGGCGCGCGTGGCCTTCCAGGTGTTCCGCGTAGATCGTGAGCCAGTCCTCGGCCGTGTAGCGGCCCGACTCGGTGTGCCGGCCCTCGCGCGTCCACGCCGCGTCGGGCAGGCCGCGGATGAGCGCGGTCGTGCTGGCGCGGACCGACTCGACGACGGCGAGCGCGGGCTCGAGCGGCGCCGTGTGATAGTCGAAGTGGCGCGCCCAGTGGTCCTGGTCGTACCCCTGGATGAGCGGGTTCGGCTCGGCGAGGAGAAAGCGGATGCGCGCGTAGCTGTTCGTCTCCGAGTCCGCGCAGTGGCAGACGATCTCGTGCGCCGACCACTCCGCGGGCGCCGGGCGCCACGTCATCGCCTCCGCGGGGACGGTGGCGAGCGCCGCGCGGAGCCGCGTGGGCCCGGCGGCGTACTGGGCGATGAGCCGCTCGCGCTCGGCGCGCGTGAGGGCCACGCTACGCCCGTCCCGCCGAGAGCCAGGGCATCTCGATCCCCTGCCGCCGCTCGAAGGCGGCGATCGCGGCCTCGTAGCCGAGGGTGAGCGCGATCTCGTCCTGACCCGTCAGCAGCATCTGCTTGCGGAAGGGATCGATCTCGAACCCGTAACCCGCGCCGTCCGGGCCGGTGACCGTCTGCGTCTCGAGGTTCAGCGAAATCGTGGCCCCGGGCCGCTCGTGGAGTTGCCGGCGGAGCGTGGAGACACTCGCCGGGGGCAGCAGGACGGGCAGCAGCCCGTTCTGGACGCAGTTCTGGCGGAAGATGTCGCCGAGGCTCGGCGCGATCACCGCGCGGATGCCCCAGGCGTCGAGCGCCCAGACCGCCATCTCGCGCGACGAGCCACAGCCGAAGTTCTCCGCCGTCACGAGGATCTTCGCCCCGCGGTAGGGGACCTGGTTCAGGATGAACTCGGGCTTCTCCGCGCCGTCGGCGTCGAAGCGCACGTCGTGGAACAGGAAGCGCGCGTAGTCCGGCGCGTCCCTCGGCTTGCGCAGGAAGCGCGCGGGGATGATGCGATCGGTGTCGACGTTCGGCAAGTCGACAGGCGCGGCGACCGCGTGGACGTGGGTGAAGGGCTGCACCTCAGCCCGCCAGCGTCCGGACGTCGGTGAGGCGTCCCGTCACCGCGGCGGCGGCCGCCATCGCGGGCGACATCAGATGGGTCCGCGCGCCCCGGCCCTGGCGGCCCTCGAAGTTGCGGTTCGAGGTGGAGGCCACGCGCTCGGCCACGCCCGCCGTCTCGCCATTCATGCCCACGCACATCGAGCAGCCGGCCTCGCGCCACTCGAAGCCGGCCGCGACGAAGACGCGATCGAGCCCCTCGGCCTCGGCCGCGCGCTTGACGAGCCCGGAGCCCGGGACGACCCAGGCCGGGACGACCGCGCGCCGTCCATTCACGACGCGCGCGGCGGCGCGGAGGTCCTCGAGCCGGCTGTTGGTGCAGGAGCCGATGAACACGCGATCCACCTTCACGTCGGTGAGCGGCGTGCCCGGCGTGAGCCCCATGTAGGCGAGGGCGCGCACCATGCTGTCCCGGCGCGCACCCTCGGCCGCCTCCGCCGGGTCGGGCACGCGCCCCGTGATCGGGAGCGCGTCCTGCGGGCTCGTGCCCCACGTGACGGTCGGCGCGATTTCGCTCGCGGCGAGCCGCACCTCGCGGTCGAACCGGGCGCCGGGATCGCTCGGCGTCGTCTTCCAGGCCGCGAGCGCCCGAGCCCAGGCGTCGCCCCGGGGCGCGAAGGGCCGGCCCTCGAGGTAGGCGAACGTCGTCTCGTCGGGCGCGACCATGCCGGCGCGCGCGCCCGCTTCGATCGACATGTTGCAGACCGTCATGCGCTCGTCCATGGTCATGGCGCGGATCGTCGAGCCCGCGTACTCGATGACGTGCCCCACGCCGCCGCCGGCGCCGATGCGCGCGATGATCGCCAAGATCACGTCCTTGGCCATGACGCCGAGCGCCAGACGGCCCTCGACCGTGACGCGCATGACCTGGGGCTTCCTCTGCCAGAGCGTCTGCGTGGTCATCACGTGCTCGACCTCGGTCGAGCCGATGCCGAAGGCGAGCGCGCCGAACGCCCCGTGGGTCGCCGTGTGCGAGTCGCCACAGACGAGCGTGATGCCGGGCAGCGTCAGCCCCTGCTCCGGCCCGATGACGTGCACGATCCCGCGCCGCGCGTCACCGACACCGAAGTACACGATCCCTTGCACCGCGGTGTGCCGCCGGAGCGTCTCGACCATCCCGCGGATCTCGGGATCGGTCGCGACCGCGCCCGACGTGAGGATGTAGTGGTCCGCCGTCGCGAACGTCAGGTCCGTGCGCCGGACGCGGCGCCCGGCCTTCGCGAGCCGCCCGAAGGCGCTGGTCGAGCCCTCGTGGAGCAGGTGGCGGTCGATGTAGAGGAGAACGTGCCCGCCCGGCCCCTCGGCCACCACGTGGCGAGCCCAGACCTTCTCGAACATCGTGTGTGGCGTGGCCAACGCTCCGTCCCCGGCTGGAAGTATACGACACGGCCCACGGGCGGCGGGGCCCCACGGCCGGCGGGGCCCCTCGACAGGCGCGCGCGTTGCCGCTATCCTTCCAGGCACCCCCTCACACCCGAAAGGAACGAACGATGACCATCAAGCGTCACGGCGTCGGGCCTCGGCTCACCCAGGCGGTCGTTCACGACAGCACGGTCTATCTCGCCGGCATGGTGGCGGGCGACCCTTCCGCGGACGCGAAGGGCCAGACCGAGCAGATCCTCAAGAAGATCGATGAGACGCTGGCGGCGGTGGGCAGCCACAAGTCGAAGCTGCTCTCGGCCACGGTCTACGTGGCCAGCATGGCCCTCTACAACGACATGAACGCAGCCTGGGACGCCTGGGTGGACAAGGCCAACACCCCGGCGCGCGCCACGGTCGAGGCGCGGCTGGCGTCGCCGAAATATCTCGTCGAGATCATGTGTGTCGCGGCCATCTAGTTGAACATGGGGGCCCCGACATGGCCCCAAGCCCCCGGGTGGTTCGGGACGCCCCGGCGAAACCGTG
>WNGC01004223.1_pt1 | contig 10569 bp, 6 predicted proteins | sample 5400051 | NCBI WGS metagenome assembly WNGC01 (sample SAMN13153368, study PRJNA577476) | soil metagenome | isolation source: 20 cm soil or saprolite under grassland replicate 2 | place: USA:California | collected 2016-06-15 | reverse complement strand
GCTCCATAGAGTGCCGCCGCCGTTCCCTTGCCGCTCACATCTCCCAGCGCAATTCCCAGTTGCTGTGGCCCATAGCGCAGAAACTCATAGAGATCGCCGCACACTTCCCGCGCGGAAAGGTATCGGGCGGCCATCTCCAGGCCATAGTCTTCCGTCGGCACCGGCCGCAGCAACGCGCCTTGAATTCTTTTCGCCGCCTGCAAATCCCGTTCCAGTCGCGCCTCGTCGCGAGCCAACTGCTCGTAAAGGCGCGCATTTTCCAGCGAGACAGCGAGGTTCGCCGTCAGGATCGAAAGCGCCTGCACGTGATCCTCAGTGAAATAATTCAGTTGCGGGCTTTCTAAATCCAGCACGCCAATCACTCTTCCTTTGTGCATCATGGGAATCGCCAGTTCCGAGCGCGTCTCAGGGTTCACCATCAGGTAGCGAGGATCGACGGTTACATCCGGAACGAGAACCGGCTCTTTCAAAGTGGCTGCTGCCCCAACGATGCCATCACCCGAGGAGGCTCGCAGTTTTCCCTGCACGCGATGGCCGTGCTTTACGTCCACGCGGTGGCGGAAAATCTTTTGCTCCTCGTCATAAAGCATGATGCTCAGTATCTGGTAATCAATGACCCGCTTGGTCTGTTCTGCTGCCCGCCGCAAAAGCTCTTCGACCTCCAGGATCGCGCCGGTTTCGCGGCTGACTTCGCTCAACAGTAAAAGCGTGTCCGCCTGCGTCCGTACCTTCTGAAACAGCCGCGCGTTTTCAATCGCCACCGCAAGCCGACTGGCCAGCAGCGTCAAAATATTCTGTTGGTCGCGAGTAAAGTAATCGAGGTGGCGGCTCTGAATATCCAGCACGCCGACGCACTTTCCGCGAAGCATCAGCGGCACGGCCAGTTCCGAACGCACGCTATCGATAGCGTTGATGTACCGCGCGTCCTTGGAAGTATCACTGACTCGCACCGAGTGACCCGTGGCAGCCGCCGTTCCGGTAATTCCCTGCCCCAGCGGAATCCGCAAATTGTCCGCCAGATCGCGCGGATAGCCGATCGCGAAGCGGTGCCGCAGATAACTTCCCTCCCCTTCGATCATCAGCACGCCAAAGATTTCATAGTCGATATGTCGTTTGATCAAAGCCGCCGACCGGGCCAGTACCTCGTCCGGATCCAGCGAGGCGTTCACTTCCTCGCCGATTTCCGCGAGTGTCGACAGGACCTCGGCGGACACTTCCGTTCCGCCGTTCAATGCGACTGTTGTCATGGGTTCATCCGTTGGATTCATGAAGTAGATATTATATCAGGCGGCGAAGCGTAAGCCCTGTGAAGGTCACGCATCGATGTGATTTCTGATTGTTTTTCTCATCCTGAGGCCGATTTGTGCGCCGTGGCGAATCGCATGCGGCCTTAGCGGGCGCCTGAAAATAGATGCTGCCATCCTGAAGCCATTCTGCCTAGGACGCCCGATCGAAGTCTCCGGTTTCTGCCGGAAAAAACCTCAATTTAGAGTGTTTCCCTCACTGAATGATTGACTTCTTTTCACCGGCAAACTCCAAGCCAGCGCTCAAGTCAATTTTTCTTCCGCTGTTAGGAATGGTTTGCTCCATGAGACTTTAATCTTCCGCGGGTTTCTTCTTCAAACCTGGGCCAAGCAGTAGGATCCCAACGTAGGGCAGGTTCCTGTAACGCTCGGCGTAATCAAGCCCGTAACCGACCACAAATTCGTTGGGAATGGAAAATCCAACGTAGTCGGCGCGTACCGCGGCGATCCGCCGTTCCGGCTTGTCCAGTAGGACGGCCACGCGCAGAAGCTCGACACGGCGATGAAGTCAAAAGAAACCTCCCCCGGAATGCTTCTTGCCAGGTCGGTCAGAAAGAAAACCCCGCCCTTTAAAACACTGATCAGATGCAATGGCTCGCCGGGAAAATCTTTCCGGATTTCTCGAGCTAGAGCCTGAATGCGCTTTTGAATCCGGGCTCCTGTAATTAAAACTCTGACCCGCTCCCGCGGCGTCCTGGTACTTTGCGGCCTGGCTTTTTTGGATACTGGCATCACCTTCCTCGAACATGGCACCGAGACTGTAACGCACGCGCGTGCGGCGCGGCAAGACACACTTGTAACGCGCCAATCTAGGCTTAGGGCGTTGATACCTTGGCAATCTGCGTTGCTTAGTCTCGCGCAACCCGATTGACTTAGAATTGGATACTGGTTTTGGCGCCTCGAGATTATTGTGTCTGGCGCGCCGAGGTTTTCCACAGGGTATTGCTTCAACGCATGTAATTCCTGTGATAGAAGAAAGGTAACAAATCCGGAATCTGGTGCTGTCTTAGTCGGCGTTTGCAGCTCTGTGATCCGCCTTCAAACTGTGGGGGCCCTCCACTCCACCCCCGGAGGTTTTTAGGTCCGAGCGCTAGTGTGTGAAGCGTCGGCAATGAGAGAAAGGGAGAAACGTCAATGAATAAGAGTGGCATGAGCCCCTCCATCGTAAGATTTTGCCTCGCCCTTCTAGCTATCGGCTTCTTCTCTTGCGCCGCTTTCGCGCAATCTACCACCGACGGCGCCATCGGCGGGCTCGTAACCGATCAGTCGGGAGCAGTAGTCCCTGGCGCAAACGTCTCTTCGCGTAATCTTGGCACAGGGGGTAGTTCAACTGCTGCGACCGACGGCATCGGTCGTTATACTTTGACTCACCTCCAGCCCGGCCTCTACTCATTGGAGATCATTGCCAAGGGATTTGCAGGTTACAAAGCGACAAATATCACCGTTGAGGTCGGACGTCTGACACCCATCGACGCCACGCTTGACGTTAAGTCACAAACGGAAATCATCGTAGCTACCGCCGAAGCTCCGGTGATCGTCACGGATCGTGCGGATTTCTCCACGAATATTAATTCCACTTCTATTGAAAATCTGCCAATTAATGGCCGGAGGTGGTCCTCTTTTGCGCTCAGCAGTCCAGGTGCCGTGCCAGATGGCGGATTCGGGCTTGTAAGCTTCCGCGGCATATCAGGCCTGCTGAATAACAACACCGTGGATGGCGCTGATAACAACCAGGCGTTTTTCAGTGAAGAGCGCGGGCGCACTCGTATTAGCTACTCCACCAGTGAAGCAGCCATACAGGAGTTCCAGATCAACACTTCGAACTATTCTGCAGAATACGGCCGTTCGGCTGGCGGCGTCGTCAATGCCGTAACCAAGAGCGGCACCAATCAGATTCGCGGGCAAGCGTTCTGGTATTTTCGTAACAGCGATTGGGGTGCCATTAATCTCTTTTCAATCAAAAAGGTAGTAGTGAATGGTATGACGACTGCGGTTCCTTTTCTCCCGGAAGACAAGCGGCATCAGTTCGGCGGCGGAGTTGGCGGCCCAATTGTGAAGGATAAGCTTTTCTTCTTTTTCAGCGGTGACCAGCAATTGCGGAGTTTCCCCGCCGTTGCGACAACGGGTACTCCAGGTGCCCTTTTTGTGCCTTTGACCACTGCTGAATTGTCCACCTTGAGTGCCAGGGGAATAACCGCTTCGCAAGCAAACGTCGGCTTGGCATTCCTGCAAACCCTCACTGGACAGGTTCCCCGAACAGGTGATCAGCTTATTCTGCTTCCCAAGATCGACTGGAACATTAATTCGAAACACCGCGCATCATTCACTTACAACCGGCTGCGCTGGGCTTCCCCTGCCGGGATCCAGTCGGCCGGAGTTGTATCGCGTGGCGTGGAAAGCTTCGGAAACGATTTCGTCAAGGAAGATTGGGGCATCTTCCGACTTCTCTCCACCTTCACTCCGGCGATCACCAGCGAGTTGCGCTATCAAATTGGACGCGACTTTGAGTTCGAGAACTCACAAGTGCCTATTTCCGGTGAGCCGGTTTCCGCCCAAGGAATCTCGCCTCAGATCACCATTGGCGGGCTGGGAGGTTTCTCCTTTGGAAAGCCGAATTTCCTGGACCGCCGTGCCTTGCCGAAGGAAACCAGGAACCAACTCGCCGATACCTTATCGTGGAGTCATGGGGCGCATCTGTTGAAGTTTGGTTTCGACCTCAATCATGTGTCTGATATTGACGACAATCTTTTCCAGGAATCCGGGGCATATAACTACAATAATCGTGTAGATTACATCAGCGACTTTGCAGCTTTTACAAATGGCTTGACGCCTCGCTGCACAAGCACAAGCGGGACGCCCCCAGCTACCGTGACGGTGCCTTGTTTCAGTAGCTTCGGCCAGGACTTTGGAATTCCGCGCTTTGAGTTTTCAACCAATGACCTCGCCTTCTTCGCCCAGGACGATTGGCACATTCGGCCCCGCTTGACACTGAACCTGGGGCTCCGCTACGAAACGGAGTTGATGCCGTCGCCACAAATACCGAATTCCGCGCTTCCTGCTTCCAATACTTTTCCGGCGGACCGTAAGGACCTTGGGCCTCGCATCGGGATGGCTTATGACGTCTTCGGCAACGGCAAGACCATCGTCCGTGCCGGTTACGGAATGTTTTATGGCCGGATCATCAACTCGACGATCGTGAATGCCATTGCCAATACGGGAATCGTGGGCAAAGCGCAACTCGCTTTTACCTACCTGCCCACGACGATCGGAGCCCCTACGTATCCTAACATCGCGCTGGCGCCTTCCAGCGCAAATCCTCCGGACGTTGTGGTCTTTGCGGCGGATACTCGAAATCCTCTGGTGCATGAGTGGGACTTCGACATGGAACGCGAGATCTCCACAAACACGGTGTTTTCCGTTTCCTATTTGGGCAGTCTGGGACGGAACCTGCCGCGATTCGTCGACGAGAACTTGTCTTCACCAACAGCCACGATTACTTACAAAGTTGTGGGCGGGAGCCTGGACGGGCAGACGTTCCAGGAGCCCTTGTTCACTGCTAGACCCAACACAACGTTAGGCCGAATTACGACAGTTTTCGGCGGCGTCCACTCGAACTACAACGCGCTGGTGGTGGCGGTAAATCGGCGCTTCTATCACACCTTCCAGATTCAAAGCTCTTATACTTTCTCGCATTCGATTGACGATGGACAAAGTTCCCAGACCTTTACAGCATCGAACAACGTACTCAATCCGTTTGACCTCGCACTGGAAAAAAGCAGCTCGAACTTTGACATTCGCCATCGGTTTGTCATTGGGACCGTATGGACGCCCCACCTCTATCGAGGCGAGAGCAGATTGTTCAAGGAGCTTTTGAACGGCTTCACGATTTCGCCACTAGTCGCGGCCTCTACGGGTGCGCCCTATACCCCATTAATTCAAGGCAACGCTCCGACAATTAACGGTGTCAAAGGAGTGTCAACGGGAGTCCTTGGTGCCGGCGGTACAAACCGCCCGCCTTTCATCGGTGCGAACGCTTTTACCGTTCCGCGCACGACCAACTTCGACTTGCGGCTTGAGAAAGGGTTCAACATATGGGAGAAGGTTAAATTTACGCTCACCGGGGACGCCTTTAATCTTTTTAATCACACTAACTTTACTGGCGTGGACACGCAAATCTACACCACCGGCACGGCCTGCCTCCCGGCCGGATCAGCGTGCCCAAATCCAACTTCGTTTACACCTACACTCACGTTCAACTCACACTTTGGAGTACCCACACAGTCGAGCAACTCGATCATCGCTCAGCGTCAGATCCAGATTGGAATGCGGCTAGATTTCTGAGACGGGTCAGTAGCGACCAGTACGAGCGCAGCCGAACCCGCTACTCCGGGCGCGCTTCCATCTTCGCTGGCGTCTGCCGCAACCGTACGCATTCTCAGAAACAGCGCTTCTGCCATTTGTGCTATGAAAACCATGGCACACCGATGGCTACTGTCGCCGGGGAGATTATGACCCATGCCATTCACAGGTACGTTTGAGCGCGATCCGCTGGCGGAAGAGTTTCAGGCCAATCGGTTCAACATTTGGACGCTGTGTTTTCGCACAGCCTACTGCTCCCTTCGTTCGCGTCCGAAGCACGCGCCCCACGTTGCGCTTGGTTCTCCCTTCGCGCAATGTGAGAGAATGCAGCCAACAGGAGGTATGATGCAACCTCACGACCTTGATCTCCAAGCCCTTGTCGAGCGCATAGGGAAACTCGAAGCCCAAAATTGTCGCCTCAAGAAGACAGGAATCGCCGTCACAGTCTTGATCTCGGCTTTATTGTTCATGGGTCAGGAGCAAACGAACCGAGTAGTCGAGGCCAACGCGTTTCATTTAATGGATGCATCCGGGAAAATCCGCGCGCAGCTTTCAATGGAAATGTCCGGACCAATACTCTCTCTCTTGGACGCTAGGGGTTCTCCGGTCGTGTCGTTAGCGGGCGGTGACAAGCCCGTCCTTGTCTTGAACAGACTAGGAACCACCGAACAAGTTCAGCTCGGAACAAACAAGACACGCTTTGGCTTAGGACTCTACGACAAGGAGGTCAGGGCAGGCCTTTCAATCCAAAACGGCACATCGGCAATAGACCTTTTCGACGAAAGCGGAACGGCCCAGGCCACCTTGGTAGCACGTTCAACAGGGTCGTTCTTACGTCTGAGAAACCCGGCGGGCAAAGAAGTCTCAACGTTGTGGGTGGATTCCTCAGCTGGGGGTTCCAGCTTCAACATGAGTGGCTCGGCAGGAAGCCTCAGTGTGAATCTTGGCGAAGAAGCCGGCGGGCCAGGCTTGGAAATAACGGACAACGAAGGATTCTCGACCGTCCTCGGCAGACGTGAGGTGGTCGGTACCGGCCGAAAGGAACGAAAACCCGCTGCCGCCCTCCTACTCCTTGGCAAAGACAGAAGAGTGCTCTGGTCCGCACCCTAACTAAGCGCCCATTTCATCCGTTCTTGCACATCGGACAAGAGTGACGCTTCCCAAGCTCTGCCAAAGTTTCCCTCCACGCGTGTCGTCCAGAACGTTTCGGCATTGCTTGGATCGTGCAGATGGATAAAACGAGCTTGCGCGCTTGATTGGGCATGCCAGTGCGGTGCCAGTGGCCGTATTCTCCAAGCAGCCGGGGTACCCAATTCCTGAAGCACTCTGGACTGGTCACTCGCCAACACATTCAAGCGCTTTGGTTTCAAACACTTCCACGCTCTTTGGCACTCTGTCACGCCCGCGCAAAACTCAAATCTTTTTTCCAAGTGGCTACCTAGCAAACCGTCCAATCGCAGCGCCGCAAATTTGACGACCGCCCCGCCCGCCGCAAGAACCACCCCATTTGCCCGGAAAAACTGCACCTCCGCTATACTCTCCCCTCCGGAGGAATCCCTTGCTCGAAGTCGCTAAGAGTACCCTGCTGATCCTCAGCGCCCTGTTTCCCATCGTGAATCCCCTCGGCGGCAGCCCCGTCTTTCTCGCCTTGACGCGAGAGTATCCTCGTCCGGCGCGCCGGGTCTTGGCGTACCAGGTCGCTCGGAACAGTTTTACCCTGCTGATTGCCTCCTTCCTCATCGGAACACACATTCTGCATTTCTTTGGCATCTCCATTCCCGTTGTGCAGGTAGGCGGTGGTCTCATCGTCATTTCCAACGGCTGGGCCATGCTGAAAAGTAAAGAGGGGATGGACCGGGGCCGGGAGGTTCAGAAGAAAGTGAACTTGGAGGACATCTCTCGCAGCGCGTTTTATCCCCTGACATTGCCGCTCACTGTCGGCCCTGGGTCGATCTCCATGGCCATCACCCTCGGGGCGAACGAGCCTCACCACCTGGGGCCGAACCTCTTCGCCATTCTCGCCGCGGTGATCGGGTCGGCCCTCACGGCACTGAGCATCTATCTTTGCTATGGCTTTGCCGATCGCCTCGCCGCGATCATCGGCGAGAACGGGATGAGCATCATCCTCAGGCTCTCCTCCTTCCTCCTCGTTTGTATCGGCGTCCAGATTCTTTGGAACGGCGCAAGCGCCTTGCTTCGTTCTCTGCTCGGAGTCGAGGCCTGAGACTGCCCCGTCGGGCTTGTTGTATCATGGAATTTCACCATCGAGATGAGACGCGAAGCCTTGAATTTCATTGTGTGCCCCAATTGAGCGGGCGAATTATCTCTCAGCAGCGATGCCTCGCCCGCGGCAGAGGATGGTCACATTACGACCGGCAGCCTCGTGTGCCGCGGCTGCGCTGCACAATTCGCGATTCGCAGCGGTGTGCCGATTCTCCTGCCTGCAAACCTAGCCGGCGTCAAACTCCAAACGGCCTCGCGATTTGCCGAGGAATGGACACGCTGGAGCGATCTTCGCGACTATTATGCGCAGGAGTTTTTCGACCGGGTAGCCCCGCTGGCCGCCCGTTTTTCAATGGATGAAAAGATGACGAATTCAAGCGGCGCCGTTTCCAACAGCGAGACACTTATTACCAGCAAAAGCTGGATCGTTTATCTGATCGTTGTGCTTGTTGCAGGTGCGATCTTTCTCGGGTGCATCGTCTCGCCACCGTCACTGATGGACGACGTCGATGCGGTGGTGGCGCAAATCGCCCGGAACATACTGACCTCCGGCGATTGGGTGACGGCGCGACTGGACGGGGTGTTATTTCTAGAAAAACCCCCGCTGTATTACTGGCCCATCGTGGTCTCGTACAAAATCTTCGGCGTACATGACTGGTCCGCCCGTATTCCATTTGCGTTGTCGGCGGTGGGAGTCGCGTGGCTGACGGCGGCCTTCGGAACATGGGCCTTCGGGCGGCGAGCAGGGTTATATGCCGGACTCTGCATGGCCACCTGCGTGGGTCTATTTCTTTTCACCCGGGTTTTGATCCCCGACGTCATGTTGACTTTCACGATCACGCTGGCGATGTGGGCATTCTTGAGGGCGCTGGATGAGAACGAGTCACGGCCAAGGCTCTGGGCGTTTCTTCTGGCCGCGTGCCTGGGCACAGGGCTGCTCTTGAAGAGCCTGATCGCGGTGGTATTTCCGGTAGGTGCGGCAGCCATTTATCTGTTTCTCGCCAAAGAATTGTTTGCGGCTCGCGCATGGAAACGGCTGAGACCGATCAGCGGACTTTTCGTGGTGCTCTTGATTGCCGCTCCGTGGCACTTCCTGGCTACGCTACGAAATCCGCCGTATTTTGCTTGGACCCTTCATAGCGGGCCGGGAGAGTATCACGGTTTTTTGTGGTTCTATTTCATCAACGAGCAGCTACTGCGGTTTCTGAACCTACGGTATCCGCGGGATTACAACACGGTGCCGCGGCTTTATTTCTGGCTATTTCATTTTCTGTGGCTATTTCCGTGGAGCGTTTATTTCCCAGCGATCGCAAAGCTCTCTTTCAAACCGCTGGACCGTGCTCGGAGGACCCGGCTGCTGGCGCTGTGCTGGACGGGGTTTCTTCTGGTGTTTTTCACTTTCTCGTCCACCCAGGAATACTACTCAATGCCCTGTTACCCTGCGCTGGCGCTGCTGCTGGGGTCGGCGATGGCCATGGGCAGTGATTGGATTCGCCGCGGAACGCGGGTACTGGCGGTAAGTACCGGGTGCGCGGGCTTAGCGGCGCTGGCCATCCTGGTCGCGGTGCGCCACGTCCCGACGCCGGGAGACATCTCCGGGGCGTTGAGCCAGCATCCGAGCGCATACACATTTTCCTTGGGGCATATGGAAGACCTCACGCTGGAATCGTTTGCATATCTGCGGATTCCGCTAGGCATCGCAGCGGCCGCCTTTCTTTTGGGCGCCTTGGGAAGTGCACGATGGATTGGCCAGCGAGCATTTCTCGCGGCTACCTTGATGATGCTGTTGTTTTTTACCGCGGCGAGGATGGCCCTGGTGGTCTTCGATCCATACTTATCCTCACGGCCGCTTGCTGAGGCATTGCTGCACTCTCCGGAGGGCAGGTTAATCGTGGACCACCACTACTTCGACTATTCCTCGGTTCTGTTTTACGCCAATCGCGATGCGCTGCTGCTCAATGGCCTCCGGCATAACATGGAATACGGTGCTGCCGCCCCCGGGGCGCCGCCGATTTTTATCGACGACGCGAAATTTAAGGACCTGTGGCTAACACCAGAGCGGTGGTACACGGTGGCGGACAAAACAGCGATGACGCGCTTCGAGAGTTTGGTTGGGCGAGAGCACCTAATCGTCGTCACTGTCAGCGGAGGCAAGGTTGTCCTGACAAATCACCCTGTTAGGGACGTGGCCGACAAGTTCCACGGCATTTTCACCCTGACCGGGATGAAGAGATATGTAGGCGCTCTGGAATCGTGGTATAAAGAGGGAAACAGGTCGTGGTTCTTCATGGAAACCATGTTAAGTTGGCAGGTATTAACATAAATGGTATACAGAAAACGCGGAATGAGCTTGCTATGGTGAAGCGACGTCTCTCTGTCATCATCCCGGTGCACAATGAGGCCGACAACCTTCTCGCCCTTGTCGAAGGTCTGCGGGCCGCCGCGGGACAACTGAAACGCTGGGACATGGAGATACTCTTCGTCGACGACGGCAGCTCCGACGCTTCAGTAAGGAGAATGGATGAGATCCGCGAGAGCGGAATGCCCGTCGGATACATCCGACTGAGCAAAAATTTCGGCCATCAGGCCGCCCTATGCGCAGGGTTGGAACACGCACAAGGGGACGCCGTTATTACGATGGACTGCGACCTGCAGCATCCTCCGGAAGAAATTCCCCGTATGG
>WNGC01018030.1_pt1 | contig 10573 bp, 7 predicted proteins | sample 5400051 | NCBI WGS metagenome assembly WNGC01 (sample SAMN13153368, study PRJNA577476) | soil metagenome | isolation source: 20 cm soil or saprolite under grassland replicate 2 | place: USA:California | collected 2016-06-15 | reverse complement strand
AAGCGCAGGAAGCGGGGCTTTCCCTCAAGGGCAGCGCCCTCGCCAGTGATGCATTTTTCCCATTTCCGGATGGGCTTCTTGCAGCGGCTGATGCCGGTGCCGGCTGTGCAATTCAGCCGGGCGGTTCGGTGCGCGATGAAGAAGTAATCGCCGCCGCCAATGAACGCGATATGGCAATGATCTTTACCGGCGTTCGTCATTTTCGGCATTGATAGACAGGATTTACAGGATAGCGCAGGATTCTAAACTGAATCCCTGTTAATCCTTTAAGTCCTGTTTAGTTCACGGTTCCCCAGCCTTATGGGTTGAACGTAATCGGCACGACGAGACTCCACTCGGGCCCGGCTTCCGAGCGCCACTGGATAAGCGTGGAGACGGCTGCTTGATCGAGGGCGGAGTTGCCGGTCGAGCGAATTGTTTGAACCGCAACAGCCCGCCCATTGGCGTCGAACAAAACGCGGAAGCTGCCCGACGCCTGCCCGACACCCAGCGGTTGTCTTGCGTCTGATGGATAACGTGGTGCGGGCGCGTAAACCAGCTTTGATCCTTTCAGTGGGATTTTCTTTCAGTGGAATATTCGATGGTGTCACCGTTCGAGCCGGCGCTGCCGATGATGACGGTGTCGTTAGACGTGATGCAGCTATCAAATTCTGCCAGCTCGGGGTCATGTTCGATGAAACCTGTAATAGGAGTGTCGCCGCCGCGGCGGCCGGTCTGATTGCGCACGAATTCCTCCCCGCGCGAAACGTCACCACGCCGATGAGCTCGCCGCGCTGATTGATAACTGGTGCGCCCGCGATCGTTTTCGATAATGCCGGTGTAACATCGAACCACTCTCCCGCTTCGTCGGTAAAGCGGCCGCTGATTTTCTCCTCCAACAGGACCGGGTTTGTCCGTTCAATCGGACTGAGAACGATTGCGACCTCGTTGCCGATATCCGGCAGCGCGCTCGCGCTCGGCACAAGAAACGGTAACCGATGGGTCGCGTCCGCTTTCAAAAGAACCAAATTTTGTGGCGCAGTTTGGATGAGGGCGCCCGAGACATTGTAAATTGCCCCGTCAGCGACTTTTGCCACGGCATTAACTCCGCCTGTCATGACGCTGCGATCCGCAATGAATTTTCCGTCATCGGAAACGAAGAAACCGTGGCCGTTTGCGCTCAAATGTCCTGTTTCATCGAATACTGAAACAATGACGACGGCACCGCGAACCGGTTGTGCCACTTCAACGAAAACGCTTGTCGGAGCCTGTGACCGCTGTGGCGAAGGTGCCGCGCTCGATTCGACTGGCGCCGGCGTGGCCGACGTGGCTAGCGTTGGCGTGGCGGAAAGAGGAGAAGGTTCAGGGGCGCGAACAATCGAAGCTTTGCGTTCGCACGAGACAAGCGTGCACAGAACGAGAATGAAACAAACCCCGCTGCCTCTCATTGTCTTAACGACATCTCGTGCCGGTCGCCGACTCAAGGACAAAATCAAGGTCGGCGGTCTGGCAGGCGACGGGCCTGCCCTACAATTGATCGTTTGCGCGACGCAAAACCAAGCTCCGCTTAGCGAATTGTCTATCGTGGCGCCAAGCTCTTCTTTCGCATCCAGGCCGCTTGAACAAGCACTCCGAAAAGCACGAGCGCACTGAACAACAAAATCCCGCCGGTCGGAGGCAAAGAGATCGCGCCGGTGATCAGATGTGCCCCAATCAATGACGAGACGAAGATTAGCGCCCAATCAAACAACATCAGAAGCAGGACTGTTCCGATCAATCCGCCGATAATAAAGATTAGCCAATAATGCGAGGCATACTGCGCGACAAACGTCGCTACCAGTCCGACAGCGAACCGGCCGCCAGCGATGAAACCAGCCAGGCCAATCGCCAATTTTTGCACAAAAAGTGCGAGTAACGCGCCGATGAACCCAAGCAAGATTGCGAAGGTTAGTTGCACCAATGGGGTTGGTTCATTCACGATGTGCGACGCGAGGGTTACGCCTGCGGCAAACCCAATCGCCGCCACGCAAAGCCAGAAAAGTTTGCGACCAAAGAACAGGACGACCGCGCCGATTAATGCGCTCAGGATGGGAATAGAAAGGTGCAAGAGAATTACCTCAGAACCTGCGACCGTTTATTTCAAATAATTAGATCAGTGCCGAATCCGATGTTTACAACACAAAGAGAAATTTCAAGTTGATGTCATCCCGAGCGAAGTCGAGGGATCCCGCTACGACAGCTTTAAGGTAAGATAAGGGATTGGCTTGGGATGACCGCATTTAACCAACGAAGCCTTACTTCCTCATCATGGCGTCGCGTTGCGGTTTGAATTCATTTCCCGGCTTCCACTCCGGATATTTATCGCCGTTCGAGACTTCGTAACCAACCTGAAAGAGTAGTTGCACGTCTTGCACGGCACCGGATAAATCCCAGTCAGGCTTTACCTCGTCGGAAACTTGGTGGTAATCGTGCAGGTCAAATTCGTCGGCACGTAATGGCGCATCGGCCGCGCGCGACAGCAGATGCTCGTTTTTCCCGATATAAAGTGCCGGTACTCCAACTTTAGCGAATTCAAAATTATCTGCGCGATAAATGCTGCCCTTCTCCGGGCGCGGATTCGGAATGGCGACGCGGCCTTGCGCTTGCGCCCGTTTTGCCAGCGCGTCGTCCAACGTCGACATGCCGAAACTCGTATCTTCTACGTCGCGCGTTTTCCCCCACACATTCATGCTATCGATGTTGATGTCGGCCAACGTTTTCTTCAGCGGGTAGAGCGGATGGAGCGCGTAATATTTGGCGCCGAGCAAGCCCGCTTCCTCCGCGGTGCTAGCGATGAAAAGGAGAGAGCGCTTGGGCGACGGATTCACCTTCGTGAAGGCGCGCCCCAGCGAGATGAGCGCCGCTACACCAGATGCGTTATCAACCGCACCGTTAAAAATCTGATCGCCGGACAACTCGGGATGTTTGCCAAGATGATCCCAATGTGCGCTAAAAATCACATATTCGTCTTTCCATTTAGGATCGCTGCCTTCGAGTTTGGCGATGACGTTGTGCGATTTGAATGTGCGGATCTCCTGTTTGATTTCAAAGTTAGCCTTTGCCTTCAATGTAACTGGCCGAAAGTCCTTTTTGATCGCGGACTTCTTCAGTGCCTCGAAATCCTGTCCGCAATCAGCTAGCAATTTTTTCGCAACATCGAGCGTGATCCACGAGCGGACCGAAACGGCGCCCGCGTTCTTGTCCGTCGTATCGAGCTCGAAATTTTCCTTCGACCAGCTAGTGCGCACGACCGAATAGGGATACGCAGCTGGCCCCGTCTCGTGAATAATCACTGCGGCGGCCGCTCCTTTTTTTGCAGCGATTTCGTATTTGTAGATCCAGCGTCCGTAGTAGGTCATGGCGCGGCCCCCAAACATCTTGTCATCCAGTTTGCCCGGGTCTTTTGCATATGGAATGGGGGGATCGTTGATTAACATCAGGAGCGTTTTGCCGCGCACATCCACATCTTTGTAATCATTCCAGCCATACTCGGGAGCCACGATTCCGTAGCCGACAAAGACGATGTCGGAATTGTCGACTTTGATTTGGTCCTGCAACCGCGCTGAGGAAGCGACATAATCGTCGGGATAATTTAGCTTCAGAGTTTGCCCGCCCACCGCAAACGAGGCAGTGGGTGCGCTCATTATCCCTGCCAGCGGAACTTCCTGAAAATAAGTGCCGTCGGGATTTCCCGGTATTAACCCGATTGTCTTGAACTGGTCGGCAATGTATTGGATTGAAAGCTCTTCGCCTTTTGAACCGGGAGCGCGCCCTTCGAATTCATCGGAGGCGAGCATTTTGATATGGGCAAGCAATCCATCGGCGGTGATGGCATCAAGCGCAGGTTTTAGCCGGTCTGTTTCAGAATCGGCGGCGAATCCAATCTCTACAAACGACAGGGTGATCAGGATGGCGATGATTTTCATTTATTTCTTTTGTAGCGATCCCGCGGCGATAGCTTTGAGGTAACATAACGGGATCCCTCGGCTTCCGCTCGGGATGACGGTGCTATGATAACGCCATTACGGCGAAGCCGCCCCTGCCGTATTCGCCTCACTGATCCCGATCTTTTTCAAAAATGGCTGCACCGATTGTTTGCGTCCGAGAAACTTCTCAATCGATTCGTTGACATCGCGAGAATCGCCCATTGCGTAAATTTCATTTCGCAATCGCATTCCTGCCTGTTTGTCGTAATAACCATCAGGCGCGCTTTCAAAGACCGTTGCCATGTCGGCGGCGATCGCATCGGCCCAGGCATAACCGTAGTAGCCGGCATCGTAGCCATTAAGATGTCCGAAGTAGGAGACGAAGGTCGTGCTCGGGTCGATCGGGAGAAACACCTTTTCTAAAATCGGGTTCGAGATCGCAACGCAATCATAGGGCGCGTTCTCCGTATGCGGTCCGTGCAATGCCAGATCAAGCGAGGCGAAGGCAAATTGGCGGCGATAAAACACGCCCGCGGTCGCGAGCTTGGCGTCTTTCATTTTCTGGATTGTCTCCGCCGGAATCTTTTTCGACGGGTCACGGTAATCCGCCGCGAAAGAATCGAGCACGCTCTTATCCCACACCCAGTTTTGCAGCATTTGCGAGGGAGCTTCGACGAAGTCCGTGGGCACATGCGCGCCGGCGAAACGGGCGTATTTCGCGTGTGTCGTTATCGTATGCAGGACATGACCGAATTCGTGAAACAGGATTTCGACCTCGTTATGGCTCAACAGTGACGGCTTGTCAGAAGTGGCAGGCGGGAAATTGCAAAGCAATGTCACTGTTGGCCGCTGATATTTTCCATCTGGCAGGAGTTTACCGCCGATAATTTCGAACTCGGCGAAGTGATTAAACTTTCCATCGCGCGGAAACATGTCGAGGTAGAACAAACCCAGGGGTTCGCCCGTCGCGGCGTCGCTCACCGCCCAGAGCTGGAGATGGTCGATCCATTTGTAAGGCGGGGCGATTTGCTCGAATTTCAGCCCGAAAATCCTCTGATAAATGGCGAACATTCCATCCAGCACTTTCTGGAACGGAAAAAAATTCCGAAGCGCTTCGGTATCGACCGCAAATTTCTGTTTCTTGAGTTGGTTCTGATAGTAGCGCCAGTCCCAGGTGTCGATCCTGGGAGCTGCAAAAGCATCGCCGCCCTGCGATTGAACGTCGAGCTGCTTCATTTTTTGAAGCTCAGACAGTTCGGCCGCGAACTTGGGCTCGATCCCGGCCACAAGATCATCGATGTACTTCTGCGCGGCCGCGCCATTCTTAGCCATGCGCGGTTCGGTCTGAAAATCGTCCCACGATTTATAGCCGAGCCGGAGCGCGATCTTGTTGCGCAACGTCAGCATCTGATTCAACAGCGGCACGTTCTTCTCTTTCGCGAGCGAATCGTGCGCGATGTACAGTTTCTTTCGGGTCGCTTCACTCTTGGCGTCTTCTTCGACCGCAACGAATTGCCAGGTCACATTCGCGAGCACAGTGTAGGCATCGTCGCCTGTCTTGATTCCGGGCTTGGTGAAAAAATCCTCCGGCATCCCATCCAGCTCGGCTTTTGTGAAAACGACCGGCTCTTTCGTGTTGGCAATGTTCGTTCCAAACTCGGTGCCCAGCTTGGCCAGTTGTTTGCGCAACTGCTCAACTTCTTTGCGTTTCGCTGGAGGCAGGGCCAACCCCGCGCGACGATAATCGCGCATTGTTTCGTTGAGCAGTTTCCTGTCCTCGCCCTCCAGTTGCGGTTTGGTGTCGGCGAAGGCTTTGATCGATTTGTAAACATCTTCCCGATAATCGATGCCCACAAACCAATCGTTGAGTGTCTTGACTGCGCTCTCCGCGGCCGCGCGCATCTTCGGGTCAGTATGCGCTTCCTTAATAATAGTAGCCTTGTTCGCCACTTTGTTGGCTTCGTAACCAAGGGTGTCGAGCGCAACGACAGTATTTTGAAATGTCACTTTTTTCGGGTCGAGCTTGCCAATGGCATCGAGCGCAGCGTTACCCTTTTTGATTGCATCCTTGGCGGCAGCTTCAACTGCGGCGGGCGTTTGCTCCCAGTCTGGAATGGTGAGTTGGGCGTTCGCCTTCGCTGCCGCGTCGCGATAGCTGTCGATCGATTTTAGGTCCTCAGCGTCTGCGATGACTGCGGTCCCAAAAATAAACAGCAGAAAGTAACGCAAGCTCATAGACGTTGAATCAGCTGACGGAATTGTGTAGAACCGCGACGGTAACGCCGAATGCGCGATCTCGCTGAGAAATTTTTTGTCGCCTTTATTCCGGTCTTTGTCGCGATTGACCCGATTGGCTTGGTCGCGCTCTTTATGGGCCTTGGCCCCAGTGCGTCGCCGCAGCAACGCAAGCATCAGGCGTTTCTCGGAATTTTTACCGGGCTCGGCGTTGCCATCGGGTTTATTTTTCTCGGCAAAATCATTTTCTCGGCACTCGGAATCACGGTGGCCGATTTTCAAATCGCGGGCGGTCTCATTCTTCTGATTCTGGCGACGCGTGAATTGGTTTCATTCGGGCCGGCCGATCGCGGTGGTGGGGACGAATTTGGGATCGTGCCGCTAGGAATGCCGTTGATCGCAGGGCCGGCATTGCTGACCGCTCTTCTCATTCTGATCGACACGGTTGGGATTGTGTTCACCCTTGTCTCGCTGCTGGTGAATCTCGCAATTGTCGCTGTCGCGCTCTGCAATGCCGACCGTTTCAGCCGTTGGATGGGCAAACAAGGCTTGCGGGGCGTCTCCAAAATCATAGCGCTCTTGTTGGCGGCGATAGCAGTAAGTTTGATCCGCCGCGGCTGGCAGATGCACTAGTCAGTTTCAATGTCATGACTGGTGCATCAGTGGACGAAGTCGTCGAAGAACCAGCTCCAGAAATTGTCGCTCGTCTTGTTCGAGCTGTATTGCTCAAATCGCTGCTGGAAATACTGATTCTTTGTCTCGTTCTGGGTATAGCTGGATTTAAGTATTTCAATCCGACGATACGCGGAGAGATAACGCAAGCAGACGCGGTGAGCGTACGTGGTTGGGTGGCGAATCCACTGGCGCCACACGATCCGATTCAACTTGAGCTTGCGATCGATGGCCGCCCCACAGCAATCATGACCGCACTGGAAGTGCAACCCGAACACGCAGCAAGCGCGCTACTTCGGCGCGGCCAGCACTCATTCGAGTTTTCATTTCAACGTCTGCCAGCTGGAACGCATTCAGTTCAGGTTTATGCCGTTCAAACCACACCGGGTCGGACGCTGAGTTTGGTTCCAATTACACGCCGTTCAGAAAGCTTCACGGTGAGTCCGGGTAGATGAGTGCGACCGAGAGTAGTAGTTCGTCTAATACGTTATCGTGGCAAGCGATCAATCTTGCCGAGGTAATTTCGGTCGTTCTTTCCATTTTGTTAGTAGAATGGGCGCTCGCGCCTTTCGCCGTCTCAGTATGGCTGCTCGGTGGCCCGCCGCTTCTCGCGCTGGTGCTAATGCTGTATTCGCATCGTTGCCGTCGTGAAACAGCTCAAACCCTCGGATTCGGCGGACGCTATTTTGATCGAGCGCTTCTTCTGCTTGCCGGACCAACGCTACTGGCAATCGCCGCGTTGATATTCGTCGGTTACGTAACGCATTCACTTCATCTGCCGGATCGATTCTGGGCCAGGCTCTGCCTGCTACCAGGTTGGGTACTCCTGCAACAGTACACGATGCTGGGTTTTAGCTACCGGCGGCTGCGCCAATTTCTCCATCCTTATCAAGCCATAATCATAACGGCTGGACTGTTCGCCCTCGTTCACGCTCCGAACGTTCCGCTGATGATTCTTACTTTCCTTGGCGGATTGATCTGGAGCTTTGTCTACGAACGCGTACCGAATTTGTTTGCGTCCGCGATATCGCACCTGTTGCTGAGTGCAACGGTTCTCGTCGCGGCCCCAGAATGGGTTCTACCAAGCATGACGGTAGGCTAAAATCTTCACCCCTCCACATTTGGCCTGCAGTTCATTAAGACTAAGGCGAAGGACTCCAGTTGCTTATCCCGAATTTCTTAGCTTGTTGGCGTGTTTCGTGGGCATCGTTTATCCGCCTTGTAGGCGTAATCCGCGGTAAGATTTCGGCGCCGGAGGAGCCGCACTATCAGAAAAGGCACGCGGCTCTATCGGTTGACACTCGGGACGATGCCGTTACCGTCCGGTTTCTATGAGGTTCCCTTTGGCGCTCACCAGCAAGATCGCTGCGTACATCGTCGGCCATAAGATCCGTGGCACCAAGAAGTTCGCCACCGTCTTGCAGCTTGAGCCGTTGCACACCTGTAACCTGACTTGTACCGGTTGCGGCCGGATCCGCGAATATTCCACCTCCCTTAAAGACATGATGCCGCTGGAGGATTGCCTGGGGGCGGCCCGTGAATGTAATGCGCCGATGGTCTCGATTTGTGGCGGCGAACCCCTGATTTACCCCCACATCGAAGCGCTTGTTAACGGTTTGCTAGACCAGGGTCGAATCGTTTATGTCTGCACTAACGCCATGTTCATGCGCAAGAAGATGCGCGAATGGCTGACCAAAGAATTGCGGAGTGCGGAAAATGCCAGTCCGGCTCGGACGCGATTGCAGAGTGAACTGGAAGCGAAGATTGGTGACTTGCTTCGAGAGGGCTTGATTTCCGAGAAGGACGCGGCGGCGATCCGCAATCCGCAATCCACAATCCGCGATCACGTGATTGGCCCCAGCAAATGGATGTACTGGAACGTGCATCTCGACGGGCTGGAGCGGACGCACGATCTCATCGTCGAGCGGGAAGGCGTCTTCAAGGAATGCATTCTTGCCATTAAAATGGCGAAACGTCTTGGCTATCAGGTCGCGACCAACACGACCGTCTACAAGGAGACCGACATGGATGAGGTTGAGCAAATGCTCGATTTTCTGGCCGATCTCGAAGTTGATGGCCACACCATCACGCCGGGTTACGATTATGACGCGGCCAAAAAAGACATGGTGAAGCGGCTCAATCTGCAGCCGGAGAATTTCTTTCTCACCCGCAAAGCGACAGTCGAGAAATTCGCTCGCATGGAGGAATGGATGAATCGCTACACGTTTTTCGGCACGCCGGTCTACTTTGAATTTCTCGCTGGTCATCGCGATCTGACTTGCTCGGCCTGGGCTATCCCGACTCGGAATTTGATGGGCTGGAAAGCGCCGTGTTATTTCATGACTGACGCGGTCGGCACCAATGGCACTGGGCATTTCAAAACCTACGCCGAGATGCTGGAGAAAGTGGATTGGGACAAATACGGTATCGTCGATGGCGTGGCGCGCGATCCGCGCTGCGAGAATTGCATGACCCACTGCGGTTATGAACCAACTGCCAGCCTCGGCCTTCAGGCAAAACGCGGGGACACCTGGAAGACGGTAAGGTTTAATTTCGGACCAAAGCCGAGGAACCGTGGCCGCGGCAACGAGATCGCCGCGTATAACGGGGTGAGTTCGGGCAACGGTCATTTGACCGGCAAGCGTCCCGACTCGCCGGAAGCGAAAGTTTCCTGATCGTCATCATGGCGACGAATTCGCCCAAACTGATTCCCTTGCCAAGCGCGCGGCCGGAGTCCGGCGTCGTCTACCCGGCTAATGACTCGCAGATCGCTTCGGCGATGGCGCGGGCCCAGGGAAATCTTTTGCGCCAGCAGAAACCGGACGGTCATTGGTGCGGCGAGCTGTTTGTCGATAGCACTCTTTGCTCGGATTACGTGTTGTATTTGCACTGGCTGGGGGAGGTCGACCGCGAGATTCAGGACCGCTGCACCGAACACATTCTGCGTCGCCAATTGCCCGATGGAGGCTGGAACATCTATTATGGCGGTCCGAGCGAAATTAACGCATCGGTGAAAGCTTATTTCGCGCTCAAGCTCGCCGGGTATTCAGCCGATCTGCCATTTATGCGCGAAGCTCGCGCCAATATTTTGCGCATGGGCGGTATCCCGCGCGTCAATACGTTCAGCAAACTTTATCTGGCGCTCATGGGCCAGTTCCCGTGGAAATATCTGCCCACCATTCCGGTGGAAATGGTTCTGCTTCCGGAGTGGGCGCCGTTTCACATCTACAAGATGTCGTCCTGGAGTCGGGCCATGCTCGTGCCCCTAGCCATCATCAATCATTTCAAGCCCATGCGCGAGTTGTCCGGCGAAAAACAACTCCACGAATTGTATCCCCTCGGGACCGAGCACAAGGATTTCCGCCTGCCGCGCGATGAGCGGGTATTTACCTGGCGAAATTTGTTCCTGCGCGCAGACGATGCGCTCAAGATGCTGCATCGAATTCCATGGAAACCGTTGCGTCGGATCGCGCTAGAGGAAGCGGAACGGTGGATGATCGAGCGGATCGGTGAGGGAAGCGACGGTCTGGCCGCGGTTTATCCAGCAATGCTCAATGCGTTAATTGCGTTGCACGCCCTCGGTTACCCGAACAGTCATCCGGCTCTCATTAAAGCGAAGAAGGATTTCGAAGGATTGTTCGTTGACGATCCGGAAGATTTTCGAATTCAACCGTGTCTTTCGCCGATTTGGGATACGGCGATCAATGTCATCGCGTTGGCGG
>WNGC01003617.1_pt1 | contig 10573 bp, 10 predicted proteins | sample 5400051 | NCBI WGS metagenome assembly WNGC01 (sample SAMN13153368, study PRJNA577476) | soil metagenome | isolation source: 20 cm soil or saprolite under grassland replicate 2 | place: USA:California | collected 2016-06-15 | reverse complement strand
GCCGGCAATCTGGTGCGAACGCTGATCACACTTTGCGGGCTGAATCCCAACTGCACGTTGAGTAAATCCCAGAAACTGCGCAGAAGAAGACCAGCAGCAATCATCAACACCAACGACAACGCAAATTCAGTAATCACCAGACCGCGCCGGGTTCGTGCACGTTCGCCCGAGCCGGTTGAGACGCGGCCTTCCTGTTTGAGCGCATGATTCAAATCCAGTCGGCCAGCCTGCAACGCTGGAGCCAGGCCGAAGAGCACGCCGGAAACGACTGAAGCGATGAGAGCGAAAAGTAAAACGCTCCAGCTGATCGATATTTCATTAAGTCGCGGTAAATTCTCTGGAACTAGGTGGAGCAGAAAATCTTTCAACGAGAACAGAATCGCCAAACCTGCGATTCCCCCGAAAAGAGAGAGCAGCAAACTCTCGGTCAACAACTGTCGCGTCAGTCGCGCTTGCGGTGCTCCGAGCGCGCGCCGGATCGCCATTTCGCGCCCGCGGGCGCTGGCACGGGCAAGCAGAAGATTGGCAACGTTCACACAGCCAATCAAGAGAACCAATCCGACCGCACCAAGGAGCAGAACCAGCGACTGGCGAACATTCCCAACTACTCTCTCTTTAAGGGGCACCAGTCGAACCGTCCATGCGTTTTGCAGCGGATAATCGGCCGCGAATTGTTTCTGCAAAGATGCGATGAGCGCATCCACTCGGCTTTGCGCCGCCGCAATTGTCAGTCCAGGTTTGAGCCGGGCGATTGCTGTCGGGAGATACCGGCCGCTTCGCCGCGGGTGATCAGGCATGGGTGCGCCGTAAAAGCTTGTGGCCGCCCAGATCTCGATATTCCTTTCTTCCGCGGTTCGCCCCGGCGCGTCAAAACCCGCCGGCATAACGCCGACGATCCGATACAAGTCGGTGTCCATCCGCACGCTCTTGCTCAGAATATTTGGATCGCTCCCGAACGCGCGCTTCCACAGCCCATCACTGATCACAACCTCAGGAATTATTCCTGGTGAATGATCTTGCGGATCGAAACCGCGTCCCAATCGCGGCTGCACGCCCAACAGTGCAAAATAATTCGGAGCAACGATAAGCAACCGCACCCGCGCCGGTTGGGATGAGCCGGTCAGATTATTTTCGTCGAACCAACGTCGCGTCTACCACGCTAAAAATCGCAGTTGTCGCTCCAATGCCGAGCGCAACCGTCAGGATAACAACGGCCGCAAAGCCGGGAGATTTCCTAAGCATGCGCAAACCGAACCGAAGGTCTTGGAAGAGAACGTCGATAAAATTGCCGGCGATCGCGTCGCGGCATTCCTCTCTGAACCGCGCTTCTCCGCCGAACTCGATCCGCGCGCGGCGTTCTGCTTCGGCGCGCGTTAATCCGAATCGTTCAAGGTCGTCAGCGCGCAGCTGGATATGTGAGCGCAACTCCTCTTCCAGATCGTGTTCCGTTTGCGCGCGATGAAAAAATCTGGAGGCGAGCGAACGAAGATAAGCAAAGAGGCTCATGATTATTATTCCTGCCGCAACAATTGCGCCGGATCGATGCGCATCGCGCGCGCGGCCGGGACTAGGCTTGCGGCGGTCGCAACCGCGAGCAGGAAAATCGCGCCGCCGATAAAAGTGATTGGATCAACCGGTGAAACCTCGAAAAGAAAACCGCGGATCAATCGCTGCGCCGCCCATGCGCCGGCCAGTCCTAACATCGTTCCGGTCGCCGCCGTTCGCAGAGCCTGTCTTAGAACAAGCGCGACCGCGTTGGCCCGCGTCGAACCGAGCGCGATGCGAACCGCCAGCTCCTGCTTTCTTTGCGAGACAACGATCGAGACGACGCCGTAAACGCCGACAATCGCCAAGATCAATCCCACAATTGCAAACGCAGAGAGAAGGAAAGTAGTGAAACGTTTGTCCCCGATCTGGTGCTGGATCACTTCGTCGAACGTTTGCACCTCTGCCAACGGCATATCCGAATCGAGTGCGTACAATTGGCTTGCTATTTCGCGCGACACTGCTCGCAGCTCAGCAGCCGTCCGGACGACGATGTCTTTGAACCCAAAGTTCACGATCGGGTGCTGCGAGTACAAGCCGATGATTTGTGGCTGCGGAGCAAGGACCAATCCGCGATTTCTAAAGTCGCCGACGACGCCGACGATTGTGACGTCCGCGTCGTCCCAGGTATTTGCTGCTCCGGCTTGGATCTGCAGAGATTTCGGCGGTCCAATATGAACTTGGCGCCCAATCGGATCCTCGTTAGGGAAATAACGCCGGCTGAATTCCTGATTGATCAGCGCGACCGGTTGGGTCGCGCCCGTGTCTGACTCGGCAAAATCTCTGCCTCGCACCAGAGAAATTCCCAACGCGGTCAAAAAATGCGCGTCGGTCACTCCAAATTCAGCCGACGCCGCGTCTTGAATTCGACTCACCGGATGTCCTGGAATGTCGAGCATCTGTCTCCAGCCGTTTGTTGGTGGATAAAGCGTTGTGACAGTCGCTTCGGTTACGCCGGGTAGCGCTCGGAGTCGCATTGCAAACTGATCGCAAAATCGGGTGATCGCCGCTGAGTCCGGATATCGAGCAGGCGGCATGTAAAAATGCGCCTTGAGCAAATGCTCTGGCCGAATTCCCAAACTTTGCCGCTCCAAACGCGCGATGCTTTGAATGAGCAAACTCGCCAGCAGAATCAGCATCAGCGACATTCCCATTTCCGTCACGACCAAAAGATTGCGGATCCGTTGAGTGGAACGGCTCGAACTTCCGGTGCGGCTGCCCTGCTTTAGAACCTCAATCAGGTCCAGACGAGTTGCCTTGAGCGCCGGGACCAGACCAAAGAACAAAGTCGTGAGGAGGCATAGAAATAGTGTAAAAGTCACGACCCGCCAATCGATTTGAAGAGAAACCAGTTGCGGCAAGTTGGTTGAATAAATTTCTCGAAACGTCGAGACCGCGATTTGCGCCACGCCTAAACCAGCGGCTGCGCCAATCAGCGATATCAAAGTCGCTTCGACTAGAAGCTGGCGCAGCAACGTTTTTCGGCCGGCGCCAAGAGCTGCTCGCATCGCCAGTTCCTGCTCACGCATTGCATTGCGCGCCAGCAACAGATTGGCCAGATTCAGACAGGCAATCAGCAGGATGAGACTGACTGCTCCTGCCAACAAGAACAACATCGGTCGCAGTGTCCCAACTCGAGTGTCCGCCAATTTGACCAGGGCGACGCCAACCTCTTGATCGATGGGGTGCGCCGCCGCGAGCGCCGCCGCGATCGTTGCCAAATCGGTCTGTGCTTGCTGAAGCGACACTCCACGTTTCAGCCGGCCTAACGCCGCATCTCCGCGAGAACCGCGCGAACTTTCCGACCAGAGATTGGCCGACGCGAACGGAGTCCATATGTCGATCCCTCCCGGCCGTGCCGGTTCCATCCATTCAGGAATTGCGTCCGGCATCACGGCCACAATTGTGTACGGCTCGTCGTTGATGAAAATGTTCTGCCCGAGGACCGCGCCGCTACCTCCGTAACGCTCTTTCCACAGCCGCTTATCGATCGCGGCTACGTAGTGCCGGCCGAATTGATTTTCGTCTTCGGAGAAAAGTCGCCCCATGATTGGACGAACGCGAAGCACGTTGAAATAGTCGCCCGGTACCAGGCCGACACGCATTTGCTCGGGCTCCCCTCCAGAATTGCTAAAACTCACATTCTTTCGCCACGTATCGTAAGCAACGATCTTCTCAAAAGTGTGATTGCTTTGCGCGAAGTCGCGCACATCCAGCGGAGACGGGCCTCCAGGATTTCCCGTTCCCTGAATCGGAACGCCGTTCTTGGTCGAGTAAATCCGGACAAGCTGATCGGGCGCTTCAAACGGAAGCGGCCGGAGAAGGAGAGAATCGAACGCGCTAAAAACGGCGCTGTTGGCTCCGATGCCCAAAGCAAGCGTGGCAACCGCCATCAACGTGAACCCCGGATTTTTTACCAGCATTCGAACGCTGTAACGCACGTCCCGAAGCAGCGCGTCGATAAAACCGCCGGCGATTGCGTCGCGGCATTCCTCTTTGAATCGCTCCTGCGATCCAAACTCAATCCGGGCGCGCCGTTCGGCCTCGGCTTGTTTGAAACCGGAATGCTCCAGCTCGTTCGCACGAAGTTGAATATGCAATCGAAGCTCCTCCTCCAGCTCGCGTTCGGTTTGCCGGCGATGCACAAACCTCGCCGCCAGCGATCGGAAGTAAGCCGTCATAACTGTTTCGAAATTCGAAATTCGAGATTCGGAATTGCTTTCATGCTTCTTGCGGGCGCGCAGCCAGGGCCGATGCAATCGCGGCCACGAGCCGGTTCCAGCCGTCGGTTTCTTCGCGCAAGCGTTTGCGACCTTTCGGAGTCAGCTCGTAAAATTTCGCGCGCCGGTTGTTTTCCGATTTGCCCCACTCGGTTTTCAAGAGCCCCTGCCGCACCAGCCGAAAGAGGGCGGGGTAAAGCGCTCCCTGCTCGATGAACAGGGTATCGCCTGAAATCTGTCGAATCCGGGACAGGACTGCATAGCCGTGAAGCGGGCCGAGAGAAACGGCTTTGAGAATGAGCAGATCGAGCGTTCCGGGCAGTAAATCAGCTTCGCGACCCATAGGCTTCTCCTAAATGATTTAGGAGATTAGCACTTGCTCTCCTAAGCTGTCAAGGAGAGAAGATTGCTCGAATTCGGCGAGATGGCCCCCACGGCTGGTTCTAAAAATAGTTTGAACAAGGGCGTCCGGCTTTTTGTCGAACCGGATGTGTTCGGCGGCACTGCAACTCTGGCCAATCCACCTGGCAGGTCTTGCCTGATCGATACTGTCGCCGCGCTCCAGCATCAGATCCACAACGACCTTCGCGCCCAACACCCGGAGTGGGTTGAGCCCAATGGAGAAAGTCCGATGTGCGATTTTTATGAGGCCCGCCTCGCGCAGCTCCTGGACAGCTATGCGCACACCGAATCTGATCAGTCCGTCGCGGCGGTCCACCGCGCCATCGAGGAGCAAACGTTCATTAACGACCTCGCGGTCAGCCCGAGTTAGGTGAACGCTTCCTTGTTTACTACATATGGCATCTTGGCCGGGTCGCCGCCGTAGTTCCCTTCCAACACGTCGATCAATCCCTGAACCGTCCGTCCGGCCATGCCTTTGTCGGGATCGACATCCAGTCGCGTGATCTGCGCGCCACTGGCGAAGTGATGAAAAACGCGGCATCGATCGGTGATCTCAGGATCGAGGAGCGGCGAATCCGGCGGCAGCGGTTCTTTCTCGAAGACATCCAGCGCCGCTCCAGCGATAACTTTCTTCTTCAGCGCCTTGGCCAGCGCCTTCTCGTCCACGACCGGGCCGCGTGAGCTATTCATCAAGTACGCCGTCGGCTTCATCAGCTTGAGCGTTTTCTCGTTGATCAAGTGGTAGGTCGGCTTGTCGGTTTCGCCTTTGCGCAGCAGCGGCACGTGGATGGTGACGTAGTCCGCGCCGCGCAGTGCTTCCTCGAACTCCACGTACTTAATATACGTCTTCTCTTTCTGGATCCCATTGGCGTGGCGCAGGTCCATCAACTGCTGGATGGCGGTCATGTACTTGTCGTTGTGATACGCCGGGTCGTAGCACAGCATGTTCATGTCGAAACCCGAGCACTTCTTGATCATGGCCAGACCGATGCGTCCGGTGCCAATGATCGCGATCGTTTTGCCCGTAACTTCATCGCCAAGGAACGGCAGGAACGGGTGCCACGACGGCCACTTCTGTTCCCGCACCAGGCGCTCACTCTGCCACATCTTTCGCGCAAGCATTCCCATCATGAAGAACCCGAACTCGGCCGTCGCTTCCGTGAGCACGTCGGCCGTGTTCGTGAACGGAACCTTGTATTTGTTAGCGTCGGCGCGGTTGATGTTATCAAAGCCGACCGCGATCTGGGCCACGACCTTTAACGTCCCCTTCCCCGCTTCGAAAACTTCGGCGTCGATCGGATCGCGCAGCGTCGTGATCAAGCCGTCGATGCCGCTCTTCACTTTCTCGATGATCAATTTCTTCGGCGGCGCCTCCGGGCCTTGGAAAACCTCGAGCTCATACCCGCACTCGCGCAGACGGTTCTCGGCCGGATCGCCGATGCGAGACGTGGCAAAGATCCGGAAATGTTTCTTGTCGGCCATCGCAGGACGAAAACTAGACAGGATTCACAAAATTAATAGGATTCAATCTGAGACCAGGATCTCCGGTTGACGACTTTCGAGTGGTGAGCTCGGGCAGAATCAATAAACGCTCAGTCCTTCCCCGGCTGCCTGACCTGAAGTCCGAAATTGTGTATCGTTCGTCGCGGCGTCAACCGTAACCGTACGGCAACTTTGTCTTGTAGGAACACCCTATGCGCATGGAAAAATCGTTCTTGATAATGGCAGTCATCGGCTGGTGTGGTTTTATCGCTTCAACCGCGTGCGAGGCCGCCAGCCCTCTCAGTATTCCGACCCAGCTAACGCATTCGCTGAATTACGCCACGGCGGCAGCGCCGGACGGCAAAAAGTTGGTGACGATCAGTGTGATCGCCAACAAGGGTCAAATCTTCGTCATGGACGTGGACGGCTCCCATCCTGTGCAAATCACGCACGACACGATCGACTACGATGATCCCCAGTGGTCGCCTGACGGAGAAAAGATCATAGCAACGGGCACAATTAAGGAGGAGGAGAGAATTTACATCATGAACCCGAATGGCAGCGGGTTGCAGCCGCTCACGCCAGCGGAGATCCGGGCGATCCACGCCAGCTGGTCCTCTGACAGCAAGCAGGTGATTTTTTGCGCCGATGATGATGTGCAGCCGCCCAAAAAGAACGACACCAAAATCTACAGCATCGATGTGGAGACTAAACTTGTTAAGACGCTGATTTCTGGCGGTGTGAACACTTATCCGTCCTGGTCGCCTGACATGAAAAAAATTGCCTTTCGCAAAATCATTGGCGACATGAACTCGGAAATCTTCGTTGCCAACAGCGATGGCACGAACTTACGTAACATCACCAACAATCCGGCTTTCGATGGCTGGCCCGCCTGGTCGCCCGACGGAAAATGGATCGCTTTCGCCTCCAACCGCGAATCGGCCTACCAGATTTACATTATGGACGAGAGTGGCGGGAACATAAGGCTGGTCGCCAACACCGAAGGCCGCGCCACTGCCCCGCGCTGGTCCCCCGACAGCAAAACGATCTATTTCACGAACTGCAGACATTCGGATTACGGTTCCGATTGCGAAGTGTTCGTCGCGAAGTTGAGCAACACCGATCATTGATAATCGATCTCCTCACGGTCCCCCTTTCCTTGGTCAAGGAGGAGAGGAAGCCCGCAGGTGCGCGATTCGATCGCTGAAATGCGACTACAAATTTTTCTTCGCCCAGGCGCCGACGCGATCAAGCGCTTTCTCGATGTTTTCGATCGAGTTGGCGACGCTGAAACGCAAATAGCCTTCGCCAAAATCGCCGAAGGCGGTCCCAGACAGCGCGGCGACGCCGGCGTCGTCGAGTAACGCGGCCGCCAATTTCTTCGAGGCCCACCCGGTTTGCTTGATGTTGGGGAAAACGTAAAACGCGCCTTTGGGCAAGCGGCAGGAAAAACCTTTGATCTTGTTCAAACCGGCGACCATCACGTCGCGCCGCCTCTTAAACTCGGCGCACATCGCATCAACCGAGGCCTGCGATCCGCGCAACGCTTCGACGCCGGCGATTTGAGTGAAGCTCGCGGTGCAGGAATTGGAATTCGTCATCAGCCGGGCGATATGCTCCGCCAAATCGGCGCGCATCACGCCATAGCCCATTCGCCAGCCGGTCATGGCATAAGTTTTGGAAAAGCCATCGAGCAAAATGCAGCGATCTTTCATGCCGTCGATCGACATGATGGAGTGATGCTCGCCTTCGAAGATGAGGCGGCTGTAGATCTCGTCGCTCAACACCATGATGTTGCGATCGCCGATCGCGTGCGCGATGCCGTCAATGTCGTCCTTCGTAAGCACGCCGCCGGTCGGGTTATGCGGCGAATTCATAATGATCAGCTTCGTGCCATCGTTGATCAGTCCGGCGAGTTCGCCGACATCGAGGCGGAAATCCATCTCCTCGCGCAACCGGATCGGAACCGCTTTCGCGCCGACGTAATTAATCATAGACTCGTAAATCGGGAATCCGGGATTGGGGTAGATGACCTCATCGCCTTCTTCAACCAGCGCGAGGATAGTGAAAAAGATGATTGGCTTACCGCCCGGGACAACGACCACTTCTTCTGGAGTCGCGGCTACGCGACGTGTCTCACTCACGTAGTGCGCGATCGTCTCGCGCAATTGCGGCAAGCCGGCCGATGGTCCGTAATGCGTGAAACCTTTGTGAAGCGCGTCACATCCCGCGTCGATGATGTTGCGTGGCGTATCAAAATCGGGTTCGCCGATTTCGAGATGAACGATGTCGCGGCCCTTTGCCTCCAGCGCGCGCGCTTTTACCAGGACTTCGAACGCTGTCTCGGTGCCGAGACGCGCCATGCGCTTGGCCAGGCGGAGTTGGTGTGCCTTCGTCATGAAGGCGAAACGACTGCGTCGTGTACGTTTCTCATCGAGGCACCGTAAACAACACCAAGACAGACGCAATGTCCGACGGTTCTTTTCGGGACGTGGCGAAGCTTTAAGTCCTCAACATTTCCTGCGGGGCCGCGCCACTTGTCTTTTTATGACGTGAATCGCGACGTTGGCGCTCGCGGGCTGATCAACTGATTGCTTCGCTTTGCGAATTGCGGACGGCCGCTTCTTTGGAATGAATTGATTCCGCTGGAACGCGGCGGAGACCGCTGGCCAGGCCCAGCTTCGACAAGGTCCAGATCAACCATTTGGTCGGGTCCCATTGCCACGGCTTCACGCCGTTGCGATAATCGTGCTGAAATTCGTGGTGATAATTGTGATAGCCTTCGCCGAAAGTGAATATCGCCATCAAAAAAGAATCTCGCGCGCTGCATCGTGTGGAATACGGCTGACGCCCAAGCGTGTGGCAGGCGGAGTTAATCAGGAAAGTGCAGTGTTGGAGCACGACGATCTTGGCTACGCCGCCAATGAGGAAACCTCCGAGCGCGCCGACCCATCCGTTCCACCATGCGCCGAGCAACGTGGGCACGGCAAAACTCGTCAGCACCGCGAGCAGGTTAATATGTTGATGTTGCCACATCACCAGCGGATCCTTCTTCAGATCGGGCACGTTATCGAACGGCGGTTGGGGCCAGAGCTTGAACAGCAGCCAGCCGATGTGCGCGTGGAAAAAGCCTTTGGTTATGTCGTACGGATCTTCGTCATGATCGACATGTTTATGATGGCGCCGGTGCTCGCTCGTCCACATCAAAACTGAATTTTCGAAAGCGGCCGCGCCAAAAATCAGGACGAAGAGGCGGATCGGCAGCTTTGCCCGGAAAGTCGCGTGCGCGAAGAGTCGATGATAACCGAGTGTAATGCTGAAGCCGGTTAGAGTTAGCAGCGCTGCGGCGATTGCGAAGTGGAACCAATCAATACCGAAGTACCACAAGTACAACGGCACCGCCGTTAGGGTAAGAACAAAGGTGCCGATCAGGAACGAGCTTGTTATCCAATTAATGCGGTCGGTCGGGATTCGAAAAATCACGGGAAAGCGGGCTTTGTCAGGTCATTGCGAGTGGAGCTCGCATCTTAAAGCCTTATTGAAGGGGGCGACCGAGGACCACGTTTTCTTTGGTCCAGGTATGAACACCGCCGCAATGCGCGCAGGTAAACTTTTGCGCTTTCACTTTGGCGGTCGGCCAGAGCTTTTCTTTTATGGTGCGTCCGGTATCGGTCAGTTTTGACGTCGAAGGACAGCGCACGAGCAAGCTCTTGAGACCGGTGCCAATTTTTGGTTTCGGCCGTCGGGGCGGATCAAACAGAAATCGCGTTGCCATAAAATTAGAGTCGATAAACAATTCGCGCCTTGGCGGTATCGTAGGGAGACATCTCCATCTTTACTCGATCTCCGATGGTTAGGCGAATAAAACGTTTGCGCATTTTTCCCGAGATATGCGCGAGAACGAGGTGATCGTTCGCCAGCGCGACGCGAAACATCGTCCCGGGCAGCACACTCATGATGGTGCCCTCCAGGGTGATGGCTTTTGTCGCATTCATGATGTCGATCTTGCGATCAGCGCGGCGCTCATCTGAGCGCCGGCTGTGCAAATCAATTCCGGATCTACCGGCGATTGCCCGCAAAACGGTTCCCGCCGCCGCCGCCATAAGGACGCGGCCGCTCTTCGCGTGGACGAGCTTGGTTCACGTTCAGCGCGCGGCCATTAAGCTCTTTGCCATTGAGCGCGCTCATCGCGGCATTGGCCTGGGTGTCGTCGTTCATTGTGATGAACGCGAACCCGCGTGATTTACCGGTCATTTTGTCCATCATCAGATGGACTTCGTTGATGGTGCCGTGTGGTTCGAACAGATCCTGAAGATCGTTCTCGGTGGTCTCAAAAGAGAGATTACCTACGTACAGTTTCATTGTGTTTTGAATATGGAAAAACTAGGAGCTACAGAGCCGTTCCCGTGAATCGGGTTTCAAAC